>Ga0187847_10003622_pt1 | contig 11725 bp, 9 predicted proteins | sample June2016WEW_4_10_FD_132458 | JGI IMG/M metagenome (GOLD analysis project Ga0187847, IMG submission 132458) | Peatland microbial communities from SPRUCE experiment site at the Marcell Experimental Forest, Minnesota, USA - June2016WEW_4_10 | ecosystem: Environmental > Terrestrial > Soil > Wetlands...
TCAGGTTCGCGCCTATGAGTTGGCGGCCAAAATCCCCAATGTCATTTGCCAACTGCCCTGCTACTGCTTCTGCGACCGCATTGGGCACAGCAGCCTGCACACTTGCTTCGAGAGCACTCACGGGGCACACTGCGGGCTTTGCATGAAGGAAGTCTTCTACGCGTACGAGCAAACCACGCTCAAAAAAACTCCAACCCAGATCCGAGCCGGGATCATCAGAGGAGACTGGAAGGCGGTTGACTTGGATACGGCGGCAAAGCGCGATTAGCGAGGCTCGACGGTCTTGCTCACGAAGGTGGGTTGACGAAGCTCCTGCGTTCCGGTTATAACTCAGCGCAACCGCCTGCACGAGATTTGGGGGTTTTCCACAGCCCAGAGTGGTTCTTTGTCGCAATGATCTAAGGGCAGCTTACCGGATGAAGAAGAAAGCTACAGAAAGCGTCAAAGGAAGCGCTCCCAAGAGCATCAAGGCAAAGAGCTTGCCTGGGTCTACGGCAGGCTTCGAACCGTTAGGCCGAGGTGCCAGGCCCATGAAGGTCTCGGAGGATCCGCGTTTTTCACAGGCTGTGCAAAACTATGAGATCGGCCTGAAAGCCATGCAGGGCCATAAATATGACAAGGCCAAGACTTATTTTGAGAAAGTTGTCGCGGGTCCAAGTCCTGAACTCGCTGACCGTGCTTCGGTGCACCTGCACAGCTGCAACCAGCAAATGAGCCGGGCTTCCAACACCTTCAAGACGCCTGAAGAACAGTACGACTATGCGGTGTCGCTGATGAACCTGGGCGACTATGTAACCGCACGCGATAACTTCGACCTGCTGACCAGGAACTCTCCCAAGCTGGATTTCATCTGGTATGGTATGGCCGCGCTGAATTGCCTTACCGGCCACTTTCCCGAAGCCCTCAGCAACCTGGGCGAGTCCATCCGGCTGAACCCGGCAAACCGGTATCAGGCGCGCAATGACTCCGACTTTAAGAACCTGGCTGACGACCCACGGTTCACTGAACTGCTCTATCCTGATAACAGCGCTGAAGCCGCAATCGAACCCGACAAGTGGCGCTATTAGCTTTCGCAATTTCAGCTGACCATGCCGAATCACGCAAATTCCGCCGATGTGCGTCCCCTCAAAGTTGTCGCGATGGGCGGTGGCACTGGCCTGTCGACGCTGCTGCGCGGCTTAAAGCATTACGTTAACTCTACGGCGGAAGGTGCTCAACCTCAAGCCCTATCCAACATTTCTGATCTGTCTGCGATCGTCACCGTCAGCGACGACGGCGGCTCCAGCGGACGTCTCCGCAAGGAGCTAAATCTTCCCGCCCCAGGCGACGTGCGCAACTGCATCGTGGCGCTCTCGGAAGAGGAAGCATTGCTCTCGCGGCTCTTCCGCTATCGCTTTCCCACCGGCGAGGGAGTCGGCGGGCACAGCTTTGGCAACTTGTTTCTGTCGGCCATGACCGCCATCAGTGGCGACTTCAACCAGGCGATTGAGCATTCCTCCACGATTTTGGCTACGCGCGGCCACATTTATCCTGCCACCACCAGCAACGCGCAGCTCTACGCCATCATGGATGACGGTTCTGTAGTCCGGGGCGAAACCAACATTACCGCCAGCGATCGCCGCATCGTTGAGCTTCGCATGACGCCCGACGACGCAGAGCCGCTGCCCAAGGCCATGGAGGCCATCGAGAGCGCCGACCTCATTACCATTGGCCCCGGTTCGCTGTTCACCAGCCTGGTCCCGAATCTGCTGGTGCACAATGTGTCCCAAGCAATCGCCAGCTCGCCGGCGGTGAAGGTCTTCGTGTGCAACCTTATGACTCAGGCCAACGAGAGCCTGGACCTGACCGCATCCGATCACATTCGCGCGCTCTACAAACACGCGCGCCATCAGTTCTTCGACTACGCGCTGGTGAATCGCACGCCGGCGTCGCCGCAACTGGCGGCCAAATACGCCGAGAAGCGGCAGTCGCAGATTGAAGCCGATGTCGATCAGATTGAGGCGCTCGGAGTGAAGCCGGTGCTCGGCGAATACCTGATGGAAGAGGAACATCTCACGGAGGGCCTGATCGCTCGCCATGACACTCATCGTGTCGCACAAGACCTGCTCCGGCTTATGATGGAATTGCGCGGCTCGCCCGTAGCCGCTTTGCAGCACGAGCCGTAGAGCGGCTCGATCGGAACGATCACCACGGAGAGCACGGAGCCTTCACTTTTCTGGTCTACTCCGTGAGGTCCGTGCGCCCTCCGTGTTGAACATAAAATGAATGACGACCAACAATTATCTGGCTCCTGACGCAAATGCCCAAAACTGCCTCCGCAAAACCCGCGAAGAACAAGCGCTCCACTTTTGCCATTGCCATCCTCGCCGCCGGAAAAGGCACGCGGCTGAAGTCGCGCCATCCTAAAGTGCTGCACGAGATCGCCGGCAAACCTTTACTGGCTCATGTCGTCGCGGCCGCAATGCAGGTTGTGCCTCCACAGAACATCTTTGCCATCATCGGGCACGAAGCCGAAAAAGTGCGGGCGGCTCTCGAAGCTACCGGAATCGGCTTCGTGCTGCAAAGCGAGCAGCGCGGCACCGGACACGCCATGATGCAAGCTCGCGAGGCGCTACGCGGCTTTGAGCACGTTCTGGTTCTCTCCGGCGATGTCCCGCTCATCACGCCGCAGACGATCGCGAGCGTCCGCGATTTTCACACCTCAAACCAAGCCGCGATGACGATCCTCACCGCCGAACCACCCGATCCCACCGGCTATGGACGCGTCTTCCGCCAAGTGGTCAGAGGCAAGCAGACCGACGAGGTGGAGCGCATCGTCGAGCAAAGGGACTTGCGTGGAACAGAAGCAGAGCGTCGCGAGATCAACTCCGGCATTTACGCCTTTGCGACGGAGTCGCTGTATGCGCATATCGGTGAACTCGGCACCGACAACGCACATCACGAGTACTATCTGACCGACATTGCCGAGCTGCTGCGGAAGTCCAAAGAGAAAGTGCTGGCGCTGCCCGCGGACGATTCGCACGAAGTGCTGGGCGTCAACACTCGCATAGAGCTGGCGCTGCTTGATGCGCAGCTTCGCGCCAAGAAAGCGCGTGAGCTAATGCTGGCCGGCACAACCATCTTTCGTCCCGACAGCTGCGACATCGACGCCGATGTCGAGATCGGGACTGACACCGTGATCGAGCCGTTCGTACAACTCATCGGCAAAACCAAAATCGGCGCCGATTGCCGCATCCGTTCCTATTCCGTCATCACCAATTGCGAGATTGGCGACAAGGTCCTGGTGCAACCCGGCTGCATCCTGGAAGACTCTACTGTCCGCAATGGAGCGCAGCTGGGGCCGTATTCGCATCTGCGGCCGGGCAGCGATATTGGAGAGAGCGCGCACATCGGCAACTTCGTTGAAACCAAAAAGACGCGTCTGGGCAAAGGATCGAAGGCCAACCACCTGAGCTATCTGGGTGACTCCGAAATTGGCGAAGGGGTGAACATTGGCGCAGGCACCATCACCTGCAACTACGACGGCGTGCACAAGCACAAGACCGTGATTGAAGACGGCGTCTTCATCGGCAGCGACAGTACCCTCGTTGCTCCGGTTCGCATCGGACGCGGAGCCTATGTCGGCGCAGCATCCTGTATCACCGAAGACGTTCCCGAAGATGCGCTGGCGATCGGCCGCGGTCGTCAGGTCGTAAAGGAAGGCTGGGCCAGGCAACGCCGGACGAAAAAGAAATCGTCATCGCAGTAGCTGCTCGCCGACGGACCTGTCCCATCATCCCGAAGCGGCCTGACTAACGCTGCTCTACAATGAATCGGTATGTACGTTCCTATGCGGTGTCCATTCCGGCGATGCCGCCTTCTGGTTCTCGTCGCCACCGCGCTTCTGCTTCTTGCCAGTTGCTCCCATCAACCCGCCTCTAAGCGTTACGAGTTGCAAGGCCGCGTGGTGGCAATCGATGCGGCAAATCGCCAACTGACCGTTGCTCACCAGGAAATTCCTGGATTCATGGAAGCCATGACCATGCCTTACCTTGTCAGCAGCAGCAATGACTGGGTGTTCCGCGCGATTGCGCCCGGCGATCAGATTCACGCAACACTGATCGTCAGCGATCGCGCCGAGCTTCAGGACATCAGCTTCACCAGAGGCAGCGACAGCGCTGGCGATGGAACCTCGCAGTTGCACGTCCCGCAGCCGGGCGAGGCCGTCCCCGACTTCACATTGACCAACCAGAGCGGCGAGATTATTCACTTCAAGCAATTCCGCGGCAAGCCGCTGCTCCTGACTTTCATCTACACGCGCTGCCCGTTTCCCGACTATTGTCCGCGCATGAGCAGCAACTTCGCCCAGGTGCTACGACAGTTGCAGAAAAATCCGGAGGCGTTCGCGGAGGCACAGCTTCTCAGCATCAGCATTGATCCCGAGCATGACAAGCCTGCGGCCTTGCGCAGCTACGGCCAGCGCTACGTAGGTGGTGTCGATGCCACCTTCCAGCACTGGCAGTTTGCATCAGGATCACCCGAGCAGGTTCGCCAAGCCGCCAACTTCTTTGGCCTGGCTTACAACACCAAAGATGGGCAGATCGTCCACGGGCTCAGCACTGTGCTGATAGGCAAAGACGGAAAAGTGCTCAAGGTATACTCAGGAAATAGTTGGAAGCCGGACGATATCGCTGCCGAAATTGTCGCCGCGATTTCTGGCGGATGAGACGTTTGCGCGCGAGCCACTGCGGGAGTCGTGAGGATTATCAGGTGTGGCGTCGATGGCGTTCCGTGTCCATCCACCTCGCACGATGTGGTGCGGCCGATATCGAATACAACTCAAGGAGCTTACATGGGACAAACCTACAACCCAGTTGCCAAATTAGACGAGCTGATCTCGGGCATCGAACTGGCCATGCTGACCACGATTCGTCCGGACGGTAGCCTGCATAGCTGTCCGATGGCGGCCCATGGAGTCGATCCCACAGGATTACTCTGGTTTATCTCCGGCAGCAGTACCGAGAAAGTCGAGGCCGCCAGAAGTAACCCGCGCGTCAATCTCTCTTTCGCCGACCACACGACCCAGCGCTACGTTTCCGTCAGTGGCTTTTGCGAACTGGTGCGCGACCACGTCAAAGCCAAAGAGCTGTGGAATCCCAGCTACGCGTCCTGGTTCCGGGGCAGGCTCGACGATCCCGACCTAATCCTTCTGAAGATTGCCGTGCAGCAAGCCGAGTTTTGGGATGCATCGGCCGGCTGCATGGTCGACTTGCCTGGGTTTAACAAGCCGGTGATCCAATAGCAAAAGCCGCTTAACGTCTGGCGAGGGGAAGACCAGAACAACTTATGCGCTTTACAGGGTGCAATCCGCTCTAAGGTAGGATTACCGCCGCTCCGTCGATGGCATCCTGCTTGACCGCAAGTAACGCTTCATTGGCTTGATCCAGCGAAAACGACTTCACCTTGGGTCGAAGATCGATCTCAGCCGCAAGCTTCAGAAAGTCGCGAGCGTCGGCGCGGGTCATGTTCGCGACGCTGCGGATCTGGCGCTCGCCCCACAGCAGGCTGTCATAATCAAACTGGGGAATATGATCAAGGTGGATCGCATTGATCGCAACCACCCCGCCCTTTCGCAGACTCGCCAAGGCGGCCACCACTACATCTCCGCTGGGGGCGAAGGTTACCGCGCGATCCAGCGCGACCGGGGGCCTTTCGGTTGCCGTTCCAACCCACTCGGCGCCCTGTGATTCCGCCAGCTTGCGATGGGAAGCTCCTCGCGTGGAAACGTATACCTGGCACTTCCAGGCATGAAGTACCTCAATCGCCAGCGACGCCGACGCGCCGAATCCGAAGAGCCCGACGCGCTCGCCCTGTTCCACTCCCGCAACTCGCAGACTGCGAAAGCCAATGATCCCGGCACACAACAGTGGCGCGGCATGTAAATCGTCGAGCTCGGGTGGCAACGGAAACACAAAATCGGCGCGAGCCAGCGCATACTCCGCATAACCACCGTTCACGCTATAGCCGGTGAATGTCGGCTTATCGCAAAGGTTTTCCATCTGCCGCTTGCAGTACCAGCAAGTGCCATCGGCCCCGCCAATCCACGAGACACCGACTCGCGTCCCAGCCCGAAGCTCCGCCGTAGCGCCGTCAATAATGTCGCCGACAATCTGGTGACCGGGAATGACGTGCTCCAGGCGCATCGGAAGCTCACCTTCCACAATATGCAGATCGGTGCGGCACACGCCGCAGGCGCGGACCTTCAGCACGACATGGCCGGGTTCGACCGCCGGCTTCGGTACGTCTTCGATGCGCAGCGGATGCTGGCCGATATCTGCAGGAGTGGTTAGGACGGCGGCTTTCATGCTCTTCCTTTAGCAACGACCATCTGATGATTCTACAACTCGGGCCGGATAGCGCCGACTTCCCCGGTTTCTGGGACAATGTTGTGCATGACCATGCAATCCATTCGGGCCTCGTTCCTTCTCCTGCTTTTGCTCTCATTAGCTGGCGCCGGTCACGCTGCCGACAAGCCAATCAGTCTCGCGCAAACGCTCAGCGATGTTTCTGCTGCGTATGCCAAGCTGGAGCCGCAGTCCATTCGTCCCTCCGAAGGCTTCATCAAGTACGACTACCTCATTCCCGCGGGCTACTACAAACAAATGTGGGACTGGGACGGATTCTTCATCGGCTCTCACCTGGCCCAGCAAGGTAAGCCGCAGTATCTCAAGTGGTGGGTGCTGGATTTTGCCGGCGCCATCGATCAGGACGGCTACGTCGCTGGTTGCATCACTACCAAAGGCCCGCGCCCGCTGATGGGCAAGTTCGCCATGAAACCATTTCTGGCGCAAGGCGCTGTGATCGCATCGGAGGGCCTCGGCGACTATCAGTGGGTCAAGCCGATCTGGGAGTCGATGCGCAAGGTCATCATCTACCGCGAGCAAACGCAATTTGACCCGAAGTACGGATTGTTTTTCTGGGAGAACGCAATCTCCTCTGGCGCAGACAACAACGTCGCGCTGACCAACGATCCCAACGACAAAAGCGCCATCCTGGCCGCCGACATCAGCACCTTTCAGTTCCGCGAGTACAAAGCCATGGCGCAACTGGCTGACAAACTCGACAAGCCCGACGAGGCCGCCGAATATCGCAAGAAGGCCGCCGATCTGAAGTCCGCGATGCTGGCGCACATGTGGTTCAGCGAAGAGACGATGTTCTATAACATCCGTCGCGACACCGGCAAACCGGTCAAGCGCATCAGCTATTCCAACTTCGTTCCGCTCATCGACGATATCCTGCCGGAAAAAAGCGCGCAGGAGATGATCCGCCGTTATCTCTGGAACAAAGATTACATGCTCGCGCCCTACGGAGTTCGCAGCCTCAGCAAACAGGATTCGGACTACAACAACGCCGCCATCATCGTTCCTTATTCCAACTGGCAAGGGCCCATCTGGATCAACGCCAACTACCTGAATTACATCTCGCTCAAACGGTACGGCTTCGACAAGGAAGCCGCGGAGTTGTCAGGCATTCTCGGACGAATGGTGCTCGCTGACATCCAGAAATGGGGATCGATGCACGAAGACTACAACGCCGAGACCGGCGAAGGGCTCGCCCCTACTCCGGAGCAATCGCCGAATCACGTCTTCGCCGGGTTTGTCGGCTGGAACCTGCTGGCGCAGGACATGCTGCAATGCGAGGTAAAGGGCGAATGCCAGTTTTTGCGGACTTACGGGAAAAGCGGAAGCCGATAGGAAGGCAAAAATTCGAGCCGCAGCGGCGACACGCCTTAGTTGACTGAGCTCACCGACTTGGTGCCGGCCAGCGGCCTATAATCACTCAGCGTACGCACAATGAGCCCTATGCTGGGAACCAAATCTCTGCTAGCGATCCTGGTCGCCGTTAGTTTTCTTGGGGTAGTGCTTGATCGTCGCGCCGGAGCACAGGCCCGCGAAGGCAAGGCGCCTACCGCAGCCGATCGTCGCGAGACGGCAGGCTGGCTGCGCTATGACTATGGTGGAACGGTCTTTCGTTATCCCCCGGGATGGAAAATAGCGCCGATACTCTGGCAAAGCGCGGCGCAGGAGGAGTCTGGTGAAGGGCCGGACGAGATAGGACTCACAATATCCCCCGAGGGCGGGCCTCCCGGTGCTATTACGATCGGCGGGCGAGGAGCATCATGCACGCATGAACAAGCCGACTGTAAATGTCTTGGCATCTATGATGCGGTTTACACCTGCGATCAGGACCCGCAAACGCGGCCCATCTACGATCTATTCATAACCACGATACGCACCGAGTATCAGCAGAGCGATTTCACAGTCGCCTTCCCCGCAGCCCAAGCCACGCTTCGTCCTAACCGGCGTTACACGCTACGGTGGCGCACCAAGGCTGGCACCCCGCATTACAATGTCGACATATCTGTGCACGACACGTCGAAGCCGGATTGGCGCCAGGCTATGGTGCTGGACGTGAAAGATGTGCCGAACACCGGGCGCTATGATTGGCTCGTCCCGGCATCCATAACGTCACCGGGCCCATATCTATTGGAGATATCCTTTGTCGTGCCGCAGAAGGTCAAACCCCCGGCCCTTAGTGGAGGACGCATCTACTCGGGCACTAGCAGCCCCTTCTACATCCAGTAATGCGGATTGACCGCAACGCAGCCGCGCAAAGGCGGACCGTTGACACACGACTTACGGCGTCCCATAAACCTTCTTGTACACTTCGGCGTTGCGCACGATGGCCTGCACGTACTCTCGCGTTTCGGTGAACGGAATCGACTCCACAAACTCTTCCACGTCGCGATAGTTGCCGGAAGCGCGCCAGTCCACCACACGCTCGGCGCCCGCATTATAGGCTGCCAGGGCGTACTCCACTTGTCCGCCGAACTCATCCACCATCTGACGGAAATAATGCGTCCCCAACTCAATGTTAGTCGTCGGATCCAGCAGCGAGTCGGTGCTGTAGTGTTGTAGTCCTTCTTTTTTCGCTTCGCCCTTTCCAGTTCGCGGCAGCAACTGCATCAACCCATAAGCGTTGGAGTGCGAGACGGCACTGGGATTAAACTCGGACTCCTGGCGAATCAGCGACGCCACCAGGTAAGGATCCAGTCCGTTCTCCTCGGAATACGTCCGCAACGCGTCCCAGTAAGGACGCGGGAACAGTCCCTGCCAGTACGGCGCCGGCAGCGCGTTTACGTCCATCGAGAAATATCCGCTGATGGCGTGCTTCAGCGCCTGCAGTGCCCGGTAGTATTCGCCGCCACTGGAATAAATCTTGGCAATCTCCACCATCTCCCAGCACGGGCCAGTCGTGCTGCCTGCCTGCAATTCGTGCACGGCCAGGTCGGTCATGCCGGCGTTCTCCAGCAGCTTGGCGCGGTTGTAATGGAGATCGTCTTCCGGAGGATCGACAATCTGTGATACCGGATCCAGCGGAGCCGCCGACGGAACGTGTTGTAGCGCGGCCACCGTTACCGCGGGCGCTGCCGGCAACGTCGCCAGGCGCCGCCGCCCCAGGACGGCGTAGTAATAATTGCGATAGCGCTCGGAAAGCTTCTGGTAATATGCGCGGGCCACGCCATAATCGCGATCGTCCTCCGCCATCCGGCCGCGCCAATACATCGCATTGGGAACTTCGTTCGTTCCCGGATAGAACTCCACCTGCTCTTCAAAATATTTCTTGGCTTCGTCTTTGCGATTCTGCCGGTAGGTCAGCCACGCGCACTTCCAATGCGCGTACGCAGCCTTCGTCCCATCGGGAAAGCGCTGGTGAATCTCGCGATAATAGTCGAGAGCATGATCGTAATCCTTGCGCAGCAGATACATATTGCCGGTGCTCAGCAGTGCCTCTTCTAACCACGGCGACTTCGGCGTGGATGCGCGCATGTGTTGCAGGATGTTGCTGATCGACGCGTCGTCATTGGTCTTGCGATCGATCTCGACCTGCTGATACCACTTCTCCGCGCTGGCCTCGCTGCCATCGTCCGGAATGCGCTCCAGCGCCTGCCGCGCCTGACTTGTGTTCCCATCATGCACGTAGGAGTTGGCCAGCTGAATCAGTCCGGCAGACTGCTTCCCTGCCGGAGCGAAATCGACGACATAGCGGTACTCATCCGCAGCTGCACTGTAATGTCGCGCCGCATACAACGAGTCGGCTCGCCTCAGGTGCTGCGCATACGTCACCGGCGGCAGCGATGGTTCTTCGGGGATCTTCCTCAGGTCGGCTTCTGCCTGGTCGGCGAAGTAGCTGGTCGCATATTCGTAGTAAACGCGCTGAAGAATCTCCGCGCCACTCCTGCCTTGTCCAGCCTGCACGTTGGCCTTGCCCAGAAAGTATTCGGTCTCCGCCTTGGCAGGCGTGCGATGTGCCTCCAGCAAACGGACGGCGTCGCTGGGCCGATTCATCGCCAGCAACGCCTTGGCGTTGGCTATAGTCGCATCGTGCTCATACAGCGAGTCCGGAAAACGCGTGCCAAAATCACGGAGATAGGCAAGTGACTCCTCAGGATTGTTGCTCAGCACATACGAGTTGCCGATGAAGAATGCGACGTAGTCCTTGAGTTCTCCAATCTGTGGCTGCGCCTTCTGTAGCGCGGCGATTGCCGCAGGATATTGCGCGTCAAGATAGTGCGCATAGCCGAGAGCAAACCAGGCCAGCGCGCCCGCTTCCGTGCCAGCATGAGTGTGGGCGTAGTTCTCGACTCCGGTGTAGGCGGCAGGAGTGCGGAGGTCGACCAACTGCCGCGCCATGGGCCGCAGATCGCTGGAGGCCACAAAGCTCCGCCGCATCTGGTGTGCGCGCGCCGTCGTAACCGTCTTTCGCGAGCGCACATGGGCCGTCGTCGAAGTCTTCTTCTTCGCCGAACTGCTCGGCTTGTGTGTACTGGACGATGAGGTTGACGATTTTTTCTTCGGAGTGGTCGTGGACGAAGCGCTACTGTCCTGCGCAAGCAGTCCATTGCCTGGCACAACCAACTGCCAGGCTAGAAGGATAACGAGAAGACGGCTCGAAAAATTCACTGCACTCAGTTTAGCGCGATTGCCGCACCGAGCCTACGACGGTTCGTTGTCAGAATCGGTTCCTGCGCCCCCTTCACACTTCCTGCCCGCTACCAATCATCTGGCCACGAGGAGCCTGAGGTAGCGTGAATACGATGATGAGGCTCACGAGCGCCAGGATGGCGATGATGAAGATGCTGCCTTCGGGACCAGTCGCCCCGCCGCTGAGGATTGGCTTTCCTACCGGATGCGTGGCGAACAGATGATGCTGGACCATCAGTCCGCTGTCGGCAACGCCATAGAGGAACGACTGTGCCCAGTCCCAGGAGCAGTGAAAGCCGATGGCCCACCACAGTGAGCCGGTGCGCCACAGGCTCAGGCAAAAGACCAGGCCAGCCATTCCCGCCGCCAGCAGTCCGATGGGCGACTCACCCGGATTGCCGCTGTGACCCAGTCCAAAGAGGATCGAGAAAATCACCGCTGCCGTCCAGAATCCCAACACTCCGCTGTACCTGGTCTTGAAGATCCACTCGTAGATGCCGGCCAGACCGCGCGTCAGCGTGTACTGCAAGTATCCGCGCGTCAGATACTCCTCCATCAGTCCAACCAACAGGAAGCCGAGCAACCAGATTGCTCCGTAACGCAGAACGTCACTGCCAAAGATAAGGCGCCTGTCGATTACGAGCAGTCCCGTCTTCCACAGAATCAGGACCAGCAAGGACAGGCAAGTGACTCCCCACGCA
>Ga0187847_10003623_pt1 | contig 11721 bp, 10 predicted proteins | sample June2016WEW_4_10_FD_132458 | JGI IMG/M metagenome (GOLD analysis project Ga0187847, IMG submission 132458) | Peatland microbial communities from SPRUCE experiment site at the Marcell Experimental Forest, Minnesota, USA - June2016WEW_4_10 | ecosystem: Environmental > Terrestrial > Soil >...
GCATACATAATAAGTTGACGATCTCTTTGAAAGTCGTTACAATAACACCTCAGCTAAAGGGAAAGTTAAAGATGCAAAAATGTGAAATCACCGGTAAAGGTAAACAATATGGGAATAACGTTAGTTTTTCTCAACGTCATACCAAAAAGACTTGGAAGCCAAATCTTCAAACTAAGACATTAACTATTAATGGCAAGAAATCAAAAGTTAAGCTTAGCACTCAAGCAATTCGCCGACTTAAAAAACAGGGTGTAATTACTAGCCACGCTAAACCTAAATCGGTATAGGTAAGTCAGTTATTTATCCTGATCATTTGATAATGATATTGGCTCAACGATTATTAACTGAGTATTATCAATTAGAAGGTCGTTTGGTTTAATTTTTAATTTTTGAATTGTTTCTTTCGGTTCCATGCCAATATTTTTAAGTACATCTTCAAGTGATTGTTGTGGCACTGGGTAATGCAAAGATTTGTAGGCATAATGAGTTGGGATAATCAATTTTGGTTCGATTTTTTTAATCAGACCAAGAGCCCCAATACTGTCCATCGTATAACCATTACCCCCAACTGGGATACATAATATATCGACGGCGCCAATCGATTCTAACTCATTATCACTAAGTTCTGGAAATATGTGCCCAGTTATAAGTATTCTGATATCATCTATCAATAATTTGTACAGTGTTGCATTTTTTTGATTCGGTTCATCTATAAAACTTCTTGCGCCAACACCTTGGATACTAACGCCTGAGACTTCATACTCGCCTGGTCCATCAATAACTAACTTTACGGGCTTTAAGGGAAGACTATGTTGGTTTGTGTAAACTGCTATATCGTCAGCTTTTAATACAGTCTTGCTACCTAGCTCATTTAAATTATCGTCTACAACAACCCGTGTTTGTCTAGTAATAAAAACCAAACAGTTAGCACCATAAAAACGTAATTCCATATTGCATATACCTTTTCTTACTTATCTTTATTAGTTACTTCTAGTAAACCATGTTTATCTACTAATACTTGCATTTTTGAAGTTAATAGATCAGTAAGAAAACGATCTTTTATCTGACGACGGTAGTTAAATTCTTTTTTATCCATAAGTGTGTAGCGCAATTCTTTGCCTTCGTCGCTTTCAAGGGCTGTAATATAATTTGCTAGCCGAGTGCGATTAATGTCGCCAACTATCAGAATATCAACTTCTGCAGCCACATCTCTGGTAAATTGACCAGTATAGATGGCCAAATCAACATTGCCAAGTGATTTCAATGAATCTGGTTCTGTAGTTTTTGGCGTAGGACTTTCGGCTTTGATTTCTGATGGATTAACGCCAAACATCATATGCAACGGTTCATATAATTCATAAGCCTGGTTAACTTCGTAATATAGACGATTATTGGTAGTATCGGAAGAAATAATCCCGATACTTAATAAGTTAGCTAATTCCCTACGTACGGAATTAATTTGTTCGTCAATTTTTCTTGTAATCTCACGAACATAGAATGATCTGTTGGGATTACTGAAAAACAGACGTAGTAACTTGACTCTTGTTTTTGACCCAAACAATTGCTCGATCATATTTCTATTGTATCAGACGATGACAAGTAAGTATCTATTGTTTATTCAAAAAGGTTGTTATTATATCAACAGCTTGTATCTGTTTTTCAACCCATTGAATACTTTTGTTTCGTTTAAACCAAGTACGTTGTTTCTTCGCTAACTTTAAATCCAAACTTACGCAAAGACCAATAATCTCGTTTTTACTTATATGACCTTCCAGAAATTGTTGGACTGATTTATATGCCGGCGCCCGTAAAGCCTCTGCTCCCCAGCCATATTTTTTTACTGCTATTTTAGTCTCTTTAATTAGCCCTAGGTTAAGCATTGATCTTGCCCTATCTTCAAGTCGTTTAGTTAGATCATTTTTAGAAATACTTAACCCAATCAGTATAGTATTTGATTGTAACTGGCTTTTTGTCGGTTTTTTGCCTTTGGTTTCTATTGTTCTAATAAGATATCGCTTATTTAAATAATTTTCAGGTAATTGGGTGCCTCTTCTTTTAATTACTTCTTGAAGTTCTGATATTGTTAATTGCTCGAGTTGATTGCGTATTATTGGATCTGGAGCTGGTAAAAAATTATAATCAAATATAACAGCATCTATGTATAAACCACTCCCACCAACAAGAATCGGTATCTTACCACGCATTTTAATGCTTGAGATAGCATTTAACGCTAAATGTTTAAACTTAACTACTGTGATAGGTTTATCAGGAGTTGTTATGTCTAGTAAATGATGAGTCGCAAGTATTTGATCAGCGTGGCTTGGTTTGGCCGTACCAATATTTAGTCCTTTATATATAGTGCGTGAATCGGCGGCAATTATTTCTCCGTTGAACTGTTGAGCAAGCTTTAAGGCAAGTGCAGATTTTCCTGAACCAGTCTCTCCAACTATAACTATCAGCGGTAGTATTGATTTGTTTATGGCTGCCATATTAATTCTTTAATATTAACCTGGTACTCTTCGTTTACTACTATACCTTCGGTCTCAAGCAAAATTTTATGATGTTCTTTGCCACCTGGGAAGCCATTCGCTAGATAACCTTTCTTATTTACTACTCTTTGCCATGGTAAATATTCTGGTCCAAAATGCGCAATTTGCCCGACTTCCCATGCCGCCCAAGCTGCGCCGCACAGAGCAGCTATTTGCCCATATGTCATTACTCTACCTTGAGGAATTTGGCTAACAACCTTATATACTTTATTTTTAAACTCATTATCGACCCGCGGCATATTACTTAGACAAGCTAGATTTTTGGATCCGGTCACTTGTTTCTTTCACGATTGCCGAAACAAATGTATCAATATCTATGGCATCTTGGTTAATACCGAGGTCTGTTCTAATACGTGGCTGAAGTTTCTTACTTTCAATTTCCTTATCGCCTACAACAACTGAGTACGGAATCTTCATAATCTCCGACAAACGTATTTTTTTCCCAACTGACTCGTTGGAATTATCTATTGTAAATCTAACACCACTTTGTCGAAGTTGGCCAGCAATTTCATTAGCAAAATCGACAGTTCTTTTCTCTTGATTTACAGTTAATATTCTCACTTGTTCAGGAGCTAACCATATCGGGAATCGTCCGGCAGTATGCTCTATGTAGACCGCCAAAAAGCGTTCAACTGCTCCGAGTAATGCTTTATGAATTATCACGGGTCGTTTGGTTGACCCGTCTTTGTCTACATATTCCAACCCGAAACGTTCCGGTAATACAAAATCTACTTGGATGGTGGCGCATTGCCATTCCCGCTGCAATGAATCTTTAATCAAAAAATCAATTTTTGGCCCATAAAATGCTGCTTCGCCGATTCCTTCGATCGTTTTTATACCTGAGCTAGCAGCTACCTTTCTAATTATCGATTCAGATTTTTCCCATAACACCGGGTCTCCTAAATATTGACTAGAGGTGTCTCTGGTCGATACCCTTGCAAAATAATCCAACCCTAGAACCTTATATAAAGTTACAACCATTTCAATAATAGAATTTACTTCTTCTTCTATGTTGTCTTCCCGGCAAAATATATGACCGTCATCTTGTGATAATGATCGTACTCTAGCCAATCCATGTAATTCGCCGCTTTTTTCATCCCGATAATTCGTCGTATTTTCCATATATCGAACTGGTAATTCTCGATAACTCCAAGGTTTTCTGGAAAATATTTGAATATGGTGTGGGCAATTCATCGGTTTTAGCATAAATTTCTCATCACTTTCAATGCTGCTTACCGAAAAACGTTCCGGAAATTTATCTAAATGACCCGACTTTTTATAGAGCTCTTCGCTCGCCATATGAGGCGTCCAGACTCTTTCGAAGCCGTGTTTTTGCTGCAATTCTTGAGAATAATCATTCAGATTGTCACGAAGAATTGCACCACGAGGAGTAAACAACGGTAATCCCGAGCCAACAAGTTCAGAAAACGTAAACAAGTCTAACTCTTGCCCAAGTTTTCTATGATCATGTTGTTTCGCCATTTCAATTAATTCAAGATGTTTTTTAATTTCTGCTTCACTGAGAAAAGCTAAGCCATAAACTCTTTGCATCTGAGGATTACTAGTTTGCCCGCGCCAATATGCACCAGATATCCGGAGAAGTTTAAATGCCCCAACTTGACCGGTTGATACAACATGCGGCCCCTTACATAAATCAATAAAATCACCACTACGATAAAAAGAAACGTTTTCTACTTTACTGTTATTATTGTTCGCAATGCCTAATTCTGAAATATTTAAATCTTTTAGATTGGTCGTCCCTTCTCGTTTTAGGTCATTAAGAAGTTCTAACTTATAGGGTTGATTACTCTGTTGCGCCCATTCTATTGCTTGATCAATCCCCATATTAATATGTTCAAAGGGTTCATTAGCGGCAATAATTTTTTTCATTTCTGATTCGATTTGAGCAAAATTAGCTTCAGATAGCTTAATCTCACCTAAATCAACATCATAATAGAACCCATTTTCAACAACTGGACCAATACCAAATTTAGTATCAGGCCAGAGACGCTGAATGGCATTAGCCATGATATGCGCTAAACTATGTCGTATTTTATCTACATCAGTTTCTGTTTGCATATTTACCATCCTTATCTATTAAATACAAAAAAGACGCGTTTTCCTGTTAAATATTCTCGCAAATACATTTAACAATTGTGGAAATTACGCGTCTCGGGCCCAAATATTATGTCGCAAAATACTTAGGTGGTTCCACCGGACTTCCTCAATCTAAGAGGCACTCATGCCAGCACGTTATCGTACGTTCTGACTGCCAACGAAGCTAAGCGATTAGTGACTTCGCCTCACCGCCTAGTAGCGATTATAACACATCCCAAAACTTCACCCGTACAGTTAATATAATACAGTTGGTACAATAATGCTAGCTTTATTTTATTGTTATTCCTACATAAGACCTGTGGAAGACTTTTTATATTTACTACCCTACCATAGGGTATTTTATATAAATCAAATTTAATTTAGCTTCTACACTTTCTTTTAAAAGGATGATACTCTGTTCTATAGTCCTGTTAATTAGTGCAGGATGAATATGGGCTCTTAGCTCACTTGGCCAGAGCGCCGCTTTGACGTAGCGGAGGTAAGAGGTTCAAATCCTCTAGGGCCCACCATAATATTTAAATATTTTTAATCTGTTAAAAACTTCTTAAGCTTGTAATTTTAATATTTTTGTGTTAACATTAGCGTGTTAATTGAGGCTTATTTGTGAGTACCAATAAACGTAGCACGCTTGATAATTTCAAGCTATTTTACGAGGAATTGAAGTTTCAAAAACCTATTATAAGAGTAAGGCGTATCAGATCAGGGATACGCGTAAGTAGATAAGAATATAAAACCCAGCAAAAGCTGGGTTTTTTATCCACCTAGATTTTGCCATTTTCCACTAGAATTTTTTATAGTTATACGTCAATATATTGTCATGGTATGTATATATTGTGGCGGCACAACTAATATTATTAATTCCCGATTGCAACGTAAACTAAATCGAAAATGGCGCCGGCGAAAATGTCAGATTTGCGGTCAAATTTTTACAACTACTGAGAAAATTAATGAAAATACCTCATTAATGATCGATAGACACACTAAAGAACCAAGGTATTTACCATTTTCACGAGATAATTTATTTATTAGCATATATAGAAGCTGCGAACACCGACCAACTGCCCTGAGCGATGCTAGTTCGATCACAGATACCATTATTAGTCGTCTTTTACTAAAAGTTGAGGATTCCTGTGTCTCTTTAGTATTAATACAACAGCAGGCATATTTAACATTAAGAAGGTTTGATAAAGTAGCTGCTACCTATTACAAAGCATATTATTGGTGAAACACCAATAGAACCTAGTAATTAATATTGACTAAGAAGATTCACTTTTTAGTGTCCTGAATGACAGCTTTCTCGGTAACATCAAACTTCCCAATATATCGCCCAAACATTAGGCGCGTTTGAGAATAAAGTGCGGCTGATGAGCTATAAGCTAAGGTTGTAACGGGCATTAATACCCATTGAAGGACCATGAATATTGATCGGTTGGCTTTATAGCGCTTAGGTTTTGGGGGTAAAGTTTTAAAACAAATGAATAAAGTAGCTAATGCCCCGACTAAAGCTATCTCTTGAACTCTGCTAATTATATGCGGAAGTACAATTGCACCGTAGCTTTGAGGATTAAATAACACTGGTACAAAACCAGAGAACAGTAACAGAGGAGGTGCAACTGCCCAGGTTACATGGCTTTCAAATAATCTAAGTAGTTTGTTCCATAATTTCTTTTTAGGGATTGAATTTTTATGATAAAAACCCTTATCTATAACATATGCTATATCTGAAGCTCCCCAGGTCCAACGACGTAATTGAATAAATTGTGCTTTTAAAGTCTTCCAATAAGTACTAGCCAGTACCGCGTCTTGGTAGACTGGTATATATATCGGATATACTTCGTGTTTACCGTCGTAACGAAAGTAAGTTCGCCAAAATTGATGACCATCTTCAACAATGGTTCTTACGCTCCAGAAATTAGTGTCTAGCAGTGTTTGCAGGCTTTGGGCATGAGAAGAAAAATTTCTAAGCATATGGGGTCGTAATGTCAAGACAATATTCCATACCGTATTACCTGTAGCTACCACTCGCATTGGAGCTGGTGCATCCCATATATTATTTGTATAAACAGGTACTGGTTGGAATGAAACATGGACCGGATCAGGACATATGCAATAAACATAAGTCAGAGCACTGAAATATTTCTTATGCGGTTTGTTGTCAGCATCAAGTGTAGTGACGATCACGTCAAGTGGATCAATTTTTTGGTTTTTTATGTATTTTTCAATTTCCCTACCGGCAAATGTAATATTTGCACCCTTGCCGATCATTTCCCCGGGAATATTGGCAGGATGTTTAATTGCCTGGGCGTATTTAAATTTAGAGCCATATTTTTTTATTAATTCTGTAACTAGTTCTTCAGTTTGCGGACCACCGCGTTCTTCATAAGCGATTACTAGAATTATCTTTTTAGGATCATAATCTGAGTTTAATACCGATAAGACTGTTGGTTCTAGTACGGCCATACTTTCGTTGTATGTTGCTATCATGGCTATATGAATGATTCCACTCGGTTTGCGAAATACTATTGTACTTTTCCGGCGTTCATTTAAATTATCTGCATGCCATTTTGGACGTTCGATATCAATAGTTTCATTAATATCCCCGGACTCTAATTCCTTAAGTAGTTGATTCCAATCAAGATGTTGATGGGTCTTCATTATTCGATAACCTTGTAATGCCCGGATGTCTACACCCGCCGATCTAGCAACATAAATTAACAGATAGCCAACTATAAAGAAAACGGCAACACTAACATTAATAAAACTTAAAATTAGCGGTAATGCTAAGAAAAACCAACTCACCGCCCCCGGTAATATCTCAAAGAATCGATAACGTTTACTACGTTCATTTTCATATGGGATTTCAATATCTACCATATAACTAGCGTAAAGCTAACAGCCCGTTGCTAACAACGATTGTAGTAATAAGTAAAAATCCACACATTGCAAGTATGACAACTGAGAGTTGTTTCCTTAAACTATAAGCCTTAATACTTAGAGCAATGCTAATGCCTGATATTAATAATGCAAAAACAATAAACGATAGAATATCGACAATGCCACCCGTTTTAAATGCCCCTATACCAATGTCCGATCGATATTGGCTAATGTATGTTCCAGCCGTATTATTGACAATCCTTAAAATAATTATTGCGGTAGTTATAAAAAAAAGGAAAAAATTAATGCTCAATAGCAATAGCACACTTTTATCTTGTAAATAATCTTTTAATGTAGCCATATTTAATCTATTGTAGCTTTTCTATATCACAACGTAAATCTTACATCTATTTAATATATTGAAAAAATGGTGCGGATAGAGAGAATCGAACTCTCGTCTCAGCCTTGGGAAGGCTGCATATTAACCACTATACGACATCCGCTGGCAAAATTTTGGAGCCACCTCGGGGATTCGAACCCCGGACCCCCGCTTTACGAAAGCGATGCTCTAGCCAGCTGAGCTAAGGTGGCGTTCATGAGCAACATTATACACATAGACAAGCATATACATAATGATAGAGTGTGGTTGTATTACTTATTTATTCATTAATCGAACTATTTAGGTGATTATAATATTATGAATTAATTATTTATTCATTTACTTTATTTACCCTTTTATTGTCTGTGGTGGAAATTTAATTATAAATACTGATCTACATTAAATCCTTTTTAATATATTTAACTTTTAAACTTCAAACAATTATATTTATCTTTCATCCCACCCTGAAATTATTTATTGCTTATTTATTTTTATAATTTTACGACACTGATTATTTTCTTATGTATTACTAATAATCCTTAATAATATTAAATAGATATTAAATAACATATCTAATAGGTTATAAACATGTTATGTAATAAAAAACACATCATAACTATGAAGCTATAAAATAATTTTATATCAGTCGCAATGTAAGAATTTCCACAGCATTATCTATAAGTATGGGTAAGATATAAACAATATATTTGAGGGATTGGCAATAAGTTATGTATCGAGACAATCATATTGGGTTATTACAACGAAAATTATCTAGTATACTTTCACGAAAGTTTATATTTATCGGAATTGGCGTATTAATGCTCTTATTATTAATTGGGTATGGACTTGATAAATCACAATATTCTACATCGGCGATAACTAATAAGGCAAAATTATTGTCGTTATCGACAACTTTACCCACTCAATCTCAATCAAGCAGTAGCTCTGTGAATATAAGCTCTAACAGTGCTCCTCAGACTAACAATACGGCTACTGTCAACCAATCGGTTCCTAATAATAACGTACAAACTTCCGAAACAATAAATTCTGACACAACTACTACTAGTACTGGCACTTCCCCGAGCGGACAATCGACGACAAATAATGTCGTTATTAACGGGAAAAATGTCCAGGTAGCGCCAAATACTGATTATTCTAAAACTATAATTACCCCTACTGGCGTGACTAATTTGAATGTTTCAAATCAAGCCAATCAATCAGGGGCATCATCATCTATGAACATCCAAATTAATAGTCAATCAGTTAATAATAATTCAACATCGGAATCAGAGTAAAAGGATGAATTTTTTAGCACGGAAGGAGGGACTTAAATAATATTATGACTTAACTAAAAAATAAAAATGGTCCCTCGACTTTTTTAGATGTTAATGGTTTAGGTATTGTTAGATCTAATTAAGTCGGGGGAGCAGCCCGAGTAATATTTTAACTAAACAAATCTCGAAAAGGAGGGAAAATGAATAAACTAATAAGAGGAGCGGCAACAATTGTTGCATCACTTAGTTTGGTCGGCGGTTTCGCTGGTATTGCTGGGGCTAGCTCAGGAAGCAACAGCACAACTGGGCCATATTCTAAAAACTCAGTGGAGAGCAAGACAGATGTTAAGACTGAAGTTAATAATAATAACCGTCTGTCAGCTTCTAGCGAAAACGATCAATCAGCAAATACAGGTAATGTAAGTGTTGACCACAATACGACTGCCGGTGATGCGACGAGTGGCGATGTTTCTTCGTCAAATTCAACTGATATATCAGCAACAGTTGACAATAGCGCCTCATCAAGCGCTGCATTATCTATTGACCCAAGTATAGATTCTAGTGGTGACACTGGGAGTAATAGTACAACTGGGCCATACTCAACAAATGACGTGTCTTCTTCAACCACAGATGACACAACGGTCAACAACTCTAACTGTCTAACTGTTACTAATGACAACGACCAAACAGCAGCGACAGGTAACGTATCGTTAAATGACAACACGACTGGCGGTAACGCAACAAGTGGTAGCGTAACTGAATCAAACATGACCAGCGTAACTTTTGATGTCACTAACTAATTTGTAGAGCACTTAAACGATAGTTAAGTACGACATTAAAAATTAATAACTTAGGTAAGAGAGAGCCCTTTCTGCTCAGGTTCTCTCTTACACAGTTAATAAATTGTAGGTAGAGTACGGTTTGAAGCATTAAACATTCTAAATAAAGTCTAAGTTGGAGGTAAGGATGGAAAGAATTAAATCAATATCAAGAAAAAGCATATTAAGTGGTGCGTTATTGATCTTGATATTGACGAGCATACATCCTTCATTAATTATGGCTGCTAAAAATAAAGATAATGGCAGCGGATCAACAAATAATGCTTCAAGCCAAACGCCATCTACTCCCAACAGTGCAGCAGGTATATCTGGTAGCATCTCTTCTGGACAATCATCCGATGCGACTGGTCCCAACCAACCAACCGGACCAAGCGCAGACACATTTACTTACGATGCGGCAACTGGTTTATGGGAAAATGCTTATTACACATGGAACCCGGTAACTGACCAGACTGCGCCAATAACGCCTCTAACTTATAGTTATGACCCTACAACAGGCATGTGGGACACTACCCAGTGGGTTTTTGATGCCACTACAGGACAATATGTGCCAAATGTTGTTACCGTTGCACAACCACCTGCCGGAGCCATAACAGTTAATTCACCGACAACTGATACTGATAATTCTTCGGATACAACAGGTAGTAGTACTACCACTAATACTCCAGATGCAAACGGTGATAATACTACTAATACTCCGGATGCAAATACTACTACTGGCCCTAGTTCAACAAATAATTCTAATACAAATAATAATTCTAATGATTTTTTTGGTTTATACTATAACGCAAATATCAGCAACGCCATTAACGAGAATGCTCAATCTGGAGATGCCACGGTAACTGGAAATACTTTAGCCGGCGATGCAACTTCCGGTAATGTCCAAGATGTTGCAAACGTTATTAACTTACTCCAGTCATCGGCTTCGGGAATATCAACCTTTGTTGCTAATATCAATGGCAATGTCGCTGGAGATCTACTATTAGACCCCAGCACGATAATTCAACCGACAAGCGACTCACAGCAATCAACTAATACTAACTCTACAACTCAAGTTAACAGCGCCGATAATAGCACTATAAATAACAACGTTAATCTTAACGCTGATAGTGGTAACGCCAATGTAACCAATAATACGTCTGCCGGTAACGCCACATCAGGATCAGCTGACACCGATGCGAATATTATAAATTTGATTGATTCAGATATTTCGTCAGGTCAATCTTTCTTAGGAGTAATTAATATTTACGGCGATCTTGACGGTAACATTCTATTGCCGCCAGATTTCTTAAACACTTTACTAGCGAGTAATGCGATAAGTGATCCGGTTACTGCATCAAACGGCACAACTACCACAAATGTCGACAATTCAAATAATGATGCAATTAATAATTCGATTACAAATACAGCTAATAGTGGTACTGCTTCAGTCAATCAAAACAGTTCAGCTGGTAATGCTACTTCTGGTAACGCCACTACTAATATTACCGTTCTTAATTTAACCGGTTCACAAATTATTGGCAGCAATGATCTTTTGGTATTTGTTAACGTATTAGGTACCTGGGTAGGTGTTATAATGGACGCCCCGACTGGTGCAACGGCAGCTGAACTGGGCAGTGGAATAACTAGCGATACGACTTCTGCAAATAATTCTTCCACCTTAAATTCATCGAATAATAACACTATAA
>Ga0187847_10003624_pt1 | contig 11716 bp, 9 predicted proteins | sample June2016WEW_4_10_FD_132458 | JGI IMG/M metagenome (GOLD analysis project Ga0187847, IMG submission 132458) | Peatland microbial communities from SPRUCE experiment site at the Marcell Experimental Forest, Minnesota, USA - June2016WEW_4_10 | ecosystem: Environmental > Terrestrial > Soil > Wetlands...
AAAACGCCATCTTCACCAACCACTGCCAGCACGTGTGTCGTATCGTCAGGCTTGACCGCCGGGGTCGTGGCCTCGTGCGCGGGCGTTTTTGCCGGGGCGGCCGGAGCGGCTGCGCGCAGCTGGCGCGCCACCAATTTCAGGTAATTCTGTGTTTCCGGATAGGGCGGGACGGTGTTGCCGTACTTCGCCACGGCGCCTTCGCCGGCGTTATACGCCGCCAGGGCCAGCGGGTAGTCGCCGCCATAAAGGTCCAGCAGATACCGCAGGTAGCGGGCGCCGCCCTGGATGTTGTCGGCTGCGTCGAAGACGTTGGACACGCCGAAGCGGCGCGCCGTCGCCGGAATCAGCTGCATCAGGCCGAGCGCTCCCTTGGGCGACACCGCGGCCGCATCATAATTGCTTTCCACCTTGATGACGGAGTGAATCAGCTGCGGGGGCAGCGAGTGCTGGGAGGCAGCCCGCTCGACCACTGCCGCGATCGCCGCCGGCGACATCGGCGCGGGCTTGGCGCTGGCTGCCGGAACCGGATCCGCCGGCCCGCCGGCCTGTGCGTCGCGCCTGGTTGTCACCACCACGCTTCTCACCAGTCTCCCTGTCCGCTGGTCCGTGTTCACCACGCTGACCATGCGTTCCGCGGCGGCTGGCGCCGGCGACTCGGCCATTGCCGTCACCGCCGGTACCAAACACAGAATAAAACAAAACCGCCGCAATATGTTTTGACCTCTCAGTATAAAACAAAAAAGCGCTCTCGTGAAGCGCTTATTTCCAATGGTATCATTTCCCTGTGAGCAGGGCCGGATTCGTGCTGACAGGCGGCCTCAGCAGCCGCATGGGGCGCGACAAGGCGCTGCTGCCGTTCCAGGGCGGATCGCTGGCCGGATTTGTGGCGCGCCTGGTGACGCAGGCGGCGGGCAGCGCATCCCTGGTGGGAAGCGCTCAACGCCACGCGGTCGTGGGCTACCCGGTGATTGAGGATCTCTATCCGGGCGAGGGGCCGCTGGGAGGAATCCTGACCGCGCTCCAGAATACGACGGCCGACTGGAACCTGATTGTTGCCTGCGACATGCCGCGCCTGTCGACTCCATTCCTGACCCGCTTGCTCGAAGCTGCCGCGGATTCCGGCTGTGGCGCCCTGGTTCCGGCCGGACCGTCCGGACTGCTGGAACCCCTGTGCGCGGTTTACCATCGCCACTCGCTCGCCGTTCTCGGGGCTGCCTTTGGAAGCGGCGTGCGCAAAGTCGCCACCGCCTTGGAGGGCGCTCGCGTGACAGTTCTCCCTGTGACCGAAATTACACATTTTCAGAATGTAAATACCGCGGAGGAATGGGCCAACCGGTGACCAGCGAACTGCACCCGCATTACGTCGAGTTCCGCCACGTCTATAAGACGTTCGACCAGCCGGTTTTAGTTGACAGCAATTTCTACGTGAACGCGGGCGAAACCGTGGCCATCATCGGCCGCAGCGGTGTAGGCAAGTCCGTAACCCTCTCGCACATCATGGGTTTCCTGAAGCCGGACCAAGGTCAAGTGATAGTGGCTCATGAAGATATCACTGAGATGGATGAGACCGAACTGCGCCGCATCCGCAAGAAGGTAACGATGGTCTTCCAGTCGGGCGCGCTGTTCGATTCCCTGACGGTGGCTGAGAATGTGCTCTTCTCGCTCGAACTGCGCCAGGACTACGACGAACAGAACAAGGAGGATGTGGTCAACGGCTTGTTGAAAATGGTGGATATCGCCGAAGCGCGCGACGCCTACCCCGCCGACCTGTCCACCGGCTACAAGCGGGCGGTAGCTATCGCCCGCGCGATCGCGGCGCAGCCGCAATGCATTCTCTACGACGAGCCCACCACCATGGTCGATCCCATCATGTCCGACCACCTGGCCACCATGATGCTGCGTCTCAAACACCAGCTCAAGCTCACGTCGGTGGTAGTGACGCACGATCTGGACCTGATGTATAAGGTGGCGGACCAGGTGGTTTTCCTGTTTGAAGGCGGCGTGATTTACTTCGGACCGGTCGACGGGCTGGCGAAATCCAAGCATCCTCACATCCAGGAGTTTCTGGAGATGGACCGCGTGGAACGGGTGTAGCGCGTTCCGGCACCGGAGGGAACCGGCCGCCCGGATCTGCGTGTTATGCTGGCTGCCGGACGCGGGAAGTGCGAGAGGGGGCACTCCGGTGATGGATCTGAAATCCGCGGCGCGCGAGCGTTTCGGCGCGGCCCGGCATGGATTGATCGATCTCAGCCACCGCATCCACGCTCACCCCGAGCTGGGCTTTGAGGAGGAACAGTCCTCCGCCTGGCTCTGCGAGGCGCTGGCCGACGGCGGCTTCGCGGTAGAGAAGAATCTTTGCGGCCTTCCCACGGCCTTCCGCGCCCGCGCCGGATCCGGCCCGCTGCACATCGGCATTTGCGCCGAGTACGACAGCCTTCCCGGGATCGGCCACGCCTGCGGCCATAACATCATCGCCGCCTCCGCGGTGGGCGCGGCACTGGCCGCGGCTAGAGTCGCGGACGAAGCGGGCCTCACCGTCAGCGTGATCGGCACGCCGGCCGAGGAGGTGGGGAACGCCAGCGGCAAGATCCTGCTGCTGGAGCGCGGCGCTTTTGCCGGCATTCACGCCTCCATGATGGTGCACCCCGCGCCCTTTGATATGCTCCGCGCCAAAATCATCGCCGCTTCCATGTTCGAGGTTCACTGCACCGGCAAGGAGTCCCATGCCTCGGCTTTTCCGGAGCTGGGCGTGAACGCGGCCGATGCGCTCACTATCGCGCAAACGGCGCTGGGCCTGCTGCGTCAGCATATCCGCTCCACGGATCGCATCCATGGCATTGTGACCAACGGCGGCGCCGCGCCCAACGTGATCCCGGCACACACCGCGGCGCGGTACATCATCCGTTCCGAAACCCTGGAGCAGCTCGCCGAATTGCGGCCCAGGGTGTACCGCTGCTTTGAGGCCGGCGCCCTGGCTACAGGCGCGGCCATCGCCATCACCGGCGGCGACAAGCCCTACGCCGAGATGCGGCACGACGGCGTGATGGCGGCGTTTTACCGCGCGAACTCGGAGGCGCTGGGGCGGCCGTTCCCGAATCTCGGCGAATGGGAAACGCGGCCTACCGGCTCCACCGACATGGGGAACGTGTCTCTGGCCATGCCATCCATCCATCCCATGATCGGCATCAACTCCCTCCCTGCCGTCAACCACCAGCCCGAATTCGCCGCGCACTGCGTCACGCCGGATGCGGACAAGGCGCTGGAAGACGGTGCGCTCGCCATGGCGTGGACCTGCATCGACCTGGCTGCGAACCAGGGAGCGCGGGAGAACCTGATGGGCCGCACTTCGCAAGGATAGATCTATGGCCCTGGAGTTCACGACTTCGTATCTGAAGGATGCGCTCGGCGTATTCCGCTACTACAAGAACCTGGCGGAGCGAGCCATGGCCCAAACGACCGACGAACAGCTCCTGGCCGTGTTGGACGGCGAGATGAATTCGATCGCCATGATTGTGAAGCACATGGCCGGTAACATGCGGTCGCGGTGGACGGACTTCCTGACCAGCGACGGCGAGAAGCCGGACCGCCAGCGCGACACGGAATTCACCGACCCTCCGGCCACGCGCGAAGCGTTGCTCGCCGCATGGGAGGCGGGCTGGCAGTGCTTATTCGGCGCCCTGGAGCCGCTTGGTGAACAGGATCTGCAACGCACCGTGATGATTCGCGGCGAGGCCCATTCCGTCATGCAGGCCATCAATCGCCAGGTGGCTCACTACGCCTACCATTGCGGGCAGATCGTGCTGCTGGCTAAGCATTTCAACCATGCGGGCTGGCAGTCGTTGACCATCCCGCGCCGCCAGTCAGCCGAATTCAATCGCCGCGTGCAAGCCGGCGAAGCCAGCCAGCGGTAGAAAAACTTTCACAAGCCGCTGGATGAGATTTTCAAAGCCTGGCGTGGCGCGGGCAGTCCTGCCTGCTGTGTCGAGAGTCATCTCGACATTTCTTCGATGCCTCCGCCTGGCAGAGGCTTTGCTTGAGTTCCCAATCGGGTTCAGCGATGATCAGCTTGGATGCGTTACGCAATTGCCGCTCTGCTTCTGTTTGCGCCGGGCGGATGGGCGCAGGATTTCGTGCCCCACCTGACGGGCGAGGTCTCCCGCGGCCAGGAGTATCGCAAGGAGATCGGTGCGGGCCTGGTCTTCCTCTTGCGGCCCTCCCAGGAGGGATGGACGATCGAAATCCTCCCCATGGCCCCATGCGACAAGCCGGGAGACTGGGCTTCTGTGGTCAACGCGCCGTATCGAAACTATAATGCGCTGCATGTGGACGCCAGCTACGGGATCACCGCGCAACAGGCCGTGGTGGAAATGAATCGCGCGAATTCTCATTCGTGGTGAGTTGCCGGGACTATCAGACCGAAAGCCGTCGGCTGGAAATCGTCCTCTGGGGTTATACGCACTCGCAGCAGGAAATCGACGAGGCCACGGCGAAACTCGGCAGTTCACCGCTGGGCAAAGGCAGGTTTACAATTCTGGATTCGAAAGTGAGCCCGGCTGAGAAGGAAATCGAAGGCAAGAACTACGGCAAGATCGATTGGCTCAAGTTCAGGCTGGACCTTACCCCTCCGGCCGCGCGGGCTCGGAAGACACGGTAGACGGAGGCTCGAAATCCTCACCGGTAAAGCAGATACTTTTCCCGCGACTGCACGAAGTCGGCCACTGCGTCCGTGAAGCTTTGCTGGATGGTCCGCGCCTCCTCGCCGGCGGCCAGGCGGTGGATGACATCGTCGCTGCCGATCAGGCCGCCGCAAACACGGAAGTCGATCTTGCCTGGATAGAATTTCTCCAGCCCCGCGGCAAGTTCCAGTCCGAGCCGTGTGGAATCGAGCAGCTCGCGATTCGTCACCACGAATCGCACGCCTTCAATGCGAACCCCGCGGAAGTTCGAATCCGCCGGCGTGAAGCTGGTGGGATAGGCGCGCACGCCGGGGATCTGGCGCGAGTTTAGCCACGCCGCCAGCTCGCGGCCGCCGATGAAATCCGCGCCCACCTGTTCGAATGGCGAATCCGTGCCGCGGCCCACCGAATAGTTCTTCGCCGCTTCCAGCAAAGCGACGCCCGGGTAAAGCGCGGCGGCGTTCAGGCTGCGCATATTGGGCGATGGAGTGATCCAGGGCAGGTTGGTGAAGTCGAACCAGTCGCCGCGCCGCCAGTCGTCCAGCGGTATCACCGTCAATGCCGCGCCAATCTTCTTTTCGCCGTTCACGAAGCGCGCCAACTCTCCCATCGTCAGCCCGTGACGGACCGGCAGGCCGGGCACATACCCGACGAACGAAGTGTGGCTGGCGTCCAGCAGTGGCCCTTCGACGTGCGTTCCCGTGATGGGGTTAGGCCGGTCCAGCACGTAGAACGGAATGCCGGCTTTGGCGGCGGCCTCCAGGGCGTAAAAGAGGGTCGTTTCGTAGGTCCAGAACCGCGCGCCGATATCCTGTGCATCGAAAACCAGCGCATCGATGCCGCGCAGCATTTCCGGCGTCGGACGCTGGGTGGCGCCGTAGAGGCTCAATATGCGGATGCCGGTGAGGGGGTCTGTCGCGCCGCCGATGTTGGCCTGGTCCGCGCTGCCGCCGAAGCCATGCTCGGGAGAGAACAGCGCAGCCACGGTGACGCCCGCCTGCCGCATCAGATCGACATTGCGGCGGCCCAGCCGGTCCACGCCGGTCTGATTGGTGATCAGGCCCACGCGCTTTCCCTGCAGCGGCTGAAAATTCTGCTCGGCCAGCACATCGAGCCCGCTGCGGGTGGAGGCATTGCGCGCCACCTCGCGATGCACGCCAGCGCCTGTGAACGTTTCGCTGTAGCCGGTGAGTGTCAGCCCGCGCGTTTGAATCCCGACCGCCGCGGCGGTGATGGTGGCGACCTTCGATCGAAGCGCGGTGAGCGAGGGATGCCCGGCCGGATGCACGCTGTTGGCGAGGAGAATGACGTACGTCTGGCTGGCTGGATCGATCCACAGAGAGGTGCCGGTGAAACCCGTGTGGCCGAACGAGCCGACAGGGAACAACTCGCCGCGGTTTCCGGAGTATGGCGAATCGATGTCCCAGCCGAGGCCGCGCAGAATCGGCTGATCGGGCGGCGACTGTGGTTCGGTGAATTTCTGGATGGTGGCCGCGCTGACGATGCGCACGCCGTCCAGTTCGCCGCCGTTGAGAATCATCTGCGCGAAGCGAGCCAGGTCCTGGGTAGTCGAAAAGACGCCGGCGTGACCGGCCACGCCGCCCATGTTGCGGGCCGTGGGATCATGCACCACGCCGCGCAGCGGCAGGCCGTCCTTGGCCACGCGCTCGGTGGGCGCGATGCGCGGCACCAGTGCGGCCGGCGGCTGGAACATTGTATCCTTCATGCCCAGCGGGACGAAGATATGGTCGCGCGCGTAATCGGAGAGCATCTGGCCGCTCAACCGGTGCACCAGCTCGCCGAGGAGGATAAAGTTGATATCGCTGTAAACGAAGCGCGCGCCGGGCGGCCCATCCGGGGGATCCGTGCAGGCGAGTTGGATGCCGGCCTGATAGCCGCTCCAGGGTGTGGAGAGCGGCACGTCGGGCTTGAGGCCGGAGAAATGCGTGAACAGGTTGCGCAGCGTGATGCCGCTGTTGCCGCCTTGAAACTCCGGGATGTAATCCGTGACCTTGTCATTCAGCCGGAACTTACCCTGCTCGAACAACTGCATCAGAGCGGTGGTGGTGGCGATCACTTTGGTGAGCGAGGCGAGGTCGAAAACGGTATCGGCCGTCATCGTTTCCGCTGCCGGAACCGTGGCGCGCCTGCCGTAGGCCTTCGTGTAGATGGTCTGCCCGTCGTGGCCGATCAGAAGCACCGCGCCGGGCATCCGTCCCTGAGTGATGGCTTCGTCAATCGCCTTATCGATCGCCGGCCCGCCGGAAAAGTTCTGCGCCGCCAGCGCGGCGGCCGCCAGCGCCAGCCAGAGAAGGAGCTTCATCAGCCTCTATAATAGCGGCGAAAGGAACCAGGCCGTCCTGTGGGGCAAACCCCAGGTCTGCGGCCGACGCCTTCGTCGGCCTGGTTCTTGTGTTGGGATTTCAGGCCGCGAATGAGCCGGACCAGCGGCCAAAGCGCGGCTAATTCGTTTTCACAGACTGTAGCTTGCCGATCATGGTGTCGGCCCACTGGGCATCGGAGGCGTCATAGCCCAGCTGCGTCAAGCGCCAGACGCCCTTTGGGTCCAGAATCCAGTTCTGCGGAATGGCCACCGAATCGAGCAGCGACAGCACGAAGCTGTAAGCCGGCAGCACAGGGAAGGTGAAGCCCTTGTCCTTCATAAAGGGGGCAACCAGGCCAAGATCCTCGTCGATGTTGAGCGTGACGATCTGGAGATCCGGCTTGTCTTTCACCGACTGGTAAAGCTTCTCGAGCTTGGGCAGCTCCGCATTACAGGGCCCGCACCAGGTGGCCCAGACGTTGATCAGCACGGATTTCCCTTCGAGGTTTTTCACGCGCCAGATCTTCCCCGAAAGGTCTGCGAGCTCGAAGGGCGGCATCGTCTTGGTGGCCTTCTCCCAGCGGCCTTCCGCCAACTCCTGCGGTTTGCCGGCGGGCGGCGTCTTCCAGACATTCCAGGCAACCTCGGTGCCGCCCGACTCCTTCCATACCGCGGCGGCCTCATCCATGAGATCGTCCTTTACGCGCCCATGGTAGGGGCCGGGAGTGGTCTGGCGCGTGTAAAGCGCCTGCTGATAAAAGGTGAGCGCGTCGGCTTTGCGGCCCTCTACGGCGGCCAGGCGGGCCCGATTCAGCCAGTAGCCCGACTCCACTTTCACGTCGCCCGGCACGGCACCTTCGATCGTCGCTTTCAGCGCCTCGGCTTCGGCCGGCTTGCCGGCCAACCTGGCCGCGCGCAGCGCCATTCCCACCAGGGACTGGTCCATTAAAGCCTCCTGCTGCTGGTTGTCTTTGAGGTCATCGGCGCTAAGATTGTCGGACCGTTCCAGTTCGCGCTCGATCACGACCCACTTCCTGGCCTGCCCCGTCAACTCCAGGGCGCGCTCCGGCTCCCATTTGTGGTCGAGCAGGAAAGTCGCCGCTCGCAGATAGTCCCAGGCTCCGGGCTGATTGTAGACCGTGGATTCGGTCAGGTAGTCATCCAGCGCGCGCAAACCGTCTTTCTGCGAGATGTCCGGATCGTCGTAAATTGTGTTGAACCAGGCAATGTGGACGATGTACCGGTCGTCGGTGAATTGGGCAATCCAATCCCGGTAAGCGGCGTATCGTTCGGCATTGTATGCCTTCCACGCGGCGGCATCTTTCTGGTCTTCAGGCTCCTTGTGCGCCTTCTTCCACCGGTCGTACGCGATGCCGGCCGCCTCTTCGGAATGCGGGAATCCCTGGGTGATGTGGTTCTCGATGGCGGTAACCGTTTCTGCAGGCGCGCCGCTCTGCTTGTAGCCGTCCTTGAGGAAGGCCAGCCACCGCGCGTCTGGTTTCGGGTTCATTGGTTCGAGCCGCTTCAGGTCCTCAGCGACCTGCTTACGCAATGCGTCGTGTTCCTGCGGCGGGCGGCTGCGGAACTCCAGGCCCCACAGTACCGCGTAATCCCGCAGCCGCCTCGGCTCAGTCTCATCGGCAAGACGCGCGCGCAAGGCCGCGGCCACTTTCGCCTGCAATTCGACGCCACCAGCGCGGCTCAGGTTCCGTTGCGCCCCAGGGTCGGTAGACGACGGGCACGCAGTGAAGAACGCCGTGATTTCCGCGGACGCTTTCTTCTTGTCCGCCAGCTTGCCCGTGGAATAAATGTCGGTGAGTGCAAGGGCAGGCCAGGCGAAGCCCGGCGCCTTGGCCGCGGCTTGTTCCAGCAAGTGAATGCTGCGCGGCGTATCGGTGTCGTTGAGCACCAGGGCTGCCAGATAGAGGGCTAGCGCATCATCCGGGTGCTGGTCGGCCTGCTTGACGTATTGCTCTGTCAGGGTTGGGTAACGCTCAAAATCCTCCCAGCGCGTAAATTGGATCATCTGGCGGTAGGGAGCCAGTTCGCGTGGATACCGCGCAATCAGATCGCCGAGCACCTGGCCCTTGACCGCCACCTGGTCTACGAACTTTATGTCCTGGAGGGCCTTGCCGGATAGCTTCTCGTGGATGACGCCCTGCACCTCGGGAAGGGTCTCGCAACCCGGAAGCGAGCCCGGTTGCGCCTGCAGCACAGGAAAGCCGGTAAGCATGAAAATAGCGGCCAGAGTGCGCACGGGGAAACCTCCTATTGGGTAAGTCTACACTGGCCGTCGAAAGCTCGCCCGGAGCGGCCGCATAATAAAGTGTTAAAACTTGCGATTGCTCGGCGCAGGGAAGTGGCGATCGCGCCGCGGTCCGGCGCGGACGAGGGCGTCCGCGCATAAGTTTCAATACTGGAGCTTGGACAGGTACCCGAAGCTTTGGCGCAGGCTTTCCACTGGGTCGCCGGGGGTCTGATCCTGCTCGACAAAATAGTGCTGGACGCCAGCCGCTGCGGCGGCGCGCAAGATGGCCGGCCAGTCCAGCACCCCGCTGCCAACTTCTTTGAACGCGGCGCGGTCCACCGATTCCTTAAACATCACCGGCGTGCCCGGCGCCTTGTCCTTCAGGTGCACCAGCGGCACGCGGCCGGTAAGCTTCTGCAGCAGCGCCGCCGGATCTCGACCAGCGACGCTCACCCAGAAGCAATCCATTTCAAAGCCGCAGAGCTTCGGGTCCAGGCGGTCGATCATCACCTCAAACCCTGTGGTGCCCTCCATCGGCTCGAATTCGAATGCGTGGTTGTGATAACAGAAGCCAATGCCGGCGGCGCGGCACTTCTCGCCGGCCCGGTTCAGCTTGTCGGCGAGGGCGCGGATTTTGTCCAACCCGCCGCGTTCGGCTGGAGGCAGGTAGGGAAAGACGGCGTAGCCGATGCCCCAAGCCTTCACCTGATCGATGGCCCGCGCCAGATCGTCCTCCTTTCCGGCATTCATCAGAGTGTTGTCCAGATGAACGCTCACCGCCTTCAAGTGAGTGGCCTGGATGTGCGGCCAGAGCCCGTCGAGACCGCCGTACGTCGGCTCGATCTCGCGGTAGCCGATGGCCTCGATGGCGCGCAGCGTCTCAGCGGGCTTTTGCGGCAGCACCGTCCGAACCGTATAGAGCTGCACGCCCACGGCCTGGAGTTGCCGCGCCGCCAGCCGGGTGGCGGGCAGTGCCGCGATCAGCGATATGGACTTGAGTAGTTCTCGCCGGGTGGACATAGGGACATTGTATGCGTTAGCGGAGACGAGCTCATGGGGCAGGTTGGTAGCCTGCGGGCCGATTGCCAACCGGCCGCAGGCGGCGTGCGGTTTACTCATTTCGCAAGGCGACGGCGGGCTCAACCGCCGCTGCGCGCAGGGCGGGGCGGAATGCGGCCAGCGCGGCGGCAGCCAGGAGTGCGGCCAGCGGCAAAGCCAGGCTCCAGAAGTCGCCCGGCTTCACCTCGTAAAGCAGTTTCTCCACGGGGTGAGCCAGCAGCCGGCCGAGCAGAAGACCGGCCATCAGGCCCGCGGCGGCGACGGCGACAATCTCGCGAATCACCAGCCGGACGACCGACGCCTGCCTGGCGCCGAGCGCCATACGGATGCCGATCTCCTTGGTCCGCCGCACCACCGAGTAGCTGAGCACGCCGTACAGACCTACGCCCGCCAGCGCCAGCGCCGCCAGCGCGAAGAAGCCGGCCAGCAACGCCAGCAAGCGCTCGCGCACCAGCGCGTCATCCACCAGCGTGGATTGCAGAGTCACGCTGGTGGCGCGCGCGGAATGGCCGAAGCTGCGGATTTGCTGCCGCACCAGCGGCACTACTCTCCAGGGATCGCCCTCCGGGCGCACCGCCAGCGTTCCGTAAGGCCAGCGCACCGGCTCGAACACGGTGAGCGGAGCCGGATCGCGGACACTCTGCAACCGAACATCCTTGACCACGCCAATGATGTCCTGCGGGATGTTCGGCGTGCCATTGGGAGTCGCGAAGCGCTTGCCCAGTGCATCTTCGCCGGGGTAGTAATGGCGCGCGAACGCCTGGTTCACCACCACCGCGGAGGACGTTGGAGTGACATCGGATGGCGCGAAGGACCGGCCTTCGAGAAGCCGCACGCCCATGGTTTCGAAGAACCCCGGCGAGATGGGGATGTAGTTGACCTCTGTGCTGTCTGGCGCACGGCCGGGGATGCGTACTTCCTGTGTCATCCAGGAGTGCGAGAAGAATCCGAACTCGCACAGCGCGGCATTCCGCACGCCGGGAAGCTCGCGGATACGGTCGAGCAGCTGCAAAGCTGCGATCTGGGCACCCGGCCTCTTCATCGCCGCGAATGGGTCAGGCTCCGAGGAAGCCAGGTCGATGAGGATGGGCCCGTTCCGGTCAAAGCCCAGATCGACGTGCGTCAGCTGGCGGAACGACTGCAGCAGCAGGCCGCTCACGAACAGCACAACGAAGCTGAATGCGATTTGAGCCGCCACCATGGGCTTGAGCGCATCGGTCCGGGCCGATTGCTTGCTGCCGCCGGATTTGAGTGCCTCGTGCGGCGAAAGGCCGGACGCGCGCAGGGCCGGCAACAGGGCGAAAAGGAGCGTGGCTGTTGTGCACGCCACCAGTAGAAACGCCAGCATGCGCCAATCCGGCCGGAGATCGAGGTATGCCTGGCTACCCGACGTGCCCAGCAGGCCGACGA
>Ga0187847_10003625_pt1 | contig 11712 bp, 8 predicted proteins | sample June2016WEW_4_10_FD_132458 | JGI IMG/M metagenome (GOLD analysis project Ga0187847, IMG submission 132458) | Peatland microbial communities from SPRUCE experiment site at the Marcell Experimental Forest, Minnesota, USA - June2016WEW_4_10 | ecosystem: Environmental > Terrestrial > Soil > Wetlands...
CCGGAGCCGGCGTCCTCGAACCAGTTTTCCGGCGCCTGGACCGCGTACAGGGCTACGTCGCGGGAGCCGTCAGCACCCTCGGGAACGGAGGCGTGCCCGCCGACCGAACCGCTGCAAACGAGGTTGCCATTCACAAAGATGTCACAGTATCCGCCATAATCGCTGTAAGTCGCCACAACGATCGCCGAACTGTTGGCATCCTCCTGGTTTTCAACAAACAGCGTGGCCAGAGTGGAGCTGTTGTTGTAAGCGGCGATGGCTTCCGCTGAGTCTGCCGTTGCCATCACACCGGCAGACCCGTTGTGCGTGTCACCCCACACGCCGGCAGCATTACCTGCTAACTGGCCCCCTAGGGTGCTTTGTGTAGCTCCGTAGCCGTAGACTCCGACACCTTGAGTGCTTGCAGATGTGCCGCCGACGCCGTAGTCGATACCGGTCGTGGCGGTAGCGACGCCCTGTACCCCGATTCCGGTAGAGCTTGCGTTCTTGCCGTAGACGGCGTACGTAGCACCCGCAGTGGCAGTAGCTTGGCCTTTCACCGCTATTCCCGAAGTGCTTGCGGTCGTGCCAAGCACGGCTGGGCCACTGCCGCTCGTAGACGAGTTAGATCCCTCCACACCGACTCCCGTAGGGCTTGCGGCCGTGCCGAAGACACCAAACGTATTGCCGCTCGTGGCAAGGGCCGCGCCCGTCACGCCGACCCCCGAAGAGCTCGCGCTCGTGCCATAAACGCCATTCGCAGTGCCCGTCGTGGCAGTAGCGTTGCCGTTTACGCCCACCCCAGCGGGGCTATCGGACTCGCCAACGACGCCGTAGGTCGTGCCGGTCGTGGCAGTGGCTAGCCCCTGCGCCCCGACTCCTGTACCGCTGTCGGAAATCCCGTTGACGCCAACCGTGTCTCCGGTGGTGGCCTCAGCGTGGCCCTGCACGCCGACTCCTGCAGAGCTTTGGTTAATTCCGCCGACGCCAAACGTAGCCCCCGTCGTGGCCTGGGCTTGGCCGAGCACGCCGTCGCCTGCCGTGCTTGCGGTCGTGCCGAGTACACCTACTGCAGTGCCGCTTGTCGAGGTGCTTGAGCCCTCCACCCCGGCTCCGGTAGGAGTAGCAGTTGTGCCAAAAACGCCAAATGCGTTGCCGCTCGTGGCGGTAACTTGGCCTTGCACCCCGACTCCCGAAGAACTTGCAGTCGTGCCGAGAATGCCGTTGTCAGAAGCATTGGACACGGCCAGCTTGAAGCCGGATACCATGCCACCGATGCCCAGGTCTCCACTCTTCTGAGCAATCAGCGAGTCGCCCAGAGCGCTGCCGCTGGACCACAGAGGGACGTAACCCGCGGTGCCGGCGCCGGTGACAGTGGCTGCCGGAGCGGCGTTGGGCTTGACCGAACCGGCGGCCGTAACGGCTCTGACGGACGCGATCGAAGCGCCGCCAGCCGCGCTCTCAGCCGTCCCAGCCAGGGCAAACGCGGAAGCCGGCAGTCCGCCCAGCGTCTGCGCGTCGACCGCCTTCAGCGCATACGGCACGCTCACCAGCAGCACACGCTGTTCCGCCGGCTGCCCGTCTACTTGGACTTCCAGCCAGCGCGCCTGGCCCGAGGCGAACAGTCCGATGGGCAACCCCTCCGGATGAGTCGCCCCGATCTGCGCCGTGTATCCGCCCGCGGCGTCCAGAGCCACGTTTTGCGTTTCCATCCACAGCGGCGCGCCGCTCTGCTCTTCCTTGTAGAGGGCAAAAGTGACGCCCGCCGTCCCCGTCTTCGCCTTACCGTCGCGGTTGGTGGCTACCCCCCAAAACGTCACCAACTGCGGCTGCGCCTGCTGCCTCTGTTGGGCGAGCGCCGGCGCAACGCAACTAGACAGAAAAAGACCGGCGGCGCAGGAAGCCATCAATCCCGCTCCCACCAACGTTGAACAAACGGACCATCTCGTTACCATCGTTTATCCTCCTCTTGGCCTGGAACAGCCAAGCTGCGAATCAAGTCTCCAACGCGACCGGCTCGACAGGCAAGTCTCAGCCGGACCGTGACGTCACAACCTTTTGTTCTCAGCGTGATACACTGGCGGGATGCCAACTGGGGGTGGGCCCGTGCATGTCTCGCGTGCGCTCGATTCCGCCCAGCGGGGCCAAGTCCGCGGCCAGCTTGCCAGGCTGCTTGCCACCGCCGCGTTCGGGTCTTCATTACGAAGAGGCCAGCTGCTTCGCTACCTGGTGGAGCGCACGCTCGCTGGCGAGGGCGACGGCATCAACGAATACGCCATTGGGCTGGACGTCTTCGAGAAGCCCGCTTCATTCGATCCCCGCATCGAATCCATAGTACGGAATGAGGCGGGCCGCCTGCGCCAGAAACTCAGGGATTACTACGCGGAGATTGGCCGCCATGACCGCGTCTTGATCGAACTTCCTCCGCGGGGCTACAAACCCGCCTTCGTGTTTCGCGAGCTGGAGGGCCCGCCAACCCCCGACCGCTCAATACCGGCGCCCATGCTGCGCCGGCCGTTGCTCGCCGGTCTGCCGATGGCGGCAGCGTTAATGGTCGGCCTCTGGCTCAATCGGAGTCGCATCTGGCCGTCGTCGCCGCCGGATTCCCAACCCATCCGCGCCCTGGCTGTCTTGCCGTTGCAGAATCTGTCCAACGATCCCAGCCAGGAGTATTTTACCGACGGCATGACCGACGAACTGATCACCGATCTGGCACAACTTCACGAACTCAAGGTGGTCTCAAAGACCTCCATCATGCAATACAAGGGTGTCCGCAAGACGCTCCCCCAAATTGGCCGCGAGCTGGGAGTCGATGCGGTCGTCGAAGGCTCCGTGTTGCGGTCTGGAAACCGCATGCGGATCACGGCGCAGCTCATCCGGGCCGCCACCGACCGGCACTTGTGGGCGCATTCGTTTGAGGGCGACTTGCGGGATGTCTTGACCTTGCAAGCGCAAGTCGCCGAGGCCATTACCGGCGCTGTGAAACTCAATCTGACTTCAGCGGAACGCCAACGCTTCCGGTCCGCGCGCCCGATGAATCCCGAAGCCTATGACGCATACCTGCGTGGTCGATATCATCTGAACCGCAGAGACGCCGAAGGGTTTGAGCAGGCCATCGGTTATTTCAACCAGTCGCTCGAGGAGAGCCCAGATTTTGCCTTGGCTTATGCGGGGTTGTCCGATTGTTATACGTTGCTGTCCTTCGAGGGTGCGGTTCCCGAGGCCTCCGCCAAGGCCCGGACCGCGGCGCTCAAAGCGGTGGCGCTGGACGACAACTCGGCGGAGCCGCACACGTCGCTGGCCGGCATCGAAGTCTTCGAATGGAAGTGGTCCGACGCGGAGAAGGAATTTCAGCGCGCTTTGGATTTGAATCCGAACTACGCCCTGGCACACCACTGGCATGGCAATTTGTATCTGTCACCCCTCGGACGCCACGCCGAAGCTATCGCCGAACTGAAGCGCGCGCAGGAGTTGGACCCACTATCCTTAATCGTGCAAACCGATCTCGGCTTCGCTTACTTCTTCGCGGGCCAGTACGACGCTGCCTTGTCCCAATACCAGAAGGTTCTCGCGGCGAATCCCTCTTTTGCCCCCGTCCATTGGGTTCTTGGACAATACTACTTCGAAAGGGAAATGTACGGTCCGGCCGTGGAAGAGCTAGCGCAAATCCTGTCTCATAACGGGGATTCGGAGATGGCGCGGAGGATTCGAGCGTCCTACGCGACGGGCGGACCGCGGGAATTCCTGCGATTCATAACCAACGCGAAAGGCGCTCGCGGCCAGCTCTATTTCGGCTTCGAGTATATCGCGAAGGCCTACATGCGGTTGGGCCAGACGAGGGCGGCGCTGGCGGCCCTGGAACAAGATTTCCGTATACACGACGCCGACCTGATCCGCTTGCACGCCGACCCGGTGTGGAACGGCCTGCGCACTGAACCAGAATTTCAGCGGATCGAACGCCGCATCGGCCTGCGATGATGCGGCGTTCGCTAACCCACTTCCAATAATGTGCCCAGTCCGGTGGCGACGCCGGCTTGTTATTCAGGAACACAATGTGCCGCGTCTTAGGAAACGGCAAAATCTACCTCTCACGCGCACCAATACGCCGGGATCGCGTTGCATGTAGACTTTGCCACTGCACTGCGCATCCGGGCATGGATCTCCCCTGTAACCTGCCAAGCCGGATATTTCGCATTTCCGGTGAAACTCTGCCTGGAATTGCGAGCTTCGATGTAGTTCAGCGGCTGGAGTGCAAGTGATGGCCGCACGAGGCTGGTGGAGCCGTTCCAGTATTGCCGCTGGTCGAGGTGGGCCATTCGAACCCAAGCCGACCCGAGCGAGCGTTCACTCCGAGCTCCCTAGAACCACGAAGCTGGTGAGCAGCGCAAAACCATTGCTGGCTCCGATTACGTCGGGCCTGCCGTTGAATTTGCCGATGGCCAGCGCCAGTCCGCCGTTTGCGAAATCGCCTTCGTATGCGAGGGTGCCGTCGCCCTTGCCCAGGAGCACCGCGAACCCGCCGAAGGAGATATTCGCGACAATGAGATCGGGATGGCCGTCCCCGTTCAGATCCCCAACGGTAAGCACCCCCGACTTCCCGACTTCCATCTTCAGCACTTCTGTCTTCAGCCGCGCTATAATCCTCACTTACGAGCACTACCGAGACCAGCATCGTGCAGGCGGAACTGGCGTCCATGTTGGCGGCACAGCGCACGGCGTTTGCGCACCAGCCATCGGACGCGCCGCGGCGAATCCTTGCTTTGCGCGCCCTGCTGAAAGCCGTGCGTGCGCGGCGCGAAGAATTCGTCCAGGCCATTTCGCAGGATTTCGGCGGGCGCGCGCGCCAGGAGACGCTTCTGCTGGAAGTCTTCCCCGTGGTGGATGCCATCCAGCACGCCATACGCCATCTGCCGCGATGGATGCGCCCGCGTGCGGCGGCGGCGGGCTGGCAATTCCTGCCCGGGCGGGCGCGGGTGATTTATCAGCCGTTGGGCGTGGTGGGGATCATCGGCGCCTGGAACTATCCGCTGCTGCTCAGCCTTTCGCCGATGGTCAGCGCGTTGGCGGCCGGCAATCACGTCATGCTGAAGCCTTCGGAACTCGCGCCGCGGACCGCGGACCTTATCGCGCGGCTGGTTTCCGAACTGTTTCCGACGGAGTATGTGACGGTGGTGACCGGCGGTACGGAAACCGGCGCAGCCTTCGCCGCGCTGGCCTTCGATCACTTGCTTTTCACGGGCTCGACCCGCGTGGGTAAGCTCATCATGCGCTCGGCGAGCGAACATCTGACACCGGTGACGCTGGAACTCGGCGGCAAGTCGCCGGCGTTGGTGCATCCCGATTTTCCCGCGCAAACCGCTGCCGCGCGCATCATGGCGGGCAAGCTCTACAACGCCGGCCAGACGTGCATCGCGCCGGATTACGTGCTGGTAGAGGCGGGCGCGCGCGAGGAATTCGTGCGGCTGGCCGCCGAAGCCGCCGCGGCCATGTATCCGAAGCTGGTGGATAATCCGGATTTCACGCGCATCCTCAATCGCCAGCACTATCAGCGTTTGCGAGACCTGGTGGGGGACGCCACACAAAAAGGCGCCGAGATGCTGGAAGTGAATCCGGCGCGCGAAACGGTCAACGAACAGAACCGGGTGTTTGCGCCCACTATTTTATGGAACGTAAGCGACCAAATGGCGGTGATGCGGGAAGAAATCTTCGGTCCGGTGCTGCCGGTGGTCACTTACCGGTCGCCCGATGAAGCCATCGCGTATGTGAACGGCAGGCCGCGGCCGCTGGCGCTGTATTATTTCGATTACAACTCGAAGCGGGTGGAATCGGTGCTGGCGCGCACCACGTCGGGCGGCGTCACGGTGAACGACACGGTCCTGCACATCGCACAGAACGATCTGCCTTTCGGCGGCGTGGGACCCAGCGGCATGGGATCGTATCACGGATTCGACGGCTTCCTGACCTTCTCGAAGAAGAAAGGCGTCTTCCTGCAGAGCCGCTTCACCACACTGGGACTGTTGCGCCCACCGTATGGGGAACTGGCGCGCCGGGTGACCGACTTCCTGATTGGCAGATGACCCGCCGCGAAGCAAGCCCCCAAGAGCGGGTTCCGGGGGACCCGCGCAGACCTGGAGGTCCGCCCCACTTATGACGCGCCGCGAACTTCTGGCCCTTATCCCGGCCGGCGCATTTGCCCAGATGGCCAGCCGCGGCGTGAAGCCCATGCCGCGCGGCAAGCCTTCCGGGCTGCCCTTTCACGCGCATTTTACGGATGTGGCCGCGCGCGCCGGTCTGCGCGATCCGGTGATTTACGGCGGTGTCGACCGCGACATATACATCATCGAGCCGATGGGCAGCGGCATCGCCTTCTTCGACTACGATAACGACGGCTGGCTGGATATCTTCGTGCTCAGCGGTGCGCGCCTGGAAGGCTCGCCGGAGGGGGCCACCAACCGGTTATACAAGAACAACCGGGATGGCACCTTTGCCGATGTCACCGCGCAATCCGGGCTCGCGCGCTCAGGCTGGGCGTACGGAGTTACGATCGCGGATTACAATAACGACGGCTTTGACGATATCTTCATCACTTACTGGGGCCGAAACGTGCTCTACCGCAACAATGGAAACGGCACCTTCACCGATGTCACGAAAGAAGCCGGCTTGCTCGCGCCCGGCGTGCGCTGGGGCTCCGGCTGCACGTTCGTGGATTACGACCGGGACGGCCACCTGGACCTGTTCGTCGCCAATTACCTGAAGTTCGATCTGAAGACGGTGCCTCCCGCGGGCAAGCTCGCCAGTTGCAACTGGAAAGGCATCCCAGTGAACTGCGGACCGCGCGGCCTGCCGCCGGAGACCCAATTGCTGTACCATAACAACGGCGATGGCACGTTCAAAGACGTCTCGGTGTCCTCCGGTATCGCCGCCGCCAAAGGCAGCTATGGCCTGACCGCGGTGGCTGCGGATTTCGACAACGACGGATGGCCGGACATCTATGTGGCATGCGATTCCACGCCCAGCCTGCTGTTCCGCAACAATCACAACGGCACGTTCAGCGAAGAAGGCCTGGAACGCGGCGCGGCCTTGAATGAAGACGGGCTGGAGCAGGCCGGCATGGGATTGGGCATCGGCGATTACGCCTGCGAAGGGTATCTGGATGTTTTCAAGACGCACTTCACGGAAGACACGCCGGCGCTCTACCGCAACGACGGCAAAGGCAATTTCACGGACGTGACGCTGCGCGCGGGCCTGGGTGTGGAGACGCGCTTCATCAGTTGGGGCGCGGGCGTCGTGGATCTGGATAACGACGGCTGGCCGGACCTGTTCTGGGTGACGGGCAGCGTGTATCCGGAAGTCGAGAAGAAGTATCCGGAGTTTCCGCATCGCACGCCGCGGGTGATCTTTCGGAATCTGGGCGGGAGCAAGTTCGAGGAGTTGATCGGCGAAGGCGGTCCCGGAATCGAAGAAGCGCACGCCAGCCGCGGCGTGGCTTTCGGGGACTTCGATAACGACGGCGATATCGACATTCTGATCATGAACCAGAACGAGCCGCCGTCGCTGCTGCGCAACGATGTGAGCGGCGGCTATCACTGGCTGAAGGTGAAGTTGGTAGGAACCAAATCCAATCGCAGCGCCATCGGCGCGACGGTGATCGCGAGTTATGGCGGCAGGAAGCAGGCACAGGCGGCGATGGCGCAATCGTCGTACCTTTCGGTGCACGACCGGCGCTTGCATTTCGGTTTGGGCGCGGCGGAATCGGCGGATTTGGAGATCCGGTGGCCGAATGGCGCGCGGGAGACGATTGCGAAAGTGGCGGCGGACCAATTGGTTACGGTGCACGAAGGCGCTGGGGTGGTGAAGGGGGAGAGCTTGAAATAGGCTGCCGGCTTACGGGCGCGTGACGGGAAGGACGCGGAACCGGCGCTTGCCTTCAATCCGGTACGTCTCGAAGTCGGCATGATCGACCGTGAGGATCGTGCTCAGAGATTCCCGCTTCGCACGAGAGTGGCGTCGGCGAAATCCATGGGACGGTCGTAACCACGGGAAGTAGTGGACAGTTTTGGCAGGTTAATTAAGTTAACGAAGGAATCCGCAGGGTGTCGTCCACAGGTTACCCATAGGCCTTGATCGTGAGTATTCCCCTATGCTTGACTATAAGTGTCATGACAGCACAGCGCCTCAGGCAGTTCTTCGGCGAATGGACGCCTGAATGGGTTAAGCAATTAACCCGACATCGGGACCTAGGAACTTGCTTTGCCACGGGTGTTTCGGCGCTCGCGGTAGGATCTTCTCTCCTCATTAAATGGCAGGATGGCAATGGCACCTTTGCAGCTATGGGAGGTGGGGCCCTCGGCTGGATTGTCGGCGTTCTAATGTCTCCATACCCGCGCGAAGAAAAGCAGTTTGAACGTTTATCCAAAGGCCTAGCGGGTGTTATCGCCGGCAGCGCGGGCGTCAAACTATGGGATGCGGCTTCTAAACTCTCGAAAGAAGAAATTCGGAATCAAGAAGTTCTTCGAACGGCCGCCTTTTTTGTTGTCGCACTTATGATGACCACTGTGCGGGTCTTTATTGCCAGGACGTATTCTCCAGCAGAACGAGAAGAGCGTCGCGCTTCGGGGAAATGAAGAGCACAAAGCTCGACAATTCCACCGGGTGCGCCGCATACTTTTTCGTCTTCATGTAATACACCGTGGTGCGCTTCAGACCCGCTGGCCTATCATCCGCGCTCACGGAATCCGCATGACTTGAATCGCTCCCCGAGCATCGTGATATGAGTACTGTAGATGATCGGGAGTTCCTTTCAAACGATCTGGGAAGACCACGAGAATCTTGTAATCCGGGAGAGTCGCCGAAAACCTTACGAGGCCCTGAAGCGAGGCCAGGGCGAACAGGGCACTACCCAAAAGCTGGGTGGGAGGCGTACCGGTATGCGGAGCAGGAAGGCCGGCTGGCGGAATCCGGGTGGCATAGCTTCGCCAGTCTCCCGTCAATTCTTGAGCACTCGTATCGATGACCGTGGCTTCGGCCGGATCGGTCAGGTCGGAAATCGCACCGAGACTCACGAGGTTCGGCAAGGTCACCAGCGGACGGGTTGGATGAGGGACTACGCCTCCGGGGGTCGATGGCGAGCCGAATAGCGCTCGTGCCTCAAACAGCGCGACCATAGGGTTCTCGGCCAGATAGAGTATCTCGAACGCTGGCGTCGCCGCTCGAGCCGGCGAAAATCGGCTCGGCGTCGTTGCCGTGTGAAGCGTGGACAAGGCGGTCGCCAGGAATCTCGGGTCGGCCGCACGGTACCATGTACCGCGCAGTCTGGTCTGAGCCAAACTGCTACATCGGGAGATGTTCACACGACGCCAATACAAAGTATGGAATGAAGCAGGTTTCTTACATTTTCCAAGTCGCCGGCTAGAATTCGTTCTTGCGGGGTGTCGCCTCCAAGCAATTGGTGGGGAGTCACCAGCCAGTCAATGCCATATGGCAGAGCGTTGCGGACTTGCATCCGCAGGGCCTCAGCCTCGTCATCGCGTAGGTGCCCGGCAGCCATCACCTTGAGCATAGCGCAAATCGCGCCAAAACGGCCTCATTGCACTGGCGAGGTTGGCTCCTCACCGCCGAGATCCAGCCGTCGGGCTTCGATTAGCGCCTCGCGCAGCGGACGTAGATTTCTGGCAAGGCTCATCGTCATTAGTTCGCCATCGTGCTCCATCCCCAAGCACGCGAAATACTTGTGTAGTTTGGCGAGAGCCACTTCAAAATCGGGCTGCCGCACGCGCGGCGCGTCTTTGATCGCGGTGTCACCCGCCACTTGCTCCTCGGTCGTCAGGTAACCCGAGAACTGCAAGGGGAACGGTTTCGTTGCGAATACCGCGCAGCCGGCCGACAGGTTGGATATCGCCGTGTGGACCGCCGCCAGACCGTAGCCACGCCCGCGAAATGGCTGGTCGATTTGAAGCCGGTGCAGCATTAGCAGATCGCAGCCGCAGACGCTATTGTCCGCGTAGCGGGGGCTGTACTCGCTTGTGCCGTTCGCGAGCACGGGCGCAAACTCCGCGGCCTCCTCGTCTACCGCGTCCAGCACATCGAACCAGTTCTCGCCTTCATTGAGCGCCCGCCCGAACAATGCGCGGCGAACTTCTATTTTGCCGATGCTCGTTTCGGCCTCTTCCTCGCCGTCGAATAGCACGATGTTTCCAGTAATAGTGCAACAGGTAGTCGCTCGGCTCGTAGCGCTGTACACACAGGTCGAGGGTGAAGTGAATGAGCACGTCATGTAGAGGATCGGTCATGCTGGAGCGATTATGGCATACCGAATCTCCCGGATGCGCGCGCGATGTGGTAATTAAGACTCATGGATACAAAACTACGCACCGGCCGCGCTGCCGTCGCAACCGCGGCTCTCGTTTTGCTAGCGGCAACCGGGGAATTGCGCGCGCTCGACAACGGACTGGCGCGCACGCCGCCCATGGGCTGGAACAGTTGGAACAAGTTCGCCTGCAACGTGAGCGAAGATCTGATCAAGCAGGCCGCCGACGCCGTGGTCTCGAGCGGCATGCAAGACGCGGGTTATCAATACGTGGTGATCGACGATTGCTGGCAGGTGGATCGCGACGCACAGGGTAACATCGTCGCCGACGCCAAGCGCTTCCCTGCGGGCATCAAGGCAGTGGCCGACTATGTGCACGGCAAAGGGCTGAAGTTCGGGATCTACTCCGACGCCGGCACGGGTACGTGCCAGAACCGCCCCGGCGGACGCGGCTACGAATTCCAGGACGCCCGCCAGTACGCCGCGTGGGGCGTCGATTATTTGAAGTACGACTGGTGCAACCACAGCACGCAGGATTCGCAGGCATCCTATTCGATCATGCGCGACGCGCTGGCGAAATCGGGCCGGCCCATCGTGTTCAGCCTTTGCGAATGGGGGTCCACCAAGCCGTGGCTGTGGGCGGCGGATGTCGGTAATTTGTGGCGCGCCACGGGCGATATCCTCGACAGATGGGACGGCACGGAAAAGTGGGGAGGCATGGGGGTGGTGCAGATCCTGGATGCAGTAGACGGCCTGCAATCCTATGCCGGGCCGGGCCATTGGAACGATCCCGACATGCTGGAAGTCGGCAATGGCGGGTTGAGCCTGGAGGAATCCAGGGCGCACTTCAGCCTCTGGTGTCTGCTGGCGGCGCCGTTGATGGCCGGCAACGATATCCGAAATATGCCGGCCGACATCCACGACATTCTCACCAACAAGGAAGTGATTGCGATCGACCAGGACCCGCTGGGCCGTCAGGGCCGCAGAGTGAAGCGCGCCGGCGATCTGGAGGTCTGGGCAAAGCAGCTTGCCGATGGCGGCCGCGCCGTGGCGTTGCTGAACCGCAGCGCGGCGGAAGCGAGCATCACCGTGTCGTGGACCGAACTGGGCTATCCGGAGCACGTGCCCGCCAAGGTTCGCGATCTTTGGGCGAAGAAGGATCTGGGCGAGAAGACCGGCGGCTTTTCGGCATCGGTGCCGAGTCACGGCGTAGTGATGGTGCGGGTAGAGCCATAGTCGTGGGCCACCGTCGAAAACCGTGGGGCGGCCAATCCTGGGGTGACAGCCTTGGGGGGCGGGATTTATCCCGCGCGGGGCTTTAGCCCCGCAAACTCGCAAATCGAACTGATTTCGTTACGCGCAGAGCGGGTCTGGAGACCCGTCGCAGGCGTAGACGCCTGCCCCACGAGGTTCTCAGGGTTCTCAGG
>Ga0187847_10003631_pt1 | contig 11698 bp, 7 predicted proteins | sample June2016WEW_4_10_FD_132458 | JGI IMG/M metagenome (GOLD analysis project Ga0187847, IMG submission 132458) | Peatland microbial communities from SPRUCE experiment site at the Marcell Experimental Forest, Minnesota, USA - June2016WEW_4_10 | ecosystem: Environmental > Terrestrial > Soil > Wetlands...
GGGGGGAGGCACGTGGGGGTGAAAGGTGTCTTCGCGACGCGGGCCGATCCCGCAGGCGGTGTTGGAAGGCGTGGCGCAGTTGGGCGGCGGCGACGGCGTGGAAGTGCGCCACGGAACGACGGTGGGCACAAATACGATGCTCGAGCGGACGGGGGCGCAGGTCGCATTTATCACGACGGCAGGATTCGAGGACACGATCGCGATTGGGCGCCAGGCGCGCGAGCGGCTTTACGACTGGTTTGCGCCGGCACCGGTGTGCCGTGTGCCGCGCGAACTGCGCTTCGGTGTGAACGAACGGGTAAGCGCCGAGGGCGAAGTGCTGCGCGAGCCAACGGAAAACGAGCTGGCGGCGTTGGTGAATGCCATCCGCGCGAGCGGCGCGGAGGCGGTCGCGATTTCGCTGCTGTTTTCGTTTGCGCGCCCGGAAAACGAGCGACGCGTGGAGGCAGCGTTGTGGGCACTGGGCATTCCGGTCTCGGCGTCACACCGGATTCTGCCGGAGTTTCGCGAGTATGAACGCGCATCGACGACGGTTGCGAACGCCTATCTTGCACCGAAGATGTCGGGGTACCTGGAGAGATTAGAAGAGAGGATCGCGGAGCGGCACAAGGGCGGGCGCGTTGACGTCATGCAGTCGTCGGGGGGAATTATTCCGGCGCGGCTGGCGGCGAGCGAGGCGGTACGCACGGTGCTGAGCGGCCCGGCAGGCGGCGTGGTAGGGGCGTGCCGCATGGCGCAATGGGCGGGCTTCCACAGGATCATCGGATTCGATATGGGCGGCACTTCGACCGATGTGTTTCTGGCCAATGCGGCGATCGGAGCCGAGCGCACGCGCGAGAGCGTGGTTGCGGGCGTGCCGATCGGCGTGCCGATGCTGGACATCCACACCGCCGGCGCGGGCGGGGGGTCGATCGCGAGGTTTGATGCGGGCGGCATGTTGCGTGTGGGGCCGGAGTCGGCGGGCGCCGATCCGGGTCCGATCTGTTTTGGGCGCGGCGAGCGGGCGACGGTGACGGATGCGAATTTCGTGCTGGGCAGGCTGGATCCGGAGAGCTTTCTGGGTGGGGGCGTGAACCTCGATCGGGGGCGCACGCTGCGCATGATGGACGGGCAGAAGGGAGCTCTCGCGACCGTCGAAGAATTTACCGCGGGCATTTTGCGCGTGGTAGAGACGCAGATGGAGAAGGCGATTCGCGGGATTTCGATCGAGCGAGGGCACGACCCGCGCGACTCAACGCTTGTGGCCTTCGGCGGAGGAGGACCGCTGCATGCGTGCTCGCTGGCCGCCGCGCTGCGCATTCCGCGGGTGCTGGTTCCGGCCATGCCCGGTGCGCTTTCGGCGGTTGGAATTCTGCTGGCCGATACGGTGCGCGATTTCTCGCGGACTGTGATGCTGTCGGGCGAAGACATCGGAAACCTCGACCGAATTCTTGCGGAGCTTGAGCAACAAGGTACAGCTGAGTTTGCGGCAGAAGGGCTGGAGGGCGTGGCGCAGCGCGGCGTGGATATCCGGTATAAACGGCAGGGCTACGAGTTGAATGTGGCCTACGACCCTTCGGCGCCGACGCATGCGATTCGGGCGTTTCACGAGTCGCATCGCCGTCGTTATGGATTTACCGACCCAGCGAGGCCGGTTGAGATTGTGAACGTGCGGCTGCGCATGGTTGCCGCGAGCGAGGCGTATGAGCCGGAGAAGCGAGAGCTGGTCGAGGGCGATGGCGCCTCGGCGTGTTATGCCGAGCGCAAAGTTTATTTTGACGGAGGATGGCGGCCGACACGTTTTTACCGGCGCGACCAGCTTTCGCCGGGAGATGTGATTGCAGGACCTGCGATGGTGACGGAGTACACCGCAGCGACGCTGGTGCCGCCGAAATCCAGGGCCAACGTAGACGGGCTGGGAAATCTGGTGATCGCTGTCGGTGTGGGGCGAACATGAATGAGCATGTGGTTGATCCGGTCGAGCTCTCGATTTTCCAGTGCGCCGCGCACTCGATTGCCGAAGAGATGGGTGCGGCGCTGCGGCGGACGGCGCTCTCGCCGAATATCAAGGAGCGGCGCGACTACTCGTGCGCGGTCTTCGACGGGCGCGGGCGAGTGATCGCCATGGGGGACCACATGCCAGTGCACCTGGGATCGATGCCGATGAGCGTGCAGGCGGCGATTGCGGCGGTTGAATTCGCGCCGGGCGACATGGCGATTCTGAACGATCCTTACGCAGGCGGAACGCATTTGCCCGACATCACCCTGGTGCTGCCAGTGTTTGTTGAGGGTTGGGAGGGGCCGGCATTTTATGTGGCGAATCGTGCCCATCACGCCGATGTCGGCGGAAAGTATGCGGGATCGATGGGGCCGGCCACAACGATTGACGACGAAGGGATCAGGATTTCTCCGATGCTGATTGTCCGCGGCGGTAAAGTGGATCGCGAGGTGATGGACTGGATATTGCGCAGCGTGCGCACGCCGCAGGAGCGCGAGGGCGACCTGGCCGCACAGATGGGCGCCTGCCGCGTGGGCGAGCAGCGCGTGTTGCACCTGATCGAAAAACACGGCATGGAAAAGCTGACGGCATGGATCGAGGAATTGCTGGATTATTCGGAGCGACTGGTGCGCGCCGAGTTGTTGAGGATGCCGGCGGGAGAGTTCCGCGCGGAAGATTGGCTGGATGACGACGGCGTAACGGATGAGCCGATTCGCATTGCGGTGCGGCTGTGCATCGATCCTGGCGCGGGTGCGATGGAGATCGATTTTGCCGGCTCGTCACCGCAGGTGGCGGGCGCGGTCAATGCGGTTCGTGCGATTACGGTGTCAGCGTGCTTTTATGTGATTCGCTGTCTTCTGGCTGAAGACGCGCCGGCGACTGAAGGAATCCTGCGGCCGGTGACGGTGCACGCGCCGGAGGGAACCATTGTGAATGCCCGGCCACCTGCGGCAGTCGCCGGGGGAAACGTGGAGACTTCGCAGCGAATTGTGGACGCGTTGATGCGCGCGCTCGCTCAAGCATTGCCGGCACGGGTTCCGGCAGCGAGTGCGGGAACCATGAGCAATGTGACGATCGGCGGCGTCGATCGACGGATAGACCAGGGAAACGGCGAGCGGTTTGCGTATTATGAAACCGCGGCGGGCGGCATGGGCGCGCGGCCAGGGATCGATGGCATCAGCGGCGTGCATACGCACATGACCAACTCGCTCAACACGCCGATCGAGGCGCTCGAGTATGCATACCCGTTGCGCGTGCGAAGGTATGGATACCGTGACGGCTCGGGCGGCGAAGGGGAGTTTCGCGGCGGAGATGGACTGATTCGCGAGGTGGAACTGCTTTGCGATGCAGACGTGACGCTGCTGGCGGAGCGGAGACGGTTCCGGCCTTACGGATTGGCAGGCGGTGGCCAGGGCGCAGCGGGGCGGGCGGTTCAGGTGAAAGCGGGAAGCGGCGAAGAGGTGGAGTTACCGGGAAAATGCAGCATTCGATTTTCCGAAGGCGATGTGCTGCGAATTGAGACGCCAGGTGGAGGCGGGTGGGGAAAAACAGGGGTCGGTGATCAGGGGTCAGGGGTCAGTTGATTCGTGCCGGGCTGACAGCGTCGGTATCCCGGGTCCCAAAATCGCGACCAGGGCACCAACTCTTGCTGCGGTTGTTGCTAGGCGCCCGGCACCTTGACTTCCACGTGTGATGCCGCCTCGACAAACGTGGCGATGGCGGAGTGATCGAACTCGCCTTTGCCGTCGGCGATGAGGGATGAGATCATCTGCTGGACCTGCGCGGTAAGGGGCAAGAAAACGCTGTTGACTTCGGCGGTGTCGAGGGCGTTGCGCAGGTCCTTCTGGTGGAGATGGATTTTGAAGCCGGGCTTGAAGTTGCGCGCGATGAGCATGGGGCCCTTGGCGTTGAGCACGGCGCTGCCTGCGAGTCCGCCTTTGACTGCGTTCACGACCACCTCGGGGTTGAGACCGCAACGCGTGGCCAGCGTAAGCGCTTCACCCATAGCGGCGATGTTGCATGCGACCATGATTTGATTGGCGAGCTTGGTGGTGTTGCCCGCGCCCACCGGACCGGTAAGCGTGACGCTAGAGCCCATGCACTTGAGGACCGGCTCGGCTCTCTTGAATGCAGCTTCGCCAGCGCCGACCATGATGGCAAGGGTGCCGTCGATGGCTTTCGGCTCGCCACCGCTGACTGGCGCATCGATGAAATCGACGCCCTTTGACGCGCAGGCAGCGGCGATCTTCTGCGAGACCAGCGGGTTGATGGAGCTCATGTCGATTATGAGCGAGCCAGGTTTCGAGCCGGCGAGAATTCCGTTGGCGCCGAGGACGACTTCTTCCACTTCGGGACCGTCGGGAAGCATGGTAACTACGATGGACGCGCGGGCGCCAACGTCGGCATTAGAGGCGCCGCGCTCGGCGCCGTCGGCCACGCAGGCATCGACCTTCGCCGGAGTTCGTCCGTACGCGATGACCGTGTGGCCCGCTTTCAAGAGATTCTCGAGCATGGGGCGACCCATGATGCCGAGCCCGACGAAGCCTATGGTTGCCATCGATGTCCTCCTGAGTGGAATTTAAAATGAAGGAGTGCGGAACTATTTCAACTATTTTACCGAGATTGAGCAGCGCTTCCAGCAGCGGCGCGGATCGATCTTGCTGCTTTCGACTCTGGATTGGGCTCTGATTGAGACCTGGCGCGAGGCGGGCATTCCCCTGGAGGCGGCACTGCGCGGCATCGATGCGGCATTTGATAAGTACGAGACACGGCAGAAACGGGCACGCATGCAGCGCATCAACGGACTGGCGTGGTGCGCACAGGCGGTGATGCAAGCCTCTGTCGAATTGCACGAAGCGGCGACGGGGTCGGCGGATAGTTCGAGCGCCGAGGCGCCGCGCGAGTCGGGATTTGAGCAAGAGCGTGTGGCGGCACATCTGACGGCGGCGGCTGAGGCCCTGGATGCGGCAACAGTTGCGCCAGAAGCGTGCAAGGCAACGGCGGCGCGGCTGCGGGAACTGGCCGCAGAGATGGCAGCGCGCGTAGACGATCAAAAAGCCACCGCTGATCTGGAGGGACTGGAGCGTTCGCTGACAGTGCTGGAAGAGAAATTGTTTTCCGCGCTGAAAGCTGCCGCACCCGAGGAGTTGCTTGTGCGATTGGACGAGCACGCCACGCGAGAGCTCGCCCCGTATCGCAGCCGCATGGGCGCGGTGCAACTGCGTCAGGTGAAGCAGCAGTTTGAACGTAAGCAACTTCTGGTGCACTACAATCTTCCGCGGTTGAGCCTGTTCTACATGAGCCAGCAATGAAGAGACGGCAGAGTTCCTCGTCGAAGCGCATACACGGGCGAGGCAGGGGAAGCTCGTCGCTTTCCGACACTTTCTGCGAGGAACGCGGAAAGGATGGGGCGCGGAGGATTCAGCCTTTGCCGCCTACTTCGCATTTGGTGCAGATCGAGAAGCCGATCTACGGCGGGGCGTTCCTGACGCGCGTCGAGGGAAAGGCCGTGTTCGTGCCCTTAGTGCTGCCGGGCGAGCAGGTGCGCGTGCGGGTCGTCGAAGAAAAGCGGGGTTACGCAACGGCTGAGGTGGAGGAGATTGTCACTGCGGGGCCGGAGCGGGTTGCGCCGGCGTGCCGGCACTTCGGCGCGTGCGGCGGGTGCCAGTATCAGCACTCGACATATGCGGCGCAGCTCGATTTCAAGAAGGCCATTCTGCGGGAAACTCTCGAGCGCGGAGGCGTGCAAGCGCCGGAAGAAATTGTGGTGCTGGCCGGTGAGCCGTGGGCGTATCGCAATCGGATTCGGGTCGCGCTTGATGCGCAGGGCAAGCCCGGATATCGCGGAAGGCGATCGCATGCGGTGGTCCCGATTGTCGAGTGCCCCATTGCCGCGCCGCTGCTGGTAGGGGCAGCGCTGGCCACGGGGGAGATTGCGCGCGGGCCTGGCTCGAGAATGCGGTTGAGCGAGATTTCGCTCTTCTGCAACACAGATGAGACCGAGCTCCTGGCGAGCGTTGTGACCGCAGGCGCAACGAAACCAGCATGCGAAGATTTCGCCCGAGCGCTGGCGGAGCGAGTGCCGGAGTTGAAGGGCGCAGAGCTGCGGATGGAGCGGCGAGGCAGCGAACAACCGCTGAGGCTCGCGGAGTGGGGAGCCAGTTCCCTGCTCTATACGGCCGCGGGATTTGATTATCGCGTCGATCACGGTACGTTTTTCCAGGTGAATCGATGGCTAGTGGATGGCTTGGCGGATTATGTGACGAGGGAGCAGCGCGGTGAGCTGGCGTGGGATCTTTTTGCCGGCGTGGGATTGTTTGCGCGGCGATTGGCGGAAAGCTTCGCACGAGTGGTTGCGGTGGAATCGGCGCCGGCTGCGACGAGAGCGCTGGGCGAAAATCTGCGTGGAACAAGTGCGACGGCAGTCAGGGCGTCGACTCTGGATTTCCTGCGCAGAGCACGAAAGACCAAGCGACCTGATTTGATTGTTGTCGACCCGCCGCGGACGGGATTGGGTGCGGAAACGACGGCATCGCTGGCGGAGATTGCCGCACCGCACTTGACCTGCGTATCGTGCGATCCCGCCACATTGGCGCGTGACCTGCGCGTGCTGCTTGGCGCAGGCTACGCGATCGAAAGCGTCACCCTGGCCGACTTATTCCCGCAGACCTTTCACCTTGAGACCATCGTGCGGCTCCGGCAATAGGGTTCGATCGCCTGGCGGCACGACTCGATCAAGCACATAGGCGTCACGTGCCGGGAGTCACGGCGTTCCAATCCAATACCTGATAGGCTTGTGTCCACCTACCCGGTCTGCCTGTTTCACGCGCGATGGAAGCCGCTTCGGCTCATTCCGGGATTTCTGCGTCTCGTTCCAGCCTCAGGTTGACGAACGTTCCTCTGTTTCACGCGGCGTGGTTGTTTGCGACGGGAATCATTGTCACGAATCGGTTGTGGTTGCGACCCGCGCTGGTGTTGCTCACATTGGCATTGATGGTCGCGCTGTGCGCGCTGGCAGCGATGCGGGCGCTGCGGATCGCCTGGCTCCCGATGGCGGTTCTGTGGCTGCTGATGGGAGCGTGGTGTGCCGAGATGGAGCCGCATCCTGCGCCCGCGCCCCAGATGGCTGCACTCTCTGACGGCCTGTTGCGCACGGTAGAAGGAACCGTAGTGGATGCGGGGCCGCTGCGGAACCAGGTGGAGCAGAACGTCGATGAAGCGCCGGTAGTGTCCCTGTCGCAGCGAGTGGACCTTAGTGCAGAGCGTGTGGAGCTGGTGACGGACGCGAGCGATGAGCTAGCTGCCGTGAGCGGGGGCATCCGGCTGACGGTGCGCTGGTCGGATAAGTCGCCAGGTCCGGCAAGCGTGCAGGGGTTGGGTTGTGGGGAACGCATCCGCGCCGTCGTGCGGATGTTGCCGCCCGAAACCTTTCGCGATCCCGGCGTGTGGAGCCGATCGGATTATCTCCTGGACAAGGGAATTACCGCGACGGGTACGGCGACGATTGATGGCGTGGAGCGGTTGGGGCCGGCGCGCGGAACATTTCTTGCCTGCCGGATCAGCGAATGGCAGCAGGCCTCGACAGCGCGATTGCTGTCGCTGCCGGCGGCGATGAGCGGGCTGCCGGCTGCGCTGCAGCTGAGTGAAGACGACGCCATCATGCTGGCTGCGATGGTGGCGGGCGACCGGACGTACCTGACGCATGCTTTGCGTGCGGGATTCGAACGAACGGGATCGTTCCACATGCTGGTGGTTTCGGGTTTCCACCTGGCCATTGTCGCGGCGTGCATCTTCTGGCTTGCCCGGCGGCTGCGCATGCCGCGGGTGGCCACGACCCTAGTGACGATAGCGGCGTCGTTCGGCTACGCATTATTTACGGGATTTGCCGCGCCGGTGCAGCGCTCTTTGTGGATGGTGACGCTGTATCTTCTGGGCCGGCTCGTATATCGCGACCGCAGCCCGCTCAACGCCATTGGTTTTACGGCGCTGTGCCTGCTGGTTGTGAGCCCGCGCAGCCTCTTCGATTCGAGCCTGCAGATGACGTTGCTGGCCGTGATCGCGATCGCCGGCGTGGCTGCGCCGCTGCTTGCCGGAACGATCCATCCTTATCTGAGCGCGACGCGGGACCTGCGGTTGATCGCCATCGATGTGAAGCTCGCGTCGAGGATCGCGCAGTTTCGCGTAACCATGCGGATGATTGCGGCGCGGCTGGAGCGGACGGCGAGCAATTTGATCGCCTGGAAAGTATTTCCCTGGACGGTGCGGTTTTCGATTCGGGTGGTGGAGCTGGTCGTGGTTTCGTGCGTGGTGGAGCTGGCGATGACGCTGCCGATGGCAGTATATTTCCATCGCATCACGATCTTTGCGCTGCCGGTAAACGTGCTGATTTTGCCGCTGCTGGCGGTGCTGATGCCTGCCGCGTTGCTGACGCTATTGATGCTCGCGCTGTGGCCCGCCGCGGCGTTCATACCTGGCGCGGTGGTTGCACTGGCGCTGCACTTCGGCGTCGGACTCGTCAAGCTCTTCGGATCCATGACGCTCGGCGATTTCCGTATTCCAAATCCATTGCTCTGGCAGTCGGCGGCGTTCATCCTGTTGTTGGCAGCGTCGATTGTGCTGGCGCACAGCAGCGTCGGATGTGCGCGTTGGAACGACCCGAAGAAGGCGACGCGACCAGCCCGTCAGAGACTACGGCCAACCTTATTGGGGCGACTTTTCGGCACGCATTCGACTGCGCTCAGGGGAGGCTCCAAAGCCCTGCCCTTCCAAGAAAAAGATGGCAGATGGTTGCGGCATGCGGCGTGTGCCGCGCTTGCGTTGGCAGCACTGGTGGCCGTACTACCGCGAGCGGTCGATAGGCCACATGCGGCGACGCTGGTCGAGGCGATTGACGTGGGCCAGGGTGACTCGCTGCTGGTGATCACGCCGGACGGCAAAACCCTTCTTGTCGATGGCGGCGGATTTGGCGGAGGGCCGCGACAGACTGCGCCAGATTTTGACATCGGCGAGGAGGTGGTGTCTCCGGCACTGTGGGCGCGCGGCATTCATCATCTCGACGCGGTAGCGTTGAGTCACGCGCACAGCGATCACATGGGTGGATTGCCGGCGGTGCTGCGAAATTTTCATCCTGACGAACTGTGGGTGGGCAACAATCCGCGCTTTGGAGCCTACAACGCGCTGCTGGACGAGGCGGCGGCACTTCACGTTAGGGTGCGAAGCTTTCGCGCCGGCGATGCTTTTGCCTTCGGCGACGCGCAGGTTCAGGTCCTGGCCCCCTTTCGCGATTACCAACCCGGCGTGGAGCCGGCTAACAACGATTCGCTGGTGCTGCACATGAAGAACGGCTCAACGTCGGTGCTGCTGGAGGGCGACGCGGAAGCGCCAATCGAGCAGGCAATGCTTTCCGAGCCCGATTTGCAGAGCACGTTGCTGAAAGTGGGACATCACGGCAGCATCACGTCGACGCGTCCGGAGTTTTTTGCCCGTGTGGCGCCGCAGTGGGCAGTCATCAGTTGCGGCCTGCACAACCGGTACGGGCATCCTCGCGAGGAGGTGCTGGAGGAGCTGCAGACCGCGAGGGTGCGGACGTTCCGCACCGACATTCACGGGGCTTCGTGCTTTGTGCTCGATGGAAAGCGCGCCTTCGCGGGTACCTGCGGTCAAGGTGAGAGCCCACCCTAGGCGCGAAGACAAAGGCGCGCCGAGTGGGGCACGCACCGACACCCTGCGAAGAGAAATGATCCGGCTTCGGCCGTTTGCGTCCGGCCCAGCCCGGCTCTTTTGAATATAGTGGGACTATGCAAATCCAGAAGTTGCCCGGTGTCTTCGACCCGCGTGAGTCGGCGCGCGCCAAATCGCTGGCTGGATTGCCGCTCGCTTCGTTCGGACGCCGACTGGCTGCATACCTGATCGACATGGCGCTGGTGTTTGGGACGTACGGACCGGCTATGGCCGGCCTTCGTTACCTGCTGTTCGATGTGCTGGGGATGCGCGAAGAACTGTATCGCTCCGCACACGTGCAAGTGCGATTCGAGTTTCACATGGTGACCGAAGTGGCGTGGGTTGCGTGGATGATTCTCTACTTCGGGCTCACGGTTTCAAGAACAAACGGGCTGACGCTCGGCAAACGGCTTGTGCGTATTCGCGTGGTTTCGCTCACTCATGAGCGAATCACGCTGTGGCAGTCGGTGGAACGGGCTCTGGGTTATGGAGCGAGCGCACTGGAGGCTGGCTTCGGATTCCTGCAGTACTTCCTCTATCCGAACCATCGCTGCGTGCACGATCGGATTGCAGACACGATTGTGGTGCGAGATGGAACCGAGGTCGGTACTGAACCGTAGTTGCTCATCAGGGGAAATCATGTTTCGACCAGATCTTTCAGCGGTGCTGTGCACTTTGCTTGGGCTTCTTCCGGCGAACGGGCAGCAAAGGTCCGTTCCCCGCCTCGATGGCGGCGCGATTGCGGCTTCAGAGATGGATGCCAAGGTCGCGCAACTGATGCGGGATGCGCATGTGACCGGCGTTGGGATCGCGATCTTTCACAAGAGGAAGGCCGTGTATCTGAAAGCCTACGGGATGCGGGACACCGAAAAGAATCTGCCGCTGACGGCAGATTCGGTGATGACCGCAGCGTCGCTGAGCAAGGCCGCATTCGCGACCGTGGTCATGGGCCTGGTGCATGAAGGCGTTCTCGATCTCGACAGGCCTATCGTTCAGTATTTGCCCAAGCCGCTTCCCGAATATCCGCGCTATACCGACCTGAAAGACGACGATCGCTATAAGAAAATCACGCTGCGCATGCTCCTGAGCCACACCAGCGGCTTTCCCAACTGGCGGGCATTTGAAGACGATCACAAGCTCAAGATCCACTTCGATCCAGGGACGCGTTACGCCTACTCGGGCGAGGGTATCGACCTGGCGCAGCTGGTTGTAGAAACGGTCATCGGCAAATCGCTCCAGATGCTGATGGGCGAGAAGCTTTTTGAACCGCTCGGTATGACGCGGACCAGCATGGCCTGGGAGCCGAGGTTTGAGAGCGACTTCGCCAACGGATACGACGAGTACGGCCGCTTGCTCGGGCCTGAGAAGCGAACGACGGCAGATGCTGCGGGCTCAATGCAGACGACGCTGCGCGACTATGCGACCTTCGTCAGTGCCGTGCTTCAGAGCAAACCCTTCGGAATCCCAGCCACCGGCGTGCTTTTCGACCGCCAAATCGCCATCCACTCGGCTCACCAGTTTCCCTCGCTCAACGAAGACACGTCTACAGCGGACGATTCAATCGGCCTGAGCTACGGCCTGGGCTGGGGCCTTTACTTCTCGCCCTACGGTAAGGCTTTCTTCAAAGAAGGTCACGACGAGGGCTGGAGACATCTCGCGCTGGTCTTCAGAGAGCCCGGCGACGGCATTCTAATCATGACCAACAGCTCGAACGGCGAGGGAATCTTCAAGCCGCTGATTGATTCAGTCCTTGGACCGACGAAGTTTCCCTTCGATTGGGAGCAGTACACGCCGTACAACCTGTTGCCGCCGCTGCCCAAGCTTAAAGAGCACAAAACGGTCTCGCTCTCGCCGGATCAGCTGAACCGGTTCGCGGGACGTTACGGTCTTTCTCCGGATCTCGTTCTCACCGTCAGCGTGGAGGGTGGGCGCCTCCTGATCCAGGAGGGCGACGAACCGAAGCAGGAGTATCTGCCGGAGAGCCCGCAGGATTTCTATTCA
>Ga0187847_10003637_pt1 | contig 11686 bp, 19 predicted proteins | sample June2016WEW_4_10_FD_132458 | JGI IMG/M metagenome (GOLD analysis project Ga0187847, IMG submission 132458) | Peatland microbial communities from SPRUCE experiment site at the Marcell Experimental Forest, Minnesota, USA - June2016WEW_4_10 | ecosystem: Environmental > Terrestrial > Soil >...
AGGGAAGGACCATTTGGAGACCCTGGAAATCCTGTCGTAAAACAGAGAGGCCGCGAAGTTCGCATCTTCGTGAGCCGATTTCCAGGAGCCACCCAAATGGTTAAGCGTAGTCCACAGCATAGCATCGCAGTTTCGCGGTCGATAGCGCGGAGATCGGAACGGGCCTCGGGCGACCAGACCACGGCGATCCGCTGGGGCGCTGGCGGTTCGGTCATTTACCCAGGCCGAACTCGCGCAGGATGTCTTCGTGAGGAATACCTTCGCCGCGTGCGAGCGAAGCGCGGGCGCGGTCGAGCGCCGCAGCCGTCTCAGACGTGATCTCTTCCTCTTCCACGGGCGCGGAAGCCAGGGAACGCGACAGCGGTTCCACCATCACGGCGAGCAAGCTGCGCACGGCGGTGAGCTTCTCCACCGGCAGCATGTCGAGCAGCGCGTGGGCCTGCTGGCGTTCTTGTGTGACATCGGTTCCCATAGTTTCCCTTCCAGCTATTTTAGAACGCGACGCCGACGCCTTTTAAGAATCCATCAATGGTCTTGAGCAAATGGGTCTGCTGATGAAATGGCAGGCTCTCGATCTTCTCCATGCGGCGCAGCACTCGCCGGTTGGGTTTCTTCGTGACAGCCCTTTTTGCCTTGGGATGTAGAAACTCATCCATGCTCACATCCAGCGCCAGGGCAAAACGCACGGCCATCTGCGCCGAGAACTGCCGCCGATCCGTTTCGTAGGCCGACACCAAAACCTGACCGATCCCGACTTTCTGAGCAAGTTCGGCTTGGGTATAGCCACGTTGCTTTCTAAAGCGAGCCAGGCGCTCGCCCAGGGTCTCGCCGCCGAAATCGAGCGGCGGTTTCTTGATGGTGGGTCTCTTCGACATAGGACGTAGTTTAATGCCGAACGATTTTCCTACTTGACGTATTATACGTGGAGTATTATTTTACAAAACAGTTTTTAGATTCAAAAAGTTCTTGGCTCCGGCGCACATCCGGTGTTGCTGAGGGCGTTCAGCGATAGGCTTCGCTGCGGTGATGGACGCGGCGAACTTCGATGGTGTCGGCATCGGGGCAGACGAAGAAGAGCCGGTAGTCGCCAATCCGCAGCCGAAACTCTTCTTTTCCTTGGAGAGCTTTCACGTTGCCCGCGCCCGATTCCGCAAAGCGATGCAACACGGAGAGAATGTGCATGGCAGTGGGCTTGCTCAGGCTGCGAACATCGGCTTTGGCGGGATCGGTCCAAACGATCCGCTTCACTTCGGTTCCTGAAAGTGGTTGATGTCTTCCTGGGTGATGCCGAGTTCAGCTAAGACCTGCTCGTGGGGAATGGGCTTGTTGTGCTTCAACCATTCACTCGCTTCCGCGAGCGATTTTTCCTCTTCCGCCGTGACCGGCTCGTCGTCGAAAGGGGCGTTCGCGATAGCGCGGGCCACCGGATCAGCCATTACTTCGAGCAGATGAACGACGGCGGAAATCTGGCCCGGAGCTAGTCGCTCGATCAGATCATGGGCCTGCTGTTTTTCGTTGACGGGTGCCATAAGGAGTAGTTTACCAATCTACGGATGCACGCTACCGCGCGAGTGTCCGTTGCCGTTCGAAGCCACGAGCGAGTTAATCAAGCGAACGACCGCGCGCTGATCCTTCTCCGGTAGTGACTCCATGCGTTGAAACCTTTTCCACAATCTCCGTTGCTCCGGGGTGTTGTCCGGGCCGAGCTTGGCAGGTTTGATACCGAGTAGTTCATCGGCAGTGGTTCCAAGAATGCGCACCAGTGCAACGAGAAAATCAGGAGTGGGCAACTCCCCTTTGGTTTCGTAATAGGAAATAACTCGCTGAGTGGTTCCCGTAGCTTTCGCCAAGTCAACCTGAGTGAGTCCGCGCGCTGTTCTCAGTGCAAACAGGCGCTCCCCGAAAGATGTCTTGGGTATTTTTTTGGCTGGCATCTCGGAGGTGATTGTAAGGGGCACTTTGCGTCTCTTTTAAAACTCTTTGACAGTATATACAACAATGGTATATCTTCCGTCCATCGTCGGGGACCCGAAAAGTTAAAAAAAAGTCCTTGACAGGTTTTTCGGGAAAACCCCGGAAAACGGGTGTACGCCGCAACTCATCCCACGGCGTTCCTCGAAAAAGAAAAAACGCCGCAACCCTCCAATGGGAACCACGGCGAAGCGCAGACGGCGATCACAGACTTGCTTACGAAGCTGGATCGTGAAGCCGACGAGGACCGCGAAGATGAGTAGGCCGCTTCAGGATTCGGAACGCGCCGCGCTGGACCGGCTTATCCAGATCGCGCAGCGCGACACCGGGCAGAGCCGCATCGTGGCCAACTTCCTGCTGGCCTGGTGGAACGCGGCAGAGTGCGGCGGCTTCGATCTCACCGACGTGTGGAGCGTGGATGCGTCCATTGCAGCGGACATGCTCACGGTGTTTGCCCTGCTGACCCTGCGCCACAGCTATCCCGATTGTCTCGGTTACGGCCAGCAGTTCGCGACCCTGGTCCAAGCGTGGCGGCCCGCGCTCGGCGTTTGAGAAAAGATCAAAGCAAGGGCCAAAGACAAGGCAATCGCACGTCTTAGCAGCAACGCTCACAAAATCCTGAAGAAATGAATCTGAGATGTTCTCTCGGATGGGTCGTAGTGTGTCTTGTCCGCACGGCTTTATAGCTCGCGTTCGCGCACTCGCTGGCCGTAGAATCCTCAGAAGGCCCGCAGACGGCGGCTAAATGAAAAATGCTCTTTGAAAAAATCCTGTGAGGGGCGAAAAACCGCATTAAGGGGTTTTTTGAAATCGTGAACTGTATCAGGGGCAGCGCGGCTGCAACTCCAAACCCGCGTTAGGGTTGCGGGCGTGTGGACTCGAAAATCGCAGTGGGTCACGTTGTACCGGCAAAGAACGCGACGCAGAATCCGGCCTCGACAGCTTTGGATTTAGACATTACGCCTCGACTATGGGCCGATGGATGTCGCCCGACCTTGTGAATGTCACGGAAGATCGCCTGATGGCTCCGTCGTCCACGCTCAACAAGTACGCGTACGCAGCAAATAATCCGCTTAAGTATATTGATCCAGACGGTCGCGACGTCACGTATTTCTATGATCAGGGAGGTATCGCGGGACATGCGATCCTCTTCGCCTATAACCAAGCTACCGGCGATTCGGCAATCGAGAGTTTTGGCCCAGAGTATAAGTTACCGATAGCCCCCGGCGTGTCGATGTTCGAGATGAACGACTTCACGTCCGCTGATGATCTGCGAAGCAAACTAACGTCACTGACCATTCAAACGACGCCTGAGCTTGCGCAGCAAGTGATCGACTACATCCGAGCGAACCCAGATCCAGCGCTCTGGATTGCACCGGGGCCGAACTGCAGCAGCGAGGTGTGGAAGATTTTGCAGAAATTCAAACTTGGCCAGAAAGCTAGCCCTCTTGACGCCAAGCCAGGGCAGCTACCCAGAAACGTTTGGAAAACTCTGATTTTTCAATACAACCCGAGTCAGCAAGGGATCACGCCAAAGAACGGGCAGGACTACGGTAATCCTCGATTCGACATGTTTAACTTAATGTGGCTGAGTCTCCCGCAATCTCAGCCCAAGGCGACCGTGACGACAACGACAACGAACTGTGTTACGGACGATAAAGGGAATAGAACCTGCAACACGTTCTAGGCCGAACCAACTGAGGGTGACCGAGATCATAACCCGGCGACTGTCGAGGAGGGCGCGGTGAAGATGACCATTGTTTTACGAGTGAGTTGTGGGATTTTTCTTGCAATCGCCCTTTTTTTCCTCTGGTACAGTGTGGCTGCCGATTATGGGTACAAAGCTGTGTCTGGCACATACACCTTCGCTTCTAACGAGGAGAGATCGACCTTGGTTCTCAAATCCGACCGCAGCTTTCAGCAAGAACTGAGTAAGCATGGCAAAGTGGAGCGCGCAACCGGAACTTGGCGGCGCATCGGCGAAAGCGGTGTCGCGTTCTCGAAAGAGTTTCTAATCCTATCTGGGCAGGAACCGGGTGCAGACGGAACAGCCTACGGCGAGTTCCATAAAAACTTCGGATTCCTTGTTTCTCTCACCCTCAGTCAGTATCACGTGCTGTGGTACGGCAGGGTCGATCCCTCCCCTACCAACACTGTCTTCGGCACGTATACCGGAGACGAGAACGGAGTGTCGGCTTCCTTGGTTCTGAAGCCAGATCACACCTTCGCGCAAGCGATCAATACTCTTGGCGTTACGAAGCAGGCTAAAGGAAGTTGGAGCTTTGGCCAGAACGGCGCCATTGTCTTCTCGAAAAATTTTCTAAAGACTTCTGGAGAGGCGCTCAGAAGCGATGAAACGGCGTCTGCTTGGGACCCTAAAGGATCTAATCTCCAGGTCCAGATTGCCTTGACTTCCAGTTCGGGTGTTCCGACCTATCGGAAGAATCAGTTCTTCTGAAGCCGCCATGCAGCTCTGCTGACCCGGATCATTAGCGAGCCAGAATGCTGCCGAAGAAGGCCGACCACACACAGGATCGTTCGCCGGAGTGCGCGGTGGCGAATCCGGCACGGTGAGGGGTGGCTTTTTCGTGCTCCCGGAGTGCCGTGGCGGGGTTGAGGGTTTTTTTGCCGTGCTGCGCACGGGGTGGAGGGGTGACACTCCACCCCTGAAAGGGTGCTGCAGAGCAACTTCCGGTTACCGTGCGCGAACTTGTTGAAAGCAGAACAGCTAGAGGAAAATCCTGCTATGGCGGTTGCTATAGAGCAACTGAAGTTATCGCAGGCGAACTTGTTGATTCTTAAGCGCGGCTGCTAGTCTCGGCTGTGATGGCGAGAGAGGAAGCCGGGACATGGTGAAGCCGCCGCTGCGCACGAAATCCATCGGTTTCAAAGTGAGCGAGGAAGAGTATGCGCAGCTGGAAACGGCGGGCGCAGGCCGACGGTCGGACGCTTGGCGAATGGTGCCGCGAGGCGATCCTGCGGGTAGGGTCGGCCAGCGATGATCCGGCGCTGGCCGAGATCGTAGGCGTCCGCTTGCTGCTGGTAAACGTGTTGCGGCCTCTGGTACGATCTCCGTCACACCTTCGGATCGCTACTCCTCCAAAATGGAGCGTTGATCGTCTATGTGAAAGAGCAAATGGGGCACAGTTCCATTCAGGTCACCGTCGACACTTACGGCCACCTGAGTCCCGGTGCCAACGTTTGCTTCGTGGACAGGCTGGACAGCGTCTCGGCGGAAGGGGTGGAAACAATTCCGCAACAATCCGCAACTCCCGCGCAAAAACGGGAAATGGAGGTGTCGCCGGATATCCTCCAAATTGTTGAAAATACTGGTGGCGGCGGTAGGACTCGAACCTACGACCTACGGATTATGAGACCGTCGCTCTAACCACCTGAGCTACACCGCCAATGTGCTGAAAATAAATGCTTTGCTCAACACGCTACCAACTTCTTATAGACCACTCGCGATACTGTGCATGACAAGCGCACGATTCCAGCACGGTCACCTGTATAAAGCGTTCGGCCCATTTCACGTCAAATTCTATCAGACGGATCGCTGATGGCGTGCTCGTGCGCCGGCGTAAAACCACGTCGAGCCGTCGAGTGTACTGCAACTGACTGAAAAGGAGGGAACAGACGGCGCATACCAACAGATGCCGTACAATTCGGTCCCGGAGGAGATTCCTGCTTCGACACTTCTCTCGTCGCTGGCTGCTCGTCCCGGCAGCCTTGCTTCTCGTCGTTCCGGCATGCGCCCAACAGCCCGCGGCGCCTGCTGCGGACATCACCTTTTCCCTCGGCGACTCCAGCCGCAGCGCCACTTGGCCGGTCGCGGTCCGCGAGATTGCCATCGACGGCAAGCCCATCCACCTCGACCGTCCCGTCCACGTTCAGGGCGCGTGGCTCCGCACGGTGACCATTACGCTGCGCAACATCTCGCCGAAAGCCATCGTTCGGGGCGGCATCGGCCTTGTCTTCCCCGAATCGGGCGATGGTAGTTCGGCCAACCCCTTCGGGGCCTGTTGGTCAGAGCAGGGCCGGGTGCCTAAAATCGTCTGGCTCGCCCCTGACGGATACCACCTGCCCCCCGGCTACGACGTCCAGAAAGAATTCAGCCTCGCCCCGGGAGCCGACCTCCGCCTGAGCTTCAACACCTGTGGCGACGCCACCCAGGCCAAGTTCGCTGGCAAGCTCATCCACAAGGCCTCGCTCACTTTCGAAACCTTCTACTTTACCGACTACTCTCGCTGGTCAGCCCAGCAATACGCCCTCCCGCCCCTCCCCGGCACCCGCCAATGGAGAATGGTCACCCCCTCGGAATTCCTCCGCTCGGCGAGCAATGAGTGATCGCCAATCGTGAGGCAGCCAGACCTGCCCACTGTCCATATCAGATGTAACAATCGGATCGGGAATACTTTTTTCGTTGAATGAACCTTTTGAACTGTCAACCCGAATAACAGGTTGGAGAAACTGATTGGCGGGCGACCAAGAGCTGTGGAGACTGATATGCCGGGGAGATGCGGAAGCATTCGACGGATTTTACCGGGAGAATGCGCCGAGGCTACAGGCTTTTTTGCGGCACATCGTGCGCAGCCCTCAGGCGGCCGAAGACATCACGCAAGAGGTCTTCACGAAATTATGGAGCCGTCCAAATGGGTTCGAGCCGGAGCGGGGAACCTTGCGGGCCTATCTTTACGGGATTGGGCGCAAGAGAGCGGCCGAGTGGTGGCGGCAGCAGAGTCCTGAGGGTGCCGCAGCAGAAACCGAAACGAACACCTCCCAGACCGAAACCATTTCCATTGTCGGTGACGTGTTTGCGCGACTCTCGCTGGACCAGCGAACCTTATTGTGGCTGCGGGAAGTGGAAGGCCACTCGTACAAGGAATTGGCCCAGGGTCTAGAGATACCTGTCGGGACAGTGCGATCAAGATTGTTTGTGGCACGCGAATCTTTACGAAAAATCTGGATGACCACGCGGCAGATTTCAAAGGAGGACGAATGAAGTGCGAGGAAGTGGCGGAGTTCATCTCTGCGATTTGCGATGGGCAGACAATTCCACGTGGATCAGCAGAACATATCGGCCAATGCGAGTCGTGTCGTACCCGCCTGGGCGAATACATGGAGCTGGGGACTGAACTGCGTTGCCTCGCCAGCTTGGAATCGATTGAAGAAATAAAGACAAATCGGTGGAAGCAGACCCCAAGAACCACTGCAGGTTGGTGGAGGAAAGGACAGGAGATTGTGCGAATACCTAGACTTGCTCTTGCATTGCTGTTGGTTGCCGTATTTGCTGTGGGTGCCGGTCTGGCGATCGGCAGCGTGCGCGCCCACACGCCGGGAAGGGTATTGATGCTGACGGCCAAGCCCGCGGAAGGCCACACTTTGCCCTGCACGCTCAACGTTGGAGGTAACGGCTCTTGTAGGTTTGTGCAAATGGAAGGTGCGGAGGGTGGTCGAGGGGTTTACAAGTTTCGAATTATCGCAGATGACGGGAAGCAGATTGCGTTGGGCATTAGGTCTGCTCGCATCTATCGGCATATCTCTAATGACGACGTCGACGAGCTGCCAGAAACCGCCTACTCGTTTACGCCCGGCGAGACTCTCCATATCGACGTCATGGGAGCGGGAGTCATGGCGGTCAATGGAGAGTTATGGGATCACTATCCTTCGCCCGGAGAGGTATGGGATCACATGCAGTCCCTTGTTAATTGCCGGTGATACGGGGTCCATCGGGGAGGGGGACAGGACTTTTCTTTGAGTTACTTTGCTCCGCCCGAACCGTCGCTAACTAACAGACGCAGGCAAGTTCGCTCATCGACAGTTGGCCGACCCTCGTTCCAGGGTCAAACCGCGCTGGCGATGTCGCGCCACCGACGGCATAGGCTCCGGTTTACCGACCATCCAGGAGTCCAGGAACCATGCGGAATGACAGCTACCTATGGGTTATCGTCTTCATGCGCTTTGCCCATCCGTCATCGCCCACAAGCTGAAAGAAGTTGTGGAGCACGAGCTCTTTAGTCTCTCCCTCAGACCATCCCCGTAGTTCAGAAAGCTTACGCACGATCGGCCTGATAATCGAGGGCATCCCGCAGCATCCAGTCAGCCAACGATACCCACCCGGATTATCAGTTTCCGTCAACAGCAAAGATGATGGGATGGATTTGACGATCTCCTGGATAGTGGCACTGAAGAGAACCTCTGCGCCAACAGTAAAATACACACCCTTCTCGGCCAAGGACTGCAGTTGCTGAATCGGTCCCGAGTACCAGTGGACGATCGCCCGGCAAGCCCCCAATTCTCCTAGGATGCGGTCAACGTCCGTCTCTGCTCCCTTTGAGTGGATGTTCAATATCTTTTTCTGAGAAACCCCTTGCTTGACGAAGTGACGAAAAACTTCTCGCTGGAGCGAATGGTTCTCAGCTTCAGGAACGAAGTGATAGTCGAGTCCAATCTCCCCCACCATTGGCGAAGCGTCGATCAGAGGTTGGAGAGCTTCCAATTGCGAGTAAAAGGTCGGAGCGTTCCATGGATGCACGCCGAAGGTACTCAGGACCCACTCGGTCTGTTCGTCAATAGCCTTGCTTTTCGCGTATGCCTCCGGGTCCATCGCTACGCTAATGGTGAAGATTTCATTTTGTTCGATCTCTTGGATGACTTGTGGCAGTTGCGAATCGTACTTGTCCAAATGAGCATGTGCATCGATATACATGCCTTTTTTATTCCACATAATCAGTCGTGAAGCTACATCAATTGAGTCATCTGGCCCCAATCTTGTGGAACGAACGCCCGCCCGGAAATGATCGTCGTTGACGAAACCAGGCAATACAGTCGTGCCGAGAACCGGCCAACTCCCGCACCTCCATTGACTTGCCCTAGCCCCGGTCCTAAGATTTCAGCCCAAATGATTGGCCAGACCATCTCGCATTACTGCATCGTCGAGAAGCTCGGCGGGGGCGGCATGGGTGTGGTCTACAAGGCCGAGGACACTGAACTCGGCCGCTTCGTGGTTTTGGAAGTTCCTGCCAGATGACGTGGCCAACGACCCGCAAGCGCTCGAACGCTTCCGCGCGAAGCGCGTGCGGCTTCGGCGCTGAACCGTCCCAACATCTGCACCATTTACGAGATCGGCAAGAATGGCGATCACTCGTTTTTGGTGATGGAGTACCTGGATGGCATGACGCTAAAGTACCGGATAGCCGGCCGGACGACGGAGACAGAGCAGATTCCGTCGTTGGGGATCGAGATTGCCGACGCGTTGGACGCGGCACGCGGCGGCGATCATCCACCGCGACATCAAACCGGCCAACATCTTCGTCACCAAGCGGGGACACGCGAAGATCTTGGATTTCGGGTTGGCGAAGGTGACGCAGCCGATTCGTGAGGCAGGCAGCGATCTGCAATCGGTGGGGCAAACGACGGTGACGCTGGAGGAGCATCTGACCAGCCCAGGCGCCACCGTAGGGACGGTAGCCTGCATCTCGCCGGAGCAGGTGCGGGCGAGAGAACTGGATGCGCGCACCGACTTATTCTCGTTCGGCTCAGTGCTGTATGAGATGGCAAGCGGCCAACTCCCCTTTCACGGCGAGACGTCTGGTCTGATCTTCAAAGCTATCCTTGACTCCGACCCGCCGCCCGCAATTCGCTTCAACCGCGGCATCCGGCCCAAGCTGGAAGACATCATCAACCGTGCACTGGAGAAGGATCGAAATCTGCGCTATCAGCATGCGTCAGACATATGGGCGGAGTTCGAGCGACTGAAGCGCGACTCAGAATCGGGAAGGGCAACAGCCGCGCCGAACCTGAGCGGGGCGAAGACAACTCCGCGTCCTCGTCCGGCCATCCGCAGATAGATGATTTTCGCGACTGCTGGAATCTGAAGAAGCTCAAGCGCCAGATGTGTGGTCGAGCAGGCTTCGAACTTTTGCGAGCCCGATTGCTACCGACGTCCCGCGGTTCCCCCGTGCACGAAAGTCAGCAAACACCCTTATATTGCAATTCCTGCCGAGCGGTAAATCTGCGTGATGTAGCGCATGTCGCGCAGACCTTCTTCGCCCGGCGATTGCGGCTCCAGACCATTTTGGATGCAGTGGGAGAAGTGATCGGCTTCAGCCAGGAAGTGCGAGGGGTCGCGCGCCGGGTTGAGTTCGTCCAGTTGCGCACCTGCATAATCAGCACGCAGCCGCAATCCCTCGTATACGAAAGCCGAATCGACTTCGAGCCACCCTTTCGATCCATGGATGCGATAGAAGCCCTCCATGTCGGCGCCATAGGTAGTGTTGCAACTGGCTACGATGCCGGAGGGAAATTTCATTGTCCAGGAGACATTTTCCTCCACTTCATTGAAGCGGCCGTCCTGATCGATGACCGAGGCATAGGCCGCGATGTGCTCCGGCTCTTCGCCGGTCAGGTAGCGGCATGCGTTGAGGGAGTAAATACCCACATCGAACAACGGCCCACCGCCAGCGAATTTCTTGCGGAGCCGCCATTCGCCTGGGGCAATGTTGAAGCCGAAGGAGCTCTCGATGGCCTGAACCTGGCCAAGCGCGCCCATGCGAATGAGCCGGATCGCTTTCAGGTTAGTGGGCTCGTAGTGGCAGCGATAGGCGATCATCAGCTTGACGCGGGCCTCCTTGCAGGCCGCGATCATCGCCTCGGCCTCGGCTATATTGGTTGACATCGGCTTCTCGCAAAGCACGTGTTTGCCGGCTTTGGCCGCGCGGATCGTGTACTCGGCGTGCATCGAGTTGGGCAACGCTACATAGACCGCATCGATGGCCGGATTGTGCGCGATGTCATCGAAGTTTTCGTAGTTGTAGATGGAGCTTGCCGGAACGCCGTACTCGGCCGCGACCCGCTCCGCCTTATCGCGATGGCCGCTTACTAGCCCGCTGATCTGGGAGGTAGTGCTGCTGCGCACCGCCGGCATGAAGTGACCGGCGATGCGGCCGAGGCCGATGACGCAGTAACCGGTCTTCCGATGGGCGGTCTCGGCATGCAGATTCGGGGCAAGCCGGGCTGCCAGGCTGAGCGCGCCCAGCTTGCCGAAGTCTCTACGGTTCAGATTCATGGCGATCGACCTCGCTGTCGATGTTCAGGGCTGCACCGAAACAACGATTACTTAATTATCATCCTCACGGCATAGTCGAAAGAACTTTCCCTGGCGCAATCGTCGGAAATCTATTCCGCGCAGAGCGTCGTGGCCGCGCGGTTCCAGCCCTAGCCACGGAAGTCCCGGATAGGACCCAACCAATGGGATCGAGTCCCTTTCAGTGGGGCAGGGCGACACACCGTCGGCACTGGATAAGGAGCGCAGATTCTCTTGAGTTTAGCGCAGCTGGAGTCGGAGGGGCCACCGTTCCTCTTATCAAACTTATCAGCGCGAACAATCGGACGATGTGGGTTGTGCGGCGAAGCGGGTACACTACTCGAGAGTCATTTCCTGCCCCGCTGTCACGAGTGTCTGGAGTCCTCCATGAAACCTATATGAAGCCGTCTGAATTGATCTGAAGAATTTGCAAGCGATGATCGGATTTCCCGACGACCTTGCGCTCTTAAAGACAGAGGACAGAAAACTGCAGCCCTCACATCACTAAAGTCGGAGTAGGGACCATGATCGCTCATGACCCCCTCCACAGATCCGGACGAGCGGAGTTACCGCATCCGGCTCCCACCTTGGGTGAAGACGCCCAGGCGCACGAGAGGATAAGGATGACAA
>Ga0187847_10003639_pt1 | contig 11680 bp, 9 predicted proteins | sample June2016WEW_4_10_FD_132458 | JGI IMG/M metagenome (GOLD analysis project Ga0187847, IMG submission 132458) | Peatland microbial communities from SPRUCE experiment site at the Marcell Experimental Forest, Minnesota, USA - June2016WEW_4_10 | ecosystem: Environmental > Terrestrial > Soil > Wetlands...
CGCATCAGGCAGGCGCCGAAGCGGCCGTCCTGCACCCGGTCAGACGGGCAGCCGCAATTGAGGTTGATCTCGTCGTAGCCGAAATCGGCGCCGATCCGCGCGGCTTGAGCGAGCCGCTGCGGCTGGGCGCCGCCGAGTTGCAACGCGACCGGATGTTCGCTGGCCTCGAAGCCGATCAGCCGCTCGCGCGGCCCGAACACGACCGCGTCGGCGGTGACCATCTCGGTATAGAGCCGCGCGCGACGCGTCAGCAGGCGATGGAAGGCCCGACAATGCCGGTCGGTCCAGTCCATCATCGGCGCGACGGAAAAGCGCCAGCCGGGCAATGCGTCTCGGTCGTTCATGGCCTCTCGGCGCGCGAAAACGGATAGCCCCCGGCGTCCCGGCCCGAGATAGGCTGAGCGGCGGCAGGTTACAACTGGCAGGGCCCGCTGCCGAGATGACGGCCGCAACGGTCGCCGGGATTACCTGCAAAACATAATATAGCAGGTGGCGCCGCGTGGCGTTCGCACGGCGCATTCCCGCAACGCGATGCCTTTTGCGGTTGCGAGATAACCGGAGGTGCCCCAACCGGTGGCGCCTGTCGTGCCCCGCGCCGAACAGTACCAGGCCGCAGCCGGCGTAGAAGCGACGATGGCGAGGCCGCCGACAACAGAAAGGCCGCCAGCCAGCGCCAACGCAATTCGGATTGCTTTCATGCTCCCCTCCCACAGCGTCGGGACGCACCCAGATTAGCACGGTCGACGAAGAATGGCGCGACGCTGTCTTTGTCTCGCGGCGCCAACGGCGGGCGCGCGACGGCCTTGGCTTGCGAGCCGATCCGCGAATGGCCTCGAGGCGCCGACGAGACTTGCGGAATCCGCCGCTTCACGACGATAGTCAGGGCGACGCCGCGCCATCGGAGACTGTCGATGAGAATGTTCGCCGTCATGGTCGCCGCCCTCTTGGCTTCCTTCCAAGCGGAGGCCTCGTCCCTCGACGCGGTCGAGAGCAAGCTCTTCACCATCCACGATTTCAAACTCGACAGCGGCATGACGCTGCCCGAAGTCACGATCGCCTACGAAACCTACGGCGCGCTCGCCGCGGACGGTCGCAACGCGGCGTTGATCGAGCACAGCTACACCTCGAGCCACCACGCCGCCGGCTTCTATGCCGAGAGCGGCGCGCCGCCTGGCGAAAAGGCTGGCGACATCGGCTGGTGGGACAAGGTGATCGGCCCGGGCGAAGCCATCGATACCGATCGCCTATTTGTGATTTCCTCGAACGCGCTCGGTTCGTCCTATGGCTCGACCAATCCGGCGAGCCTCGATCCCAACACCGGCAAGCCCTACGGCCCCCATTTTCCCGCCTTCACCGTCGCCGATATCGCGCGGGCGCAAAAAGCCCTCGTCGACTCGCTCGGCGTCAAGCATCTCGTCCTCGTCGCAGGTCCTTCGTTCGGCGGCTTCGAGGCGTATCAGTGGGCAGTCAGCGACCCCGACTTCGTCTCAGGCGTGGCGCCCGTCTTCACCGCGCCCTATTCGCCCTTTCCGCCGCACGGCGACGTCCAGTTGACCGCGGCGCTCGCCAACGACCCGAACTGGAATGGCGGCCAGTATTACGACAACGGCGGCGTCGCGGCGACGTTAGCCAAGATTCGCGTTGCGATACTCGAATCCTATGGGGTTGAGGCCCTGCTCAAAGACAAGATCGCCAATCCCGCGATGCGGCAGGCCGCGATCGTCTCTGGCGCACGGACGTGGGCTCGGAGTTTCGACGCCAACGGGCTCGTCGCGCTGCTGCGCGCGCACGAGACTTTCGACGTCCGATCGCAGTTCGGCCGGATCAAGGCCAAGGTTCTCTATGTCCTCTCGCGCACCGACAAGCAGTTCCCGCCTGCCATCGCGCCAGCGGTCATGAGCGCGCTCAAGGCTGCAGGCGTCGACGCGCGCTATGTCGAAATCGACAGTGAAATCGGCCATCTCGCTTTCGGCTACCAAACGGAGAAATGGTCGCCGACTTTGAAGAACTTTGTCGCAGAATTGATGGCGCCGCATTAAGCGCGAAGCACGGCGGGCTACTTTCGCTCGACCCACCATTGCAGGACGTTTCCGCTTTGCTTGTCGAGCGCCAGCAGCTCGCCGTCCGACCATTTGACGAGATCCACGCAGGTCTCATCGGTCGTCTGCGGCTGAGCGTACTTGACGCGCTCGCGCACGCAGTAGAGGTCGCCGCGAAACGACGAGGCGAACTCGCTCTCGCCCATTCCGTAGCCCTTGACCTCGGTCTTGTCGGGCGACGCGATCGTGCGTTCGTCGCCGTCGGGATAGACGGCGAAGCGCTTGCCCGTCACCTCCGACAAGGTCGCCGCGCGCTTGGGCCAATCGACGACCTGCTTGGCCGTGAGAATGGCGCGAAAATCGCCGCCGCGCTCGGCGATTGGCCGGCCCGGGCATTGCGTCGTCACGGGCTTGACGAGGAAGGCGACGATGCAGGGCCGATATTCGTAGTCGAACACCGGGAACCAGGCTGATCCGTGTCCCTCGAAACCCTTGGGATGATCGATCATCAGATTGGGCACGCCAAGCTTGCTCAGTTTCTCCGCCGCGCCCTTGCCGCGGTCGGCGGGCTCGTATTCGTCGCCGAGAAAGAACACGCCGACGGTTGGATAGCGCACGCGCAGAATTGACTGATCGAAATAGAACTTGTTGTTGGCGAAGTTCGGATCGTCCGTACTGGCCCCCGTCGGCCGCCAGCCGCAACAGGCGGGCACGACCAGACCCACGCCGTCGAGCGGCAGGCCGGGCATCGTCGCCAGATCGAGGGTGTCCCAGCCGCCCCAGGATTGTCCGCCGACGTAGATGCGCTGGTAGCCCTGCGCCTTCAGCTCCCTGAGCCGGCGCGCGACGAATTCTGCGGCGCCCCAATTGGAGCCGCCGAACCGCCGGATTGCGTTGACGTCCGAGCGCGGATAAGCCCCGTCGATCACGTCCCAGCCGCGCGAGCTCTGAATTTCGCTGACGAAAAACTCGGGCAACGGCGGATGCGCGCGCGCCCGGCCGTCAAAACCGTGGATGTAATAGAAGAGCGTCTTCGGACCCCTGGCGACGCCGGGGAGGCCGGGGACGAAAACCTCGTCGATCGGGAACTCGGCGATCGGATCAGAGACGGCGTCGGCCTTAAGTTCGGCCAAGGCGTCGACGGCGCCGAAATATTCGAGCGATCCGGCGCCGGCAAGGCTCTCGGCGGCGCGGCTGCCGACGATCTCGGAGCGGGCCAGCGCGATCTTGCCGTCCGCTTCATGGCCGGTCAGGCACAGGCCCACGTTGGTGTAGAGGCACAACTCACCACGCGAAACGCCCCACGCGCCGTCTTGCGTCACTTCGAGCTGGCTTCCTGGCGAGGAATCCTTTGCCTTCTGGCGAAACGTGCCGTCGCCACGAAATTCGAGCGTCGTCAGCCAGATTCCCTGGCGCGCCTGCCAGGTCTTCGCCGCGAATCGTTTCAAGAGCGCCGCGTCGTCGAGCGGCGGCGCGGCGATCGCCTTGGCGGCGTCGGCATCGAGCGGCGCGGCGGTCGCGAACGCGTCCGCCGAGCCTTGCGCCAGCAGAGCGACCGTCTTGTCGTCGGCCGCCGCTTCCTTGCGCTTGCCCAGTTTGGCGTAGGCGCCCATGCGCGCCTTGTAGGGCAGCTCGAAACTCGGCGACAGGCGGATCGCTTCGGCATAATCGGCGATCGCTTCGTCGTATTTTCCTGCCCGGGCTTTGAGGAACCCGCGAACGACGAAGGCGAGCGAAGAGCGCGTGTCGAGCGCGATCGCCTGGTTGGCGGCGGCCATTGCATCGGGGCCGTTTTGTTCGACGTCGAGCGCCAGCGCCCGGTCGCGCCACGGCGCGCTGCAAGTCGGGCAGAGCTTGGTCGCGGCGTCAAAATCGGCGATCGCCTTCGTCGCGTCGCCGTTCTTGAACATCGCATAGCCGCGCTCGGTCAGCGCCGCGGCGCGCAGCGATCCTTCCGAGTCGGCGGTGAAGTCGTCGATGTCGGCGTCCTCGGCCTGGCTGACGATCGTCTTAGAGAACTCGTCGATCGCGTGCGGCCAGTCCTCTCGCGCCTTGTAGATCAGACCGAGCCCGTAGTGGGCGTGCGCGAGCGGCGGTTCGAACTTCAGCGCGGCGGTGAAATCCTTGAAGGCGAGATCACCTTCCTTCAATGCGAAATGCGCCTTGGCGCGGTAGATATAGGCATAGGGCAGGCTGTCCGGTAGTTCTTTTCCGGAGTCGATGATCGTGGAGCATTCCTTGATCGACGCTGACGGCCCGCTCCGGCCCATGCAGTCCGACCAACGGTCGATGTCCGCGGCGCACGCCGGGAAGGCGACAAGCGTCGAAAGCACCGCCAGAGGCGCGAACGGGAGGAGCCAAGCCCGCAGGCGGCGCCTAGTCATCGGGCGGCCTCAAAGGACATAAGGAACTCATCGACGTCGGGGGCGGAGGCCGCAGCGCTGTCGCCGGAGTAGACGACGAAATAGAGATTCCCGGCGACCCACAGGATGCGCTCGCGGATGACGCCGGATTTGCCGGCGTCGATGAGAATCTCGCGTCCCTCGACACCATTTTGAGAGATAGGCTGGTCGTTCGCCAGGCGACCCTTGGCGGCGGCGACGGCGGCCCGGACATTGGCTTCGATATCGGCCTTGCGCGGCTTGGCGTAGGCGAACATGGCGACCGCCCAATAGCCGTCCTTATTGCGGACCGACCAGCGCGTTTCGATGTAGGCGGTTCCCTTCTCGGTCCGCCCCTGCGATTTGGCGAGCTTCGGCCCGGCCGGAAACTCGACCGTGAAGGCGCCGTCGGGACTGGCGAAGACCTCTGCGCTCGCCGCCGTAACGACCATCGCGGAGGCGACGGCGAGAGCGAATGCGGCTGCAATTTGTTTCACCACCGCCGGTCCCCTCGTCAACGCTCAGTCGTCGCCGCCATCGGCGCCGCCGCCGCCGTCGATCGAAGCATTTGCCACGTTGGAAGGGTCGGAGACGCTCGCGGTGTCGGTCGTGTCTGTGGTCGCATCGCTGGTTTGGTTAGGCGGGCTCTGCTGGTTCGGCAGCCCGAGCGCGGCGTTGATCTGCGCCTTGGTTTGATCCACCATTGCTTGCGCCCTCGCCACCAGGACCTGGTCGGCGGCCACCGCCAGCTGCAATTGGAGGACCGCCTGTTGAGCGAGAATCATGGTCTGTCCGATTTGGTTGCCTGCCATCCCGGGCACACTGTTGTCGGGATACGCCACTCCGGCACTGTTGGTGACTGACAGCACGCCGTACGAGACATTCACAGTCATCGCATCTAACGCAGCTTGTGCTTGTGCGACTGTCGCGGCTGACCCGTAGCCGAGCGCGTAGGCCTTTTTTGCGGCGGCGAGGGTGCTCTGGGCGGATGAAATCGCGGTCCCCGACGCCATATTAGCCTGAGTCGCCAAGGCAAGCGTTTGTTGCGCCAACGCCAACTGGGCCTGCGCTGAGGACAGCGCCCCTTGGGCCTGACTGAGCATGTTTTGCTGCGCGACAATCTGCTGATTCAGTTGACTGAGGCTCGGCCCGCTCGGGCTAGAGTTGTTCGCGACCTCCTGGCTATCGGTTGGGTCGGTGCTCTGGTCGCTCACGCTCATCTGGTCGGCGTGGCCGTACACTTTTATGTCCGGATCGATATGCGACTTGGAATTGTCGGACGCCAAGGCCGGCGCGAGCGCCAGGGCCGACACCAAACCCGCGAGGACCACACGCAATGCGATCATGGCCGCCTCCCGCTGGCGGGATGAGGCGCGCGGGGGCGCCGAGCAAAAATGCTAACGCGCCCGCGGCGTCAGCGCAATGGCTCCGCCGTCAGCCGGCGGCGGCGCCGGCTTGTCAGCCGGCCGGACTTGCGGCACGTTGATGCGCCGACAAATATCGCCGGAGGGCGCGCCGATGATCCGCCTCGCTTCCGTAGTCGCGATTCTCTGCTTCGCCTTGTCCGGGCCCGCGCTCGCCGCCAGCGCCGCGGTTACGGCCGCTTGTCGCGGTGACGCCTACCGGCTCTGCGGCCCGGTCATCCACGACGAGGCCAAACGCCATGCCTGCATGCATGAGCATGCGGCGCAATTATCGGCGGCCTGCCTCACGGCGGTCCGCGCCAGCCGGTAAATCGGCCGGCGAAGCCCGCTCACCCGCCAAGCAACTTGGCGACGAACGCCTCGACCCCTTCCGCCACGCGCGAGCCGCGCGCGCGTTCGGCGACGATGATCGCCGACACCCGCCCATAGGCCTGCTGCAGATCGTCGTTGACGACGACATAGTCGTATTGGCGCCAGCGCGCGATCTCGCGCTTGGCGTTCTCCAGCCGCTTCTCGATCGTCGCCGCCGAATCCTCGGCGCGGCGGTCGAGCCGCGCGCGCAGCTCCGTCATCGACGGCGGCAGGATGAAGACGCTGACCACGTCGCTCCCCATCGCCTCGCGCACCTGCTGCGCGCCCTGCCAGTCGATGTCGAACAGCACGTCGCGCCCTTCGGCGAGCGTGCGCATCACCGGCTCGCGCGGCGTGCCGTAGCAATTGCCGTGAACTTCGGCGGATTCGAGCAGGTCGCCGGCCGCCTTCATCAGGTCGAACTGATGGCGGCCGATGAAGTGATAATGCACGCCGTCGACCTCGGACGATCGGCGCGGCCGCGTCGTCACCGAGATCGACAAGGAGAGGTCGAGCGCCTTGTCCTGCAGCAGCATGCGCGTCAGCGTCGTCTTGCCCGCCCCCGAGGGCGAGGACAGAATCACGATCAAACCGCGTCGGCGCATCGCCTGTCGCCTCACTCGATGTTCTGCACCTGCTCGCGCAATTGCTCGATTTGCGCGCGCAATTCAAGTCCCTGGGCGGTGAGCGAGACGTCGTTGGCCTTGGCGCACAGGGTGTTGGCCTCGCGGCCGAGCTCCTGGGCGAGGAAATCGAGCCGCCGCCCGACCGGCCCGCCCTCTTCGATCAGCGCGCGCGCCGCCGCGACATGGGTCTTGAGCCGGTCGAGTTCCTCGCGGATGTCGGCCTTGGCGGCGAGCAGGATCCCCTCCTGGTGCAGCCGGTTCTCGTCGAAGCCGCGCGAGGATTCGAGCAGCGCGGCCACCGCGGCGGCGAGGCGGGCGCGCACCGCCTCGGGGCGGCGCGCCGGATTGTCGTCGGCGGCCTGGGTCAGGCTGGCGATGGCGTCGAGCCGCTCGGCGAGGATCGCCTGCAGCGCCGCCCCCTCGGCGCGCCGGGAGACGACCAGCGCGGCGATCGCCGCATCGAGGCTCTCCAGCGCGCCGGCGCAGACGGCGGCGAAGCTCGCCTCGTCGTCGACCGCCTCGACGACCTCGACCACGCCGCGCACCGCCAGCACCCCGTCCATGGTCGGGGGCGCCAGGCCGGCCTTGGCCGCGGCGGCGCGCGCGGCGGCGATGATCTCGTCGAGCGCCGAGAGGTCCAGCCGCGCCTGCGTCGCCGCGCCCTCGCGCGAGGCCGAAATCGTCGCGAAACAGGCGCCGCGCGCCAAGGCCTTGCCGATCCGCGTCCGCGCCTCGGCCTCGATGCGGTCGAAGCCCGGCGGCAGCCGCAGCCTGAGGTCGAGCCCCTTGGCGTTGACGCACTTGATCTCGACCGTCCAGCGCCACGGCCCGAGCGCGCCCGCGGCGCGGGCGAAGCCGGTCATGCTGGTCAGCGGCATCGCCAAAAACTCCCTGGATCGGGGCTCGCGCCGGTCCCGAATCGCGGCGCGCCCCGCCCTTATAGCAGGGCCCCGCCGCGCCGCAGCGGCGGAGGTCGCGAAGCCTTGGCCTTGGCGAAACCCCGATCGCCGCAACCTGTAACGCCGCGCCGTCAAGGGCTGCGGCGATCGCTAGCGCTTGTCGCGGTCGAACCGCGCCTTCGCTCGCCCGCGGGCGGCCGAAGAAGACGGGCCGCGCGTCGCGGCCCGACTCGTTTCCGCGGCGACGTCCGCCGCTTCGTGGCGAAGCCTCAGAACTCCGTCCACCCGTCCCTGGCGGCGACCGCGACGCCGCCGCCGCCCGCCGCCTTGCGGACCGGCGGGGCGGACGCGGGCTTCGGAACGGCGGACGCCGGCTTTGGCGCGGCGGGCGCTGGCTTCGTCGCCTCCGCCGCCGCCGGGTTGGCGAAGGCGTGCGGCGCGGCCTTGCGCAATTCGCGCCTGAGCGTGGCGACGTCGCGGCCCTCGACCTGGAACTGCTCGACCAGATTGGCGAGTTGCGAGGTCTCTTTCGACAGCGAATGGCTGGCGGCGTTGGATTCCTCGACCATCGTCGCGTTCTTCTGCGTCGTCTCGTCCATCTGGCTGATCGCCGTATTGACCTGCTGCAGGCCGGTCGCTTGCTGCTCGGCGCTGGTGGCGATCTCGGAGACGATGCCGTTGATCTTCGACACCTGGGCGATGATGCGGTCGAGCGCCTTGCCGGATTCGGCGACGAGCTGGACGCCGGAGTCGACCTGGCTCGACGACGTCGAGATCAGGCTCTTGATCTCCTTGGCGGCCTCCGCCGAACGCTGGGCGAGCGCGCGCACCTCGGAGGCGACGACCGCGAAGCCGCGGCCGGCGTCGCCGGCGCGCGCCGCCTCGACGCCGGCGTTGAGCGCCAGCAGATTGGTCTGGAACGCGATCTCGTCGATGACGCCGATGATCTGGCCGATCTGCTCCGACGATTTGGCGATCGCGTCCATCGCCTCGACCGCCTGCTTGACGACGATGGCGCCCTTCTTGGCGTTGCCGTCGGCGCTGGCGACCTCGACCGCCGCCTGCTTGGCCCCCTCGGCCGACTTCTTCAGCGTGGCGGTGATCTCGTCGAGCGCCGCCGCCGCCTCTTCGAGCCGCGCCGCCTGCTGTTCGGTGCGGCGCGAGAGATCGTCGGACGAGGTGGAGATTTCGTGCGAGCCGGCGTGAATCGCGGTGGTGCTCGCCACCACCGCGCGCACCGTCTCCATCAGCTTGCGCGCCGCGGAATTGAAGTCGTCGCGGATCTTGGCGAATTCGGTCGGGAAGCGCTGGTCGAGCCGAGAGGTCAGATCGCCGCCGGCGAGGCGGCGCAAGCCGTCGCCGAGCTGGCTCATCGCCTGGGTCTGCGTCTCGGCGGCGCTCGCCTTCTCCGCTTCGACCCGGCGGCGCTCGGTCTCGACTTCGGCGCGATGCTCGCTCGCTTCCTTCTCGACCCGCACCCGCTCGATCGCGTTGGTCTTGAACACCTGCACCGCGTTGGCGATCTCGCCGACTTCGTCGCCGCGCTCGAGCCCGTCGATCTCGACTTCGAGATCGCCGCGCGCGAGGGCGCGCATGCGCACGACCATGCGCACCAGCGGCCGCGAGATCTTGAATGTGCTCATCCACAGCGCGAAGGCGCCGGCGAGCAGGGTCGAGACGATTCCGACCAAAGCCATGCTGGTCACGGCCTGACTGGCTTTGACGTTCAAGCCCTGGCTGGCGCCGGCGTTGGCGGCGAGCAGTTCCTCGTTGAACCTGTTCATGTCGCCGATCAGCGCATGCACATGCGTGTCGACTTCTGTGGCGAGGCTCGCCCCGTGTCCCATCTGGATGAGCTCGATTGGCTGGATCCCCATTCCGTGGATCAGGCCGGGGGTGTCGAGGCTGACCTGCATCGGCTCCTTGGCCTCGGCGGCGATCTTGTCGAACTGCTCCTTGAACTTGGCGATCTCGGCCGCCTTGTCGGGCAGATGCGAAGCCGCAAGATTCAGCAGCATGTTGGCTTGCGGCGCCAGGCTCTCAAAATCCCGCTTCGCCGCTTTGCGGGCCGCGTCGTCCTGGTCGTAGAGCAGCACGGCGAAAATGGCGTGCGGCACGCCGCTCATCGCCGCGGCGGCGCGGGTCAGCTCCACCGCCCCCAGATCGCGTTTCTCGATGATGTCGCTGGCGGTCGCGCTGACGCCGATCAGCCGGGTCGCGCCGAAGGCGACCATGGCGACCACCACCGCCGCCATCACCATCAGCGGGATCACGACTTTGGTTCGCAGCTTCAGATTGTCGATAGTCATCAACCGATTCCCCCACGACGTGGGCCTCCCCCGCCGACGCGCCGCAAGCCCCGTGCGGGGCGCTTCGTCGTCGGATGGCGGTTTTGCGCGGAATTCCGGATCGAGACCGGCGCGAACAGACGGCTACACGCCTGCGAGCGTCGGCCCTCCCGTTCCGCTCGCCTGTCGTCGTGAAATTAAGCCGCTATAAATGTTAATTGCCATTTAATTCGACGCGTCCATGGCCTCGTCCGCGCCGGTTTTCGGCTAACAAAGGCGTGAATCCGCCTCCGCGAACCCGCGCTGTCGCGTCAGTCGAGCGTCTCGCGATAACGCCACACGGCGAAGACGATGACGGCGACCGTGAACAGCGCCATCGGCCACAGGTCCGACGCGATCTCGTTCCAGCCGTTGCCCTTCAACAACATGCCGCGGACGATGCGCATCGCGTGGGTGGTTGGAATGAAGTTGCCGAACACCTGCGCCCAGACCGGCATGCCGCGAAACGGGAACATGAACCCCGACAGCATGAACGACGGCATGAGGGTGAATTGGGCGAGCTGGACCGCCTGCATCTGATTCGAGGCGATGGTCGAGAAAGTCACGCCGAGGGCGAGGTTCGAGGCGATAAACAGGCCGAGCGCGCCGAGCAACAGCGGCAACGAGCCGCGCACCGGCAGGTCGAAGAAGACCACCGAGGCGACGAGGATCAGCCCGACCTGCACGTAGCCGATGAACACGTACGGAATGATCTTGGCGATCATCACCTCGATCGGCCTGACCGGCATCGCCAGCAGATTCTCCATCGTCCCGCGCTCGCGCTCGCGGGTGATGGCGAGCGTGGTGACGAACAGGGTCGAGAAGGTCAGCACGATCACGATCAGCCCCGGCACGATGTTGAGCACCGTGAGCTGCTCGGAATTGTAGCGGGCGTGGACGACAAAATTGGCCGCCGGCGTCTGCGGCAGCGCCTGGCGGATCGGCGGCAGGTCGCGATTGAGGTCGGCGAGCACCGAGTTGAGCGCCGCGACCGCGTTGCCGATCGCAGACGGATCGGTCGCGTCGGCGTCGATGAGCACGCTTGGGTTCTCGCCGCGATCGACCGCGCGGTCGAACCCGGGCGGGATCTCGACCACGAACATCAGATCGCCGCGCGCCAGCCCTTCGTCGGCCTCCTGCTCCGAGCGAATCTGCTGCAAGTTGTAGTAGCCGGAATTGTTCAGCGCGGCGGCGATGGTGCGCTCGTATTTCGAGGCGTCGACCGACAGCAGCCCGGCCGGCAGGTGTTTCGGGTCGGAATTGATCGCGTAGCCGAACAGGAACAGCTGCATGATCGGAATCGCGATGATCATGCGCAGCGTCATCGAGTCGCGCATCACCTGGATCGTTTCCTTGCGCAACAAGGCGATCAGGCGCGGAAACGAGAATCGGTTCATCGCCGCGCCTCCTCGAGGCTCAGCATGTGGATGAACACGTCCTCGAGCCGCGGCTCGACTTCGCGCCATTCGAGGCCGTCGCCCACCGCCCGCGTCGCCGCCTGAAGCGCCGCGCGATCCATGCCGGCGATATGCAACGCGCGGCCGAACACCCCCGCCGCCTCGACGCCGGGCGCGCCGCGCAGCCGGCGGGCGGCGGCGTCGATCCCCTCGCCGGTCGCCTCGAAGGTGACGAG
>Ga0187847_10003640_pt1 | contig 11680 bp, 16 predicted proteins | sample June2016WEW_4_10_FD_132458 | JGI IMG/M metagenome (GOLD analysis project Ga0187847, IMG submission 132458) | Peatland microbial communities from SPRUCE experiment site at the Marcell Experimental Forest, Minnesota, USA - June2016WEW_4_10 | ecosystem: Environmental > Terrestrial > Soil >...
AGTCACCTACGAACAAACTTTTCTCAATGAAAACGATACTCTCGGTATCGTCGATCCAATCTACAACGCACCTTGCATAGAGCTTTATGGCAGTCAGTATGTCGCGGCCCCCGGACTCACTCCCGCGGACTGCCCGAGCAACACCGGCACCTACCAGCAAAACAGCGCTACGAACCCGAACGCTCCTGGCGCGCCGAACTCGATCAACCCGAACGCGGCCCTCTACCCTCTCTTCAATCCAACTCTGGCTCCCTACGACTTGACTCGCGGCGGAGTCCCTTTCGCTTTCCATGGCCACACCGATGTGAAGGAACTTGCTCTCTACGTTCGGGACGTGATCACGGTACGAAATTGGTCTTTGAACCTTGGGATGCGTGGCGATCTCTACAACGGCCTCACAACGGCAAGTCAGGCAGAGCCTCGCGTCGGAATCTCCTACAACGTCAAGAAAACGAGCACGATTCTTCGCGTTTCCTATGCGCGCACTCTCGAGTCTCCTTTTAACGAGAACCTGATTCTCTCCAGCATCGGATGCAGCAATCCTGTCCTGAACCCCCTTCTCCTCTGTTCCGCTCCGAAATCGAACCCGCTGAGCCCCGGCTTTCGCAATGAATTCCACGCCGGCATCGAGCAAGCTTTCGGGCGCTACCTGGTCTTTTCCGGCGAGTGGATCTCAAAATACACGCACAATGGCTACGATTTCAGCGTGCTTGGCAACACTCCTATTACTTTCCCCATTGAGTGGCACAATGCGAAGATTCCCGGATACGCGGGCCGCGTAAGCGTGCCCAACTTGCATGGTTTTTCGGCGCTCATGGTTTTCTCCAGCGTGGCGGCCCGGTTCTTTACTCCGCAGATTGGCGGAGCCGGTGCAACAGTCGCGACCGGCGCCGCCGGTTCCAGCCTCCCGTTCCGCATCGACCACGATGAGAAGTTCAACCAGACAACTCACCTGCAATACCAGCCCTGGAAACGCGGGCCATGGCTAGGGTTCAACTGGCGATATGACAGCGGACTCGTAGCCGGCTCCACCCCCTGTGTCGCAAGCACTGCCACCTGCACCTTTTCGACCTCGACGGCCGATGGAGGATCGAACCCTTACATTCCTACCGGCTACGTGGCCATGGTTACTCCAGCGAACCTGCCTCTGACCGCCGACCAGGAGCATCAGGCCGGATTCACTTGCAACGGAGTAGGTGCGACGCCCACAACGCCGCTACCGACGTCATGCCCCGCGTCCGAGTTTGGGTCAGCACTTATCAAGATCCCGGCGCCCGGAACGGAAAACGACGACCACAATCCGCAGCGCATTGCGTCCCGCAACCTGTTTGACCTTTCGCTCGGCCACGACAACCTTTTCCATGGCGATCGCTACAAATGGAGTCTCACGCTGACGGCCATAAATATCGCCAACAAGCTGGCACTGTATAACTTTCTGTCAACCTTCAGCGGGACGCACTATGTGACACCACGCGCTCTGACGGCTCAACTCGGGTTCCACTTTTAGCCCATCGTTCGAGGCCCCGGGTGTCCCTAACAAGGTCCGGTCGAAAACAAGAGCGGTCGTGTGGTTGCCGCCATTCTCTCGCGCCTGTGAGCAATCTTGCACAGAATCATTGGCGCGGGAGTGGCATCATGAGCTGAGAGAAGCTTAGGGTTAATTAGAGTTCGTGGTCCGTATCGTTCCGGTATGCGGATTTTCAAGAAACGCTCAAGTGAGCTAGGAGACCAATATGCTTTGGACTATTTTTGTTGTATTGCTGATTTTGTGGCTGCTTGGTTTTAGCCTTCACATCGCAGGCGGTCTGATTCACTTGCTGCTGGTTGTCGCGGTAGTAGTGCTGATCATTAACCTGGTGAGCGGCCGGGGTGTCTAGGTGTAACCTCTTCGCCCGAACGCTCGAGAATCCAAATGACGAGGTTTAGTGAAAAGCGCGCGCAGCCCGGCACGGAAGTATTCACGCGGGACCGCATTGAGTTGTGAGTTGCGCATGCCGTCAGCTTCGCGAACGTGCACCGGCGATGCTCAAGCCGATCCCACCTACGATCAACACAACGCTGATGATCGGCGAGACACGCTCACTGTGGCTGGTTTGAACGCCAAAATTCGCGCCTCCCACCTTAATGCCCTCCGTTTCGGTATGGGGGATGGGGACGGCCAGGGACACGAGACCCAGCGCAACCAGGATCAGTCCTGTATACAGCAACACTTTCATGCTCTTCGCCTCCGCATCGAAATTGACCAGTCGAACTGGCGGCTTTTATTTCTCACTCGCGCGAGAAACGGCGTGATCGATTATATGCCCAATGAAACCACCGAGCCTTTGCCACGGTGGGCCAATTCGCGGCGGGTTTTTCTGTATCGGAATACCAAAGGACAGCATCGTGAAGTACGAGACCGCCATCAAGACCGATCAATTCCTGGTGATCGCTCACGGGACCGCCGCAGAAGTCGCCACGGCCAAGAAAATCATCGAAAACACCCACCCTCTGTACTGCACACTGCACACGGCTGAACCAGTCGCGGCATAGGGCAGAAATTTCTGTCTCCATCATTGAAAGAGTGCCATCTAACTATTATTGCCGTTCGGCCGAAGCTCTGAAGCCTGTGACCGTTCATGGTTTGCCGGCTTCGTTGAGAGAGCGGGGTTTGCCGAAGACATAGAAGAATGCATCCAAATTCTGAGGTGGCAATATGCTTGCGAAAAATAACAACCGCCAAAATTATGACCGCCAAAGTAATGACCACCAAGACGAACTCGGACCCGACTCAGCCGGACAGTCCGGCGACCTGCAAGGTATATCGGACCTGGCCGATGCGGATTCTGAAAGCGTGAAGGAACTGATAGAGCAGGGCAACGCATTCGAAGCCGACGCCGTTGACGGTGTGGAAAACGCCAAGGACCCCGACGTATCGGAGGTCAGAACGCGCGAAGTGCCCGAAGACGACGTCCCTGAAGAATATCGGAACCAGGACTAGGCACATTGCGCAAAGCCGAATCGCGCCCGAGAGCCGGCAGTCGTCGTCCAGTCAACTGAAGGAGAACACCATGCCACAGAGTCCGCACAATCGACTCGCCGAACTCCACAACCTTGCCGCGCATGCTCACGCCGCGGCTGCAGTCGCACACGGTAAAGCAGATCACTTGACCGCGCATGAACTGAGCAAACAGGCGCACGAGCATTCCATGAACGTGCACAAGCTGGCTGAAGAACTCGCCACCAAGCAAAAGGACGCAAGAGCCAGCACGGCATGACAATGGCAAGTATCCCAGGCTACGTCCTGCGACGCTCTCCGGTCTCCGCCTTAGCCGCCGTGTAGCGCCTGCGCCTGGCTAATGGTAGCCCCGTCTCCTATTTTTAATTCACTGAAGACGATCGTGGAGAGGATCGTCATTGCGCCTAGCACGAAGAACGCGCGGTGAATGCCGTGAATGAATTGCTGGGGATCGGACCGATAGCGATCGGGAAGGAAGAATACAGTCACCAGCGACGCTGAAGCCACGCCGAAACTGATGGCCATCTGCTGCGTGGTGCTGGCGATAGAGCTGGCGCTGCTCGCCTGTTCGTCCGTGACATCGGCGTATACCAGCGTATTCATGCTTGTATATTGCAGCGACGTGAAGAATCCGTAGCAGAAGACTTCGGCCACAATGAGCCAAACGGGCGTCCCTTGCCCGATGGTTGCAAAAAGCATAATCATCAGGCCAATGATCAGCGTGTTCGAAACCAGCACGGCACGATATCCAAAGCGTGCCAATATCCGCGGCATGGCCACCTTCAGGCTCATGGCGGCAATGGCCTGCGGCATCATGAGCAGACCGGATTGAACCGGCGTGAACCCGAGGCCAACCTGATACAAGAGTGGAAAGAGAAATGGAATACCGCCAATGCCCAGTCGAGTCAGGAAGCTTCCGCTAACCGACGCGCGAAAGGTGCGAATTCGAAATAGGGCGAGACGCAGCATTGGATAAGCCGTCTTCGTTGCGTGAAATCCGTAGCCTGCCAGCAGGAGAATTGAAACCGCCAGAGCTTCCAGAATTTCGCGGGTGTTCAGCGTGTGTTCGCCAAACACTTCCAGCACGTAGGAAAGCAGGGCCACGCCGGAACCGAAAAGAATCAGCCCAGCCACATCCAACGGGTTGGTGCGCTCGCGATAGTCCGGCAGATGCCGGTAGACCATATACAAACCGGCGAGTCCAATCGGAATATTCACGAAGAAAATAAACCTCCAGTGAAGGTATCCGACGATTAGTCCGCCCGCGATCGGGCCGAGCATGGGGCCAACCAAACTCGGGATTGCAACGAAGCTCATGGCGCGAACCAGTTCGGACTTCGCGAACGTACGCACTAGAGTGAGGCGGCCGACGGGCACCATCATCGATCCGCCGCAGCCCTGCAGGATGCGACACGCAACCAGCAGATGAATGCTGCTGGAGATACCGCAAAGAAATGAGCCCAGCGTAAAGATGCCGATGGCAGAGGCAAACACGCGGCGGGTTCCGAACCGGTCGGCCATCCAGCCGCTGATCGGAATGAAAACCGCAAGGCTCAAAGTGTAGCTTGCCAGTACGGACTTCATGCTGAGTGGAGCGACGTGGAGCGCCGCCGCGATCGTCGGCACCCCGGTATTTAGAATCGTGGTGTCCAGCGACTCCATAAAGAAAGCCACTGCAATCAACCACGGCAACAGCCGCATGCTGGAATCGGCCAGCGAGGGTTGCGCGGAAGGATCTCCCCCCGGACCGGACGGGCTCTCATCCATCGGACTCGGTAGCATCAGAGAGGCCACCCGCTCCGCGCAGCGAGTTCAGACGTAAGCAATTCGATCTCGTTCCTCCGTTACTGCGCAGTGTTCTGCTTGACCTATCGAGTTGGGCGGCCAGTGAGCGCCTTTACCAGAGCCCTTCCCATCGACTGTGTTTGCTCGTAAGGCGGAATTTCATATCCAATTCGCCCAGCGGCTCAGGTCGTTATTGGTGTATTCAGGTGTGAGGTAACGTTTGGCAGGGAAGCAGTCAGTCGTGAAGAACGATATTTAGGAGTGAACTGTGCACTTGCAGCCCATCGCTTCCATAGTCGATAAAGCCTAGCTTTCTGAACCGGTTCATGAAAAAACTAACCCGGGAACGGGTTGTGCCGATCATATCGGCGAGGGTCTCCTGGCTGATCTTGGGGATCACGGTTTCGGGCACTCCTTCCTTGCCGAAATGTGCCAGCAAGAGCAGAACACGAGCCAGTCTTTTTTCGCTGGAATTGAATAGTTGGTCGACTAAGTCTTCTTCGTAGCGAATGTTCCTCGCCAGCAGATAGGCTACGAAAATGTCGGAAAACTCGTGTTCCCGATGAAGCGCTTCCATCATGGCTTTTTTGTCGATGCGCAGAAGTTCGCAGTCCGTCATGGCGGTAGCTGACCCCATGCGGAACGCTTGTCCAGCCAAGCTGCCTTCTCCGAAAAACTCTCCCTCGCACAATATGCCCAAAGTCGCTTCCTTGCCGATCTTGGAAACTACCGTAAGTCGAACCTTGCCTTCCTGGATGTAGAAGATGCAGTCCGCCGCGTCTCCTTGCGCGAAGACGGACTGTTTCTGAGGTACTACTAAATCCTTCTTACCGTCTCCGATCGTGGCAAGGAAGCTTCTCGGGTCGAGGTCGCGCCCTTTCTTGGCTAATGCCATTGGGGATGTCATACCAGCCTCTCTAAGTCAAGTTACACTCCCAAACATCATGCCACGATGAGATTGAGAAGAGTGTTCACTTTTGCACATATCTCCGAAATAAGTGCGTTGCCGCTGGGTTCAACTTGGCCGCTTCAAAAATGAATTCAGTGAGCAATATGGAACATCGTGCCGGTTATAAAGAGTTGCACAATGCGATTGTGAAGGCCAAAGATCTCACCCCGAAACAGGTACTTGCTATGCCTTGCCCCACTTGTGGCGCAGCCGTCGGAGAAGTCTGTGAACTGAACACGGGTACCCCGCGCACCGAACCTCACCGGGATCGAAAACTTTCGGCCGCTGAAGCGGTGGAACAACAAACCGAACTCTAGTAACAGGCCTGGTTGCCCTTTGAAATCTGCGTTGCAGCCCGGTCGCAAACGTGCCGAGAGAAGCAGCCTTCTTTGAACTATCACCAAGTCGATCCGGAGGATGACCTAAGTATGGATGTACAACAGATGAGCAAGGAACAGCTAATAGACTTAGCCAAGGAATCCGGGCGGAGCGTGGAAGACGGGAAGAGCCAAATCACGTCCCTCGAAGCGGATCAGCGGAAGCTCGTTTCGCTCCTCTTGCGTTTGACCAAGATAACCGGCAGCTTGCGAAATCGGCTCTTCGAACTCTCTATGGATAACAGGGCCCTGACTGAATCCCTTGAAAAGCGTGCTCCTGATGTGCATTCGCTATTCTCCGACCTGCGTACTAATTCCAAGACTCAACCCTCTTTGGCTGATTTTCCGAGCGTTCAAGAATTAGAGGAGTCAATTGAAGCCATTCTTGGACCGATTCACTAGCGATTATCAAGCCTCCTGAAGAGTCCCTTAGGACACCACCCAGGAAATGCCACGATGTACAAAGGAGAGGGTTATGTCGTTCGGTATTTATGCAGTTGGATTCGCAATCTTGATTAGCGGGCTGATTTATGCCGCACACCTGTTGCACATGCCTGCACACTGGATTGTCGTGGGCGCGATCGTACTCTTGGGCATTGGAATTCTGTCGGGAGTAAAGGCTACGCGGCAGAAGGATCCTGCGAAATAAGGATACCAATGACTCTTACTTGAGCGGGCTTATTCTACGAGGAAATGGCGCAGCATCCTCTGCTGCGCCATCAGCTAGAGCAAACAACCCCGGCGACCGCTTTGGGGCCGCGTAGCTCGTTGGAGAGCTACTCTACAACCATACCAATTCTGGAAGCTGGTCAAAATTGCACACTCGCCAGTAGTTGCAAACGTGGTTTGCTGTAGCGCACTTTCGCTTTTTTCTTCATAATCCGTCGGTATGGCCCTAGTTGTCTTCCTCCGCGGTGTCAATGTTGGCGGACACAGAACGTTTCGCCCGAGCATCCTTGCACGAGAACTGAGCGGCTATGATGTCCTGAACGTGGGTGCTGCGGGCACTTTTGTTGTCCGTAAACCTGGATCCCGAGCAAAATTCCGCGCAGCATTGCGCAGCAAGCTGCCGTTCGAAGCGCACATTGTGCTGTGCGATGGTCGCGATCTCTTGCGACTGGAGATGGAGAATCCGTTTGGAAGTCGCCCATCACCGCCGGATGTTGTCCGGTTCGTAAGTGTCCTGTCGAAAGCCGGCGGCGTCAGGGCGTCGCTTCCAGTCACATTTCCCTCAGAGGGCGAGTGGTTGGTAAGGGTGATTGCGGCCGCAGGGCAGTTCGTGTTCGGCATGTACCGTCGTCACATGAAGACAATCGGCTATCTTGGCCAGATCGACAAACTGTACGGCGTGCCAGCTACGACCCGGAATTGGAACACAATAAATGCGATCATACCAATTTTGAAGAGTCCCACGCCCAGACGCGATGATTCTGGATGCTGAATTAGCTTTTACACGCAAGCCCCCGTTCCGCCGGGCAATGACCGAAAATCGGCGAGTGAAATCGCCGTCCGGCTATTCAGCCTGCTCCGGCTCCGCCACAAATCGATATCCCACTCCTCGGACCGTCTGCAGATGCTTCGGGCGTGATGGGTCCTCTTCGATGTAGCGCCGCAGCCGCACCACAAAATTATCGATGGCGCGCGTATCGGTGTCTTCGCGCAAGCCCCACACTTCTTCGAGGATTGCCTTCCGCGAAACTACGCGACCTTCGCTCCGCACCAGATAGCGAAGAAACTCCGCCTCCATCACCGTCAGGTGAATAGTGTTTCCCAGCGCGCGCAGTTCCAGTTCGCCGAAATCAATGGTCTTGTCGCCAAAACTGAAGGTATCAGCAACTGCTTCGCCTGCCGGGGCCCGTTGTTTTTTGTCACCGTCTTCCTCCTCGCCTTCAGTCGCGCCCCTGTCCGCATGTTTCATCCACACGCTGCGCCGCAGCAGGCTTTCGAGCCGCGCGATCAGAATCGCCAGCTCAAACGGCTTGGGCAGATAGTCATCCGCCCCCGACGCGAATCCCTCCAGCACGTCTTCCGGACGCCCGCGAGCCGTCAGCATCAGAATCGGTACATAATTCTTCTTCTCGCGCAGCAACGCTGCGACGTCAAAGCCGCTTTTTCCCGGCAGCATCACGTCCAGAACTACCACGTCGAAGCGTTCTTTTTTTTCGACCAGCCGCTCCAGCGCCGCCTCGCCGTCGGCTGCAACTTCCACGGCGTGTCCTTCGGCCTGCAGGTTAAAGCGCAAGCCCTGCGCTAGGTGCGCCTCGTCCTCGACCACCAGCACTCGGCTCATGCCGCCGTCACTTTTCGAGGCAATTCCAGGGTCACGGTTGTCCCCTTGCCTGCGCCTTCACTCTCGGCAAACACCCGCCCGCCGTGCTTGCGCGCGATTGAGCGCACGATGAATAGCCCCAGCCCCGTGCCCTTCACTTGCGAAAGGGAACGCTGCGTCACGCGGTAGAACCGCTTGAAGATACGTTTCAACTCCGGCTGCGGGATCCCGACGCCCCGATCGCGCACGCGTAACACTACCCGCTCCTCATCGGGAGTCTCCAGTTCCACGGAAATGTGCACGCCATCCGGCGAGTACTTCACGGCATTATCCAGCAGGTTCGAAACCGCGGTCCGCAACTCCTCCGCATCGCCCAGAACCCACGCTCCGCCGTCATTCTGCACTGCTGAAGATGAAGACAAAGGGGAAGGCTCGCAGTAGCCGAGATCGGCTGCCTGCAAATGATGGCGCACGCGCGCCAGTTCCATGCACTCGCGCACCAGCGTGTTGAATTCCACCGGCGAGCGCTGCTGCGGCCCTTTCTTCTGCGCCGCGGCCCCCGCCTTCAGCACCTGTTCCACCGTGTGCAGCAGGCGATCGGTATCGAGCAGCATGGACCCGTAGAACTCCTGCCGCTGCGCCTCATCCACCTCGCGCCTCTGCAAAGTTTCGAGATAAAGCCGGATGGACGCGATCGGAGTCTTTAATTCATGGGTAACGGCGTTGATGAAGCTGTCATGTTGTTCGTTGCGGCGGATTTCGCGCACTAAAAAAATCGTATTCAGAACAAGCCCGGCCACAATGGCGCCAAAAAAAATAATGCCGAGAAAAACCTTGATCCCTTCGCGCCAGTTTAGGATGATCCAACCGCTGCCCACCGCGAACGCTATGGCGGCGAGGCACACGCCCAGAGAGAGAAAGGTATAGATCGCTTTCTGGCGGCTGATGATGCGCACAGGGAGATTTTAGCGGGAAATAAGCACAAACGCAGAGGACGCAAAGAAAACGCGAAGTTCGCCAAGAAGTACAGACAAAAGAAAAACCGGGGCGTTATCCCCGGTTTTCTCTGCGAACTCTGCGTAAGACTCTGCGTTTTCCGCGTTAAGCTTTAATCGTTGCCGGCCGCCGCGGCCATGGCCCCAGCCGCTTCGACATCCCGCACCAGTGCCGGCTTAGGCGGCAGGTGATCGAGTTCGACCTTATAAACGTGCCGCGCCAGCCCGAGTTTTTTGAGTGTCCAGATGCCATACCAGTTCATGTCAATTTCATACCAGCGCAAGCCGTGGCGCGCGGAAACCGGATGCGCATGATGATTGTTGTGCCAGCCTTCACCAAAGGTAAGCACAGCCACCAGAAAATTGTTGGTCGAAAGGTCTTTGGTCGCGAAGCGCCGCGAGCCCCAAAAGTGCGTAACCGAATTCACCATCCAGGTGGAATGCAGTCCAACCACGGTGCGCGCGAATACTCCCCAGAGCAACCACGGCAATCCGCCGATCGCATAAAGAATGACGCCCAGAATGACGTTGGACGTCCAGTGATACTTGGTCAGCCATACGTGAACTTTATCTTTGGTGAGATCAGGGACATAACGCGCCAGCGTCGTGGTGTCGTGATGCATCGACTTGCCCATCAGGATCCATCCCATGTGCGACCACCACTTGCCATCGTTCGGAGAGTGCGGATCGCCTTCCTCGTCAGAAAACTGATGGTGAATCCGGTGTGTGGCTACCCAGAAAATCGGACCGCCCTCAAGCGCCAGGGTTGCGCACCAGGTCAGGAAGTACTCCACCCACTTCGGTGTCTTGTACCCGCGATGCGTCAGCAGGCGGTGATAGCTCATCCCGATGCCCAAGCTCCCAGAAACCCACCATAAGAAAATGGCGACGAACAATGCGCTCCAGGTAAAGTAAAAGAGCGCCGCAATTGCGCCCACATGAAACAGCCCCATGGCGATTGCCGTGCCCCAGTTGAACCCATCCCGGTTCGCTCGTTCTCTACGATTGCTGCCTTCTCCCGCGTCTCGCATTTCCTGGCTACTCATTTCGCTCATCGTCTCGCGCACGGCTTCGCTCATCTTTTCTCCCTATACCTATTTGACTGGGGTCCGAATAGGACGATACCAAGAGTCCGCTCAATTCTTTGTAATACTTCTGTAATCCCCGCTCGTTAAAGGGGTTACGAGCGTAACGCAAGGCGGCCCAGGTCGGCATCGGCTGCCATCCGGAGTCTGTCGATAGTCGTTGGTCGTCGGCCAACTTGCGCGAAGTGATCGCCAACGACGAACGACCAACGACCAACGACTACTTCCCTATGGAAGCTACTCTGACACTTCTCAGAACGACCTTTGCCTTTCAGACTTTTCCTGTGACCCAATCATGTTTGACCCCAGCTAGCGTGACCCACGCAAAATTAGTGAGGAGGGCCGTTCAGTGGCTGCGTAGCTATCGCTGTGGGGTTGTGCTCAGCGAGCAGGCCTGCGTCAGCGGAGAGATGCCCGATGCCATTGGTTGGAAAAAGGCCTGCCATTCTGTGCTGGTCGAGAGCAAAGTGTCGCGCGCAGATTTTCTCGCCGATCGTGACAAGCCTTTCCGGCAAAAGCCGGAGATCGGTGTCGGCTGTGAGCGCTACTACCTGACGCCTCGTGGTCTGCTGCGCGCCGAGGAACTTCCCAAGGGATGGGGGTTGCTTGAGGTCTGCGGACGGGAGATCGAACGAGTGAAGGCGTCCGCAAAGAACCTCCGTTCCGAGATAGGCTTCCGGAACGAAATGAATTTGCTCCTCGCGAGCTTGCGGCGAGTCGAAATCCGCATTGAGCCCGAGAGCATTACTGATTTCCTCAAGTGGAAAAACCGCATGGCGGAGTACAACCGAGGAACCCTGCCCGAAGGACTGGTTGCCGCGGAAGAGGAAGCCAACGGATTCCTGCTGGAGACAGCGGGCCACTAAGAGGACAGGATTCCTCCCGGAAAAAAAGAAACCGGGCGGTTGGGCCCGGTCTCGAAGGCGCCGATGGCGATGCGTTTACACTGCCAACCGGCGCAGGCTGGCTCGTAGAATTGGCGGACGCGGTTGACGTCCGCTTGTGCGCCTCGCGCCAGCAAAGCGTTCAGAAGGAGCGGAGACATAATAGAAAGTGCAACTTTGGGGCCAGTGTCAGATTCCGTGCAACGGTTTCTAGAGTTAATGCAACTTAAAGACAATAAAGCGGTTGGTCGCTTACCGGTGTGGAATTGACGCGGCCTGCTAACCGGAATCGCTCCCCAGGAGTGCTCAAATTTATGCACAGTCTCTTCAGCGGCGCC
>Ga0187847_10003641_pt1 | contig 11676 bp, 9 predicted proteins | sample June2016WEW_4_10_FD_132458 | JGI IMG/M metagenome (GOLD analysis project Ga0187847, IMG submission 132458) | Peatland microbial communities from SPRUCE experiment site at the Marcell Experimental Forest, Minnesota, USA - June2016WEW_4_10 | ecosystem: Environmental > Terrestrial > Soil > Wetlands...
CCTGAAAGGAAGACGGGTCCGCATCTTCAAACCGCCGCGCGCCCGGCCACGCCAGCAGTTCCTTGTCTCCCATGCTGGAAACGGTGGAAACCTCCAGCAGCACGGTGTCGAGGGGCGTGAAGGCATTCGCGTGCCGGCCTCGGGCCAACCGCTGGATGATTTCGAGGCACGTGTAATTGAGAACCTGCGACAGGGCCTGCCGCATCCGCTCCTTGGAGCGCGCCAGCAGCAGCACCTCGTACGGCAAATCGTCCTGCGCGGCGGCCACCGATCCGGCCCAAACCACCAGCACGATGCCGCGGAGCCTCCAGCGCATGCACCGATGATATCGCCTTGGAATCGGCGGTGCCAGCCGATCTCCCACGGCCGATCGACAAGGGCGCGGCCGGCCTACAGCTACCGCACCACCCTCTGCTCCAGCGCCCTCCGCAACGCCTCGGTTAGATCGGTAGGTTCGTAAGGCTTCTTCAGAAAGCCCGCCAGCCCTTTGCCGGCGAAGCGCGCGACCACTTCCTGCTCGCTATATCCGCTCGAAAGAATGATGGGAACTTCCGCCCGGATGCGCAGCAACTCGGCCGCGGCTTCTTCTCCATTCATCACCGGCATGGTCAGATCGAGCACCACGGCCGCCACTTCCGCGGCATGCCGCTCGAAAACGCGAATGGCTTCGCCGCCATCGCACGCGGTCAGCACCTTAAAGCCGGAGCTCTCCAGAATCGCGCCCGCCAGGCTGCGCATGCCCGATTCGTCATCCACCACCAGAACCGTTCCGCGGCTCGGCCCGGACCGAACGCTCGCAGGACCTTCCGCGCGTTCCTCGTCTTTCTTGTCCGTGCCGGGAAACAACAACCGGAAGGCGGAGCCGAGGCCCGGCTGGCTGGATACCTTGAGTGCACCGTGATGCGCGCGCACGATGCCGATCACCGCGGCCAGCCCCAGCCCTCGCCCGGTGAATTTAGTGGTGAAGAATGGATCGAAAATCTGCCCCTGCGTTTCCAGGCTCATGCCGCATCCCGTGTCCGCCACCTCTAGATACACGTAGCGTCCCGCCAGCAGATGGTCGTCGAAATACGTGCCGGAGAGATAGGTCAGATCGGCGTCCACCACGCCGGTCGAAACCTGGATCGCCCCACCCCCCTCGCCGATCGCTTCCGCCGCATTGGTGATCAGGTTCATCACGATCTGGCGGATCTGCGCGGGGTCGGCGTCGATCGCCGGCAGATCGTCCGCCAGGTTGAATTGGATAGCCGTCTTTCTTGAGATGACCGCCTGCAGCAGGTGCGCGATCTCCTCCGCCAGCCGCGACAGGTTCACGGCCTGCAACGTAAACCTGCCCTTGCCCGAATACGCCAGCATCTGGTTGGTCAACTCCGCTGCCCGGCTGGTGGCCGTCTCGATCTCGGCCAAACGCTCCACTGCCGGCGATGCCGGTGGCAGGTCCAACAAGGCAATCCGCGCATTCCCTAAAATGATGGTGAGCAGATTGTTGAAATCGTGCGCCAAGCCGCCCGCCAGAATGCCGAGGCTTTGCAGCCGTTGTGCATGTTGCACCTGCGCTTCCAGTTTCCGGGTCTCCTCCTCCGCCCGCTTCCGGTCGCTGATGTCCGCCACCGTTCCGATGCATCCGGTAATCTCTCCCCGGGAGCCTCTTTCAGCCGCAAAGTGAGTCAGAGCCCAGACCGTCGAAGCGTCGCGCCGTACAATGCGGTGCTCGAGCGAACCGGGCCCGCTGCCCGCCACCACCTTTCGCCATTCCTCCGCGAGCCGGACCCGATCGTCCGCTTCGAGAATGCGGTCCCAACGCCCCTGGCCCCCTTCCTCCAGGTTGATACCGCAAATCTGGCAGGCCCGGTCATTGAGGTAAACGCAACGTCCGTTGACGTCCGTGCGAAAAATGCCGACCGGCGCCAGATTTGTCAGCACCTGATAATGCTGTTCGGATTGCCGCAAGGCTTCGTTGGCCCGCAGCAGTTCGGCGGTGCGCTCCGCCACGCGGACAGCCAGTTCGTCGCGCGCGATACGGAGGGCTTCCCGATCCTGCCTGGCCTCGGTCACATCCACGCAGGAGCCGATGTAGCCGGCGTATTGGCCGTCGGAATTGAAACGCGGCGTCCCGGTGTCCAGAATCCACCGGTATTCGCCGTCCGCGCGGCGCATGCGATACTCTGCCCGGAAGGTCTCGCGCCGGGCGACGGCCGTCGTGAAATCCGCCAGGCCGCGTTCCCGATCCTCGGGATGCAGATCTTCCGCCCAGCCGCGGCCGAGTTCCTGTTCCAGCGTCCGGCCCGAGAAGTCCAACCAGGCTTTATTCACGAACAGGCACTCGCCCCCGGTGTCGCACATCCAAATGAAAACGGGCGCCGTATCGGCCATTGTGCGGAAGCGCCGCTCGCTCTCCTTCAACGCCTCTTCGGCGCGCACCCGCTCCGTGATGTCCTGGGCGTGGCCCAGCACCCGCGGCGGCGTGCCAGTCTCCTCATAGAGCACGTTCCGGTAAAGCCAGATACGCTCGCCGCCGTCCCGGGCCACCAAACGCATCAGTCCCGCATCGCTTCGATTGCGCCGGATGCGATCCAGGTAGGCGTCGAAGAGGTGCTGAATCGGCGGCGCCAGAAAGCGCTTCATGTTCACGCCAACGCCCTCGTCCGGCCGGAAACCGAGGGACTGGGCCGCGGCCGGATTGACATTCAGCAGAACGCCATCCAGGTCGTGGACGCACATCAGGCCCAGGCTGTCTTCGAACAACTCGCGGTAGAGCCGCTGGTCATGGCGCAACTCCGTCAAGCTGCGGCGCGCCTCCGCCAGTTCGCCAGCCAGTTCCACGTGTTCCGTGCCGTCTGTCTCCGCCATGCGCGCCGCGATGCTTACCCCGACCGCCGAAAAATCCAAAAGATTAACCGGTCAAAATCGATGTGATTTCTTTTGCATTTGAGTCGATTTGATAAGCCTACCGCAATTGCCCGCGACCAGCAAGCGAGTGTTCCCCTGAGCCGCGGCGCGCTGTATCCTGCTACGCTACGTTCTCGAACGAATTAAACCCAAATGATCAGGAATAAGCTCTATCCGGAAGTCCGCGCGCTGCTGGAGGCAATCGAGGTGGAGGGCGGGCCCGCCATCGAAACGCTATCGCCGGGGGAAGCCCGCCAGGCCGCCCTGGATGGCCTGAAGGGCGTCGCCGGCCAGCCGGAGGAGGTCGGCCGCGTGCAGGATCTAGAGATTCCGCACCCGGAACGCCCCATCCCGATTCGCATTTATACTCCCGCTGCCCAGGGCCCGTTTCCCTGTCTGGTGTACTTCCACGGCGGAGGCTGGGTGGTCTGCGATCTGGATACCCACGACGTCGCCTGCCGGGCAATCGCACGCCAGGCCGGAGCCGTGGTGGTGGCCGTGGATTACCGCCTTTCGCCCGAGTATAAGTTTCCGGCCGCGGTCGACGATTGTTACGCCGCCACAGGGTGGGTGGCGGCCAACGCCGCGCGCCTGGCCGTGGACCCGCGCCGCATCGCGGTGGGCGGAGACAGTGCCGGCGGCAACCTCTCCACCGTGATGTGCTTGAAGTCCCGCGACGAAGGCGGTCCGCCTCTCGCTTTGCAGGTGCTGGTGTATCCGGTGACGAACCTGGCGTCCTTCGATACTCCCTCCTACCTGGAGTTTGCCGAAGGCTACTATCTCACCCGCGCGGAGATGGAGTGGTTTCGCGGCCACTACCTGGCGCGCATCGAGGATGCGCAAAGCCCCTACGCGTCGCCCCTGCTTGCGCCGGACCTGCGCGGCTTGCCGCCGGCCCTGGTCATTACGGCCGAATGCGACCCGCTGCGGGACGAGGGCGAAGCCTACGCCAAACGCCTCGCCGAGGCGGGAGTCGAAGTCGCTTCGACCAGATACAGCGGCATGATCCACCCATTTTTTTCTCTCGGCGGAGTGCTCAGCCCGGGCCGCCGCGCAATCGAGCAGGTGGCCGCCGCCCTGCGCGCGTGTGGCGCACGCTAGAGTCTTGACGGGACAAGTCTCGCCCAGCGGGATGCACTGAACGAAGCCGTTCAGTACTTCCTTGCAGCTTGGAAGCTGGTCTTGGCAGGGTCGACGGGATGGAAAGCTTCCGGATGCCGTGACTCAGAGTGACGCCACCCTCCACACCCTGCTAGAATTATGCGCTTACGTAGGTGCGCCACGAAGTTGGCGCGCATCGCCATGACACCTGCCCCCGCCAAACCGCTACCCGCCGCCACGCTGTGCGAGATGCTGCTCCGCCAGAGTCCCGGCTGCGCCTGGTTGCTCGACCGCGCGGGGACATTCCATGCCGTCTATGGCGACGCTGTGCGCGTGTTCGGCCCCGCAGCCGCGGAGTTGGAGAGCCTGAACTTCACCGATCTGTCCGTGCCGCCGGCGCGCTCGTTGTGGATCGGCCGCCTGGAGCGCGTCTTCCGGGGCGAGACGCTGGCCGCCTCCGGCCGCTTCGGCGAAGGCGCTCCTGCCTTTTCCATCGCCATGTTCCCCGTCCATTTGCCGCAAGGCGAAGTCGCTTTTGCCGGATGCATGGCCCACGAGATGCCCGAGGCCGCCATCGTGCTGCGCGCGCTGGAAGCCCTGGAAATCGATCGCGCGCGGCTCTCTCACCTCCTGCACGATTACGTCGGACAGAGTTTGAGCGCCGCTGGCTTGCAACTCGACCTCTTGCGCATGGACCTGGCGGACAGCGCGCTTCCCATTCCCCAGCGCATCGGCGAAATCCAGGGTATGCTGGAGGCCCTGATGGGGCTGGTCCGCGACATCAACCGCGAGTTGAACCCGGCGGTCGCCGAGCGCATCGGATTACGGGCCGCCTTGGACCTCCTGGCGGGGCATCTGCGCGCGGATTTCAAAGGAAATCTGCGCGTGCTCGCGGACGCCACGGCGCAACCCGAGCCCGAAACCGCGGCCGCCCTGTACCGCATCGCGCAGGAAGCGGCCGGCTATGCGGCGCAGCGGGCAGGTTGCTCGACCATCGAGATATTGCTAAAGTCGTTGCGGAGTGGACCTGCGCTGGAGATTCGGGATAACGGGCCGGGATTCGATGCGGACCACGCTCTGCAGGGAGGAGGGTTGGAGTTTCTGGTGATGCGTTATTTCGCGGATCGGGCGGGCATCGAGTTGCAAATAGAGAGCGCGCCGGATACGGGAAACGTGGTCCGTGCCCTTTGCCGCACCGCTACCGAGCCGCGAGCGGTCCGCATGGGCGATTGAGATACTATGGCATACGACATCCTGCTGGTGGACGACCATAAGATGATGCGCGACGGCCTGCGCGCGATTCTCGAGCGCACCGCCGAATTCCGCGTGGTCGGCGAGGCCGACAACGGCGCCGAGGCAGTGCGCTTCTGCAAGAAGTCTCGTCCCGACCTGGTGGTGATGGATATCGGCCTGCCGGGTCTGAATGGCATCGAAGCCACCATCGAGATCCTGCGCTACGCGCCGCAGACCCGCGTGGTGATGCTTTCGATATACGACGATGAGAATTCGGTGGTGACCGCCATCCGTTCGGGCGCGCGCGCTTTCGTGCTCAAGCGGGCCTCGTCGGCGGATCTGATCGACGCCCTCCGCATCGTGGCCCGCGGTGGGTCGTACCTCAGCTCGCAGGTTTCCGACAGCCTGTTGACCCGTATCCAGAGCGGCGATCTGCGGACCACCAGCAGCCGGACCCCGTTGGACACGCTCTCGCCGCGCGAATTGCAGGTGCTGCGCCTGGTCGCCGAAGGTAAGACCAGCAAGGACATCGCGGTGCTGCTCGATCTGGGCCTGCAGACGGTGCGCGGTTACCGCAAGATGCTGATGAAGAAGCTGGGCGTCAACAACGTGGCCGGCGTCACCCAAATGGCTTTGGCGGCCGGCGTCATGCACTGGAATAAGCCCGATGCTAACTCCCTGGGGTGATTTCGCCGTCTGTGACGCGCACGTTCACTTTTTCTCGCCCGCGTTTTTCGCGCGGCTGGCGGCCGAAAGCGGCCAGACCGTCGCCGAAATAGGCCGCACGCTGGACTGGCGCATCCCCCCTTCTTGCGAAGATCTCGCGGCAAGCTGGAAACAGGAACTGGACGACTATAGCGTGGCCAAGGCCGCGCTCATCGCCAGCATCCCGGGAGACGAAGACTCGGTGGCCGCGGCCGTCCAACTCCATCCGGACCGCTTCTGGGGCTTCTTCATGGCCAATCCCGTGGCGCCCGACGGCGTGGAACGCGTACAAAAAGCCCTGGCCGGCGGCCGCATCCAAGGCGTTTGTCTGTTTCCCGCCATGCATCGTTACCCGGTAGCGGACTCGCGCGTGCGCCCGGTCTTCGAAGCCGCCGCCGCGCATCCCGGCACCATCGTCTTCGTGCATTGCGGCGTCCTCACCGTGGGCGTGCGGCGAAGGCTGGGGCTTGCTTCGCGGTTCGACATGCGCTATTCCAATCCGCTCGACCTGCACGCCGTCGCCATGGAGTTCCCCAGCGTGAATTTCGTGATCCCACATTTCGGCGCGGGTTACTTTCGCGAGACTCTCATGCTCTGCGACCTGTGCCCCAACGTTTACCTGGACACTTCCAGCAGCAACAGTTGGACGCGCTATCAACCCGGCGGGCTCGATCTCGCGGATGTTTTTCGCCAGGCGCTGGAGGTGGCTGGCCCGCACCGGTTGTTGTTCGGCTCCGACTCGTCGTTCTTTCCGCGCGGATGGCACGCGCAGATTTTTCAGGCGCAGATACAAACTCTGTGTGCGATGGAGATCTCCGCGGAGCATGCCGGTATGATTCTGGGCGGCAATCTGCAGCGCTTGTTGGCGCGACCGGAGGGCGGGCTTTAGCCCGCGCGGGGCTTCAGCCCCGCTCTTTGGCTGGCGCGTCCTGCAACGTGTCCAACGATTCCAATACCCGTTCCAGCAGCTCATCGGTCTGGGAAACTGTCGTCTGCAATGTCTCAATGGACCGCGCCTGCGCCGTCAAACGTCCGTCCAGTCCCGACATCGCGTGGGCCAGTAACTCGTCCATGGCCGAAACAATTTGCGCCGTGGATGGCATCCCCTTCAGCTTGGTTTCATGCGCGTCGGATCGCGCTTCCAGCCGATTGAGCCTGTGGTCGTGCGCCCGCACCTGAGCCTTCCACTCTCTGGAGAGCCGGTTGAGCGAACGCTGTGAGGCTGCCGTATCCTGCGCCTGCCAACGCCGGACAACCGCACCCGCGGCGAAACCTCCGAGCAACACTGCTAATCGCTGCAAGAACATTAGAAAATATAGAAATACCGGACACTCTTAAGTTAATCCTCTGAACTTAGCGCAGCAAGTACTAAGAAGTTCACTGAGGTACTAAGTACACATGGGATTGCGCCGGCTTATCTTACTTGTCATTCTGGGTAAGGCTATTCCTTTAGCGCACGCCCGAAAATAGGAAGGATCGACCATTTTGGCATCGGGGTTTTTCGAGAACAGCTCAGGCGATAGTGTAAGCCGGCTAAAGCAAATGGCGCTGGTGGACGCCGGGCCGGCAGCCGCGGACCCTCTGCTCTCCAGCCGGGAGCTGCAGCATTTGGCGTTCATGCAGCACTGGGCCTCGCGCAGTTATTATCGTCTGCTCGAAGCGGAGCGCGACTTGCACGCACGTGCCCTCGGCGCACCGAAAACAATGGGAGCCATACTGGCAGATTCGATTGCCTCGGAGCGCCAGAGACTGGGCCGCGAGTTGCACACCGGAGTGGGACAGGCGTTGGCCGCCATCCATGTCCACGCCGGCCTGCTAGAAGCCGCGCTGCCGGATCCGCCGGAGCCGGTCCGCAAAAGCCTCAACCGGATTCGGGCGCTGGCCGACACTGCTTTGGAGCAGGTGCGAGGAGTCTCGCGGCGCCTGTATGTGCCGGACTGGCAAGCGCAACCGCTGGTGGAAGCTCTGCGCAGTCTCTGGGAAGGTTCGGGAATAGCCGAGAAGTTCGCGGCTTCGCTGGATCTGTGCGAGCTTTCCGCCGAGCCGCCGCCGGAGGTGCGCCGCGCCATTTATCTGGTGGCGCAGGAGGGCATCTCCAACGTCATTCAGCATGCCGACGCCCGCCGCGTGCGCATGTCCCTCGTCCAGGAGGGCGGTCGCCTCGCGCTCCAGGTGGCCGACGACGGATCCGGTTTTCGCACCCCGGCGGCATCCGCCGGCATCGGTTTGCGTTCCATGCGCGATCTGGCGCGCCAGCTTGGCGGTGATCTGCAGGCGGAAAGCACTCCCGAAGGAGCCCAATTGACCATTTCTTTTCCGGTGATCCATGAATAACCACAAACAAACGACGGTCGTGATCGCGGAGGACCAAGCCATCATTCGCGAAGGCCTGATGCTAGTTTGCCAGAGCCGCGACCTGCAGGTGGTCGGGCAGTGCGCCGACGGCCTGGCGGCCCTGGAGACCATTCGCGCGCTCAAGCCGGACTTCGCTCTGCTCGACTTGAACATGCCCAAGCTTTCGGGCGTGGAGGTGGTACGCAAGGTCCGCGAAGCCGAGATTCCGACGCGTTGCATCATCCTTACCATCAGCCGCGAGGAGAGCGCCATCCGCGAGGCCTTGAAGGCCGGCGTCGACGCCTACCTGTTGAAGGACGGGGATCCCCGCCATTTGACCGACGCCATCAACTACATCCGCGACGGCGGCGTGTACATGTCGCCGCTGCTGAAAGTCGCGGGCCTGTTTCCATCCTCGCGCGAGACGCGCGAGGACGATCCTGTAGCGCATCTCAGCCGGCGCGAGCACGATGTATTCTTTCACCTGGTAAACGGTCTGCGCGCCAAGGAGATTGCCAACCTGCTGGATATCAGCCCCAAGACGGTGGACACGTACCGCGCCAGCCTGATGCGCAAGCTCAACATTCACGATCTGGTGGGACTGGTCAAATTCGCCATCGAGCACAAACTGACCACAACGAATTGACTCTGAAGCTGTGGAGCAGGTTGCCAACGTTGCCAACCTGCAGGCCGATTGTGAATCGGCCCTTCCCCTCGACCTTGCGTCGCCCGTTGGCAGGCTTCGGTGTGGCAGGACCAAATAATCGGTGCGACCATCTCTCATTACCAGATCGTCGAGAAGCTCGGCGAAGGCGGGATGGGAGTAGTCTACAAAGCCCGCGACCTGCGCCTTGACCGCTTCGTCTGCATCAAGATTCTGCACCCCGAGCACTGAAAGAAGAATCGCGCAAGCAGCGCTTCATTCAGGAGGCCAAATCCGCCTCGTCGCTGAACCACCCCAACATCGTCATCATCCACGATATCGACCAGCCAACGGCATCGATTTCATGGTGATGGAGTTTGGCGCCGGCACTAGGGCGGCCGGCCGCTACTTCCTCGCCAGCACGGCCGCCAGAAACCGGAGTTCGGACTCCACTTCGGCGGGATCGGCGACAGTATCCGCGATTTCCTGGCGAAAGAGTTCGCGATACCGCTTGCGAAGCCTGTGAACGGCCACTTTGAGCGCTCCTTCTGACGTGTTCATTTCGCGTGCCAGCGCGGCGTACGGTGCGTCAGACTGCCCGAGAAGGAACACCTTCAACCGTTCGAAATGCTCCGCGTGGCCGTGATGCACGAACTCGTTCCGCAATCTCTCAACGACTCGGTCGAGCATCGAAAGCGCCCAGCGCCGTTCGAAGATCCGCTCCGGCGTTTCATCGTGCGCGGGCTCGCGTTGGTAGCGCTCTTCGCCGGACGAGAATTCAAGCGGCACAAGCGCCCCGCCGCCGCGTTTGCGCGCGCGCTGGCGGTCTTCTTCGTCGGCCACAAAGAATTTCAAGGAAGTCAGAATAAACGATCGAAAACGGCCCTTTTCCGGGTCGGCGCGATCGAGATATCGCCCCTCCAGCACGCGCACGAAGAACTCCTGCGTGAGATCCTGCGCCTGATCTGTCGGATAGCCGCGCCGTCGCAGATAGGCATACAAGGGATACCAGTAGTTCTCACACAGGGAAACCAGAGCGGACCGCGCCTCCTTTCGCTGTGGATCGCCGGCAGCGACCACCAGGGTCCACCGCGTCGTCGGAAACTGGGATGGCCCCGGCAGTGTGTGCATGGTCTGGCCGTTCGTCATGATATTAACCTCACGATCGTTCCGCTAAACAGGATAAGGAAATCCGGGTCGCAAAGTTACACGCAATTATGGTTGTTTGGCGGACTCAGCCTTGGCCTCTTGCACAACCGGAATTTCGGGATCGGCATTCTTCCAGAGAGCGAGGAGATCCTTGTAGACGGCGGCCGATTTCGCGCGATCTCCGGAAGCGGACAACGCTCTGGCCAATTGGAGACGCGCCATTGGTCCCATCGGATCGTTCAGCATGATTCCCGGATGATCGAGAGTTTTTTGAAACTCAGCCGTTGCCTCGCGATGGCGGCCCATTCGGGAGTAAGCCAGGCCACGCACGTAGACCGGATACATAGCTCCGAAGAACGCGCCAGTGTAGTACGCTGTGCCTGGAACAGCAAGTTCGTACGGAGCCGCCGGCTGTGTCTTTTCGAGCGCTTTTGCCGGGTCTCCCTGGTCGAGAGCTTCGAGCGCCCGCAGTGCGGGCAGGTAACTGAACTGGACGCATGTATCCTCCGGGTAGCGCTTTTCGAGGTCCGCCTCGATCTTGTGAGCTTGCGCGGACTCGCGCAGCAGCGCCAGCGCAAAGGCAGGTCCATAATCGGCGTCCCTGCTTCGGAAGAGCGACAACGCCGCTGCCGCGCTCTTTTGCCCCTCCGCGAGCATCCCAAACAGCGCGTTCCACGCCGCACGAGCGCCTTCAAACTGGGCGGCCCGTTCGCGAAAGCCGCCCTGCCGAGCTAAGGTCACGGCCAGGTCCGATAGCCGGGCCGCTTCTTTCAGGCGCCCCCGATACGCCAAGGTCAGAGCTTCCTGGTGCTCGAACAATCCCTGGGCTTCCAATCTTGCCCGACGTTGAGTCATTTCCCTTTCCATCGCCGCCTGGTCGCCCCTTACAAAGGCGATAAAGTACCGGCATAGTGAAAAGGGAATGATTTCGATCCTACGTTCCGATGCCTTACGCAGCACTCCCTCGGCTTCCGACAGGCGGTTCTGGTAGACGTAGGCCCAAGCAATATTTCCGTAGCCGACAGAAAAATCCGGGGCGAGTTCGATCGCCTTTTGACCTGCTTCTACCGCCTTCTCGTAGCGTCCAACGCCCTGGGACGTAAAGCCTGACATCAGTCCGTGAGCGTCGATATCCCTGGGATATTTTTGCGCCCACGATTCCAGGGTCTGTCGCGCCAGTTCCAGATTTCTGGTTACCTGCCGGCGGTAGTTGAAAGTGATGAAATAGTTTTCCCGATCGCTGACACTATCCCGAAGCTCATAGGCTTTGGCCATATCCTGGGCTGCTGTTTCGGATTCGCCGAGGCCGTCATACATCCGGCCCAGGTAAGCATAAGCCATCGCAAATTTGGGATCGAGCTCGATGGCCCGCTTCAGCAATGAGAGGTTTTCCGTTGAAACTGCGTTACCTGGGTTCGCCTTCATTACCGCGCTGAAGGACCTCCATGCCTCGAGCGAAGGCGTGGTTACATCGGTCGGCTCCGTCGGCACCTTGTTCGCGGGTGGAACCGATTTCCCTGCCCGGGTCCGGAACCGGCTTGCCATTTGGTCCAGCGTCTGGAACACCTCCTCTTTCTTGGCCGCGGACGCCTGCTCTTCGTCCAGAAGATCTCCGGTTCGGC
>Ga0187847_10003647_pt1 | contig 11664 bp, 10 predicted proteins | sample June2016WEW_4_10_FD_132458 | JGI IMG/M metagenome (GOLD analysis project Ga0187847, IMG submission 132458) | Peatland microbial communities from SPRUCE experiment site at the Marcell Experimental Forest, Minnesota, USA - June2016WEW_4_10 | ecosystem: Environmental > Terrestrial > Soil >...
ATCGCGATCTGTGGGCCTTGGAAGCAATCCTCAACCCGCCTGCGACCGCCAGCCAAAAGGCGGCGTAGTAACATCAACCTAACCGCCGCTCAGCAACTTTCAACTGAGCGCGGGACACCCTCAAACCATGCAGCCAAGCGGCTTTTTTCTCGAGAAAAAGCCACCTCCCATGCTGCCCTGTGATGTCAAGATGTGAATCGAAAATGCTCTAGAGACCTACAGCCAGAGCGCCGTGTGCCCTGGGCAGCCGTTTCCGGCTTGCGCGGTGAGCTCTTCGGCCAACTCGAAGCCATGGCGGGCGAAGTAGTATGCCGCGCCGTGCAGCCGCTCCTGCAATGCGCCGCCGGGATAGAGAGCCCGTCCGATAGCTTCGCCATGGCGGCCGAGCGAGGCCTCGCGCTGCAACTGAAAATTCGCAGCCAGACGCCGCAGCCGGTTCATCTGGTAGCGCATCTTGCTGGCCGCGGTTTCAGCCGACCGGCCAAGGCCCGCATCGAGCGAACGCATCCATTCGATCAGCGGGGTCAGCTCGGCGTCGAGCGCCGTACCTGCTGCGGCCAGCTTTTGTTTGCCTTCGATGGGCATCGCGCGGGCGGCAAGAAGCTGCGCCAGCGATGCCGGGGTCTCCGAGAAGACCCGCTCCAGTGTCAGGCCGTGCTGGCGCATCAGTTCGCCGATGGCCGGCTCGATCAGCGTCGCGGAAAAGCGCGGCAGGGCTGGCGTGACCCGGCCAAGAATGTTTTCATAGAGCACCGCCGATTGGGCAAAGTAGGCGATCTCCGCCGGGCCGCCAACGATGACTGAGCTGGAGAGCAGGAAGTCCTGAAAGACGGGCCGCAGCAGCGCCGAAGGCGAGATGCGCTCCGGCTCGGCGTCCAGGATGCCGAGCAACTCAGCGGTCGAATAGCTTTGCCGGCCGGCTTGCCAAAGTCCATCAGGTTCGGCAGCGCTGGGCGGCTGCCGCTTCAGGGCCTGCCGTGCCCCGCTGCGCTCCGCCCCGCCGCGCTCCGCCGCGCCACGCTCATTGATGAGAAACAGCAGGCTGGACTGCGCGTTGACGGCGACTTGCGCATGATAGCCTGCTGCTTCCAATTCGCGATTGCGGTCGAGCAGCGCCTGGTGCAATTCGTCGGCCCGCTCGATGGCCGCGCGCAGCACCGGCGCGCCCATGCGGTGCATTGCCCGCCCGCCGGCGTCGAGCACCAGCAACCCCTGCGCGGCAAAGACCTTGCGGTAGAACTCCGCAAACGCATCCGCGAAGGTCCGCCCGGGCCGGTAAGCCGCGGCCAGCGCCTCCATCGAGTCTGAGGCTCCGAGCAACTCCCAGGCCTGGTCGAGCAGCTCGGTGATCGAGTCGTCGAGCGCGATGCCGCCCACCGGACGCGCGACAGCGGGCGCATGGTCGTAGACCAACTTGCGTAGCACGTGGCGAGCAGGGAAGACGACATGATCGATTTCGGCAAAGTCGTGATCTTCAGTGGCCAGCCAAAAGATCGCGGCATGAGGCTGACCTACAGCCGTAGCTCGGCGGGCGCGAGCCAGCGCGGCGGCGGCTTTGAAGGGCGTGAAGAGCGGTCCTCCGAAGAGCCCCACCTGCTGGCCGGTGACCACCACTCCCGCGCCGCCGCGCAGTGCTTCGAGGGCCGTTGCGGCTGCCGGAGAAGGCGATTCGTTCTGCCTGGCCACAACTTCAACGAGCTGGGCCCAGTGCGCGGGCAGCGGGGGCCGCGCCTGCCAGCTCTCCTCCGAAGGCGGAGAGCCATAGAACCCCCGCACAGCCGGCGAGCCGGAGCAATAGTCCAGGAAGAGCCTGTGGAGGCCCGGCACGGCGGTTATCGGATGGCAGTCTGCGGTCAACGAATCGCTCACTTGGGGACCGGGCGCGCTCCGGTCTATCAAATGTCTCACTCCGGCTCTCGCCAGGGAAGGCGCTATAGCTCCAGAATACTGTTTCAGAATGCCTGCTGGGCGGTCGCCCTTATTATTCGACAACCGCCCCTGTCCAGGTACCTGAGGTGAAACTGCAGGCACCCGTTGGATCGGACACAGACCATGTTCCCGCCATTTGAAGCTGCTCGCCGCTTCCGGTTATCGTTCCAGTGCCGACGACTTTGAACGGGGGCGGACTGCCTGATGCAGAGGGGGGAATATCCGCCTCAAGGTAAAAAGCGACGTTGTAGTCCGACTGCCCGAGGACGTATGTGTTCACAAATGGATTTGTGCCATTACCCCCGGTGCATATGCCTTTCACCCATTCGATGGGGTATGTCTGTGCTTGATAGCAGCTTGTCGAAGCAGATACTCCCAATTGCCCGCAGAGCGTCGAGGCCTCAAGATTTATTCCAGCCGTCGTTGCGCCGAGGAATCCTGAGGAGACCTGGCTCGGAATTGTTATTCCCCAGCTGCCTGCCAAGTTCGGTGCTGGCGGCAAGCCCACGGTCAGAGTCGCTGTTGGGCTAGTGATTCCGCCAGCAGTTGCGCTGATTTCGGTTGTACCGACCGATAATCCCGTGGCGACCCCGCTGGCGTCGACCGTCGCAATTTGTTTTGCCGAGCTGGACCATGCAAACGTGACACCGGATTGCGCATTTCCGTCTGCGTCCTTCGCAGTGGCCGTGAACTGCTGGGTGCCGTTTATCGTGATGGATGCCGAAGGTGGTGTGACGACAATGCTCACCAGTGGTGACGATGAGGAGGAGGAGGAGGAGGAGGAGGAGGAGGAACCCGAACCACACCCAACGACTGCGATCATAACTGCCATAAACAACCCTGTTCTGATTTGGTACCAGCTATGGAGAGCCCGCGTCTTCATCAAATGACCCGGCGCGCGTCTCTCGGTTGGGAACTTGCGGGCTAGAGGGTATAGATTCATGGCGATTACTCCGATAAAGCTGCAATCTGCATACGCAGAAGCACGAGGTGGGATTCGACAATGTCTTTGTGGGTTTGGAAGCGATTGTGAACTGTTTCCCTCCTTAATGCACCGCTCTCGACAAGCACAAGTTCCATTGCATCAAGACTCGCCGACGTGTCCGCCAGCCGATTCACAATCTCCGTAAGAATCGTTTTCATACTTCACCTTTCTCAACCCACTATTGCACGACCGGCCAGCACTCGGGCCAGAGAGTAGAAATTCATAATGTTTCCCCGTTCTCAGCTTGTCGGTCCGGAATACCGAGCAATGCGGATGCGGTTTGACGCATGTTGCGAGAGGCTCCAGTTAGCGCATTTGCGCGGTCAACTGCCTCTTGCTTAAAGTCCCCGGCCAAATGCTCACGGTGATGCTTGTCAACCAGTTCCGCCGTCTCATCCGCCAAACGGTCTACCGTCTCAATGATCGCCTCAAGAACGGCCTTGATTTCCTGATCTTGCATTGACGTTCCCCCTGTACAAAACAACTATTGCACATCCCTGAACCTTTGCCTGTACATCTTCTTCCTGCGTTTTGAGGAGAGAGATGCGAGAGATGCCCAGCAATCGGTAAACTGACGGCAAAGCCAAAGCGCGTGAGCTGTGATGAAATTCACCTTCCTGTAAGGATGCCACGCCGGGCCGAAGCGATGCACGATTGGCGGATTCCGCCCGCCGCATCAACCCTTCCACCTCCCGGAATCTTCCGCAAGAGTGTAGTTCTTGCTTCGTCCGGTCAGCTTAGACAGCCTTTCGAGACGGGCTTTCAGGCTTTCCGGCAAGCGCGGAGAGACAGCCCAGCCTGTGGATGAACCTCCTGGAGCATTACAATGCAAGTATCGCAAAGCATCGCTCTCCTTGCGGAGGCTCCCTGACACTGCGAGCGGAGATTCCACCCTCGCCTAAAAGATGTTCGATAGCACTTGAGCCAAATCGAACGCCCGCTCGGCGCGAAGTTGAAGTTACACGCAATTGAAAGCCGGACTCAACCGATGAACTCGCCGTTCGCCCCCATCGCCCGCCCTGCCGCCTTCGCCCTGCTGGCCCTGTCCCTCGCCGGCTGCCGATCCCACGACTTCCCCCAGTACCCGCCCAACTATCGCGAATACGCCTACGTCACCAACGGCGGCAGCAACACCGTCACGGTCATCGACGTGGTCGATGTTCGCCTCGACCGCGAGATTGCCGTCGGCCAGAATCCCGTAGCCGTCGCCGCCAACCCCACCCGCAACGAAATCTACGTCCTCAACTCCGGCACGGCCTCCGGGCAGGGTTCCGTCTCCGTCATCAACGCACAGAACAACACCGTCGCCGCCACCATCCCCGTTCGCCGCCAGCCGGTCTCCATCGAAATCGATTCCGCCGGCAATCTGGCCTACGTCGCCAACTCCGGCTCCAACACCGTCTCCGTCCTCGACCTCTCGGCCCGCCGCGAAATCGCCGTCGTCGGCGCGGGCGAAGAGCCGGTCGCCGCCCGCATCTCTCCCGACGGCAAGACCCTGGCCGTCGCCAACCGCCGCGGCAACTCGGTTAGCCTCTTCGACCTGGAGCCAGCCCCCGCCATTCCCCGCGTCCGCCAGGTCGTCGAGGGGTGCCCCGGCGCATCCGACGCCGTCATCCTCCCCGACTCCTCCAAAGTCTTTGCCGCCTGCTCCGCCGGACATCAAATCGTCGCCATCGCCCTGGCTCGTTCCACGGCGCAGCCCGCCTCCTCCAGCACAGCGTCGTCCGGCCTCGCCCGGCCCGACCGTCTCGAAGCTCTGCTCGACGTTGGCAAGGCGCCGTTGCAGTTAGCCCTCAAGCCCGACGGCGGTGAACTCTTTGTCCTCAACTCCCTCTCCAACACCATCTCCGAGGTCGTTACCGGCACCGACGACGCCGGTGGCTCCTACATGATCGGCGACGATCCCGTCCGCGGCCTCGTCTCGGCCGACAATTCCATGCTCTACGTGGCCAACTTCCGCTCCCAGTACGTCACCGTCTACTCCATCGACGACGGCAAGCGCATCGGCTCGATCGATGTCGGCGACGGCCCCTCCGCGCTGGCCTTCTCCAATTCCGGCCTGCTGCTCTTCGTCGTCGATACCCGCTCCGGCGAGGTAGCCGTAGTCCGCACCGCCTCGAATTCCATCTTCACCCTGCTCCCCGCCGGCCGCGCCCCCAACGCCATCGCCGTCAAAGCCTTCAAGCTGCCCTGAGCAGCATCGCCATCTCCAGCGTCCGGTCTCTATAGCTATTTGTGAAATGTTGTAGACTTATTTTGGCGAGACTCTGAGGCGTGTGAAGAGATGGGGATACCCTATGGGGATGACTTGCGCCGTAAGTTACTGTTTGCCCATGATCGAGGTGAGGGAACGCTGGAGGAATTGGCAGGCCGTTTTTCGGTGAGCGTGGCCTGGGCCAAGAAGATTTCCGCCGCGCGCAATCGCACCGGACAAGCTGAGCGAGTGGCTTACCATCCAGGGCGCAAACCCGCCGTCGGCATTGAGATGCATCCGCGGGTGAAGGCTTGGTTTGTAACGCAACCCGACCTGACCCTGGCTGAAGTGCAGGAAAAGTTGCAGGACGAAGCCAGCATTTCCCTCTGCCAGCCCCAGATTTGGCGTCTTTTGCAAAAGTTGAACCTGCGTCTTAAAAAAAGCCGCTCCACGCCGCCGAACGAGACACCGAGGCCAATCGCAAAAAGCGCCAAGAGTTTGTTGCCCGTGTTGCGGCGATTCCGCGGGAACGCTTGATTTTCCCCCACCCCGCAGACGAAGACCAGTCTGCGGGGGCCCCGGTCCTGGACGAAAGCGGCGTGGCCACTTCGATGACGCGGCTCTATGCGCGCAGCGAAGGTGGTGGTCGTATCTACGAAGCCACGCCTGGAAGCCGCTGGAGAATCATGACCATTCTTGGCGCCATGCGGGGCCCCCAGCGACAGATCTTCGTCGCTGGGGTGGATCAGCCTGCAAGGCATGATCGCAACCATGACGATCGAAGAGGCCACGGACGGCGATATTCCGGGCCTATGTCAAGCATGTGCTGTGCGCGGCACTCGAACCCGGCGACGTGGTGGTGATGGACAACTTGAGTTCGCACAAGGTCTCCGGGGTGCGCGAGATGATTGAAGAGGCGGGGGCGGAGGTGCTCTACTCGCCGCCCTACTCGCCCGATCTGAACCCCATCGAAAAGGCTTGGTCGAAGATCAAACAACTTCTTCGCGCAGACAAGCCGCCGGCTGCATCTCGCCGGGCGGCCCACAGGAGAACTCGCATAAACCTCCGCCGTCCCGATCGTTCGCTTCGTCTGGCCCGCAACGCGACTCGCTTCATCACCCGCATCGTGGCCCCGATCTTGCATCTCGCAGCCGCCGCCACGCACGCGCTATCGCAGCAGCCGGAGCCCGGCATGGCTGCGCTACCAGCCTGCTGGCCGCCTCTGCCAGTCTTCTATCCACAGCTGTAACTCTAAAGTTTCAGCGGATCACGGCGGTCTGCGCCTTCATTGAATGGGAAGCGCATGCATCAGTCCACCGTCCAGCCACAGCGCATTCACTCCGCGCGGTAGCCCGAGAGAAGCGCCGACGGTGCGCTGGTAGATCTCGCCGTAATTGCCCACTGCGGAGATCACAGTGGCGGCCCAATCCTTATTCGGCAGCCCCAACGCCTGGCTCGTAACCCAATCGACTCCAAGCAACCGCTGCACCACCGGGTCTTCGCTCGTCTTTTGCGCGGCCACGTTGGCGCGAGTCACGCCGCTCGCCTCGGCCTGGACAAGTGCATGGATCGTCCAGTCAACCAACAGGCCCCATTGCGCGTCGTCGCGCCGGTAAGCGGGAACCACGGGCGAAAGCGTCAACAGTTCCGGTAAAATGCGCGTTTTCACAAGCTCTCGGTATTGCCGGCGCAGCGGCGCCAGCCGCGTTACGTAGGCGCCCACGGCATCGCACCAGTGAGTCGCCATGGCGTCGTCCATCTCACCCTCTTCCTGCCACGTCGACACCCGCATCTTCAACGCGCCCGCATGGGCGCGCGCTTCCAGCACATGATCGTTGTCGGTGCCGTCGATCACGCAAAGCTTGCGGCCGACGAGATCCTTCACGTGCATCGCCGGCTGCTCCGGCCACACCAGAACGCCGAGACCGTCGTAAAACACCGGCGGACCAAAGGCCACCTTCCATTTCGCGGCCGCTGAAACGCTCGGAGTTACTCCGACCACCAGCTCAACACGCGATTGACTGAGGCCCTCTTCGGCCTCGGCCTCGGAATTGAATATATGGATGTCGATCTTTGCGCGCGTGCCAAGAGCTGCGATACCTACCGCCTTGCAGATCTCGGCATGAAGTGAGCTCAAGTCTCCATGCAGGTCGACCTTGTTCCAGTCTTCTCGCGCCACGACCACGCCGCAGCGCAGCACCCCAGCCGCCTGAATCTGTTGCAGCGTAGAACCGGCGGAGATCGTTGGTGTCTCCGCGCTCGCGCTCGCCGCCAGCGCCAACAGCGCAGCCGCCAATAATCCATTCCACTTGGAGTTCATATCCCTCATCGTAAACAGAGCCGGGACGGCCTCGCGGCCGTCCCGGCTGAGTTGAGTTGTTCCCTCACTGGGGCCAGGGGCCGCCCGTGCCGGTTGTAGAGTTAGAGGTGGTGTTATTGCTGGTGTTGTAGTACGGACTGCCGTTGCTCACTGTCGGACGCGGATTGAAGTCCGCTGGCGGCGGATCGATGACCGGCACGGTTGTTTGCACTCCGGTCGGATCGAAGGCTGCCGAGCTGTAGACGCCGTTTTTGTAGTCCGTCGGCACGATGCTCAGCGCTTGGTTGGAGCAAGCGCCGGTTGCACCGTAGTGCGGCAGCGTACTCGGGGACGAAATCGTGGCGTAGGTCTCCGGCAGCGGGGCAACGTTGCCAAGCAACCGATCGTTGTCGAAGGCTTCCGTCAGATCGCCCATCCCGGGAAAAACGTCTCCAGGCCCCAGAGCGGTCTGCGCCGCGCCGTTGGGTTTGCAGAACGGATTGATCGTCGTTGACGTCGCTTGCGCGCCGGGCAACACCAGCGTTGGTGCGTGAGTGGCGCCACTGTAGGTGGGCGGATTCGCGCACAGGGTTGCTCCGGTGGTGAGCGCCGCGGCCTCGTCCGGCAACTGCCCCAGTGGAACCAGGCCCTTCAGTTCCTCCACGAAGCGGACCACCGCGGAGTGCTCGCTGTAGACGTGGCTCACGCCGTGCGTGACCGCGTAGGGCGAGACCACCAGCAGCGGTATGCGTGGGCCGCCGGTCTCGGGCTGCCCGTCCGGACCCCAGGTGCGGAACTGTTCGGGTTGATGATCGAAGAATCCGTCCGACTCATCGTAGGTGATAATGATCGCGCTCTGATTCCAGTAGGGGCTGTTGGCGATCGCGTTGACCGTCGCGGCTACCATGGACTCCGAGATCTGCGAGTCCGAGTACGAGCCATGGTCGTCGTTACCGGCGAAATCTTGCCTGACGGTCGGATTCGGATCCAGTGGGGCTTGGCCGAGGTTGTTGTAATAGCCGCCGCGGATGTAATAGACGCCTGGGGTCAAAGCATCCCCGGTGACATCGGTGTAGAACTGCTGCAGGCCATGCATATTGCCCTGCTCTTGGGTGTTATCGCCGACGTAGCCGAAGTACTGCGGGCCATTGTGGTGCACGATGTAAGAAGCGTGCTCCGGGGCGGACGTGTAGCTGGCTTCGTCGTCTTTGAACGTTGTGCCATCGAAGGGCTCGGCGCCATATCCCTGCTGATACCATCCCCAGGGTATGTTGGGGTCGTTCGCCTTGATGGTTGCCATGTCTTGTTGCACATCGGCCAGATCGAAAGCGGAGTGCTGATCGAACGCCGTGATGCTGTCAATCTGACTCCCCATGAACGAAAGCGGCAGCGAGGCGAACGTAAGCGTTTCCTGGCCGGCGTTGGGAGTGCCGATGGTGGTTGGCCCCTGGCCGCTCGATTCGTCCGGTCCAAAAGGCGGTTTAACCGCCGCATTGTCGCTTGCGCTGCCTGCAAACGGCGCGGAGTCGGTCTCATTCGGCAGCGTGTACTGGGCGTGGGGCACTGCGCTTGGAGAGCCATAGCTGATGCTGTAGCTGTCGTAGTTGTTCGGATGCAGCACCCACTGTGTGTCGCCCGTCTGTGAACCGATCATCGCGATCGCGTTCGGAGTCGAAGGCCCGATCGCGGTCTGGTGCATATTGTCAAACAGCGTGAACCGGTCCGCGTACTGCCACAGGAACGGGATCGTGTCGCAGTCGACGTGACCCATCACGATCTCGCCCTTTTGCTTGGCTTGCAGAGTAACCTGGCTGGTGGGCGTAGCGTGGCTGGAGGTGCTGTAGATTGGCGCGCTCGTGCCTGAGGAGTCGGTGTTGTAGTAGAGACCTTCCTGATCGAGCGGGAAGCCATCGTTCTTCGGTATCGAGCGGGTGGCTTGGTCGGAGTGGAAATCGCCGATGTAGCCAGTGTGGCTGTGATCCACCGATAACATGTCCTCCGAGTAGGTCGTTGTGGGGTTGCCGGACACATTGACGATCTGGCGTGGCACCAGGAATGGACTCACCGTGGAATAGGTCACGACGCCGTTGGACGTGACCGTCTCGATCGCGGAGTTGAAGCTGCTCGCGAACGCATTGGCCGGCAAGGCGGAAGGGTCGCTCGGGTTTGCGTTGGGGTAGGTCGCGAAGAGTCCATTGGCTCCGGGGAAGGTGCCGAAGTAGTGATCGTAGGAGCGGTTCTCCTGGAAGATCACGAACACGTACTTGATGTTCGCCTGCAGCAGCGCAAGCTTTTGAGCCGCCGTGAGCGATGTCATGGAGCTGACGCTGTGATACTGCGTCGCGGTCGCGCCATAGGAGCTCGAAGATGCCTGAGTAACCACGCCCACGCTGAAAGGCACGGTCGCCGTTTGAATGCCGGTGGCAACCGTCATCGTGTCCGTTTGCACGGTAGCTGAAGCGGAAATACTCAGAGTTGCAGTTGCTGTCGTCAGGCTGGTGACGGTAAAGTTACTGACGGTAATGCCGGAACCGGCCGGAAAGCTCGCCGCCGTGGAACCCTGCACAAAGTTCGTGTAAAGGCCGGTAATGGTCACCGGTACCGTTTGGCCCAGCGTTCCCGATGCAGGCGCCAGGCTGCTGATCTGTGCACCCGGATTCACGGTCAAGGATACCGAGTTGCTCGTAAAAGCCGGGCTCGTGCCGCTGATCGACACTGCATACACTGTGGGGTTTGACACCGCATCCCCGCTCGGAATCGTGAACGTGACTCTGCGGATGCTGCCGCCCACGGTGATCACGCTTGCAGGGGTGATCGATATGGGACCGCTCCCGCCTGTCAGGGTAACGGTAACGGTAGAGGGCGAAATGGTTCCGCTCGGGAATCCACTGCCGGTGATGGCAAGGTTTGTGATGCCTGCTTGCCCTGAGTTCGGCGAGATGGCGATCAACGTAACCTGGGCTTGAGCACCAGCGGCGCCTGCTAAGCAGAGCAGAAACGCCGATAGGTAAAGCGAAATCTTTTTCATCTTTGTGTCCTTAATCCTTTCCAACGACCCCCGCCCTGCGATTCAACGCGGCAGGAAGTCCGTTACATCAGACCCATTGCTCTCGTAGTACGTGCAGAAGGAAGAAGAAACCCGCTGTTGCAGGTGTTATGCAATCCCTGTAAAGAATCTTCCTGCGCCCGCGTACGACGCCTGCGCGCGCCGGCGGCGGAACCACAGGATTACGCCAAGCAGAGCCAGACCTGTGCCGGACAGCCCTAGAGTCGAAGGCTCAGGCGTGACTGTGGCATCGACGTCGAATTGCACGTCGGGATTGCTGTTTGTGTCGAGTACAGGACCGCTGTAGCTCAGCGAAATCGTTGGATAGATCATTTCCTGTTGCCCGTTGACAGTAACCAACAAGGGCGAGGAGCCCAGAGACGCGGTAAGGTCAAATGAGGTAATCGAATCCTGGGACAGATTGTCTAGTTCGTAAAAATACCCTGGATCATCGGCAAGGAGGTTCGTTGTTTGGTCGACTCCATTGACCGTCAAGTCTACGTCGGAAAACGTCAGCGATTCCAACGGAATGTTCGCCGCTCCGCCACCAGGGGTAACATTCGTCAGAAACAGCGTATCCACCCCGTTTGGCCCGGGAATGGTGTTGATCAGATCCAGGGATCCAACTACGACCGAGCCAGCCCTGGCGGCAGTGGATGCGAGCACGAACAGCAGCAGAATGAATGTGCACCGCGTTATTGGCTTCATTACTAGATTCTCCTTCCAAATTTGTGGATCGTGTCTTGCCTGCCGGGCTTGTTGAGCCTGCGGGCAAAAGGAAAGCGTGTTGCAACAACAGGTTCGGCCTCAGGTCAGGCGTGGCTGTGAGAGTGCATCTTGCTAGCGATCCGACACGATACCTGCGGACTCGTCGCTAGTGTTTTGTTTATGCTGTCGATCGCGTTGAAAGCCAAGGCTACGGCCGTATTAGCGATCACGCTTCCGGTGATCGTGGCGCCACACAACGACACTCATATATTTCGGCTGGGCGAAATGCACAAACGCCGGCCATGCCGCTCGATAACTGGAAGTGACATTGACCCGATCCTAGCCGTCACTGATTAAGAAAATATCAATGCATTGTGAAAATTAGAGAATTTTAGTAAATAATGTAGACTGTCGTTGGCGAGACTCTGCGGCGAACACGGATATGGGGAAACCCCTTGGGGATGATTTGCGCCGTAAGTTGCTCTTCGCCTACGATCAAGGCG
>Ga0187847_10003649_pt1 | contig 11657 bp, 7 predicted proteins | sample June2016WEW_4_10_FD_132458 | JGI IMG/M metagenome (GOLD analysis project Ga0187847, IMG submission 132458) | Peatland microbial communities from SPRUCE experiment site at the Marcell Experimental Forest, Minnesota, USA - June2016WEW_4_10 | ecosystem: Environmental > Terrestrial > Soil > Wetlands...
ACTGCATCGGGCACGCTCTCGATCAGCGCGCAGTATCAAGGCGACACCAATCACTTGGGCTCATCCGCCAGCCTGTTGCTCAATGTGTACGACCTTTCAATCACACTGCAATTTGCCAGCACGCAGCTCACGTATCCCGGCGCGACCGAGGTGACTGTGTGTGTCTCCGGCGCGACCAAGGCCACGCCCACAGGCACCGTCAAAATCGTCGATGGCGCGACCCTTCTCACCACTCTCACTCTCGGGGGCAATGGCTGCGCCTACTGGTTTATCTCGCCCGGCCTCAATGCCGGCAGTCACTCCATCACAGCGGTTTACTCCGGCGACAAGAACAACCCACCGGGAACTTCCGCCCCGACTGTGCTCACCGTCAGTCCAGTGCCGGTGAATATGAATGTCTCTTGCTTTGAATCTTCGTTCCCTTACGGAGGCAACTACCAATGCATCGTCATTGTGAGCTCGAAGGCGGGACCAGCGCGTGGAACCATCACTTATAGCTTCGACGGCGGCTCGCCTGTCGCCGCCGCACTCAACGCCGGCATTGCGCTGTTCACCATTACCAAGCCGGCCGCCGGCAATCACAGTGTTGTCATCGGCTTCGCGCAGCAAACCAACTATGCGGCTGCCGCTTCGCAGACTGAGAACTTCACCGTCACGCCTGCGCCGGTGACCGTCTCATTGACGCCGTCCGCCCGTCATGCGATTGCGGGAACGCCGGTAACATTCCAGGTCGCCGTTACATCGTTTAGCGCGGGTCCGCCCGATGATAACGGATCGGTATCCTTTTTGAACGGCTCGACGTTACTGGCCACCCTACCCGTCAACGCAAGCGGCCAGGCCAGCTACACCACGTCGAGCTTGCCCGTTGGGAACGACACGATTCGAGCTACCTTCGCAGGGGAAACCAACTACGCTTCTGGCTCAGCCAGCGTCACGATCACGATCACTCCGTAAGCAAATGAAGATCCGGGAAACTGGTGGAGCGAATTTTAATTGATGCAATGCGCCTCTCCGTTCTTCATGCAAACTGGGGTGATTGGAAAGCGATCTGCCTAACGCCGCCAATCGCGGGCGACCGGCATTCCGTCAATTAACTGAAGTTTGGCCTTCACAGAATGAATCAGACGGGCGCACTGTTTTCAACCTCTCCGGTCCTCATCGAGTTCCCCACTTTTGAGTCCTCGCTACGTTCGGCCTCGCACTCCTTGCGCTGGCTCCGGTTAAGCTGCGGCCCCATGATTTGTCCTCGATGTCGTGCATTATCAAAATACTCATTGCGCGCTAAAGAGGGTGAAATACTGTAGATGATTGATTCTGAATTGAGGGTTTTGGGACGGCGGGCGGGGATCGAGCTTTTCAACCCCCTTTTGACATCAGTAAGTTACAGAAACCAGGTTGCCAAAGATGCCATTGGAGTGTTCGGCTTTTTGTACGAGTTGCAGTGATAGAAACTGATCACTATATGAAGTACGCTGAAGGGAATCGATTTCGATCTCGTAACTAATGTGTTAACTTGTCTTTACACCTCAGCTTGCGCGAGGAGTATGGCGAGTCCGCTGGCTGAGGCGCTGAAGGATGGCGAACTCCGAATCCCAGCGAGAGCCGCAAGAGGGTGGATGGGAATACAAGTTGCGCTGAGTCACCGGACATGCTACCACTATGAAAAGGCGATATCTCTCGGTCCACAAGTGATCCAGTTGCGCCCCGCGCTGCACTGCCGCACGCCTATCCTCAGCTACTCCCTTGACGTCACTCCGTCGAAACACATCCTGAACTGGCAACTAGACCCTCACAATAATCGACTGGCGCGGCTTCTCTTTCTGGAGAAGACAGAGGAACTCCTGGTTGAGGTCAGCCTTGTCGCAGAGCTTTCGCCTTACAATCCATTTGAGTTTTTCCTGGAACCGGGAGTTGAAGAATTCCCCTTTGCATACATGCCGGGCCTTGCCAAGGATTTGGAGCCCTATCGATCGGTGGACGCCTCTGGGCCGTGGCTGCAAGCGTTTCTTGAGAGTTTTCTGGGCCGGAAGTGCGGCACGCTTAATCTTTTACTGGACTTGAACCGAAGGGTGCGAGACGAAATTGGTTATGTGACGAGACTGGAGCCGGGTGTCCAAACGTGCGAGGAGACCCTTGAGAAGCGCACGGGGTCGTGCCGCGACTCTGCATGGCTCCTGGTCCAAGCCCTACGAAACTTGGGGATCGCGGCACGGTTTGTGTCGGGCTATCTGATTCAGTTGGCAGCTGACGAAGGAGCGATGGGGGGCGAAGGCGCTGGGCCGAAGACAGACTCAGCGGATTTGCATGCCTGGGCAGAGGCGTTCTTGCCAGGAGCTGGGTGGATTGGATTGGACCCGACATCGGGTTTACTGGCAGGCGAAGGGCACATACCTCTGGTCTGCACTCCGAATGCCTCGCAAGCCGCGCCGATCGGAGGCACTGTGGAGCCGGCGGGGGTTGAATTCAGCCACTCCATCTCTGTTCGCCGTTTGAACGATCCGCGAAGGACTTCCATGCCTTTTACCGAGGCGGATTGGTTGCGTGTAAGACAGGTTGGACAAGGAATCGATGCGGAGCTGTTAGCTCAGGATGTACGCCTGACCATGGGCGGCGAGCCTACTTATGTCGGCATCGACGAGCCGGAGAGCCCGCAATGGAACATCGATGCCCTGGGTTCGATGAAGCGAACCCGCGGTCTGGCTCTCATCCAGTGTCTGCGCAAGAGGATGGCGCCAGGCGCGCTGCTTCACTATGGACAAGGGAAATGGTATCCAGGCGAGCCCTTGCCGCGCTGGGCGTTGAGTTGCTATTGGCGCGCCGATGGTGTTCCTGTTTGGAAGGATGCCAAGCTGATTGCACAGGCCGATCATGAATACAAGTTTGGAGCGACTGAAGCCTTCAGTTTTATGGAAGCACTGGCGCTGCGCCTTCAGGTGAGCTTGGAAAACATACTCCCTGCGTTCGATCCGGAATCCGAGTCCAAGGAACCGGTTGGTTACATTCTTCCAGTCCGTCGCCGGCAACCGAAGGGGCAATTGCGTTGGTCGAGTCAGTTATGGTTTCCTCGTCCGGAGCGTCTGGTGTTGTCGAAGGGCGATTCGCCGATTGGCTATCGTATTCCGACCGTATCGATGCCCTGGGTCGCGCCAGATGAGCTTGAATACGAGTTTGATGCTGCGCCGTTTCAAGATCGGGTCAAGCTCCCACCGCGGTCCGCGCTCCGCATGGAACTCTTCGAGATCGATCCGGAGGCCGATCCGCTTCCCGCAATCTTGCCTGCGTCCGAAAAGGCGGAGGTGCTGATCCGGCCCTCGCTCTGTGTGCAGGTGCGGGAAGGACGACTGCATGTGTTTCTGCCCTATGCGCCGATTCTTGCAGACTATCTCGACGTCGTCTCAGCCGTCGAAGATACGTGCCAGTATCTCACAATGCCAGTTTGGGTCGAGGGTTACGCGCCAGATCCAGATCCACGGTTGCGGTCGTTCAGTGTCACACCGGACCCCGGCGTCCTTGAAATAAACCTGCCGCCGGCGAGCAATTGGGTGGAACTCGAGCAAATCTACACGGTACTCGACGAAGAGGCCCGCCATAATCGGCTCACGGCCGAGAAGTTCCAATTTGACGGCGGCCATATCTCTACCGGCGGCGGAAGCCACATTGTGATCGGTGGCGCCACTGTGCTCGATAGCCCGATCCTGCGCCGCCCGGATCTGTTGCGCAGCATGTTGGCGTTTTGGCAGAATCACCCGGCGCTATCGTTCCTGTTTTCCGGAATGTACGTCGGGCCGACGAGCCAATGCCCTCGCGTGGACGAAGCGCGCCTGGACACTCTGTATGAACTCGAAGTTTCCTTCGGCCAACTTCCTTCGAAGGATTGTCCGCCGTACATTGTGGATGGGCTGTTCCGCAACTTGCTTGCCGATATTACAGGGAATACGCATCGCAGTGAGTTCTGCGTCGACAAACTCTTTCCTCCGCGCGGTTTCGGTTCACAACTCGGCTTACTCGAACTGCGAGCGTTCGAAATGCCGCCCCATGTGAGAATGAATCTTCTACAGATGCTGCTGGTCCGCGCCCTGGTATGTGCATTTTGGAAGACTCCGTTCCAGGGCGGCCTGATCCGCTGGGGCTCGACACTCCACGACCGATTCATGTTGCCTGAATTTATCAAACGCGACCTTTCCGAGGTGCTCGCCCATTTGCGGCGGTCCGGCTGCAACCTTGAGGAACAGTGGTTCGCCTCACATCTGGAGTTCCGTTTCCCGAAGATTGGATCAGTTGCCGCGGAGGGGGTTGAACTGGAACTGCGTCAAGCGCTCGAGCCTTGGAACGTACTCGCGGAAGAGAGCGTCTCCGGCGGAACGGTGCGCACTGTCGACTCTTCGCTCGAGCGGATCCAGGTTAAGCTGACTGGGATCACTGAGGAATCGCGCTACATAGTTGCCTGCAACGGACGCCGGGTGCCGCTTCAACTCAATCGCGAAGCCGGGGTCGCCGTCGCAGGGGTACGATATCGTGCGCGCAGCTTGTCGGCAACCCTTCACCCGACCGTCCCTGTCCACGCGCCGCTCGTCTTCAACCTTATCGATTGCTGGAAAGATCGCTCCATCGGCCAATGTGCTTACCACGTTTCACCGCCCGATGGGAGCCTATATGCGGCTCGTCCGGTCAACAGGGCAGAGGCCGAAATACGATGCCGTGAGCGCTTTCAAATCACCTACCCCGCGCTCAGTCTCATGAGCCTTCCCGAGAGCGAAGTCAACCCGATTCTTCCGTTGACTCTGGATTTGCGCCTGTCCCCACCCAACCGTAAGACCCAAATCGAGACGCAGGGAGTCGAGCCATGACTGTCGATTTATCTCAGACACTCCTCCCTTATGGAAATGCCTATAACGAGGCATCGGCTGACGGTGTGACCCCTCGCCCGCACTGGGCAAGCCTGATGGACTCTCTTCGGGATGTCGGGTCGGAGGAGTTGGAACGGCGCTGGGGACGGGCAGAGCGCCGCATTCGCGAGAACGGCATTACGTACAACATCTACAGCGATCCGCTCGGAACAAACCGGCCCTGGAAGATCGACGTAGTTCCATTCCTCATCGCAGCCGACGAATGGCGCACCATCGAAGCAGGAATCATTCAGCGCGCCCAGTTGTTGAACCTCATTCTCGAGGATCTTTACGGCACGCAGAGTCTCGTTGCGAATGGCCACTTTCCTTCCGAGCTTCTTTATGCCAACCCTGCATTTCTTCGCCCCCTGGTGGGAGTGCGCGTCCCCGCGCACAGTTATCTGCATATGCTGGCAGTCGATCTAGCCCGCTCTCCGGATGGGCAGTGGTGGGTTCTCTCCGATCGAACGCAAGCTCCGTCAGGCAGCGGCTATGCACTCGAGAACCGCACCATCGTGTCGGGTGTTTTGCCCGATCTGTTCCGAAACTCGAACGTGTTGCGCCTCGCTCCTTTCTTCCGTGCACAGCGCGAAGCGCTGACTGCCCTGGCACAGTGCGACAACCCACGCATCGTGATCCTGACTCCCGGTCCGTACAACGAGACCTACTTCGAACACTCATATATGGCGCGATACCTGGGCTTCACCCTGGTGGTGGGAGCCGATCTTACGGTGCGCGACCGTTGCGTCTTTCTTAAGACCGTCGATGGCTTGGAGCAAATCCATGTGATCTTGCGCCGGGTAGACGATAGCTTCTGCTATCCTCTCGAATTGAGGAGCGATTCCCTGCTCGGCGTGCCGGGCCTGGTCGACGCAATTGTCGCAGGAAACGTGAGGGTCGCAAATGCATTAGGCAGTGGCCTCATTGAGACCGCCGCGATCATGCCTTTCCTTCCCGGCCTTTCCAGATACCTGACTGGAGAAAAGCTGAAGCTTCCGTCCGTGGCGACCTGGTGGTGCGGGCAGCCGTCCGCGCTCGACTGGGTTCTCAATCATCTCGATTCAGTCGTGGTAAAGCCGGCGTTTCCATCGCGTGGCATGGAGCCGGTGTTTGGAGCCGAACTTGAACAAGGTGAAAAGGGCAGGCTCACCAAGCAACTGCGGGCACGCCCTCACGAGTATGTGGCACAAGAACAGATCGCTTTGTCTCATGCGCCTGTTTGGGACGACGGGAACCTCTACTCGCGAAGCGTGGTACTACGCACATATGTGCTCAACACCGGCAATGGGTGGACTGCGATTCCAGGAGGATTGGTGCGCGTTGCCGAGGTGGAAGGGTCCGTGGTATCCATGCAGCAGGGCGGGCACAGCAAAGACGCCTGGGTGCTATGGGACAGCCCGGTCGATACTTTTAGCTTGCTTCGCCCTCGCAATGAGCCGGTCGCTTTGCGCCGTGAATCGCCAGTTGTACCAAGCAGCGTTGCGGACAATGTGTTTTGGCTGGGACGATATGTCGAGCGGGCCGAATCCTTAGCCCGAATCGTGCGAACCCTGGTCTCTCGGGTGCGGCGAGCCAACCAGGCTGAACTCGGATGCCTGATCCGGCTCCACAGTTGCCTTGAGACCCATCAAAGCAAGTTGCGAAAGACAAAAAGAAAGCCCACGACCGCGCTGGAATTGGAGCAAGAACTGATCTCTCTGATCTCCGACACCAGACGGACCGACAGTCTGGTGTCCACCCTGTCCGAGGTGTCACGTGTTGGCGGCAGCGTGCGGGAACGGCTATCGTCCGATATGGTGTTTCTCATAGGCCAACTCCGGGACTCGATCCGGAGTGAGCCTGGAGCGCCATTTCTCGAGTACCCCGCAATGTTGACCAGTTGCCTGGAACTTCTCTCCGCATTTTCCGGAATGGAGCGCGAAAACATCAACCGTGGGTTGGGCTGGTTGTTCATGAGCATTGGACGGCGTCTTGAGCGCGCAATCCATCTCACAAGGCAACTTCGCGAGATCACCACGCCGCTCGGCGAACTGGACTGGCCGCTCCTTGAGTGTTTACTCGAGGTCGCCGACAGTTCCATGACCTACCGTTCGCGGTACTACACCACGCTCCAGCCGCTGGCTGTTCTTGACGTGCTATTTGCGGATGAGACCAATCCCCGGTCCTTGGACTTTCAATTAACCCATCTCCTGAATCTCTATCGACAACTCCCTCGACACCTGCCCGATGACTTGAATGCGATGCGCCAAGCCCTGGCGTTGCTACGGACCTTCGATCTGCAAAAACTCAGTTATCCGCTACCCGGAGCCGCGGCCACCCCTGAAGCAGCCATTGCCAATGACGCCGATGGTCTTTCCCGTCTTGAGAGCTTCCTTAGAGGTTTGGAACTCCTCCTTCCTTCATGGTCAAATAATCTATCGAGCAGGTACTTCAGCCACGCTCGCACCTTGCCGATTACAACAGGCCTATGATCTACAGAATCGTACATCGAACCATCTGCAAGTACAGGCATCCAGTCTCGGTTGGGAAGCATGTGGCGTGCCTCAAGCCGCGATCGCTGCCCGGCCAGCAGTTGGCACAGAGCGAACTGCACATCCAGCCAACCCCGGCTACCATGACCGAGAGGATCGACTATTTTGGAAACACTCTCTACTTCTTCACGGTGCAGGAACCGCACAAGGAACTGGTCGTGGAGGCGCGGAGCGAAGTAAGACTGGACCACCACTTCATATCAGGACCGCAAGATTCGCTCGCTTGGGAAGAAGCAGTCAGGCTGCTCCCAATCGATCAAAGCGCGGCTGGACTCGAAGCCTACCAGTTTAGATTTGAGTCGCCACGCATCAAGTTGCGGAGAGAGTTTGCCTCATATGCTCTACAATCGTTTTCTCCCCGGCGACCGTTGCGAGAGGGGCTTCTCGATCTCACCGCACGTATCCACAATGACTTTCGCTTTGACTCAAAAGTCACGAACGTCCGCACGACCACCGAGGAGGTCTTTCGAAAGCGCCGAGGTGTATGCCAGGATTTTGCTCATTTTCAAATTGCCTGCCTTCGTTCACTGAACCTGTCGGCACGCTATGTCAGTGGATACCTCAGAACTCATCCTGTTCCAGGGAAAGCGAGACTGGCCGGCGCGGATGCTTCCCATGCTTGGGTGTCGGCTTATAGTCCCGGAATCGGTTGGATTGACCTCGATCCAACCAACAACGTTGTCCCCTCGAACAGTCACGTGACGCTCGCCTGGGGCCGGGACTACGGCGACGTAAGTCCTCTGCACGGCCTGATTCAAGGAGGCGGTGCGAATGATCTCTCCGTCTCCGTGGATGTCGAAGCGATCGAACCATGACGATCAAGAGCGCCGACCCAGGTCTTTAGTATTGTCTACTCAGTTCCGACCGGGGTATTGACCGATTGTTCGTTGGGCGTAGACTTCTCTTCCTCGGTCACTACAAAGAAATGACGCAGGTCGGCTGGTCCAAATGAAGTGGTCATGGCTACATCGGAAGCGTCCCGGCCTGTTGCCATGAGGATGCGGCCAAGCCGAGGCCGGTTGTTGCGCGCATCGAAGGTCCACCACCGGCCGTCGAGATAGACTTCGAACCACGCGCTGAAGTCCATGGGAAGGACCACGGGGACTCCGATGTCGCCCAGATACCCAGTCGCATAACGAGCCGGAATGTTCAGCGCACGGCAGAAGGTGATCGCGAGATGCTGAAAGTCGCGGCAAACACCAACGCGTTCTGTGTAAACATCGAGAGCGGTCTTAGTTGGCCGGGCATGCTGATAGTTGAAGGTCACCTTATTGTGGACCCAATTGCAAATTGCCTGCACGCGGCCCCAGCCGGGGTCGAGGTTCCCAAACAGCTCAAAGGCGATGTTTGAAAAGCGATCGACTTCACAGTAGCGGCTATTGAGCAGGTAGCCGAGAATCTCATTCGGCAGATCGCCCACGGGCAACTGGCATGCGGACTGGTTGACCTCATCCGGATTGTCCGAGGCTCGAATGAGCGTGGAGTTGGTCAGCCGAAGAAGCCCGGGGGGCGCAACGAACCTGGAACAACGATTTCCGAAACTGTCGATGTAGTTGGTGATCTCGAGTCCAGGTTCAGTCTGCAATTCATCCGGCTCCAGTAAATCTGGAACGCGTGAAGGATGCACGCTAAGGAGCGCAACCATTGCGACGGGCGTCGGGATTTGGAATTGAATGTCGTATGCAAGTCGAATCAACATTGTTGAGCTTCTTCTCTTCCCGATTTGGGGTTGGCTGCGAGCTTGTTCGAGGACTGGGAAGGCCTGACGATACTGTCATTGTCTCATTTGTTTAGATGCATCAGATGAGGAAGACGTCTCGCGAAGGACAACCAAGGGAACATTACGTGAAAGGATCATCGTTCTCGAAAGCCTCGCTGTAGGCGCGCTCCAAGCATGCAATGCAAAGAATGAGTAGGATAAGTATGCAGGGATCGCTGATCGAACCAACGCCAATCTCACGCCGTGCAGGGGTTGCTGCGAATAGATACGCTGGGGCAATTCTATCTGCACACTCAAGCAGTTGTAGAGCTTGACGGATCATGAGAAGAGCATTTGCAGTTGCAAGTGGAGGGGCGAAGATGTGCAGGATGATTGCAGCGGTCGGAAACATTGAGGTCGATTGGGTAGTCAATGCTGCTATCACGATGAGCAATGGCATGAAGGCGTCTCACGAACTTTCCTTCTCGTGTCCTGCAAATCCGGGTTGCGGAATCCGCCACCTGGATGGATGGGGAGTAGTATTTCTATCTCCCGACGGAAGTTTTCATTGCCTGAAAAGTGCGCTCCCGATTGGGGCGGACTCATTGGCCGATGCCATTCGATCAACTGAATGCAATGCCATGGCAATCCATGTGCGTTGTGCGTCACGGGAAGATCAGAAAGGGCTTGAATACGTCCATCCGATAGAAATCGAGGAGGGCGGACACAAATACTACTTCTTTCACAACGGCTACGCGCCCGATGTGCATTCTCTGCTCGGCAAGAGTGAGGGCGGATGGGATAGTGAGGACCTGATGGCGTGGCTCAGGCCGTCGCTCTTCGCAAAGTTCAATCAAACCGCATTACGAGATCGGCTCACGCTGCTGCCGGCGTCAACGGTGGCAGCGAATTGCATGTGCCTCGGACCCGATGGAATTACCGCTGTCAACTGGTTCTTCCAGAATAGCGCGTCCCCGCAGTACTATACGATGCACCTTCTTCAAGGCGCAGAAGTCCAAATTATAGCGTCTGAGCAAGTCCGTTATTGTGATGGAGTCGATGCCTGGCGTCCTCTAGGAAACGGAACAATCCTTCAAATCCCTTACGCAAGGGTCTAATGCATTTTCGGAAGATGAATATGAATCGTCCAAAAATGCACCAGCCGCGCCAGGTCCCTTGTCACGCCTTACCACCGAGCGCAAAAATGGCCATTGTCGCGATTGAAGTGATAGCCAGCCATCTCGCGCTCTCTCCTACTCCACAGTCAGATTAATGGTGGTAGAGTGCTGCGTCGTGCCGCTTGTGCCCGTAAGCACGATCGAATATGTCTTGGGAGGTTGATCGAAGAAGCCGGATTTGCCGCAGGCAATCAGTCCGCCGATTCCAACCAATGAGAACAGCGCAAGCAGCAACAGCGAGTAGGTGCGCCGGAGTTTACGTCTCACCTTTTGCAGCCCCAGCAACGGAAGCAACCAGGCGAGCAACAGCGGAGCGCCTTTCAGCGGGCGGGCGGCGAGCCGGGCCTGAGCGGAAAGCGGTGGCGCTGTGATTGTGACATCTACGGTCACCGGGCTGCTACCAGGCGTAACAACGGTTGGATTGAAGGTCACGGTTGCTTCTGGCGGGGCGCCGGATGAGGAGAAAACGACTGTGCCGTCGTAGGCTCCGCCGGACGGCGTCACGGTCAAGGTGAAGGTAGAGCTTTGTCCTGGAAACAAGGTCAAACTCGATGGGATCGAGAAGTTCATCTGGAAATCGCCTACCGTCAAACTCTCGTCTGGCGAGGCAGATGAGAGAAAGTTTTGGTCTCCGCTGTAAATCGCCGTGAAGCAATTGTTGTAGTCGAATGCGGGCAGGCTGGTGGTGGTCCAGGAGGCTATGCCATTGTTGAGGGAAATTGCCGGGGAGACGATTGACTGTCCTGGAGCGTAGTTCAGGCATTGAAAAGTGACACTGCCGCTTGGAGTGCCCGCGGCCGCCGATGCGACCGTTGCGGTAAAGGTGACCGGCTGGCCGGCAGCGGCGGGCGAGGGTGAAATGGCGAGCGCCGTCGTGGTGGACGCTTGAACGATGAGGGAGAGCGTGGCGGACTGCGATGCGGAGAAGTTGCTGTCACCCCCGTAGTCGGCGGAGATGCTGTGCGCGCCAACCGAGAGTGTGTTGGTGGAATAGGTCGCCACGCCGGAACTGGTGATGGGGACCGTGGCGAGCACCAAAGCGCCGTCTGAGAAAACGGCGCTTCCAGTGGGAGTGCCGCTGCCGCTATGCGAGACCATTGCCGTGAAGGTCACGCTCTGTCCTGAGGCAGCACTGGCAGGACCGGTCAATACGACGCTCGTCGCGGTCAGAGGCGTCACCGTCACGGTATCTGTGACCAAAATCGACTCCGTATCCGAGACGTCGATGAGCTGCGCCTGTGGTCCGTCCGTGACGGTAATCATTTCCTCATCAGAGATCGATACCGATGAAGCCTGAACAGTCAGCGGCAATACGACGACGCCCTCGACTCCAATCGAATCCGTCGCTACAACGGTAATGCTG
>Ga0187847_10003650_pt1 | contig 11655 bp, 10 predicted proteins | sample June2016WEW_4_10_FD_132458 | JGI IMG/M metagenome (GOLD analysis project Ga0187847, IMG submission 132458) | Peatland microbial communities from SPRUCE experiment site at the Marcell Experimental Forest, Minnesota, USA - June2016WEW_4_10 | ecosystem: Environmental > Terrestrial > Soil >...
AACTCCCACGACTATCGCCCGCTGGGCCTCGGCTACGCCAACCTGGGCGGGCTGCTGATGTCCTTCGGCCTGCCCTATGACTCGGCCGCCGGCCGCAGCCTGGCCGCCGCGCTCACCGCCATCCTCTGCGGCCAGGCCTACCTTCAATCGGCCATCGTAGCCGCCAACTGCCCGTCCATCGAATCGGCCACGCCGCTCACCGCCGGCATCGACCGCGAGGGCGGCGCTTGCCCCGGCTTCTACGTCAACCGCGAACCCTTTCTCGACGTGATCCGCATGCATCGCGCCGAGGTGAACAACATCGGCGCATCGCGCCAGAGCGGCGAACCCTTCGCCGTGCCCCAGCTCGACGCCCTCATCGACGCCAGCCGCGAGTGCTGGGACATGGCCCTGCTTTACGGCGAACGCTACGGCTACCGCAACTCCCAAACCACGGTCCTCGCGCCCACCGGCACCATCGGCTTCATGATGGACTGCGACACCATGGGCATCGAGCCGGAGCTGGCGCTGGTCAAGTACAAGAAGCTGGTCGGCGGCGGCATGATCAAGATCGTCAACAACACCGTCCCCGAGGCTCTCTTCAAGCTCGGCTACTCCGGCGACGAAGTCGATGCCATCGTCAGCTACATCGACGCCACCGGCACCATCGAAGGCGCGCCCGGCATCAAGCCCGAGCATCTCGCCGTCTTCGATTGCAGCTTCAAGCCGCTCAAGGGCACCCGCTCCATCCACTACATGGGCCACATCAAGATGATGGCCGCCGCGCAGCCGTTCCTCTCCGGCGCAATCTCCAAGACCGTCAACCTGCCCCAGGAGGCCAGCGTCGACGACATCGTCGAGGCCTACGCCGAGAGCTGGCGTCAGGGCATCAAGGCCGTGGCCATCTACCGCGACGGCTCCAAGGGCACACAGCCGCTCAACACCGGCCTCGACGCCAAAAAGGAGCCTTCGCCGCTCGACGCCGCCGGTAGCCGCGTACTGGCCCAGTTAGCCGCCGGAAAAACCGGCGCAGACGCCGACCTCAAGGCCATCGAAGCCAAGTCCGGCGAAAAGCTGGAGGTGACAGCCAAATCCGTGCTGCTCGCCGCCAACGCCTTCCAGAGCGCTCTGGACGAAATCGCCAAAGCAGCCGCCGTGCCCGTGCTGCAAGCCTCGGCCGCGCCCGAACCCGCCCCCTCACCCGCCAAAGATCCCGCGCAGGATCTCAACGGACCGCCCCGCGCCGTCCGCCATCGCCTGCAGGACGAGCGCGCCTCGGTCACCCACAAATTCGCCATTGCCGGCCACGAGGGCTACGTCACCGTCGGCCTCTATCCCAACGGCCAGGTGGGCGAAATCTTCATCAAGATGGCCAAGGAGGGCTCCACGGTCTCCGGCCTCATGGATGCCTTCGCCACCTCCATCTCCATCGCCCTGCAGCACGGCGTGCAGCTCAAGGTGCTCTGCGAAAAGTTCGCCCACACCCGCTTCGAGCCTTCCGGCTGGACCGGCAACGAGCAGATCGGCTACGCCAAGAGCCTCATGGACTACATCTTCCGCTGGCTCAGCCTGCGCTTCCTCTCCGGCACGCAACTCTCGCTCTTTGCCAGCCTCACTCCGCAGGCTCCCGAACTGCCCGCCCCGCCCAGCATGTTGCCCGAGAACGAGCCGGAAGAGGACGCCTACTCGCAAAGCAGCATGGCCCGGCTGGCCGAGGAGGTCGCCAAGCGGTTGAATCAGGTGAGTGCGCCGCCCGCCGCCCCCGGCTTCGAAAATCCCAAAGCGGGCGGAGGCATCGCCCCCGAGCCGCACGCCGTCTCCTCCAACGACGCCGGTCCCGCCCACGGATTCAAGCTCCAGGACCGCGGCATCTTCCACGCCTCCGACGCCATGCGCTCCATGTACGACATGGGCGACGCCCCCAGTTGCGGCACCTGCGGCGCAATCATGGTCCGCAACGGCAGTTGCTACCGCTGCATGAGTTGCGGCTCCACCAGCGGGTGCAGCTAAACAGAGGTAAAGGAAAAGAAGAGGAATTTAGGAGGTCAGAAATGGCAAAGCGGGAAATCTACATTGAGCGCAGATCGGCGGGCGACTATGCGGTGCGTAGGCCCGGGTCTGAAAGAGCCAGTGCTGTCGAGCGGACCCAAGCGCAAGCAATTGAAAGAGGCCGAGAAATCGCACCGAACGCCGCGATCCACGTCGAAAGGGTTCGCCATACCAGCAATGGAAGGCCAGACGAATGGCGGAATCCCTAGATTTGGGTCGGGCACCCAACCGCGCAGCCAATCCTGTTCTCCCATTTGAACGGTTATTTCAAGAACTTGAACTTCGGATTCACTGCTGCAATTTTGGCGTCGTTGCACAAGTCCTGAAAGGCACGTGCTTGAAAGAGACTTTTTGAATCGGCTTCTGCTAGGATTTTCGCCGAGCGGCGCGAAATTGTATTGAAAGTGCGCATCATTTCAGGGACAGTCGGCTGATTCAGTGGGCGTCGAAAGATGCTTAAAAGCTCACGCATGACGCCAGCAGCTTGTCCATCATGAATCTGCGGATCGATGCCATTCAGATCGCTCAGAGATTGCAGTATGCGGTATTCCTTCTCTTCAAAAACGAACCACCTATGCTTTTTCGGATTGGACTTCCCCCATGCGACTGCGAGACCAAGTTCGAAAGGCATGTTAAATCTTGGCGTAGTAAATCGTGGATTTCGATCCAGACCAACTCTGGAAAGATCATGAATGGAGTAGCGGCATCCGTGAATTTCCGCGAGGATTTTGTCCAGCCTTCTTGTTCCGCTAGGCAGCGCTAGGGGCATACGCGGCACAAAGCCAAGATGAACGAGACCGGCAATGTATGCGAGGTAAAGAGAACGAAACCTCTGATCGTAGGGGATGTTGAGGAATACGGCGTTCGAGGTGAAGCTACCAGCCTTTGGCGGCACCGTTGCTCCTTCCAGCATCGGCGGTGATGACCCTTTGCACCCATTGATCCGTCACGAACGACCCGGCCAAAGGCATCTGCGGACCTGAGCTACGGCTTGCGCCACCTGTCCCGGCTACCACGGGCGGCGTCGTGCGCACGTTCAACCAGTATTGCCCCGTTGCGGCTGAGCTCCCGCGCTCTCTCGATTGCTTGAGCCTGTGTGGGACGGACGGCGCTCGCTCTTTCGGACCCGCCTTTTCTGACCGCATAGCCCCCCTGCGGACGTCGCTCGATGAATATTGGATTGAGAGACCTTCGCCTGGCCTTGCTCATGCCCAAGGCCTTCCCAAATTCTTCCAAGGAGGGGATGGGAGTCGTGATTGTCACCGAGTGAGCCATATTGTTCCCAGTTTACAACGATTGCCGGTTGGTGGCCATCTCCTCGCATGAAAATTTGGGCGTCCAAGGACCGAGTTCTTGGGCCTGGGAAGTCGTGAGCGCCATATCTGGCGCAGTTTTATCGCGTCAGATATGGGAGGTCACGAATCCCAACCGGCCCGGCCGCGCAGCTAATCCTGTTCTCCCATGTGAATGATTACTTCAAGAACTTGAACTTCGGAATCTCTGTTGCAACTTTGGCCTAGTGGCGCAGATACTGAAAGGCGCGCACTTCAAAAAGAGTTGTTGCGCCAGCCTCCGCCAGAATTTTCGCCCTGTAGGCGCGGAACGAACTTCGATCCGGGCCGCATCGAAATTCATGCGATTGCCCTGTGCAAGCCGCTTCGAATTCCCGCCTCTAGCGCCAGGAATGGTATATTAGTCCAACGTCGGCAACACCCCTGCCCATGCCACAGAAGAAGATCAAGTCGATAGCCGCCATCCTGCAGATCGTGCTGGGACTCGTCCTCGCGGCAATCCTGGGTTTGGTGTCGGGACTGCTCATAGGCGGCCTAAAATTCATCACATGGAGCAATGCCCAGCCCTGGTATTCCCCCTGGAACGCGGCGTGGGCCACAATCGCCGTCGTTGCCGCAATGATCCTCGTGGCGACCTGGAAAAATTCCGATGCCCACAACCCCCAACAAGATGCCCACAACCCCCAACAAGAGGAGCCGGCCACGCGCGAAGACCTCGACGCCGCATTGAGGAATGCCTTTGAAGGCTTCGTAGTCATCGCCTGCCAAAACGGATGGGTTCCTCCGCAAATCCTCAAAGACCAAGAAGCCGAAATAGCCAGGCTCACCGATCAACTGCGCAGCTTCCAGCACCAACTCGCGTCCAGCCCCGACCCGGTCGAATCCAAGCTCTCCCAATGCCTCGAAGCCGGCGACTTCGACGCCGCCCTTCGCGAAGCGTCGCAACAAGTCGAGAGCGTGCTCAAGGAAGCCGGCAATCTCCCCCGCGACCTCTACGTCCTCGGCGCCATCCACGAATTCCGCTTTGAATGGCCCCAGGCCCTGACCGCCTGCCGCCGAGCCTGGCAACTCAGTAAAGACTCGGAGCACGGATTCAAATATGCCTATTTGGCCCAGAAGCTCAACCATTCCAGCGAGGCCATCGCCGCCTATGAAGCTCTGATCCTCGTCTACTTTGACCCTGCTCAGCGCGCTGCCACGCTTAACAACCTTGGGCTCCTCTACAGCGACACCAAGGACATGAAGCAAGCCGAAAAGGTCTACGACGAGGCTCTCGCCATCCGACGCAAACTCGCCCAGGCCAAACCCGGCGCATACCGGCCCGACTTCGCCGCCACGCTTATCAACCTCGCAAACCTCTACAGCGACACCCAGCGCATGAAGCAAGCCGAAGAGGCCTTCGCCGAGGCGCTCGCTGTCTACCGGAAGCTCGCCCAAGCCAATCCCGGCGCATACCGGCCCGACGTCGCCGCCACCCTCGACAATCTCGCGAATCTGTACTGTGTCACCCAGCGCATGAACCAAGCCGAAGAAGCCTACACCGAGACACTTGGCATCCGCCGCAATCTCGCCCAAGCCAATCCCGGCGCATACCTGCCCGACGTTGCCACCACCCTCGACAATCTCGCGAACCTGTACTCTGCCACCCAGCGCATGAACCAAGCCGAGTGGGCCCTCGCCGAGGCACTCACCATCCGCCGCAAGCTCGCCCAGGCCAATCCCGACGCATACCGGCCCAGCGTATCTACCACTCTGAACAACCTCGCTTGCTTCTGCTTGTCAGCTGGGCGCATCCCGGAAGCGGAGACATACGCCTTCAGGGCCGAGGGCATCCTCGATCCCCTCTGGCAGGCGGACCCGGAGCTGCACGGCAACCAGATGGCCAGAATTCTTTGGACGCGCACGCTCGTCTCCGAAGCCAGCCAGCAGCCCGCCGCCGAAGCCTGCGCCCTCGCCCGCCGCGCCCTCGCCGCCGCCAACGACCCGGCCCTCAAGCAATCCACCCAGCAATTCATCGACCGCACCTGCCCCGCATCTCAGAGTTGACGGAAGGCGACCGCCGGGCACCCCCACATCTGGCGCTGTCATCCTGAACGGCCCTGAGCGCGGCGAAGGGGAGTCGAAGGACCTGCTTTTTGCTGTTATCGCGCCAGATGTGGAAGACCACGAACCTCAACCCGCGCATAACAAAAAGTCCAGATACGGCTTCCCTTTTTTGCATAGAATTATCTCCCGTTGTCTGACAATGGAAGTAGTCAGCAGAACCGGCATTTCTGATCCCTGATCCCTGTTCCCTGATCTCTGATCCCTGATCTCTGAAAGGACGCTATGCGCAACACCACCAAAACCCGCCCCGCCGAAGCAACTTCGAGAGCCTCATATCCGCCGCAACCTAAGCGGAGTGTGCCGGATACCAGCAAATTCCCTAGTCCCGGTCCGTTTTTTTTCTCAATTTTACCTGTGAAACTGTGGAGCCATCCTTAACAAACCCACAATCAACTACTTACAAGACCCCCTCTCACAGAACCACGCAAACCGTGAATCCGTGAATCGTTGGAGCGCCTCTTAAATAATTCAAAATAAACCACATCCACCTCACGGTTTCACAGTCCCGTGAAACGGTAAATCTGTAAAGCTGTGGAGCCGTCAGCCGGGTGCCCCACATCCGGCACAGCTGTGCGATCCTTCATTGGAATTAGAAACGAAACGGAAGCCCTTCACGAAACACTATTGGCATGGCGGCCTTCTCTTGCATCTTCGGCCAGACGCTGTCGCCAGGCGTCCAAAAACTTGCATGTGTTGTTCGACCGAGTGTAAGCTGCGTCACAGCCTAGGCTGTTGAGGCGCTCGTAGGCTCTTGAACGGAGTTGGAGAGGAAATCCGATGTCAGTCGTCGCCGAAGCAAATGCAATTACGGTTGAGAATCTCGTGGCAGCTTTTGAGGTTGAGTCGAACGCGCACGCGAAGTACACTGCCTTTGCCGCGCGGGCCGACGAGGACGAGTTGCACGGGGTGGCCAGCCTGTTTCGCGCAGTGGCGCGGGCCGAGCAGATTCACGCGGCCAACCACGCGCGGGTGATCAAGCCGTTGGGCGGCCATGCGGAGTGCGAGATTCGCCCGGTCGAGGCAAAGAGCACGGCGGAAAACCTGAAGGCCGCGCTGAATGGCGAGAAGTGCGAGATCGACACAATGTATCCGGGCTTTTTGGCCGAAGCCACGGAGCAGAAGAACGCATCGGCCGCGCACGCCTTTACCGGGGCTTTGGAGGCGGAGAAGACCCATGCGCGGCTCTTCAGCGAGGCGATTGCGCTGTTGGCGGCGGGGAGGCGGGATGCCCCGAATGGATCTTGGATCGGCGAGGCGCGCGAGTTCTATGTTTGCCCGGTGTGCGGGTACACTTCGGAGACCGAAGAGGAGCACGAGCGCTGCCCGGTGTGCAATTGCGCCTGGGAGAAGTTCGAGATCATCCGGTAGTACGGTCGAGGGATTTCTCGATGGTGTTTGTGGTTTCCCCTCGCTCAACACACAACTCATCCAAGTATCCTGCTACTTCTTCGGAATGGTGAGGGCGACGCCTTCGCCGGTTTTGTGGATGGCGGAGAAGTTGCCCTGGTTGGTGGCCAGGCTCAGGCGGCCGCGCGAATCGATATAAAAGAGATCGCTGCCCACTGGAACATCGCTGAAGGTCTTCACGAAGGGGAATGCGTAGGGCTTGCCCGCGAGGGTGACGGGCACGCGGTCGCCGAGCTTGTAGCCGAGCTGGGCAAAGGTTTTGGCGGGGACGTTGAGCACCAGATTGCCAAAGGGGCCGTCGGTGCCGATGACCTGGCCGTGCAGTCCTTGCTCATCGATGGTGGCGCTTTTGAGGTCGAGGCGGATCAGCTTGGCGAGATCGAGGGCGGGGCCGGCGAGGCGGAAGTCTTCGCCGCGGGCCAGATGCGCGCCGGCGGGGGAGAAGATGTCGCGCCCGTGGAAGGTGGAGGAGATGCCGGAGCCGATCATCCAGGCGGGGTTGGTGATTTCGTGGGCTTCGACGATGCCGTCGCGATCCTGAATGAGGGTGAGCAGGCCGTTGTCGGGGAGGACGAAGAGCTGGCCGGCGCGCGATTTGGCGATGATGGCCTTGCGCGTGGAGCCGACGGTGGGATCGATGACCACGACGAAGACGGCATCCTTGGGGAAGTAGGGTGCCGAACCGGCCAGAAAACGCGCGCCCATGGCGATGTTGAAAGGCTCGGACTGGTGGGTGATGTCGAGGATGCGGACGCCGGGGGCGATGCCGTCCATGACCGCTTTGCAGATGCCTACCGCGTCGTCCTTGACGTCGAAGTCGGTCATGAAGCCGATGACTTTGAGGGGCGCGGGCTGCTGGGCTAGGGCGGGAAAGACGAGCGCGGCTGCCATTGCCGCGGCTATTAGAGATTTCATTGCTTTGCGCATGGTTTTGACCTCGCTGATTTCGATGGTATCGCGCGGGGAGAGAAGTGCGTCGGGCGCGGACGATTTTACCAAGGGCTTGGTGGCGGGAGGCAGGATCGAACTGCCGACCTACGGGTTATGAATCCGTCGCTCTAACCATCTGAGCTACCCCGCCGGAAGAGGCGCGGGCCGCGAAGGCCCGGCTGAGAGGGGCGAGAATCCCGCGCCCCCTGTCTTGATGATACGGGGGGCTCGATTGGAGGTCAAACGCGGCGGGCCGCTGGAGATGGCTGGTGCTGTAAACTCGGCTGCATGAGTGTCCTCCGCATTGCAGGGGTGATTCCGGCGCGGCTCGGTTCGACGCGGCTCAGCCGCAAGGTGCTGCGCATGATCGCCGGGCGGCCGATGGTCGAGTGGGTGTGGCGCGCGGCGCGGGCCAGCGGGCTGATGGACCCGGTGGTGGTGGCTACCGATTCGGAGGAAGTGGCTGAAGTGTGCCGGGAGCGCGGGATTCCGGTGGCGATGACGCCGGCGGATTGCCCGAGCGGGTCGGATCGAGTGAGACAAGTGGCCCGCCAGATTGACGCCGAGATTTATGTCAACATCCAGGGCGACGAGCCGACGTTGACGCCGGAGTTCTTTCCGCCGATGCTGGCACTGTTTGCGCGGCCCGAGGTCGAGGCGGCTACGCTGGCGGTTCGCTGCCCGTCGGATGAGTTTGCCAACCCCAATGCCGTGAAAGTGGTGACGGCTCTGGATGGGCGGGCGCTCTATTTTTCGCGGGCGACGATACCGTTCGACCGCGACGGGGCGGGATTCAGCGGCTATCGCAAGCATCTGGGGATCTATGCCTATCGCAAGGCCGCGCTGGAGCGGTTTGCCGCGCTGCCGCCCTCGCCGCTGGAGATTGTGGAGCGGCTGGAGCAGTTGCGGCTGCTGGAGAACGGGATTGGCCTCTATGTGGCTGAGGCGCCCGGAGACACGATCGGGGTGGACACGGAGGCGGATCTGCTGCGGGCGGAGGCGGTGCTGAAGGAGCGAGGCGAGTCGCCGATCTGATTCGCGACATTCAGAAATTCTGAATTGCGCGCAAGAAGCGGGTAGCGCCTCAGTGCGCTGATCGGCGACGATGGTTCTCGTGGAGAAGAAGGCCCAATTCGTTGAGCAGGCTGGTTGCAGTTCGGCCATCGACCCCGATCTCGCATGGATGCAGCTCGTGAGCCACGACCCGGCGGCTGCGTTCTTCTACGCAGTCCTGACGACTGGCGTCTTCTGCCGACCTGGGTGCGCGAGCCGAAGGCCGCTGCGGGCCAACGTAAGATTCTTTCGCTCGGCGGACGAGGCGCGCGCCGCAGGCTTTCGCGCTTGCAAACGCTGCGAGCCGGGCAGCGCGTCTGGCAGTCCTTTGGACAAGATTCGCGCTCATATCGAGGCCCATCATGACCGTCCCGTCCCGCTGGCTGAGTTGGGGCGTCTCGTCCATCTGAGCCCGTTTACCGTGCAGCGGCTCTTCAAACAATCGCTCGGCGTGAGTCCGCTGCAATATCAGCGGGCGTTGCGCGCGGGGGCGCTGCGCGGCGCGCTCAAACAAGGAGAGAGTGTGACCAACGCAATTTACAACGCTGGGTTTGGCTCATCGAGCCGAGGGTATGAGGGCGCGCAACTGGGCATGACGCCGGCGCGGTTTGCCAAGGGCGGGCGCGGCGAGCAGATCGGCTGGTGCTCCGCTCGTTCTCCTTTCGGTTGGGTGATTGTGGGCGCAACGAAACGCGGGCTTTGCTGGCTGGCGCTTGCGGGCACGGTAGCCGAGGCCGAGGCCAGCTTGCGCGAAGAGTTTCCGCTGGCAACGCTCAGGCGCGATCCGTCGCTGAGTGGAATGGTTGATGCGGCGCTGTGCGTGGTTGGCGGCGAAACGAACTCAACCAAAGAGTTGGCCCCACCGCAGGTAGATTTGCGCGGGACGGCGTTTCAGTTGCGCGTTTGGCAAGCGCTGCGGGCAATTCCGCGGGGCGAGACGCGGAGCTATAGCCAGCTAGCCCGCGAGATGGGCAATCCCAACGCCACTCGCGCCGTGGCGCGGGCCTGCGCGACGAATCGCGTAGCCGTGGTGGTGCCGTGCCATCGCGTCGTCGGCGCAAGCGGCTCGCTGACCGGCTATCGCTGGGGTGTTGAGCGCAAGCGGATGCTGCTGGAAGCCGAGATGGCTGACGCGTAAGCGAGTCAGCGAGACAGATTCTGGAGCGATGGTTCGGGCCTGCTTTATTGGCAAAAACCGGATTTTCCGGTGATTTTAGGAGGTAAAATCTCACGCTGCGGGATATTTTTGGGTGGAAAGTTTTCCACAGACGTTGATTTCAATAGGGTTATAAATAATCTGCAATGTTTTTAGAGAAATTTATACCCCATGGGGGTATAGGGGGGTGGGTACCCCCTCAGGCGGCTGTTTTTGGCACGGGCTGGCCGCGCGAAGTAGTGTGGGCGACCTGGGCGGCGTAGAGGAGTCTGGTGGCCGTATCATCCTGGAAAATGTGGACGATCATGGCGTGAGCGACGCAGGCGATGAAATCGCTGATATTTTGCTGCCCGCAAAGCGGCGGCATGGCACTGCGGTAGGCGCGGTCGGCTTCGATGGAGGCATCACACCTGCTTTTTCCTTTTGCGCGTTCTGCCTTGTTGACGCGCGCCCAGGCTTGCAGGCAGCGAGCGACGGCAGGGTTTGTAGCTGCGGCGATGGGTTCGTGCACCTCGATGGGGGCGGGGGTGGTTTGAATGGATTCTGTCATTTTGGTCTCCTGATTTAATTGTTCTACAAAATGCGGTAATTATCTGCAAACCACCCGCGGACAGTGGACAGTGAACAGCGAACAGCGGACAGTGGACAGTTGACGGTTTGAGCCGGCGGTTGTTCCTTCTTCTATTGTCTTGGAGTAGGCTGTAATTCTCTGCAAACCACCTTTCGACTTCGCTCAAGGCAGGCTCTGCGGTGGGGCCAACGGCTCGCTTTTCGCTCGCTTGGGGTTCGTGGTTTCCTTCTATTTGGCACAGATCGCGAAAGGATGGGGCACCCGGCTGCAGAATGCCCCTGCGAGCTCGATGTGGTGCCAGCGGTGCTTTTCGGTGTATTCTATTCGCAGGAAGGGGGCTTTCATGGCAAAGGCTGAACTGTATATCGAAAGGCGTGAGCAGGGAGATTTTGCGGTAAGAAGACCAGGTTCGGAAAGGGCCAGTGCAATCGTCCCGACCCAAGCTGAAGCCATTAAGCGGGCTCGCGAGATTAGCCCAAATGCAGCCGTTCACGTTGAGCGCGTCCGCGACACCAACGTTGGCGGCAGGGACAAATGGCGGAAACCCTAACAACCAAATGTGTCATTGTGGCATCTTGAAAGACCGAACTGTCCTGCCGCTCGGCAGAGTCTCGGTTCAAATGCTCACATTCGGTAGTTCACGAGCTAGTTTCCTGCCAGTATTCTACTTCGTCTTGTAGTCATTCTTAATCCAGGCTGCAGCCTTGTCGATCTCGGGGTAAAGTGTGCTTTCATTAATGCCAAGATTATCGAGATCCTCTCGAATACGTCTCTTCTCACCTTGCGGAACTACGAATCGCGTTTCTTCAATCATGTATGGAAAAAACATCGTCTTAGGCGGAGCAAAACCGTACAGGATGAAGGCACCGGATTGCGCCAGAATTCGCCTGTTGCTCATCTTGGGATGAACATAATATGGCACAAATAAATCTATCGGTTTCATAATTGGCTGGAAATATGGTTTTTCAGCTCTGATAAATTGAAGTAGAGAGGGTGTCCCGCGCTCAGTTGAAAGTTGCTGAGCGGCGGTTAGGTTGATGTTACTACGCCGCCTTTTGGCTGGCGGTCGCAGGCGGGTTGAGGATTGCTTCCAAGGCCCACAGATCGCGATG
>Ga0187847_10003652_pt1 | contig 11649 bp, 10 predicted proteins | sample June2016WEW_4_10_FD_132458 | JGI IMG/M metagenome (GOLD analysis project Ga0187847, IMG submission 132458) | Peatland microbial communities from SPRUCE experiment site at the Marcell Experimental Forest, Minnesota, USA - June2016WEW_4_10 | ecosystem: Environmental > Terrestrial > Soil >...
GATTCCCACCTTCCCACAGGCACTACTACGGCGGGCAGATGAATCATAAACAACCCCAAAAATCGGACCAATGTGTAAACCATCTGCCCGGTCTGAAATGTAAAGCAAGTGCCCGGCTGGACACCAACCCACAATACTTTAGAAATCAATCAGCGCGACGAGGTCGCGCTCAAATTCTTCCCCTCCCCAAAAAAGCTGTCGCGTTTAGCTATAACAAATGATCTGTCATCCTGAGCGAGCGCAGCGAGTCGAAGGACCTGCGGGTTGCTCTTTCCAGCTTTGAAAGGGCACGGTTTTAACCGTGCCGCCACCACACACAAGAGATTTTAGAAATCAACCAGCGCGACGAAGTTGCGCTAAAATCCCGCCCCGCCACAAACTCTGGGTGCCCCACCCATTCCGCGTTTTTGCGGAATGGGTGGGAAACCACGAATCTTCATGGCACGGGCTTTGTGTCATGGCATACTTTTGCCGTGCCGCAATCCCATCCACAATACTTTACAAATCAACCAGCGCGACGTAGTCGCGCTAAAATCCTGCCTCCGCCTGGCCACAGCAGCCGGACCAGCATGGCGAGACCTTACCAAAAGAGGACCTTCTGCGCCACATCATCCGCAAATTGTCTACACTGCGCGGCATTGTTCAGACACTCTTCCTGTTTCCCCTCGCAAGCTTCAGTCAGTCGATTGATATCTTCGACTTTCCTCGCCCACTCCGCATCATTTCGGTCTAGCTTGGAGATCAATTCGGCGAGTTTGAACCGATCCGTGGGCTGCTCGTACATTTTCCCGTAGAGCAGATGTTTGCGAAGAATGTCCAGCTTCACAGCACGGTCCTCATACCACTTTGCTTCTTCTATGAGCTCCTTGCGGTGCTCTCTCTTCGCGTCGAAGTGTCGAACCATGTGTGTGCGCCAGACCCACTTCCACACCGGAAGAAGCGCCGTAATGAGGGTAACACTCGCTGCAATCAGCACAATTAAATCGGCCTTTTGTTGCATCCGGCCCCTCTCTGGTCAAGACTCTCGTTCCATCATCTATTGCGGCGGGATCATCGCCAACTCATGCGCAGTAACGCTCAGCTGACCGGAAGACGTCCTAACGACAGAACGGAACACCCGGCCCCGGGTCTCCACTTCAAATCGTGACTCGAGTTCTCCGCGCCAAACATTTAATTCGACCCGGCCGGACATTGTTATTCGATCCACAAATTCGCCGTTTAGAAGAGCACCGCCGTCTGAGAACGACCTCATCTCTTCAAAGGGAAGGGTATAAGAGCCTTCGGGCATTTTCTCGGACCGAAACGCATTTGCCGTTGTGCTAAAAAGTTCATTGCGCCAATCGTCGATGTATTTGCTGAGGTCACAGATTTCCCCATCTAGAACGAATGCCGCGGTTCTTAAATCCAACTGGACCGACTCGCCGGTCTCTTTATCGCTTTTCAGCTTTATTGTGCAATCGGCGTGGCGCACGGTTTGTTCAACTGCGTGAAAGTATTGGATACAACTTGGCACCTGACTAAAATCAACTTCTGAAACTCGCAAGAGCTTAACACGTGGGTTACTCTTAGCCTTGGCTATCGCATCGCGAGTAAACGACTTTGCTATGAAAAAGCCCGTTTGAGCTTGAGCGGCATTGATTTTGTCAATAAGAACAATCACATCGTTCTTATTGGTCTTCTTCTTCCAATTGCGGCATTCAAAGATAAAGCTGGCCGTGTACCCATTGCCGATATCTACACCTATCCAGATGTCCAATTCGGAGTGGACACCATCTACGCAGATGATCTTGTTAGGGATGATGTGAAAAGTCTTTTCACTGTACCCCGGGGAGAGCTTCAGGATTGCCGATTCGAGGATACGTACAGCAGATTCCAGGGCGTCTCCCTTGATCTTCGCAGACGATTTGCGGACCGGAGGCTTCTTCGCGTTGAGCATAAAGTAAGAATAACGCCGCGCCTCTCATGTCGGCGGAATGTATTTTCCGCAAACGCTGCCTATTCCCTAGAAGGGCTCCCCATTCCCTTGTCTCTCGTCCTCGTCTTCGCCCTCCGCTCTTCCCACCCACTTCGGCTCCTTCGACAACTTGTCAGCGTAACTCGGTTCAGACTGCTTCTTCACCGGCTCCGGTATCGGCTTCTTCGCAGCCGCCAGCCCAATCAGCGTCTTGGCGCTGGCCAGATCTCCTTCGAGCGCCTTTCTCTTCAGCAGATCGGCCAACTGCTCCGATATCTCGTTCACCCGCTTATCCGCCGCCTGACGCAGCCGCTCTGCGCCATCCTTGCGCGACGCATACTTCCGGCGCGCCCGTTTAGGCCCCTCGCCCTCGGTTGTCCTGCCCGTTTTCGCTTCCGCGTTGGTCGAACTCAACTCCTGCAGTGCTTGCGCCATCTTTCCACCATTCCCCGCTTGTCTCATTTCCGTTTTGTCTCCTCCAGGCGTACCGGAAAACCGCATAATTCCCTGCAAACGCTCCGCACCGCACTCGCCCTCCAATCTCAGCCCGTCCCACGCCCGCCAACTTGCCAACCCGCCAACTTGCTAACTTGCGAAATCGCTGACCTGCCGACTCGCTGACTCGCTAGCCTCCAGCAAAGCTTTCCAAAGCCTCTCCTCCACCAAGTCTTCCAGTTTCTTCCCGCCCTCCGGCACAATCCCGTACACCACCTTGCAGCCCATCGCCTGCGCCATCCGCGACATCGACCTCAACGAAATCGTGTTTTTCACCTCTCTCGCCTCCAGTTCGAAGACCGCCGAACGGTTCACCCCCATCCTCCCCGCAATCTCCGCCACTGGTATGTGCAGCGCCTGCCGCACTGCCCGCAAAAGATCGTTGGTTGGATTCTTCGCCTTTCCTGCCTGCCTGTAACTCCGCATCTCAAAGTCCAGCCTTTTCCGCGTCAACTCGCGCTCTAACTTTTGCATCGCAAACTCTCCTCGTTCCTGTTTCCTGGTCACTGACCACTGCTCACTGTCCACTGTCCACTGTTCTAACCGTAGCCAGAAAAATCGTAATTATGTGCAAAAACTCGCCAGAATCGGGTAAAAAGCGCCTATTTTTGAATGTTTTTGCCAGGCCGGAGCCGGGCATTACCACAAAATATCTGCTCTCACAAAGCGACTTTCTTCAAAAACGACGGTTCCTCTTTTCTTCATGGACGGAGTTCACTTTTCGATTTTGTAGGGTTATGGCCTGACCCGATTCCCTCTTTTGCCGGCCTATACACATAGCGAAAATCACTGATTTCCGTTGCGTGTTCTACACTCGATTCAAGGCAGATTCTCGCCCCCTTTTGAATTCAGAGGAAGGTTTAATTCCGTTGAGAAGATTTCCGTTTTTCGCCCTGCCCGTCGTTGCGTTTCTCCTGCTTGCCATTGCCCCAGCGATTCATGCGCAGAAACTGTCTGTTGCTCCCGCTCCGCCCGCAACGGTCGAGGAAAACCGCAAGGCTCTCAACTCGCTCTTTGCGGAGTACTGGCAAGCGAACATGGAGCGCAATCCGGAGTTTGCCTCGGAGTTGGGCGACACGCGCTACAACGACCGCGTCACAGACTACTCCGTAAAAGCGGAAAACGCCTGGCTGGAGCGCGAAGCGAATTTTCTGATGCAGTTGGCGGCCATCGACACCACTGGGCTGACGGACCAGGAGAAGATCAGCCGCGATCTGCTGCTGCGCGAGTTTACCGACGACCAGGAGGCTGCGGAGTTCAAGGAGTGGGAGATGCCTCTGAACCAGATGGATGGCATTTACACCACTTATCCGCAACTGGTGGGCGAGCTGAGCTTCTCGACAGTGAAGGACTACGACGATTGGATCGCGCGCCTGCATGCGATTCCCAAAGCCTTCGAGCAAGTCACTACGAATATGTCCATTGGCATGGAAGACCATCGCGTGCCCCCGCGCTACATTTTGGAAAAAGCTCTGGAGCAGGTGAAAGAGCTAGCCACTCAAAAACCCGAAGACTCGCCGCTGGCCGCGCCGATAAAGAAGTTTCCGGCCTCTGTAACGCCTGCCGAGCAGGAACGCATCAAGGCCGAGACGCTGGACGCTATCAGCAAAGAAGTGCTGCCCGCTTACACGCGCCTGGCGCGTTTCCTTGAGGTGAGCTACATTCCCGCGGGGCGCGCGGAGCCGGGCATTTGGGCGCTCTCCGACGGGGCAAAGTACTACGCCTTCTGCATTCGCCGCACGACGACTACTAACTTGACCGCCGAGCAGATTCACCAGATCGGATTGGACGAGATAAAGCGCAACGAATCGGAAATGCTTGCGATTGCGCAAAAGCTCGGCTTCGCGGATTTGAAGAGCTTTCGCGCAAGTTTGAAGACCAATCCCAAGCTGCATCCCGTGTCTCCCGAGGCGCTGATGGCGGCCTATCGCGGCTACATCGGCCCGATGCAAGCGAAGCTGCCGCAGCTCTTTGGACGCCTGCCCAAGGCGCCGCTCGAGGTGGCCGCGGTTCCCGATTACATCGCGAAGAATATGTACCCGGCTTATTACGAGGCGGGCACGCCGGACGGCAGCCGGCCAGGCCGTTTGCGCGTGAATTTGTATAATGCCACCGAGCGCAATCTTGACCAGGTTGAGGCCATCGCGTATCACGAAGGCATTCCCGGCCACCACTTGCAAATCTCCATTGCGCAGGAGCTGACGGACCTGCCCGACTTCCGCAAACAAGAAGGCTACACGGCATTTGTGGAGGGCTGGGCGCTCTATTCCGAGCGGCTCGGTAAGGAGGTTGGTTTCTATCAGGACCCGTATTCCGACTACGGCAGATTGGAAGCTGACAACTGGCGCGCCATCCGCCTGGTGATCGACACCGGCGTCCACTCCCAGCACTGGACCCGCCAGCAGATGATCGATTTTTTCCACGACCACTCGGGCATGGACGAGACCACGATACAGACGGAAGTGGACCGCTATATCGCGTGGCCCGGACAGGCGCTGGCCTACAAGATCGGCCAGTTAAAGCTTCTGGAACTGCGCGATCGGGCGAAGAAAGCTCTCGGCGACAAGTTCGATCTGCGCGCTTTTCACGACGAGGTGCTTGACTCCGGTGCGCTTCCGCTGGACGTTCTGAGTGACCGAATCGACGCGTGGATTGCCAGCCAAAAATAGGCCGACGTTTCGCGATAATACTGCGGCATACACTCGGTCTTTTTTGCGAATTTCGCTCCGTAGGGTTTTTAGTAGGCATATAGGCCGATAAACCAGTACATTCTGCCGGGTTATATCGCTGCTAATCGGAGGAGAAAAGCACACTCGGCAAAAAAGAGTCCGGTTACAAGCCCACACATTTCACGAAATCTCCGCATGTATCCCTAACTTCTTCAAGAAAATCAGGGATATGTGCGGACCAAAACATTGAAAAACGGCTGTTTTGGGGTCGTTTTTGGCTTGTTTTTGCGCATAATTATGCCCGTATTGGCTACCGTTTTATCAGTGGTCAGTAGTCCGTGGTCAAAAAATAGGAACGAGGAGAGTTTGCGATGCGGGAGAAGGAACGGAGATTGGCGCGTAAGAGGCTGGATGTGGAGATGCGGCGTTACCGGCGCGCGGGAATGGACAAGAATCCTACCAATGCGCTGTTGCGGGCGGTGCGGCGGGTCTTGCGTGTTCCGGTGGCGGAAATCGCGGAGAAGATGGGAGTGTGCAAATCGGTGGTGCTCGATCTTGAGGCAAGGGAAGTGAAGAATACCGTTACTTTGAGGTCGATGTCGCGGATGGCGCAGGCGATGGGCTGCAAGGTGGTGTACGGCATTGTGCCGGAGGGCGGGAAGACGCTTGAGGAGCTGGCGGAGTATCGGCTTTGGGCGGCCGCGCGGGAACTTGGGATTATCGAATAAGGAAGGTAGTTCAATGCGATGAAGGTTCTGATCGCGGGGTGAGGACGGCGAGGGATCAGTCCCAGGTCTCAAAATCGAGACCTGGGGCACCCGGCCGTTTCCACCGGATTCATGACTCCTTGCGAGTGAGACCCGCAGTGGAAGCCGGAATCTGCTCTCAGCGACAAGTTTGATTTACGCGCCTTTCACGACAGGGTGCTGGACTCGGGCGGGCTGTCGCCGGATGTCTTAACGGGCTGAATCGACAGGCGGATCATTTCGGATCAAGTGCGGCGAGTTCGCCTCCTCTGCGCGGAGTTAGCAGGTTGGCAAGTTGGCGGGCGGCATTGGTTCGGCTCGAGTTTCATCCTTCCGCGGGCCGGCAAGGCCGGTGGAGGACTAAAAGAGTGCTGCACGTTCGCCGTTTATTCATATTTATCTAATAGCCCTTTCTCACTCTCTCTCCAGAATTCAATCAGAGCTACGTAAATCCATCGTGCAGGGCTATCCCTGCAAATGCCCATGCGTATCTTGAACCCGCCGCCGGCGAATCCACGCCGGACGGAAAGCGGGAGCGAAAACCTGCAAAGGTCATACGCATCCCTTCACTCGCACACCGCGCGCGTAGCGCGGCGAGCGCACTCCAAGAAAGGTGAATCATGATTCGAGGCCATTTTTCTACACATTTGACGTTGATAGTCCTCTTCGGCGCGGCGGTTGCCGCTGCACAGGGGCCTTCTGCCGAAGCCCCAGCGGCCACAACCCCGTCGCCAAAGATCACCACCACAGAAACCGTTGTGGTAACCGCGCCCGGCGAATTTCGCGTCGAACAGGAACTGCAATCGTCCGCACTCATCGAGGAGGCGCCAGGGACCAGTCCCATCATGAGCATTGCGCAGCTTCCCAGCGTGAACTTCGAGGCCGCCGATCCTTACGGCTCCTATGAGTGGGCGGTGCGCATCTCGGTGCGCGGCTTCAATCAGAATCAGCTCGGCTTCACGCTCGACGACATACCGTTGGGCGATATGTCTTACGGTAACTGGAACGGACTGCACATCAGCCGCGCCATCACCGACGAAAACGTCGGGCGCATGGTGCTCTCGCAGGGCACCGGCGCTCTGGAGACGGCTTCGACCAGCAACCTGGGCGGAACGCTTCAGTTCTACTCCGCCGATCCCTCCGACAAGCGCAGCTACACCGTAAACCAGAGTTTCGGTAGTTTCAATATGGCCCGCACCTTCGCCAAGTATGAGAGCGGCCTGCTGGGCGGCAAGACGAAGTTTTATCTGACCGGCACCTACAATCTCTCAAAGAAGTGGAGGGGCGCGGGCGACATCGGCCAGAACTATTGGCAGTTGAATGGCAAGCTGGTGCATTACGTGGGCAACAACGGGGTGCTTTCGATCTTCGCCGATGTCTCGGATCGCCGCGAGGTGGATTACCAGGACGACAACAAGGTCTGGGTGCAGAAGCTGGGCTATAACTGGGATAACTTTGGCAACTGGGCGCAATCGGTGCAGGCCGGTCTTGCTTGCGATGGATTGAGCAGCTACCCCACCGTACTCGCCCCTCTCGGCCCCACCGCCGCCGATTACAGCAATAATGACGCCTGCGATGCCGGCTACTACGGCGGCGCGGGACTGCGCAAGGATCAGATCGGCGGCATCAGCTACAAGCAGGCGATCAGCGATCACCTGACTCTCAAGGTGACCGGCTACGGCCACCACGACGACGGGCGCGGCCTGTGGTTCACGCCTTATGTGCCGACTTACACCGACATCTTCACAAACAGTTATGCCTCGTTTGTTTCACCGATCTCGGAACGCACCTCGGAATATCAGATCAACCGCGGCGGCTTGCTGGCATCGCTGGCATACGAGAATGGGCGCAACAAGATTGAGGGCGGATTCTGGTTTGAAGGGGAAAAGTGGAACCTGGCGCGACGCTACTATCCCACCAGCCTCTCCAGCCCGATGCAGTCGCTTTACGACTTCCCGGTCCATCCCTTCCTCACGCAGTGGGAGTACGGCTTCAATACGACCGTCTACCAGATTCACGTGCAGGATCAGTACAAGGTAAACGACAAGCTGGCCCTATCAGCGGGCTTCAAGACGGTGGAAACGACCACCGATGGCGAGTTGTCGACGACCTTCCTTTCGAATCCGCCGATCATGGCCGACCCCACTTTGCAGGCCGGACTCGGCTACTATGCCGGCGAATACGCGCAGGGCCAACTGACCTCGGGCAAGCCATTCCTGCCGCAAGTCGGAGCCAACTACAAACTCGACAAGAACAGCGAAATCTTCGGCGATGCAGCTTACAACGTGCGCGCCTACCAGCCAGGCGGCTACGGCTACGGCACCTCGCCGTGGAATTCGACCCAGGCCAATTACAACGTATTGACAGCGACCCTCAAACCTGAAACCTCATGGACCGAAGAGGCTGGCTTCCGCACCACTACGCAGCATATCGCTGCCCAAACAAGCTATTTCCATGTCAACTTTTCCAACCGTCTGCTCGCCTTTTCGCAAGGCGCCGGCGTCGAGGGTAAAGCTTCTGTCCTCTCCAACGCCGGCGGTGTCACCACCAACGGCGTGGACGGCTCAATCAGCATCCACATCACTCCCGACCTGACGTTCTACAACGGCGCTACCTGGAACAAGTCGACATATGACGACAATGTGGTGACGGCCAGCGGAACCTGCCCCAAGCAATACCTGGAATCCGACGGCGTAACGTGTATCAATATCAAGGGCTTGATCACAGTCGATACACCGGAGTTCCTGTATAAGACCGCTGTGGATTACAACAAGTCCGGCGCCTTCCTTCACTTCGGCGGCGAATATATGTCCAAGCGCTACTTCACCTACTCCGACGATGGCAGCGTGGGTGGCCGCTTCCTGGCCGATGCGGGCGCAGGCTACAAGCGTGAGAAGCTGGGAGCGTTCCAGGAACTGAAGGCCCAGATCAACGTCTATAACCTGCTGAGCCGGGAGTATTACTCTTCGGTCGGCACCAACGGCTTCATCGCCACCGATCCGCAGTCGGTGAATAACAACACGCTGCAGGTGGGCGCGCCGCGCACTGTCAGCGGCACCTTGTCCGTCCGCTTCTGAAGTTGAACCTCTTGTACGGCCGGAGGGCGCGGATGCTTCCGCGCCCTCATCTTTTCGCCCGCCAAACGTGATAGCCTGTAATGTCCCTTTACAGCAGCCTATCGGCTCACGTTCGCTGCTTTTGCGGGCTATTGCATTCCTTGGAAATTGGAGAGATTGTCATGAAGCGCTTCGTTACTTTGGTCATTGCTATTGGATTTTCCTGCTGCCTGTGTGCGCAGACAGTGGATACAACTGTCTGCAACATTCTGGATAACCCGCAGTCGTTTAACGGGAAGATCGTGCGTATCAAAGGCACGGTGTACGCCGGATTCGATCAGTTTGTGGTGAAGGGCGCCGACTGCGGCATCAACGTAAACAAGAACATCTGGCTCTCTTATCCGGAAGGCACAAAGGCCAAGGCGGGCCCGGCGGTTATGGTGCATCTGCAGCCGGCACGGAATTTTGCCGGAGACGTTCCTGCGGTGCAACGGACGGCGGTCGAACTGGACAAGAACAACAAGGATTTCAAACAGTTCGATTCCCTGCTGGCCACTCCCTACAAAAAGGGCGGGATGTGCCTGGGATGCAATCGGTACGAAGTGACGGCAACGCTCGTGGGACGGGTAGACACGGTGGCAAATGCCGCAATCCCTTACGACAAGTCAGGCAAGATTATTGGCTTCGGCGGCTTTGGGCATATGAACGCGTATAGCGCCCGGCTGGTGTTGCAATCGGTTTCGGATGTTGCTTCGACAGAGGTCGATTACTCGAAGGCTCTTGCCGATACCAAAGCCGACGTGGCGACGGGCACAGGCGATACGGATTCGATGGCCACCTCGCGCAAACTGGCTGCGGCTTATGCGGCTGGGAACCCCCAAGGGGAACAGCTCAAACGGGCCGTGGGCGCATTCGGCAAAGAGAACGAGAAAAATGGAGTTGTGGTCGGATTCGGGCCTGCAAACGTAGCGGCGGCAAAGGACGAAGGCAAGGGAGCGGTGGATTCGCCGGACGGCCTGCTTTTTACGGTCACATTCAATAAGAGCCGCCTCGAAGGCGATGCCGAGACCAGGGCTTTGGTTTTCGCGGGCGAGAATATCGCCAACCTGCGCAATCCGCTGCCGCAAGGCGCGGGCGCGGGAATTTTCGATCTGGAGAATCGCGCCTGGGTAACAGTAGTTCTGGACTCATTCGCCAGCAAGCAGAAGACCCTGACGCTACCGGGCGGTTATCTGGCGATGAACGCAGTTTGGCCACCGGCCGACATCAACCAGAAGGTAGAAGATGCAATTGAGAGCTTCCTCTCAAATGAGGAGCTGCTCCACCAGTAGGCGCGCACTGCATCAGGGTTGAATCTCCCAGGTCTCAGGAACGAGACCTGGGGCGCTCAGATAGATTTAGTCTCCAAGGTCTCAAGAGCGAGACCGGGCCACCCCGAGGTATCGTTGTAAGCTGCACCAATCTCATTCAGAAACTGAAATCCAGGAAGAGGACAAGAAATGGCAGAGATAGCCGTTGAGGCCACTGAAGTACCCGCGCAACTTCCTAACATCCGCGTGGCTGTTCTGGGCGCCGGAAAGATTGGCGGCATCCTGTTGCAGGCCTTCCTGAAGGAGAACCTTTTTGCGCCCAGCCAGATTCACGCAACTGTGGGCCACGCCGACCGCGCGCTGGCGTTGAGTACGCAATGGGGCGTGGACGTGACGACCAACAACCTGGAGGCGGTGCGCCAGTCGGATTTAATTCTGCTGGGCGTGAAGCCTTTCCAGGTGCCGGATCTGGTGGCGGAGATTCGCCCCGCGCTCAACCCGGCCAAGACGCTGATCTCCTTTGCGGCATCGGTGAAGACGCGCGCCATTGAAGAGGCTGCGGGCATGGAGATCGGCGTGATTCGCGCCATGCCAAACACGCCATCTGCGCTGGGCGCGGGCGCGGCTGGATTGTGCAAGGGGCGGTTTGTCCGCGCTGAACAGATGGAATTGGCCATACGCATTTTCGAGACCGTGGGCCGCGCGGTGGTGGTGGACGAGAAGCACATGGACGCCGTGACGGGGTTGTCAGCCTCCGGCCCTGCATACATCTACATCATCATCGAGGCGCTGGCCGAAGCGGGCGTGAAGGTGGGCCTTTCGCGCGACGTGGCTACGCAACTGGCCGCGCAAACGACATTTGGCGCGGCCAAGATGGTACTGGAAACCGGCTACCATCCTGCCCTTCTGAAGGACGCTGTCACCACTCCCGCGGGCTGCACAATCGACGGAATTCTGGAGCTGGAAGAAGGCGGACTGCGTGTTACGCTCATCAAGGCTGTGATGCGGGCGACCGAGCGGGCCAAACAACTGGCTGCTGGATAAGGTGGCAGGGACTAGGGACTAAGGGACTAGTTTTTTGTGCTGAGTTGAGGATTGTGGTTTCCCAGATTAGGCGCAAAAACAAAATCGCGCCGAATCTGGGGCACCCGCAAAGGAGGCTTCAATGAACGCTGCTAAACTCGCTGAGTATGGTCTTGTTCCGGTAGCAACTTGCTGTATAGCAGACCGAAAATTAAAAATCGATATTACCGATCCGAAAACCGTCGAGCTTGCTGAATGTATTTATGCATTTCTCATTAGGGGTATTTACTTGACGCCACTGAACGCAACAGGTTGTGGTTTGACCAGGGTTGCAAACGGTGCCGGCTCAGTCTGCACGGCCTGCTGAGCTAGGCGATAGAACAATTTGCCGCGAGA
>Ga0187847_10003656_pt1 | contig 11643 bp, 12 predicted proteins | sample June2016WEW_4_10_FD_132458 | JGI IMG/M metagenome (GOLD analysis project Ga0187847, IMG submission 132458) | Peatland microbial communities from SPRUCE experiment site at the Marcell Experimental Forest, Minnesota, USA - June2016WEW_4_10 | ecosystem: Environmental > Terrestrial > Soil >...
GCTTGACCGTGTCGCCGGGTACCAGATCAGTGGCCGGAATGATCTTCCACGCACCGTCGCGCCGCACTGACGCCGCCAGGGCGAGCCGCGACTTCAGCGCTGCAAGCGTTGCCTGGGCGCGTCCTTCCTGGAAGAATCCGAGCGCAGCATTGAATACAAGAAGCGCCGCGATGACAGCAGCCTCGATATACTCGTGAAGCACGATCTGGAGGATGATCGCAGCTTCCAGCATCCAAGGGACCGGCGCCCAGAACTTCGCCAATGCCATGCGCCACGGTTGGATCGCCGTGTCCGGCATTGCATTGGGGCCATATTTTGCAAGCAGCGTTCGCGCCTCATCGCTTGTCAAACCGAGTGCAAGGTCGCCTTCACCACTACCTTCCTTTTGCGTCGTCTTGCTTCTGGATGCGCGCGTTGCCGCGAGATCCTGTTCCGTGATTGCCATGGATTCCCCGCCACAATCGTAGATTGTCCCGCAGTGGTATGAATGTTCAACATTGCACACTCATACCAAGGCGAAGCCACGGGTGAACAGTGGTCCGGATTACTTCGTTCTCACAGCAGCAGCCAACATCTGCAACTCTTCGTGGGCAGCCTCCACGGACGACGCCGGATTCTGGCCAGTAATCAAGTTTCCGTCCACGAGCACAAACGAGGTCCAGTCGGGCCCCTTCGCGTAGAGTCCACCAAGGCGTTTCAATTCGTCTTCAACCAGAAACGGAACCACGTTTGTCAGCTGAACTGCGTCTTCTTCGCTGTCACTGAATCCCGTGACATGCTTTCCCTTTACGATAGGAGACCCGTCTTTTGCTTTTACATTGCAAAGAACCCCTGGAGCGTGGCACACGAACGCGACTGGCTTTCCTGCCGCATACGCCATTTCGATTAGATTGATTGAATGTTCATCATTGGCCAAGTCCCAGAGAGGGCCGTGTCCGCCAGGGTAGAACACAGCATCAAATTCCGCGACCCGGACCTTCGAGAGTTCGACTGTAGTTGCCAGGGCGCTCTGCGCCTCAGCATCTTGCTTGAAGCGTGCAGTCGCCTCGGTTTGAGCAGCCGGTTCGTCGCTCTTCGGGTCAAGTGGAGGCTGTCCTCCGCGTGGAGAAGCCAGGGTAATCTCTGCTCCCGCATCGCGGAAGACAAAATAAGGAGCCGCGAATTCCTCCAGCCAGAAACCTGTCTTCTTTCCTGTGTTGCCCAACGTATTGTGGGAAGTTAGAACCATCACGATCTTCATGCCATTCCTCTCGCCTTCATTGTGCTGTTGAATCGGCGCTTACTCGAACTATCAGCTTTCCGAAGTTTGTTCCTTGCAGGAGTCCTATGAACGCCTCGGGCGCGCTCTCCAGCCCTTCGACGACATCTTCGACGTACTTGATCTTTCCTGTATTGAACCACTCCGACATCTGTTTCTGGAACTCGCCGTACCGCGACCCGTAGTCGTCAAAGATGATGAATCCCTGTACGCGGACGCGACGTTTCAGGAATGTCGCCATGACCTGTGCCGTGCGATCTCTGCCCTGAGGAGACTCGCTGTCGTTGTAGTGGGCGATCAATCCACACAAAGGGATGCGCGAGCGAGGATTGAGCAGCGGCAGCACAGCCTCAAACACGCCGCCGCCGACGCTCTCGAAGTACACGTCGATCCCATTCGGACAGGCCTGTGCCAACTGCTCCCTCAACTGTGGACTCCGATGGTCGATGCACTCATCGAATCCGAACTCCTTCACCGCGTAGCAGCACTTTTTCGCGCCTCCGGCGATGCCGATGACGCGGCATCCTTTCAGTTTTGCGATCTGGCCGACGACGGAGCCCACGGCACCGGTAGCTGCGGCGACAACCACGGTTTCGCCAGGCTTGGGTTGGCCGATGTCAAGGAGTCCCATGTACGCCGTAAATCCCGGCATACCCAGTACACCGAGTGCGTACGAAGGGTGCGCCATCTGCTTGCCAAGGTTGAATGCGCAATCCCCGTAGGAGATGGAATGTTCCTGCCAGCCTCCCTGGCTCAGCACCCAGTCGCCCTCAGAGAAGCCGGAAAGCTGTGAGCTCTCAACCCGGCTGACGGTCGACCCTACCATCACGTCGCCGAGCACTACTGGAGGTGCGTAGGAAGGTGCGTCGTTCATGCGCCCGCGCATGTAAGGATCGAGCGATAGATAAACAGTGCGCAGTAGCATTTGCCCCTGGAGCGGCTTGGGGAGTGGTTGAGATTCCAGCCGGAAGTTGTCCGCTATTGGCGCACCATAGGGTCTGGAAGCGAGGACGATTCGGCGATTTATATGAGGGTTCATTTAGGGTCTCCGTTCGGGTGTCAACACCGGCTGAAGCTTTCAGCCTTCGCCTTATTTCGCTTTCCCAGCGCGCGCAGCTCTCGGCAGCGGCTTAGAGGACGCTAGGGGTGGTTTCACAAACCCAGAGGTTTCCGAAGCCTTTGCGAGCATGCGGCGTTTCAAGGTTTCGTAGATCGGCTCACTCTGGAGCAGTATTGCAACCAGCATCGCTGCCAAGGAAGCCCCTAGCAATCCAAGGGTCAAGTCGCCACGTCCGGTCATTTCAATGGTAAGCACAATTCCTGTCAGGGGTGCACGCACGCTGGCCGAGAACATTGCCGCCATCCCGACCACCGCAAACGCGATAGGCGAGAACCCCGGCAGCGGAACGAAATGATTCAGGACTCCGGCGAAAAGCCCGCCCGAAGAAGCGCCAAGTACTAGAAGCGGTGCAAAGAGTCCCCCAGGTGCGCCTGCAGCATACGACCACGGGCCGAGGAGAAAGCGCGCTAGGAAGACGATCAGCAGACCCCCGATGGCATAGCGGTCGGCGAGGATGGCCTGCGTCAGCATGTTGCCACCCCCAACCACAGCTGGAGCAAACCAGGCGGCAAGTCCCACCATCGCACCGATGATGGCTGCGCGGCTCGTCGACGAGAGGTGGGGAAATCGGTCCAAGCGATCCGCGAAATGAAGCAGGCCCGCGACGGTGAGGTTGTATAGTGCGCCTACCGCGCCCAACAGTGCACCCAAGGCCAGAAACGGCCCAATTCTCCACGCTTCGATGAAGCTAACCTGTCTGACCTCGAAGTCCAGGCCGTTGCCCAACATCATTCGCATGGTCCACACCCCCACCAAGGCAGCCGCCAATGTGGCCACAAGCAGCCAAGGCGTGATGCTGCCAGTTAGTTCCTCGAACACAAAGATGGAGCCACCGAGGGGAGCATTAAAGGCTACGGCGAGTCCTGCACCGGCCCCGGCCGCCCCGATGACCTTCTTGTCCTGATCGTCATGGATGAGTTTGTGCGAGATCACCCAGCCAAGCGCGGCACCCATTTGGACGGTCGGCCCCTCGCGGCCGAGGGCAAGCCCAGAGCCCAGGGCGAGCAGTCCACCAAAGAACTTGACAGGCACCATGGTTGGCGGAGCTTCCTCCGCCTCCCCACTGAAAACAGCTTCCACATGTTGAATGCCGCTCCCCTCTGCTAATGGTGCAAACCTAATCACGATGGCGCGCGCCACGGCGGCGCCCACAAGTCCCAGGGCGACCGGCGCCAGCCAGCCGATGTGGGGCCAGAAGTGCGCCAAGCGGATTAACTCATCGCGCCAGTGATCTAGGACAATCAAAAGGTAGCGGAACGCTCCGCCGACAAGGCCGATAAGAATCCCGGCTAGGATGCTGCCGGCTGAGAGTCGGATTACACGCGAATTAGAAAGTGTCCTTAAAACGTTATGCCGCCAGTAGTCGAGTAGTAGAAGCTTTACTGAAGCGGTCATTACCGGGAGCCGAGTTTCTTGCGCAGGGCTGCGGCGCGTTTTCGTGCGTACTCCCAGGCAACCACCGCGACGAGCACAACTACCACGATGACAATCGCCGACACTCTCACATCCGACGGAATTAGATCCATCAAACTCTCCCCCTGGTGCGAACAAGGTGACGCCCCTTTGTTGATTGCATATTATCTGGCGTCACTGTTGGACCGCAGGCTGCGGAGATTACCCTAAACAATCGCCTACCATGGCCACTCACTTCAATCCCAGCTCAGTCAGGACCTTGGGATTTTCTTCGCCCGTGGCCAGCATCTTGTGACACGCAGAGCAGTCATTGGTGATCGTTTGGCCGTCCGCACTGGTGTGACTTCCGTCATGGCAACGGAAACAGCCCAGCGAATTGATGTGACCAAGATTGTTTGGATGCGTCCCCCAGGTCACTCGCATTTCCGGAAACACATTGCGCATGTAAATTCGCGCAATCTCTTCGCCAGCCTGCTGCACGGCAGCGTGCTGTGCTCGATCAATTTGGGGGTAGTTGGTTTGATAGAACCGGGTGATCTCGCCAATTATGCTCTGCTGGGCAATTTCGCGAGTGGCGTAATTCACCTTCAGAACTTGAACCGCTTCCTTCTTGATGTAGGGAAGACTCGGGCTGATTCGCCCGACCGACATTTGCTTGTCTACTGCATCCTCGGGCAGATCGAAGGTATGCGTCGGGCGGTTGTGGCAATCCACGCAGTCCATTACGCGATGCTCACCTTTGTCCAACTGTTCCTTTGTAGCTTTCTTGTCACTGGAAACAAACTCGACGGTCTTTCCATGATCATCGGTGTAGTCCACTACCGGGATGATCTGCCGCTCGATATCCGTCGAAATGTAGCGGATGCGCACTCCATCGGCGAGGTGGTGGCCGTGGATACCGACCGACCCCTGCCACGTGCGTCCACCCACCTTCATCAGAAAAACGTCAGTCTGCGGCGTGTTCTTCTCGTCGTCCGAGTAGCTCGTATTCACCAGGAACTTATCGCCGGTAAAGCGCTGCGGCCAATGACAATGCTCGCAGGTGGCTTGCGCCGGACGGAGGTTCTGCACTGGAGATGGTATCGGTTGCGGATACGTGTGGAACGCGACTGCCCAAACCTGCCCCAGGCCGGAGAGTTTCGAGCGCACAAACCAGCCCGCCCCCGGGCCGATGTGGCAGTCGACACAGGCCACACGCGAGTGCGGAGAATTCAGATATGCGGTGTACTCAGGCTGCATCACCGTGTGACAGGTCGTCCCGCAGAAATTCTGAGTATCCATGTATTGCACGCCTCGGTATGCAGCCGTACCTACGATGAGGAGATTTATCACAGTCGCCAAGGCCACCCATTCAAGAGTGCGCCGCACGACGGGCAGAGAGAGATCAACAGCGGGGAAGCTCTCCGGCAGTTTCCCGCTCGCGCGGAGAGTTCGCCGCCTCAGCCACACTCCGAGCGGAATCAGAAGCAGGCCGAATACAAAGAGTCCAGGGAAGACCAGGAAGAACAGGATGCCGATGTAAGGATGCGGGGGACCCGGTAAGAAGATCTCATAGAACCAAAAGGCGATCGTCACCAGGGCCGTGCTGGTCGTGATCGCAGTGCCTGCGATCGTGAGTGGATTCTGCCCGAGAAAGTAGATCGGCCGTGACCATTCTCGTATACGCTCCGGCAGATTCATCATGAAACTTCTACCCGGTAACCGTTGATCTTAGAACTCGTAATGCACTCCCACTGTTAAATTGTTTGCATGGAAGTTGCGAGGCGCCGTGTATCCGTAGGCCGGGCCGCTCATCGCCGTGTTGGGCAGCGTGCTGCAGGGCACCACCGGAGCCGCGGCAGCCGGTGTAGGAAGGGTGCTGGAGGGGTTGCAGTACTGCGCTCCTGAAGGACCACCTTCGCCGTAGCCGAAGTAGTCATACTCGCCCTTCCAGACCAGGTTCTTATGCATTGCATAGGCGAGATTCACAAACGGTGTCTGGTAGGTAGAGACCAGCGATCCGTTCACATCGCGCGGATCGTTGAAGAAACGGCTACCATTGACCGAACTCAACCGGTAGCCGATATTGGCGTGGAACTTCTCGACTGGTGAAAGCGCCAGGGCTACGGATGCGTATTGCGTTGGAGCGTCCATGAAGTCCCTGGCTGGACCAAAGGTGTAAGGTCCCGATCCCCCGTAGGGATACGGGGTAATATAGATGTCAGCTGACCCAACAAACTCGGCCATCTCCTCCGGGCTCACAAACCGGTTGTGAAAAGCAACGCTGCGTTCCACGCCGAGTTCCTTCGCCATGGCCTGCAATTGAATCTGGTATCGGTCGCCTTCGCGCTGCCTGATGTGCGGGTGGGTCGCCCCCACGATCAGGTACACCACGTCGGGCTGTTCAGCCACGATGCGGGGCAGGGCCTCAATCACCCGCTCAATCCCTTTGTTCGGAGACAACAGGCCCAGCGTGAGCAGTACTTTCTTGCCCGTTGTTCCTGTCGCTCGCTTGTATATGCCGGGGTCTCCAAATGGCAGGTCCGGGACGCCATGCGGAATCAGGTCTATCTTTTCCTCGGGGGCATGGAACACTTCTCTCAACACCTGCGACGAGTGCTTGCTCATCACAATGAGGCGAGCGGACAACGCCACAATCTCTTCCATCACGATGCGTTGATTGGCGTTGGGCGCGCGGAGAACCGTATGCAGGGTTGTGACCACCGGAATCTTGAGCCGCCTCATCAGGCGCAGGATGAAGCCGCCCGCGGGGCCTCCGTAGATGCCGTACTCGTGCTGAAGAGATACCATGGCGACATTGCTGGAGTTAAGGAAGTCGGCGGCGTCTTCGTAGGAGGACGATTCACTCTCTGCTAGCTCAAACCGGACGCGCGAGGGGTACTTGTAGTGCGACCCTGGATCACTAGCCGCGACGACAAGAATCTGAGCTCTGGTGTACTCGCCAAGAATCGCATTGCACAGGTCAGTGGTGAAGGTTGCGATTCCACAGTGCCGGGGCATATGGTTTCCTACCACAGCAATCCAACTCGGAGCCGACACGCTCGAACTCGTCCACGATGAAGGCGCCTCGGATGCCGGCAGGGAGCGGTTGGTCTTCAATGCAGCCCCGCCTGGTGATGCGCTCTTCTGAGATGCCATCGATAGCTCCTGTCATTGCTTTGCTTGCCCATCGCACACGCTGGCTTCGAACGCCCGCTAAGGGTTCTTTTGTTGTAACTCCATGCTCCTCCGGAGTCTGTTCACTTTTGATCATTGCGCAGACAAGCTGGAAGTTCCTGCTGATGGCAGCTAAGAAGTATCGAGGGGTACTAGGGAATGGCCGTGACTCTGGCCGCGATGTTGTTGCCACCAGGAACGAGCGCTTGGTCGAGAGGGAGCAACGATGCCCATCGTCATGTTCTCGCCCGACGCCGATTACTCTTGCTCGTACTTGCGACGCAGCGGTGTGAAGTTAGCTTCTGCCGCGGGAATAAAAACCGAGAAACATGTGCCTGAGCGATTCGGTTGGCGGCTGCTCCAGAAGCGTATTGAACCGCCAACACGGTCGACAATGCCATTGCACAGCCACAATCCCAGCCCTGTTCCCTTGTCGCCTTTCGTGGTGAAAAAAGGCTCAAAAAGCCGCGCATGGTTTTCAGGATCAATTCCCCTGCCCGTATCGGCCACCGAGATGCAGTAGCCGCAGCTGCCGCGAAGTTCACAGAGCCAGGGAGGAGCGGGATATAAGTGGAGGATAATTTTTCCTTCGGCAGATGTGGCATCGAGCGCATTCAGCAGGAGATTAGCGATGACCTGAGCTTTTTCGCCTCGATAGCCGACAATTGTCCCGTCCGTTTCAATCCTCTGATGAACCACCACTCCTTGCCTTTCAGCCTGGGGACGATAGAAGTCCGATGTCTCATTGAGCAGCTCGCTCAGCTTGAATTCAGTCGGACGGTTGCTGTCGCGGTGAAACTTGAGCATCTGAGTAGCAATGCGACTAAGACCTCTTACCTGAGTGTCAAGCGCGGCAATGTAAGCCTGCGCTTCTGGACTACTTTGCAGAGGGGCTAGCAGAAAGATGAGATTCGTAATAGCTCCCAGAGGATTGTTGATCTCGTGGGCCATGGTCGAGGCGAGTCTAGCTGTTGCGGCCAACTTCTCGCTATTCATCAGAGCATGTTCCATCCGTTCGCGCTCTGCCATTTCCAATTGCAATCGTGAGTTCAGATTTTCCGCCTCTTCCGTCAATTCATGCTGGCGGACCGCAGACAACATTAACTCCTGATTCATCGCCGTTGCCTTCTGATGGAATCGCGCTGTCTCTGTCACCTGAATGATGATCCCCACCGGACGTTCCTCTGCATCGAGAAGCGGCCACATCGCATAGGACCAATACGCCGCGCGCGCTTCAGAGCGTTCCGGCTCCGTGTGGGTTTCGGCCTCCTGCGTGCGATGGACCCGATCCAGAATCGGCAAACATCCGTCATCCGGCATAAGTTCGGCGAAAGGGATTCCGACCAGTACATCTTTGCTCTTGCCTGCCAGGCGGCAAGCGGCCGGGTTCACACAGCGAATGATGTGCTGGGCTCCCGATACGGCGACCATTGGAAGCGGTGAGCCGCCAAACATCAGATCGCAAAGCATCCCCAGGTCGGTTGCTGCGGCGGTGTGGCGTCCGGTTCCGGGCTGGGAATCCATAAATGCCTCAGGTCTTGCTCTTGGGCTTGGCCTTCCCTGAGAGGACCTCCTCCTTCTTGGCTCGGATCAACGGCTCAGGAATACCCGTAATAAGACGCTGATACCCTCTGAGACGTTCGCCGGCTATGACCATTCCCTTAGAGGTGATTTCGTACTCGCGGATGTCCTGGCTGTGTTTGCCGCCACGCATCTTGATAATCACAAGTATCTTGCGAAGCCGGCCCTCGATCGATACGTACCGCAGCCGGATGATGTCGTCGGTGAGAAACGAAATCGAATAAGTACTGAAGGGGAATTCGGTGAAGGATTCATCCACCTCCACCGTACTTAGAATCGTCACTCCGATTCCGGTCAACGCGAAGATCATGCGGTAGAGAGATTCGCGGAAATCCTCGCGAAATCCGGGCGACAGCGCCATTTCAAATCCCGCCAGAGAATCGATCACCAGGCGCTTAGCGCCGATCTTCTTGACCGCGTCGAGAATCTCGTTCATGGTCTCGTCAACCGAGAGGTCCAGTGGACGAAGGTAGAGGATCAGAAGCGTTCCATCCTTCTGCGGCGCCTCCAAGTCCAGTCCGAAACTGCCCGCCCGATCCGTGTACGCCTGCGGACGTTCTTCAAACACCGCCACAATCCCGGGCTCGCCTTGACGTATGCCTTCGGCGATGAACTGAGTCGCTAAGACCGACTTTCCCGTTCCCGAAGCACCCGTTACCAGGACGCTATCGCCCTCAGGTATGCCGCCGCCCATCATCTTGTCCAGCTCTGGAATGCCGATGGAAAGGCGCCGCTGGCTGGGTGGCTTGCTTTTGTGTCCGCTCAGTCCAAAGGTACGCGAGAAGGCTTGCAGCCCGGCATCGGTGATGCGAAAGGTATGCAGGCCTGGAACAGAAGCCTGCCCTCGCAGCTTTACGATCTGCAGCTTCCGCACGATGGAATTTCGTTTTGCAATTTGGCTGCCAAACGGTGTGGTTGTGCCCGATTCTGTAGTGACCGTAAGGTTAGGAAACACATTCTGCACCATCTGCAGGGTCACAGCTGCGCCGAGCAAAGAAAGAAGCAGTCCGAGCAACTGACCGGTGAAAAAGACACCCCCCGCGGGCATGGCGCTGGTCACTTTGCGAAGCAGACTCCCCAAAGCCGTCCAAAGATCCATCTGCCGTGACCAGCGAAGCGCCAAGACTGGGAGCTTCCGCCCTCGCTAGCGTCAGAGCACGAGCGAGGAGCGAGCGATACCCGGCCACTCCCGCCAGAGCACAAAGAGGCCCGCGCAGCTTCTCGCACACACGAACGGCCACAGGTTCGGTCAGTTCGCAAGTGTGACCAGCAGCGGCTTCATAAGCGATGAGGCTCCGTGCCAAGTCCATTCTGTCGAGAGAAAACGTCATAGTGTGCACGGTGTAAACGATTCGCCGAGTATGCAAAGCAGCATCGAGACGTCGCAAAGAATACTACAGCTTTGGCGCTGAGAGGAATAGGCGGTCCTCATCCGAAGCAACCAGCTTCATTTCTACTTCGTGAAGATATCGTGGCTCTGGTCGAACAGTCGCTCGGTTTTTCCAGCTTGTTCGGCGGCTTCGTTTGCGACCCGGTCCAACATCTTTTGATCTTCCAGCTTCTTAATATCCGCGGGACTGTTCGAGTCCGTGGACTCTGGTTTGTGGTTCGGGTTCGACATGTTCGCGATCTCCTTGAAAGGCTGTCGGCTATAGAATCTCACCGTCACGCTCCAAGGGCTGAGCAGTTTTGACCATATCTACTGCGAGCAAGGGCAGATGGTTGTGGGGAGCGGCGCAGTTCCTCAGCCAATACACCGCCCCGACTGTGCCGCAGAAGGAGAAAACCAAATGAACCAAGGCGCGAAGGACGAAAGCAACCGCACCGTTCCGCAAGCCAAGGGCGACGCGAAAGAGAGGGCAGATCAGGCCCCTGATGATCCTGCCCTGGAGTCCGAGGGCAAAGCCGAGGACCTGGCCATTTCGACGAGCCTTTTTCTCGCACCCCGCCAGGAACTGCTGAAGGTCGAGGAAGAACTGAAGCAAGAGAAGAAAGACGCCGAGCAGAAAAAGGTCGGCTAGGAACAATGCGGGCTGCGGTTGTGAGCGAGCAGGGCGCGTCGGCACTGGGCGATGACGGCACGAATGACCTAGGCGTCGGTGAGGTGCGGCGTACGAGTGAGCTTCAGGTCTGGCTCCTGAGTGAGCACCTTGTCAATGTTCCGCTAGTCAAAGCAAATGAGCCTTCTGCAACGGCCGACGCAGCGTAAGTAGATTCGTCTCTGTTCGGCTTTCCTGAGTCATGGCGTGAGTCTCGGAACAAACGCCGGTCAGATTGTGCAATATTGCACAGCTCGGTTCGCGCCAACGCGTTAAATTGTGCGATACCCGGCTCGCTTGGGCACCAGTACCAGCCTGGAGAGACTGCGCGAGGAAAGTGAAAGAGGAGAAGCCATGAGAAAAATTATGTTGTTCGCTGCTGTGTTGAGTCTGACCAGCCTGGGCTGGGCGGAGGCCAAGAGTTTGGCACCCACGGAGCGTCTGGCTGCTGCCAGCAAAGTTCTGGGCAGGATCATGGCCTCACCAGCTACGAGCATCCCTGGAGAAATTCTCAGTCGGGCAAAATGCATCGCGGTGGTGCCGAGTATGTTTGAGGGTGGTTTGGTCGTTGGCGCAGAAAGCGGCCACGGGGTGGCTACTTGCCGCACCGCCAAGGGATGGAGTGCGCCAGTGTTCTTTACCGTGAAAGGCGGCAGTTTCGGATTACAGATCGGAGTCGAAGGCGTCGACCTAGTCATGATCTTCCAAAAGGACGAGGGAATGGCGCGCCTACTGTCCAGTAATGTCGAAGTCGGAGCTGATTTCTCTTCGTCAATCGGGCCAATCGGAGGAGATTTCTCCGAGGACACTGATTCGAAGCTGCACACAGAAATACTGACCTACTCCTATGCAAGAGGCGCCTATGTTGGCGTTACGATCACCGGCGCATCGGTTCGCCGCGATGACGACGCAATGCAGGCCGTCTATGGGCGCAACGTCACTACCAGCTCTGCACTGCTGGGCGAGGTAGCGGTGCCGAAGGCCACCTTGGCGTTCGTCTCGGCAGTCCGAGACACCACGGCGAAGCGCTCCGGGAGTGAGGCCGCGAAATAGTCATGAACCACGCGCATACGAAA
>Ga0187847_10003662_pt1 | contig 11624 bp, 8 predicted proteins | sample June2016WEW_4_10_FD_132458 | JGI IMG/M metagenome (GOLD analysis project Ga0187847, IMG submission 132458) | Peatland microbial communities from SPRUCE experiment site at the Marcell Experimental Forest, Minnesota, USA - June2016WEW_4_10 | ecosystem: Environmental > Terrestrial > Soil > Wetlands...
AAGTGTGCAAGCGGCCGCCACCGAGATCATCGCCGACCTGGTCACTTCTTTCGCCCGACAAAACAGCTTGAAGGACGTTTGCCTTGGCGGCGGCATTTTCCAAAACGCACTCCTCATCGCGGACTTGGAAAAACGTCTGGAAGGTCTTTCTTTTTTCGTTCCTCCCGCTCCCGGGAATACGGGAACGGCGTTGGGTGCGGCGTTAACTGTTTGGCATGAAGCTGGGCATCCAAGAACGAATATTGCAAACGATGTTTACTGGGGACCTTCATTCAGCAGCCAGGACATCAAAGACGTACTTGATAACTGCAAGGCGCGCTACTCCGTCAGCGTCACAGACGAACGTAAAATGGAAACCACGGTGCACTTGCTCATGTCGGGAAAGATTGTGGGCTGGTATCAGGGCGCGGCGGAATTCGGTCCGCGAGCGCTCGGCAATCGTAGCGTGCTGGCTTCGCCGTGGGGTGGTTACGTGAAAGAGAATCTTAACGACTACATCAAGCACCGCGAGTGGTTCAGGCCATTTGCCCTTGCTGTTCCCGAGGAGGATTGCGGACTCTATTTCGAGGCTTCGTCTCTCTGCGAACACATGAACTCCCTGGCCTGGGAGCGGCCGGACCACAAGATTCTTCCTGAAGGATTGGCATTTGACGGCGGCCGGGTTCGATTGCAAATCGTGAAGCAAGAAACCAATCCGTTATTCTGGAGACTGCTTAAGCAATTCGGCGAATCCGCGCCCGCGCCGATACTTGTGAATACGTCATTCAATCTTTTCGGCGAGCCGCTGGTAGTGAACCCGCGGGACGCCGTGCGCAGCTATTTCTGTTCCGGCCTGGATGCGATGGTAATAGGCAACTTTGTGCTCGCTAAAGCTGGCCTGTCACAACTGCAATCCAGCGCGAAAACCACTATTTCGCGAGCTCCGGCCGTCGTCTAAACCGTGGAACAATTTGTCAGTCGCGATCTTAACCCACCAAAGTGCCGCCGCTTGACCGTCTTGTGTTCTCCACAGGCTTCTCGACTTAGCAGTCACTGAACAAACGAGAAATAGCATTTCCGTCTTCCTGCAATGAAGCCAGGCTTGCGAACCTTACGCATATTCTGTAGCGCCAGGGTGGGGCAGTGATTCCAGTTATCGCGGGACATCGCTCCGCCGCATCCGTAAAGCGCCTCATGAACAACCCATCCGTCGGCGCAGCAGCTCGCATTCGCCCCGCTACCTTTGCGGATTATCCGCAAATAGCTGCGCTTTCTGCCCGCTACGGACTGAATTCGAAGAACACCGAAGAGTGGATGCATCTGTGGAGAGACAATCCCGTCTACGTGGGCCTTCCCTCGTGGACCATCGGGTGGGTCTTGGAGACTGCTTCCGAGGAGATCGTGGGCCATATCGCCAACATTCCCTCTCATCTGGAGTTCAAAGGACGCCGGTTGCTGGCCGCAAGCGGCGGGGGGTTAGTGGTGGACGAGCATTATCGCAGTTATTCTTTCGCTCTCTTCAGCCAATATTGCAACCAATTCGCGCCCGATCTCTTTCTGAATACGTCGGTGAACGCGAACGGTATGCCCCTGCATCAGCTGTTTCATTTCTTGCCGGTGCCGTCGGGGGCGTGGAACCGGGCTTCGTTCTGGGTGACTAACTATCCCAATTTCGCATCGCGCATGTTGATGCAGAAACAATGGCCGCTCTGGCTTACCTATCCTACCGCTGCGGCAGTCGCCATCAAAGATTCTCTCCGGCCTCATGTCAGCGCGAAAATCAAAAGCGGACTGGAGCTGAATCTTCGCGATCGCTTCGACGCTGATTTCGATGAATTTTGGCGAAGCCTTAGCGACAGGTCATCTTCCGTACTCGGGGTTCGTTCGCGCGAAACGCTCGATTGGCACTTCAAATACGCTTTGCAAAACGGTACGGCTTGGATTGCAACCATCACTCGCGGCAAGCAACTACTCGCATACGCAGCTTTTCTGCGTCAAGACAATCATGAAGTTGGGCTCAACCGCATGCGCCTGGTGGACTTTCAAGCTCTCGATCGCGACCCCGAACACCTCGTGCCCATGATCGCGTTGGCCCTCAAGAAATGCCGGGCCCAGGAAATTCACATGCTCGAAGCCATCGGATTTGCTCCAGACAAACAACGCGTGTTGTCGCGCATCGCTCCTCATCAACGCGAATTACCGTGTTGGCTGTACTTCTACAAGTCCAATAAGAAAGACCTGCAATTGGCGGAACAACTAAGAGATCCCGCCGCGTGGGATCCCTCTTCCTTCGACGGCGACGGCAGCCTCTAACCAACGCCAGCTATTCCAGAAAACTATGTGCGGCATCGCAGGGATGATCGGTTTTAACGGCCACAACGCGAGTCCCGATCTCCTCAAGAAAATGTCGGATGCTCTGACCCATCGCGGCCCTGACGCGAGTGGCCTGCACTTGGACCGCGAAGCAGGCCTAGCTCATAGACGCTTGAGTATTCTTGATCTCGAAGGCGGCGGCCAGCCGATGTCCAATTCCGACGGCTCACTCTGGATCACTTATAACGGCGAGATTTTCAACTACCTCGAACTGCGCGAAGAACTTATCGCCAAAGGACACTCCTTCGCTACACGTTCCGACACAGAAGTCATTCTGCATCTTTACCAAGCTGAGGGAGAGCGTTGCGTACATCGCTTGAACGGGCAGTGGGCCTTTGCTATCTGGGATTCTCGGCAACGCAAACTGTTCGCTTCGCGTGACCGCATGGGCATTCAGCCCCTCTTCTATACGATTGCAGATCAGACTTTTCTTTTCGCATCCGAAATCAAAGCCCTGTTCGCGCATCCCGCGGTTGCCCGTGAGCTCGATCTCAAAGCGCTCGATCAGATATTTACATTCTGGGTCACATTACCGCCGAGAACTGCATTTCGCGATGTCAAACAACTCCCTGCTGGCCACAACCTGACGGTACAAGACGGGCAAGTACACGTTACTGAATATTGGAGCTTGGATTTTTCGCAAATCGAACCCTCCGACGCGTGGGACGAAGCGCTGGTGCAAGCCAAGTCGGAAGAATTGCTCGCTTTACTTTGCGATGCGACACGCATCCGATTGCGTGCCGATATTCCCGTCGCGGCATATTTAAGCGGCGGCATCGACTCCGGCGTGATCGCGGCTCTCGCAAAGCGCTTCGCGCCCGATACGTTGCGGACGTTTTCTATCGCTTTCGAAGATGCGCATCTGGATGAAAGCCTCCATCAGCAAATCGTCAGCGAACATCTAGGGACAGCCCACTCGCAAATCCGTTGCTCGACTCGCGACATTGGCGAGATATTTCCAGAAGTTGTATTCCATACAGAGCAACCAGTCCTACGGACCGCGCCAGCGCCGTTATTTCTGTTGTCAAAGCTTGTGCGCGATCGAGGAAATAAAGTCGTCCTCACCGGCGAAGGCGCCGACGAGATTCTTGGCGGTTACGACATCTTCAAGGAAGCGAAGATTCGTCGCTTTTGGTCTCGCCAACCTCAATCACGCACGCGGGCCAGCCTGCTGCAGCGGCTTTATCCGTATATGGAAAACATTCAGAAGCAGCCCGCAGCGTACTTGGCGAGCTTTTTCCGCGTCGAAGGCCGCGACGGCGCAAGCCCATTCTTTTCCCACCTGCCTCGCTGGCAGCTGACCGCTAAGTTGAAATCTCTATATTCCAAGGAAGTTATAGATTACATAGGGACTTACGACGCTTACGATGAACTCGAACAGTCCCTTCCCGCCGCATATGCGCAGTGGCCGGGCTTCTGTCAGGCACAGTATTTGGAGACAAAATACCTGCTTCCCGGCTATTTACTTTCCTCCCAAGCAGACCGGATGGCCATGTCCCACTCAGTCGAAGCTCGCTATCCGTTTCTCGACCATCGCGTGGTAGAATTCTGCCAGAAATTGCACCCTTCGCTGAAAATGCGCGTTCTGGACGAGAAGTTCTTGCTTAAGCGGGTCGCCAGGAACTTACTCCCCGAATCGATCCTTCAGCGCCCGAAGCAGCCTTATCGTGCTCCAGATGGTGCCAGTTTCGCAACACCCACTTCCCCGGGGTACGTTGCTGACGTGCTTGCAACGCAAAGTATTTTGCGAGACGGGATCTTCGATCCTTCCCCGGTCCAACGTCTCGCGGAAAAATTCAGGAGCGGCCGAGCCGTGAGCGTGAAAGACAACATGGCGATGGTGGGCGTCGTTTCAACCGGGTTGCTGATGCAGCAACTGGTCGTCCAGCACCAGCCGGCAACCTATGCCATCCATTGAGCAGGAAATACGCAGCTTCATCGTAGGGCAGTTTCTGCTTGGCGACGAAAGCAGCCTCCATAACGATGACTCGTTTCTGGAAAAAGGCACGTTCGATTCAACTGGCATACTCGAGCTGGTTTCGTTTCTCGAGCAGAAATATCAGATTGAGCTGGAACCCAATGAACTGGTCCCAGAAAATCTCGACTCCGTGAATGCTCTGGTACAGTTCCTGCAACGCAGAGTTCCCGCGCTTGCAGTCGCCCAGGCGCAAGTTCAAACTTAGCTAAACCAAACCTACAGATTTACGGCACATGCAGCCCACACTGGCCATTTCGCACGACTTGCTCCGGATTGATGCGTCCGCGGAGACCGAACGCATTACTTCCGCCATTCGCCAAGCCATTGGGCAGCAGCTCCACTGCAAAGGTGCGGTGGTCGGCGCGTCCGGAGGCATCGATAGTTCAGTGGTGGCATACCTCTGCGCGCGGGCCCTGGGTAAAGAGCGCGTGTTGCTTCTCTTCACGCCGGAAGTCGATTCCTCGCCCGAAAGCCTGCATCTGGGCCGCGCGATTGCCGACGAACTGGGCGTAGAGTCACATCTGGAGGACATCGCTCCCATTCTTCGTGCAGCGGGCTGCTACGAGCACCGCGATGCTGCTATTCGCCTTGTTGTACCGGAATACGGGGCTGGCTGGAAAAGCAAAATGGTTCTGCCGGACCTCCTTTCGTCCGGCCGCTATCCAATTTTTTCAATCGTGGTGCAATCTCCTGCAGGGGAGCAAAAACAAGTCCGCCTTACTGCTGAAGCATACCTTGGCATTCTCGCGGCCACGAATCTCAAGCAACGCACACGCAAGATGATTGAGTACTACTATGCGGATTTGAAACACTATGCGGTCGCGGGGACACCCAACCGCCTGGAGTACGACCAGGGCTTCTTCGTGAAATATGGCGATGGTGCGGCCGACTTCAAGCCCATCGCTCATCTTTACAAGTCGCAGGTCTTTCAATTGGCAGAGTATTTGGGAGTTCCCGGGGAAATTCGGCGCCGCATACCCACCACGGACACTTATTCCCTCGAGCAGACGCAGGAGGAATTCTATTTCTCGCTTCCGCTCCACAAGATGGATTTGTGCCTCTACGGAAAAAACAATGAAATTCCCGCGTCTACCATTGCTCCGGCCGTGGGCATTCCTGAATCACAGGTAGAACGCGTTTACGGAATGATTGATGCGAAGCGCAATGCGACCCGATATCTACATCTTGCCCCGGTCTTGATGGCGCCCGTTCCCGAAATCAAATAATCGTTCTCTGAAATATCCCAAAAATGACCGCCGTTCTCGAATCTAAGGCACTTTCGCAGGGACATTCTCAGATCCCCAAGAATGTCACCGACTATTTACTATCGGCCAAGGATGCCGCGCGACCAGCCTTGATTACGCAGCGCGAATCCCATACCTATGGGCAATTGCTATCGGCGTCGAACGCAGTCGCCCACTTTTTGCTTGGGCACGGCGGGCAAAAAGGAGATCGTGTTTTTCTTTTGGCCGAAAATTCATTCTTCTGGCTGGCTGCCTACCTCGGCACAATGCGCGCGGGGCTTGTTGCGATTCCGCTACCGGCAGCGCTCGAGCCGGAGGCCATGCGGCAGATCGCCGAGATGACGCAACCACGCTTCGGATTCATTCAGAGCAAGGCGGTAAGTACGGCCACTCAAATCCCTGGAATGCTCGTTGCGAGCGACGCATCCGATTGCTCCTCCTCGGGAATCGTTGATTTTAAGCGGATGCTTGAGCATTTCGCTGAAAGTACAGACTCGAATGTCCGCTTGCCGGAAACGGCGTCTTCTGACCTAGCGGCCTTAATGTTCACGTCTGGTTCCACGGGAAAACCCCGCGGGGTGATGGTCTCGCATGGCAACATCATCTCCAATACTGAGTCCATTATTTCAAGTCTGCACCTCAGAGCGCAGGACCGCATTATGGCAGTTCTTCCCTTTCATTATTGTTTCGGCGCGTCCCTTTTGCATACCCATCTGTGCGTCGGCGGCAGTATGGTGACGGATTCGCGTTTCATGTATCCGGACAAAGTTCTTCAGCGCATGGTCGAAACCGAATGCACAGGATTCGCAGGCGTTCCCAGCCATTTCCAGATTTTGCTGCGCAAGTCGAGCCTTCCCCGCATGAAGTTCCCGCATCTGCGATACGTGCAGCAGGCCGGCGGACACATGGCGCCGGTCTTCGTGCGTGATCTCAAGGCCGCATTGCCGGATACTGATATTTTTCTCATGTACGGACAAACTGAGGCCACCGCGCGCCTCACATGCCTCTCGCCATCCGATGTGGCTTCGAGACCCGGATCGATCGGCAAAGCCATTCGAGACGTAACCATTCGCGTTGTGAACGAAGCGGGCATCGACGCCAAACCTGGCGAACCCGGCGAAATCGTCGCGCAGGGCAAAAATGTCACTCCTGGCTATTGGCAGGATCCTGAAGCTACTGCAGTCACCTTTCGCGACGGATGTTTACATACGGGCGATGTCGGCACACTCGATGATCAAGGTTTTTTGTATTTGCACGACCGCACTCGTGATTTTATAAAATGCGGCGGAGAACGAGTGAGCTGCCAGGCCATCGAAGAACATTTACTTGAATTTGATGGACTGCTTGAAGCCGCAGTGATTGGTGTTCCAGACGAAGTCCTCGGCGAGGCCATCAAGGCCTTCGTCGTGCCCCGCGATCCTGGGATTCCAGGTTTTGAAGAGCAATTGCGTCAGTTTAGCCGGCACCATATCCCCTTAAAGTGGAATCCTAAAGTTTTTGTCGTCTTATCGGCCCTACCCAAGAACAATGCAGGCAAAGTTCTCAAGCAAGCCTTGCGCGAAAATTGATCGCATAAAACTTTACTGCTTAACAGCAACCACAAACCTCTGGCCACCGTCGCTCGCTCCGGCATACGGCCTCTTATGGTGATTGAACGTGACCCTATCAACCTCCACACCTGACAGAATCTTCTCCTCTGCGGACCGCGATTTTCTTATGCCGCGACCGGAACGTCGCAAGTTTCGACGTTTCCCCTTGCGTCAGTCCGCAGTGATTCGTTACAAGACCGGTCTTTCCATGGAAATACCCGCATTCACCATTAATGCTAGCGTGAACAGCGTATTTCTGACTACGGAAATGGCTATTGGCGAGGGACGAGCAGTCCATGTCGCCATCTCCCTGAAGAAGGATGGCATGGAAACCGTCCGCCTCTACGGTACCGGCACAGTCATCCGCGCGGAAAACCTGCCGACGGGGCGATTTGCGCTCGCTGTCGCCTTCGACAAACCGCTGACCTCCGCCAACGCATAAAGCCTCGCGGCCGGACTTATCGGCCTCTTCACCGAGCATTTTGCTCGAACCGCCGCTGAACCCTGGATCACCGATCCTGTGGTCAGCGGCTTTTCTATTGCTGGGGGAAATTAACGACAACCGGCAACAACTATTTCCGGCTGCAAGTGTTTGCACAAAGGAGTAGGAACTAATCACGTGTAAATACATTTTGGTGACTATTTCTTTTGCGGAGACCCGACGATGTGTAAACTCCCCCTCATGAGGGTGCTCGCGATCCTGACCATTTTTTCGGCGGCCCTGGCGACCATCGGTTGCGGCGGCGGGACCGCGACCGGCAACGTGCAATCCCCTGGCGGAACGACCGGCGGCGGTACGCCGCAAGATACGTACTTCGCTCTCAATGTAGGCCCCGCCAACCCGTGGCCCAACGCCTTGGGTGTTCAGTTCGGCATCTGGCGGACTCTCGGTGCGCGCTTGCGGTGGAGCGATTTACAGCCCACGCCCCCAGCCACTGCGACGAGCGATCCCACGGATCCTTCTTATCAGTGGAGCAGTCTCGACAACTATTTTGCTCTGGCAGCGGCCAATGGGCAGAAGATCCTATTCACGGCCTATTACACCCCTACCAGCATTTCGCAACAACCGAGTGCAACTTGTCAGGCTAACGACGTGGGGGGGCAGACCACTGGCGGCTGCTATCCGCCTGTCGATGTCGCGACCGGCGATGCTTACTGGAAAGACTTTCTCACCGCCGTGTACAAGCATGTCAGCTCCAACGGATGGCACATTGCAACCTGGGAATGTTGGAACGAACCAAATATCCAGAACGAATACTACGGGTCGGATCCGCAGGCGTTGAGTTATCTCAGCACTATGTGCGCCGATCTGCGCTCCACGATTTCCGCGTTAGATTCGACGGCCAAGTTCACGACTCCCGCGCCTACACGCCCGGTAAGCGCTGGCAATAATAATGCGGTCAGCTGGCTCAGTACGTGGCTTTCGAATCCGCAGAATGTCCAAAGTGCCGACATCGTTGCCTTTCACGGTTATGTCTGCCTCGACGCGAGCACTTGCACCGCGTCAAACGCCGAAGAAGTCGCAATCGGAGTCGTCAATCCGCTTAAGAGTGCTCTAGGCGCCACACCCGCAGCGGCCATGCCTTTGTGGGACACCGAAGGTAGTGACGACGCCGGCAATCAGGCCATTTCCGATCCTGATTTGCATGCCGCCTTCCTGGCCCGCTTCTCGATCTTGCAACAGTCCGCTGGCGTTGCCACATTTGCCTATTGGGGTTGGAACTTTGGCAACGACATCAACCTGGTGGATTACCCTGGCGATGACCCAAGCGCTACCAGTGCCTCGCTAAACCCCGCAGGCATCGCGTGGCAGCAACTCTATGCCTGGACGGTGGGTGCAACATACACGTCTGGATGCGCAAACGCTAGCGGCACAATCTACACATGCCCCCTAAAAGCAAGTTCGGGGGCTTCAGAATTGATTGTGTGGGATGCTGCCGACGTCAATGGCTGCTCGAACGATGTGTGCGGCAGCACGTCTTTTTCCATACCGACTGGCTCATCGTTCACGCAATGCACCGATCTCGCGGGTGACTCCTGCACCAACCCCATCTCAGGCGGCACAGTCTTGATTGGGGCAAAGCCGGCATTGCTCCACTAGAATTTATATGAAGTCGCCCCTGCATCACGATATCAACCTGATGCAGGGATTTTTGCGTGCCCGTCGAAAAACAGATGCGCTAGACTGAACTCGTGACCTATTTAAGTCGACATCGTCCGGCTTCTTTATTGATTCTCGGGCTTTTCTTGTTCCTTTTGCCCTTTCTCTCGTCGGCCCAGCAAATCACACGCGATTTCTTCGCTCTCGATATGAACAAGGCTTCGCATGTCGGAGGGCAACAATCCCCCTGGCCGAACGAGTGCTGCCGCGGAGCTGCAGCTTCTGTAGATTTTGGCGTGTGGCGCAGTCTGGGAGCACAAGTAAATTGGGACCAAATAGCTATTGGATCGAATCTTCACGGGGCCAATTGTCCGCCCCGTCAGGGCTCCGATCCCCAGGATCCTTGTTACCGCTGGGACCGTCTCGACGGCTATTTGCGTCAGACGGCCGCGAATCATCAGGAAGTGATCTATACAGTCGTCGACACCCCCGATTTCGCCAACGGCCACACCAGCAGTGAGTTTCCACCATCCGATGTTGACGGCGCGGATCAATATCTGAAAGATTTTGCCACCGCAGTCTATCGTCATGTGAGCGCCAATGGCTGGCACATCAAGTACTGGGAATGCTGGAATGAACCCGATGTCCGCAACGAATACAAGGGTACGATGCAGCAACTCGGCAACATGTGCCGGGACATTCGCAACACGATCAAACCACTTGATTCGACCGCGCAGTTTATCTCGCCGGCGTTTACGTCTGCCAGCATCCTCGGATACCGCCGCGTGATTGATTCGGAGCATTGCGCGGACGACGATTGCAGCCTGATGCAGCGCTACCTCGCCGGCGGCGGGGGACAATTCGCCGACATCATCGGTTATCATGGCTACGGTTTTCCCGATCCCGTTGATCCCTTGTTCGACAGTAAATTGCCGGGCGAGGCCATCCGCTACAACGTTCCCAATCTTCTTGCAAACGTGAATGCGATAGTCCGCCGGACCGGCAATGGCGGCAAGCCCGTTTGGATGACGGAAGGTGGAGACGGACTTCCCTCTACCAGCGAAGACGCGTTAACCAATGACGATCGGCACGCCGCTTTCGTTGGCCGTTATCTGCTTCAATTCATGGGACGGGGCACATCGCTGGTCGCCTGGTATGGTTGGGATTTCGGGGCACCCTTCGCGCTTCTCGCCGGGCATCAAGGCGATCCCGATGACCGGCTCAACAAGGGCGGTCTGGCCTTCCGCGAGATCTATGCTTGGACCGCGGGCCGGGGTGCAACGATGGTGAAACCCTGCACTCCCAGCGGAACGCTTTACACCTGCACGTTGAACGACGCGCAGAGCAAAACGATGATTATTATGTACGACACTTCGAAAGATTGCAGCGGGTCGGCCCCTTGCGAAACTTCCCCGCAGAAAGTAGGCGCCGAGTTCACCCAATGGACGGATCTCGAAGGAAGTGTTCACGCCATAACGAACGGCACGGCCCTGGTCGGACGCAAACCTATTTTGCTGGAAGAAGTATCGAAGAAAACGCATTGACCGGGACGAGGAGTCCCGGTCATGCAAAGATATTCGGATGATTGTCTTACTTTGCCGAAGTTCCCTGTTGTTCCGAATGCGCGACATAACCGTTTGACGTCAAGTTCGGAGAGTTCGTGTTCTGCGGCGCAAGCATCCCAACGCTGGCGCCGAAATATTCCGCAAAGAAAATCGGGTTCGATGCCCCCTCGCCAAGTATTCCGAGCGGACCTGGGCTTAAAGAAGGGATGGTCCACTCCATGAAGCCGCCATTGGGCACACCTGTAACATTGGTAACCGTCGGAGTCACATAGGTCGTCTTGTGACTTAATAATGTGGTCGACACCGGCGTTGCGGGATTGATGACAGGCGTAGCTACAGTCTGCGTTTGTTTCGCAGTCTTCAACGTTCCAGGCTGTTGCGAAGGATCCAGGAAACCGATTTTGCCAACTGCGCGTTCAGAAAAATAAAATGTCGTGCCCACGACAAACACATCCGGAATATCGGCGGAGGGGGTTGGCACAGTCCACTCCGTCACATTGTTGGTCGTGGCATTGGGATTCAGAATGCCGACCACACTGGTGGCCAGATCTCCGAAGTAGATTTGACCGTTGACAAAATGCAGATGCTCAACCTGGCGAACACTTGGAATCGTCCACTCCGTGATGATATTCGTCGAGGTATCGAGCATGCCGATTTTGTGGGTGGCGAGTTCGGCGAAGAATACCTGAGTGCCCGCGCCAATGCTCACGCCACGCGGCGTGGAACTGGGAGTCGGAATGGTCCATTCCGTGAACGTCTCGGTAGTCGGATCAAGCAATCCAATCCTGTTTCCGA
>Ga0187847_10003663_pt1 | contig 11624 bp, 16 predicted proteins | sample June2016WEW_4_10_FD_132458 | JGI IMG/M metagenome (GOLD analysis project Ga0187847, IMG submission 132458) | Peatland microbial communities from SPRUCE experiment site at the Marcell Experimental Forest, Minnesota, USA - June2016WEW_4_10 | ecosystem: Environmental > Terrestrial > Soil >...
CCAGCTTGTTCTCGGTGGGCTCGCCGTTGATCAGATAGCGCGCGCCTTTGGGCCGCGCCGCCGCGTGATAGGCGCCCGCGCTGTTGCGCTCCTCGCCGACCACGAACAACACTCCGAAATTGCGCACGCCGCTTTCGAGCAGTGCCTCGGCGGCTTTGAGCATAGCGGCTATGATGCCCTTGGTATCGCATGCGCCGCGTCCCCAGATATGGTCGCCGTCCTCGCGGGAGGAGATGAAGGGCGGCACGGTATCCATGTGGGTGGAGAGCGTGACGGTGGGCCGGTCGCCCCAGCAGGCGAAGACATTGGCGCGGCGCGGCTCGACTTCGGAACGCTCGGCGTGGCCGCCATAGCGGGCGGCGAGGGCGGAGACGTAGTCCAGCAACTGGAGGCCGACACGCTCCTCGTTGCCGGTGATGGACTCGGTATCGATCAACGCCCGCGTTAGCTCGAAAAGCTGCATAGTCGTATGCGCGCGGGCGGGAGGCGATGGCAGAAGAAAAGACGCGGGGAGATCCGGCGAGTCTTCGCTTCCGAATAGCGCTCCACCCGCTTCCAGAATCGGGTGACAGTGGGCAGGTGTTAGCCTTACCCCCCAACCGCCGCGGCCATGAGCCATCCGCGCCGGTTTCGGCGGAACTGCAATCGGCCCCTTTCGCCGGGCATCCGCAGCTCTGTCGGAAATGCCCGCCCGGCTAGTGATGGCCGCCGCGCCTCTATCGGGAAAGACTTAGGATAGCGGATGGGGTGGGGGGCGGTCAAATGAGCGGTTCATGGTTTCGGCGGTTCGGGATCACCTTTCAGCTTTTTGAGCAGACGAAACCAATTTCGCGGAAATGGTTTGTTTTGAGTGGCTTATGGCGGATATTCCGGCCGCCGATTCACGCCGATGAACGCCGATGGCTTCTGAGGAACTCCCCCGGGAAGTTATTGATAACAATCAATTGGCGAAAAATGAAAAGGACGCCAATTTGGCTGCAAACGCTGGCGGAGTTCCTCTCCCATATGGCCCCGCACCACACGGGCCCTTCGCTTTAAGGTGTTTGAGCCGCGGCGGGTGGAAATTGGCTTTCGTCTCGAGTTTTTGTTGAAAACAAAGGTCGAATTGGGTTCGCTTCGTAATCTGGTTTGGGATCGCCCACGCCTATCCGGGCACGGACCGGATCAAGTATTCGGATTTCAAGGATCGAGGGCCGCGGGGTCGGGTTTGGTCGCGACGCTCTACCCGGTGTAAGCGTAGCATGCCGGCGACGGGAATTCGGCTGACGGATTGCCTGTGGGCGTTTGTTTTCAGTGTGGACCCGCGAGGACGAGATGAGTCACCGGCCATGGGGTTTGCGAGAGATCTTCTTTTCAGGGCTTCTCCGAGAGGAGTTCAAGCAACGCGAGATCATCCATGATCCGGATATCTTCCCGTCTGCAAAAGGCCACGACGGCCGGCTCGTAGAAGTGTCGGTCCCTGACGCACAAGATGTCGGCGCCGGCGGCAACGGCAGTGTACACGACTGGGTCGTCTTTGGGGTCGGAAAGGACGACGGGCAGTCCGCGTTGCGGCTCGACGATGCGGGCGATTGACCGCAGGAACTCCACGTTGGCGGTAGATTTCATCTCCTGTGAGCCTGTACAGGGCCTGCATGCGGGGATAGCTCAGGACCTTGCCGACCTCGCCAAGGATAAACGGAGACAGGGCGATCACGTGATCGGGATTCAGCGCCAATGCGTTGATGACTTTGCGCGCGGGGCCGTCCGATCGTTTCGTCGCGCGAACTAGGATGGACGTATCGAACGTGACAATCATTCGGCCCGGCGTCGAACGTGCTGTATGGCGTCGTCAATCGCCGCGTCGATTGCGGCTTCGGAAACGTTCTGCACGCGCCCGGCGAGAGTGTCGAGGTGATCCAGGTATGTGCGGAACAGTCGGGTGCGTTCCGCGCCGGATGGAGCGTCCTTCACGACTCGCGCCGGCCGTATCGTGAGGCTCTCCTCATCGTGCAGCGCCCGTCCCAAAAGGCCCTCGATAGCCAGCCGTTGGTCGGGGGACAGATCCTTGACGTTGTGGACCATAGTGAGAATCGCGATTGGATCGCTATCTGATACTAGAATACCGGAAAAGCTGGCTAGAGTGGCGGCGCCGCCCATCGCTCGACGGCTCGGATGCCGCTTCGCAAGCGTTCGCGGCTGTTGACTCAGTACGCCGCACGTAGTAGCTTTGACATGTTATGATTCGCTCGTTTCGATGCCAGGAAACCGAGGCGATTCACGAAGGATATGGCAGCCGGAGATTCCGTGGAATCGAGGAACAGGCGCGCAAGCGGCTGCGCTGGCTGCACGCAGCCACGAGCCTCACCGATTTGGCCGCGATCCGCGGGAACCGGTTGGAAGCGTTGAGCGGCGACGGCGTTGGCCAGCATAGCTTCGGATTAATGACCGCTGGCGCATCTGCTTTTCCTGGCGCGACGGGAGCGCACACGATGTCGAGATCGCGGATTATCGCTGAGGAAGGGGAAGATCATGGCACGGAGACGTAGGCTGCCGCCCATCCACCCGGGCGAACTACTCCGCGACGAGCTTAACGAGATTGGGGTCAGCCTGAACGAACTGGGGCGCGCGCTGCGGGTTCCGATGAACCGGATCAGCGCCATCGTCAACGGGAAGAGGGCGATCACGGTGGACACCGCGATGCGTCTGGCGCGGTACTTCGGCACGTCGCCGCAGTATTGGTTGAATCTCCAGAACGCTTATGATCTGGAGGTCGCCGAGCGGGAGGTTGGGCCGCGGATTGAGAGGGAGGTGCTGCCGCGGACGGCTGCGTGAGCTGGTTTGGTCGCGGGAGATTCCCCTGTGCTACGCCGCCCTGTTGGCAAGAGCCGGGGATTTCTGTCGCCTGGAACCTCGAGGATTTGAATCGTCAGTAGGCTTGGCCGCGGTTGTCAACTTCGGCCACCACCACGATACCGGCTGATCCAGGCTGAAGAAGGTGCGCCACTTGCCGACACGCAGGCGATACCGGCCTTTCAGCGCACCCTTCAGTGCCTTAACGTCGCCGCGGCCGGTTGCGGCAAATACACAGGCTAAAGCGTGTGCCACCGAAACGGCCAAACTCCAGGGCTGAGCGAACGCTCAGCGGCAGGCTGGTAAACCAGGAGGCGACTCACAGCCCCAGCCGGCGTTTCAATTCGTTGTGAGAGATGTTCTCGCCTTGCTCGGCTTCGGCGGCCAGGATGCGGGCGGCCGTCTCCTCATCGACTGCCTCTTCGGGCGCCTCCGCGAGACGCCGGGCGAACTCCTCGTCGTCAACGGACTGCGCTTTATCCAGGAGGGTCAAAAGAGCGTGGATCTGCCGCGGGGGCAAGGTGTCGATGATTTCATGCAGCCGGTCCTGGTCACTCACGATTCTAAGTATAGAACGAAAGCTACTTGCCGCCCAGAATCTCGCCGTGCGGCTTACCTTGTGTGATCTCCTCGTAGGCGTCCTTGGCTTGCGCGGACAGGCCGTCGCCGACCCAGTTCTTGACGCTGTCCGGCAGTTGCAGCTTGGCCAGATCCGCGGGCTTCTTTCCCTGGTCCACGGCGGACGTCACCGCCTTGCGCAACTCCACCATGAACTGCGCCTGTCCCGCCATGACTTCGGGGCCGCCCGGCACGCCGTGGCCCGGCAGCACCGTCTTCACCTTCAGCGTTTGAGCCGCGCGCACGACTTCCGGCCAGTTGCCGATGTTGCCGTCAGCCGTGTAGTTGTATGGCCCGTTCACCACCGCGTCGCCGGTGCAGAGGATCTGCTCTTTGGGCAGGTAGACGAAGCCATCGCCGCGGGTGTGCGCCCAGCCGAAGAAATGGAACTCCACCTTGCGCGCGCCATCGTCCAGGACGAACAGGTTGTCGTCGAAGGTCTGTTTGGGCGGCTCGACGGAGGGGCGGTTCATGGCGGCTACGTCCTTGCGCTGTTTGGCGGTCTGCTGCCAGCGCGCCGGCTCGTAGCGTTTCATCTCTTGGGCGACGCCCACATAGGCCAGCGTGGTGGCGCCCGCGTCCGTCCACACAGCGTTGCCGTAGGAATGGTCGCCGTGATGGTGAGTGTCGAAGACGTATTTCACCGGCTTGGATGAGACCCGCTTGACGTCCGCCATGGTGGCGCGCGCGCCGCTCGGGAAGTTGGCGTCCACCACGATGAGGTAATCTTTCATCTCGATGACGATGTTGTTGCAGTGGCCCAGGTTCTTCAGGTCGCCTTCGCGGAACCAGACGCCGGGCGCGATTTGCGCGATGGTTTCGGGGGTGGCGTCGGTGCGCGCGACGAAGAACGCCAGGCCAGCCAGCGCGACGAAGAACGAGAGGATCACGGAACGTTTGCGCATTTTCAACTCCTGTCGAACGACTCACCAGTTTACATCATGCGACAATAGGGCAATGGCCCCCACGCTCGTATCGGTCGACGAGTATCTGTGCACGAGCTATCCAGATGGCGATTGCGAATACGTTGACGGCGAAATCGTGGAGCGAAATGTGGGCGAAATCGATCATGCCAGTGTGCAGTCGCGCGTCGCGGTCTACCTGCTGACCCACTACCCTCAATTCTGGGCTGCCGTGGCGGTAAGAGTACAGGTGCAATCCAGTCGAATTCGGGTTCCCGATGTCACGCTCGTGGCAGGCCCTCGGCCGGCAGGCCGTATCGTCACCGCGCCTGCACAAGAAAAGATCGACGACTACCTGGCTTTCGGCATTCCGTACGTATGGGTGGTGAATCCGCGCACGGGGCGCGGCTACGTCCACACCACGGAGGCGGCCCGCGAAGCCAAAGATGGCATCCTGCGAACGGCGGATCCGGCGACGGAACTGCCGCTCTACGAACTGCTCGGCAAATGATGCCGGCTGAAAAGCCGCCCCAGAGCCGGACCGTGACCCTCGGGCTGCTCCTGGCGGCCGCCGCACTGGTGCTTTTCGCGTGGCTCGCGAAAGAGGTGATCGACGGACGCACGCAGCAGTTCGACAACCGCATTCGCATGCTGGTGCACGCGTACGCCAACCCGGCGTTGACCGCGGCGATGCGCAGCGTCAGCGAAATCGGCGAGCCCTGGTTTCTGATCGTCGTGGGTGTGCCGGCCGTCGCCTGGTTTGTGTGGAAGGGCTGGCGGCGCACGGTGTTTCTGTTCGCGATCACCGTGGCCGGCGCCGAAGTTCTCGACCAGATACTGAAGCTGGTGTTTCACCGGCCGCGGCCGGCCACGTTCTTTGCACTGACCGCACCCATGGGCTACAGTTTCCCGAGCGGCCATGCGCTGGTGTCGTGCGCGTTCTTCGGCGGATTGGCCGTCTTCGCGGCGGCGCGCACCGGAAGCCGGGCGCGGCGCTGGCTGTATTACATTGTGGCGGCGCTGCTAATCGGCGCGATTGGCTTCTCCCGCATCTATCTGGGGGTGCATTATCCGAGCGACGTGCTGGGCGGGTATGCCGCCGCGGTGGTCTGGTTGTTTAGCGTGGCGTGGGCGCGACGGTGATTGCGCCTTCGGAAGCCGACGCCACCAGCGCGACATACTTCGCAAACACGCCCGAGGTATAGCGCGGCGCGGGCCGCGTCCAGGCCGCCAGCCTCTCGCTTATGACTTCCGGCGGCACGTCCAGGTTGATGGTTCCGGCATTCGCATCGATGGCGATGGCATCGCCTTCGCGCACCGCTGCAATGGGTCCGCCATTGAACGCTTCGGGCACTACGTGGGCCACCATGAAGCCGTGCGTCGCGCCGCTGAAGCGGCCGTCGGTGACCAGCGCAACACTCTCGGACAAACCTTCGCCGACGATGGCGCCGGTGACGCCCAACATCTCGCGCATGCCCGGACCTCCGCGCGGCCCTTCATAGCGGATGATCACCACGTCGCCAGGCTTGATGCGGCCGCCGGTGACGGCGCTCATGGCGTCCTCTTCGCGATCGAAAACGCGCGCCGGGCCGCGGTGTTGCATGCGCTCGTGGCCGGCGAGCTTGATGACGCAGCCATCCGGCGCCAGCGATCCGCGCAGAATGGCCATGCCTCCGCGCGGCTTGAGGGGCTTGGCCAACGGGCGAACGACTTCCTGTCCCGGAGTTTCCCGCGCATCGGCGGCTTCCGCGGCGAAGGTGCGGCCGGTACAAGTCAGTGCGGAGCCATCCACGTAGCCGCCCTCGACCAGGCGCTGCGCGATCACGCCCATGCCGCCGGCCTTATCCACATCGACAGCAACGAAGCGTCCGCCGGGTTTCAGATCCACCAGCACGGGAGTGCGGCGGCAGACCTCCTGGAAATCGTCGATGGCCAGCGGGACGCCCGCTTCGCGCGCCATGGCCAACAGGTGCAGCACGGCATTCGTAGATCCGCCGGTGGCCGCTACGCCGGCGATGGCGTTGGCGAAAGCCGTGCGCGTGGCGATCTGGCGCGGCCGGCGGTTGTGGCGCACGGCGTCCATGACGATCTCGCCGCAGCGGAAACTCACAGCGTTTTTGCGCGCGTCGACTTGGGGGACCGCGGCGGTGCCCATGGGCGAGAGTCCGATCAGTTCCAGCACGGTGGCCATGGTATTGGCGGTGAACTGGCCGCCGCACGCGCCCGCGCCGGGGCAGGCGTGGTTCTCGATGTCCAGCAATTCCTGGTCGCTCATGCGGCCGGCGGCGTTGGCGCCCACGGCTTCGAAGACATCCTGAATGGTGATGTCGCGGCCGTTGTGGCGTCCGGGCAGAATCGATCCGCCGTAGAGGATGACGCTGGGCACGTTGAGCCGCAGCAGCGCCATGGCCGCGCCGGGGATGGTCTTGTCGCAAGCCACCAGCGCCACGATGCCGTCGAACATGTGGCCGCGGGCCACCAGTTCGATGGAATCGGCAATGACTTCGCGGCTGACCAGCGAGGCCTTCATGCCTTCGGTGCCCATGGTGACGCCATCGCTGATGGCGATGGTGTTGAACTCCATCGGCGTGCCGCCGGCTGCGCGAATGCCTTCCTTTACCTTGACGGCCAGCTCGCGCAAGTTGTAGTTGCACGGCATGGTTTCGATCCAGGTGTTGGCGACGCCGATGATGGGCTTGGCAAGGTCGGCATCGGTGAACCCGATGCCTTTCAGCATGGCGCGCGCGGGCGCGCGGTCACGGCCTTGGGTGATGGTATAGCTGTCGAGGGGCATGTTTGGTTTAGGCTGGAGGCCTGTTCTTTAGCTTAGCGGATTCGGCGCGGGACGCGCTCTGGGTGAGCGGGCTGCGGGCAGAATGCCTGGCAGAGTGCCCGCCCCACAAAACTGGTCAAGCGGCGGGGGGACCGGGGCGCGTTCGGCGCCGGGCGTGGAGGCGTTGGTTCACGTCATCGGGCGAGAAGGCATCCGGATCCCATTCTTCGCCGACCCGAGATTGCGGACCTAGTTTCTTCGGGGCAGCTATCACCTTGGAACCAGCGACTACGTGGCACGACCAGGACAGGACGTGAAGTCGAATGATCGACTTGAAGCCGAATACGCAAGAGCCATCATCGCCCGTCTGGCAAGGCATCACCCACCGCTCTCCCAAACAACCACGCCGTAAACACGGGTCGGTGTGCGAGTTGATTATTGCAACGGCTCGGACCGGAAGCATGCATCAGGGGCAAACGTCGCTGTATTGGTTCAGGCACACTCTGTGTTGATGCTGGTAGCCTGTAGCGGCGTTATGATGGGCTTGGATGGAGCCTTCTGTCCGGGCCGTCGTCGCACTTAACTTTTCTCCCAAAAGCTCTGCGGACGGAGAGATTCTAGCAATTTACCTACTTGCTCGGACCAAGGTGTTTCATGCCTTGTCAACTACCAGCTCGGCTGTCTCTCGATGGCAAACTAAAAGGTCTAATAACATAGGATAGCGGTAGCGTAATCGCCGCGCACCCCGTTGGCCTTGGCGCCCGTCAAACCGATACCCGCAGAGTGCTGCAAGTGCTCCGTTTTCTTTTGCTGGTGTTTGGGCTGTGTTCCACGGCCACACAACTTTAGGCTCATAACAATCGTCCAGGCCGGTACGTACTGGGATTGTTTGAAAGATTACCGCATCCGCAATACTGAATTCATGAACCTATTGATTTCGGCCAGCATCGTTGGTGTATGGGGCGCTGCCCTCATTGCCGTTAGACACTTGACAAGCGACCGGAATCAGAAAAAGCACCAGGACCGGTTCAACGTGTTGCGTGAGCGACTTCAGAATCCGTGGAGCTAAGGCGCTCAAGGAAGGCGAGAGTTTCAAATCGCCCGAGTCGTTACCCGGTGATTGCTCAATACCGGCCAGTTCCATCTCGCCTTTGGCGGTCAGCGTCTCCTCGAACCGGCCAAGAATCCTAAGCACACACCGACACCAACAGCGAACACCAGCGCCCGACTCGAACAAATCGGGATAAACCGGGTCTGCGACTGAGTGATCTCCACCACGCCCAACGGCTTCGTAACGAGTCCACCACCGCCGCTACCGCCGTGCTGCCAGTTGTTTCCGTTGCCGCCCGAACTGCCGCCAAATCCGCACCGAATTGTGGCAACGGGCAGAATCGTTTTGCCACTGACGGACACGGGTTCACCATAAACAATCTTTGCGCCTGCGTGCTCGATTATGGACTTGAAGACTTCAGCGAATTGCGTTTTGTTTCCCGCCGCAAGTGGCGGTTCCATCGTTTCCGGCATACAACCAGCGTAGCGAATTTGAGCGATGGCGGTCTGTGGAGGGCTACCCTTTCTGCGCAAACAGCCGTGCGAACCCCGAATACGCCACGAGAGGAAAGACCTGGAAGTCGATCAGACCGGCCCGCATCGACAGCAGTTCAGCCAATCGCTGTCCACCTTTTCCTCATCAAACAAACCCAAGCTCTCGGCGGAATTGGCAGTGTAGTTTCAAAATGGCTGGATACGAGCGACAGGATCTCGAAATACGGTTCGACAGCGTTCACGATCTCTCTGGCAGTCCGCCGTGGTGGGCCGTCGCCGACACGTACTTCATCCGCATTCCCGATCAGACTGAGCCACAAGCCGTCGTCTCCTAAGTGCCGGTGGACCTGTTCGGCAAACTTTGTTCGGTCCTCGTCGGAATCAAAGACATGAAAACAGCCCCGGTCAAAGGCCAACCCGAGTGGCGCTGCTTCGACGTGGCTCCTGAGGAAGTCCAGGACGGCGAACGTGCATGTAGCTTTGGCCGTTGCGGCCTTTTCTTCCGCTTTCTCTATCGCAATGTCGGATGCATCCACCCCGACGACATCGAATCCGTGTTGCGCCAGCCAGATTGCGTTGTCGCCAGTGCCGCAGCCGACCTCCAATGCCCGACAGGGAGCGATGGGAAGGGTGGTCACTGTCTGAACGAGGTTAAAGTCCGGTTTGCCGATGTCCCAAGGTGCGAAGCCTTCTTTATATGCTTGCCGGAAATGATCTTCGACGCTCATAACAATGTCTCTTGCCCTTGGTTCAGCCTCATCAAACTGGACGGATACCGCCGCCGTGGATCGGCCTTTTTCCCGACTTCTGCCACGATGATAGCACCCGGCAACCTGGAAGACGGCAACCGGATCGGCGTACAGTCACCCGTGGATTCCAGGCACGCCGCATAGGGACAGTGACCGAAGCCAATGCTGTTTTTGTTGAGTGACAACACCGGCTGTCTGATTCTGTGTGAATATAGGAATGGGAAGGAACCATGCCAGTATCGAAACTGAATAGCACCATAATTGAAGCAGCCATAGTGGGATTCGAGCACCAAAAGACCCAGATCGACAATCAGATCGCTGAACTTCGTGCCATGCTGTCCGGTGGCCCCTCAGAGACCGCTACCACGCCGGAACCAGCAAAACCACAGCGGTGGAAGAGGAGTCTTGCAGTTCGCCGAAAAATGGCTTTGGCCCAAAAACACAGGTGGGCAACGATCAAGGGCGAGTCTGAACCGGCAGCGCAAGCCCCGGCACAAGCGCCGAAGCCAAAGCGGAAGCTCTCAGCGGCAGCAAAGGCGAAGCTCGCGGCTAATCTCAAGAAAGCCAGAGCCGCCAAAGCAGCAAAGGCGAAATCGGCGTCGGCAAAGAAGTAGACGGGACCGGCCAGGAAGAAAGCGGCCCCAAGAAAAGGCTAAGGGCATCAGCGGCAAAGGCTTCGAAGAAGAGTGCGCCAGCCAAGAAAGCTGCGGTGAAGAAGGCGACGGCCAAGGTCACGGCTCCCGCACAGGCCCCAACGGAAGCCTTCATTCTGTAGCGCTGTTTGGCGTAATGTTGACCGGACAGAGCAAGTTTATGCTGGTGGTATCTGCACATGACCAAAGTAACCATCGAGATTGACTCCAGGTGGGTGAAGATCGTTCGCTCCCCGTTGTATTGGATTGTGGCTGCGTTGCAAGGCGTCTCAATCAGCTTCGCCCCGTTGTTTCTGTACTGGAGCGGCAAGGGGATGTTCCCTCACGGATCTGACTGGCTTATCGTGCCGTCGTGCTTCGCAGTCATTCTCCTGGTCGGGTTCTTCTATATGCTGCTCGGTAGCGCAGTCATTGGCGAATTGAGGAAGAAAAACCTCTCGGCCTAATGCCGATGTATCGCAACCGTGAACGCTTCGACCATCATACTCAACCCCACCAGGCGAGTTCAGGGCGCTGCCTCAATCGTGTTACCCTGAGCTTCAGAGGCACTGCCATGATGACCAAAACCATTCGTTCGCAATTCGTTCACGATGTTGGCGAAATGGTCGAGGGCTTCGTCATCCTGGAGAAGCACACGGTGATTCCACCAACCCCGCCTGCACGACGGCATGGAGTCTACGACTACCTCGTGGAAGTGCCGCCGATACCGATCAAAGGCACTTCGGGCCGGAAGACGGTTCCAGAACGTGGGTCCTTCACTCGTTCCACACCTGATGAAAGGGCTGGCGTCGTTCGGCGGGTGCCTTCACGATGAGAACGGCCTGGGCTAACTATTAGACATGACCGTTCACGAGAAATTCGTTGAGGATATGCGTGTTGCCGGAATCCACACCGAAGCCTACTGTGGTCGATTCTTTTGGCAAGGTCCTGCCGCTCGTTCCCATGAACAAAATGGGCCAACACTTTTAGACATCATCAAAGAAACCGCAGTGCCTCTTCAGTGGGATAGGCTGGATTTCAATTACGTGGTGTACCCCGTTGGTAAAGCTAAGGCTGCATGGAACGGTAAAGTGGCCGACTCAGAAGACGAAGAAGGTGAACCGGACGGCTACAACGACGGCTACGCTGCCAAAACCCCAAAAGACGATGACGATGACGAAGAAGACTGATTACAGGGCAATACGCCGATAGCGATCAGGCGGCGAGTGCTATACTCCCGTCATGACCCTCAAGAATGCGGCGTTCTTCGCCTTGATCGGCATGGCGCTTATAACCATTCTGCTGGCGGTGGTGTTCATCCGTGACGTATCGGCCCTCCTGGCTGGTGCGATTGCTGCGATAACGGTGTTGACATCGTTCATTCATTTGCTGGCAAGCCTCAGTGTAGCCGTGTTTTTCTACGTGTTCTATAAGGCGCAATCCTGAATCGCCGGAACGCTGGCTGAAGGCGGTTGTCGATTGGACGAGCCGGGAGTTTATCGGGTGGAACATGGGATGTCTGCGCCGAAATGTTATACTTCAGTGGTCCAAGAACCGCCACAACCAGGAGTAG
>Ga0187847_10003664_pt1 | contig 11619 bp, 12 predicted proteins | sample June2016WEW_4_10_FD_132458 | JGI IMG/M metagenome (GOLD analysis project Ga0187847, IMG submission 132458) | Peatland microbial communities from SPRUCE experiment site at the Marcell Experimental Forest, Minnesota, USA - June2016WEW_4_10 | ecosystem: Environmental > Terrestrial > Soil >...
CGATGAACTGGAGGGTCTGGCGGCGAACGACCGATCGTTGCTGGAAGGCGCCGGGCTGCTGCTCACCCCGCCGGACACTCGCTCCAACACACAGAGGATCTATGTGCCGCGCCAGGCCATTCAAACTCTGGAAGTGGTGAGCCTGATTAGCGCGGCTGGGCGCAAACGGAGATTGGCAGCCGGTCGAACGACAGAACAGCCTGATTTGTTTCCGCAGGAGCCGGATGGGGCGTAATGAGCCTGTTTCGCGCCTTCCTCGTCGGCTTCCGCCGCTCTTGATGCCCATTCCAGTACAATTCCATCCATGAAGCTAGGCGAATTGGCAATGAAGCTGGGTGCAGAGCTGCGCGGAGACGCGGAGCTGGAAGTGACAGGCGTGAAAGGGATCGAGGAGGCCGGGCCAACGGAGGTCACCTTCGTGGCCAATCCCAAGTATGCCGGCCTGGCGCGGAAGACACGGGCAGCCGCCGTGCTGGTGGAGCCGGAGTTTCCGGAGATCGAGGCAGCAACGCTGCGGATCAAGAATCCCTATCTGGCTTTCTCCCGGACCTTGGGCATTTTCTATCAGCCTCCGGTTTACGTGCCGGGCATCCATCCAACAGCGGTGATCGACCCAACGGTAGTGATCGGCGCCGGAGCGCACATCGGGGCTTACGTAGTGATTGGGCCGGGGGTGAAGCTGGGCGAAGCTGCCACGCTGCTGCCTCACGTGGTGCTCTATCCAGGCGTTGAGACGGGGAGCCATTTCTTTGCTCATGCTCATGCCGTGGTGCGGGAAAACTGTGTGCTGGGCGACAACGTGACCCTCGAAAATGGCGCGATTGTCGGCGCGGACGGCTTCGGATTTGCCAAGAACGAGGCCGGACACTGGGAAAAGATTCCGCAATCGGGGCCGGTGCGGCTGGGCAACCGCGTGGATGTGCAGGCCAACACCTGCATCGACCGGGCAACGGTGGGCGCGACGGAGATCGGAGATGGAACCAAGATCGACAACCTTGTCCAGATCGGCCACGGCTCGCATGTCGGCGAGAACACACTGATCTGCGCGCAGACGGGGCTGGCCGGCTCTTCGGTGGTGGGCAACAACGTCATCCTGGCCGGGCAGGCCGGGGTTGCCGGGCACTGCACGGTGGGCGACGGAGTGATTTTGACCGCACAGGCCGGCATCTCGCACGACATTCCGGCGGGAAAGACGATCTCCGGGTCGCCCGGCTTCGACAATCGCGTCTGGCTGCGGGCGGTCACCATCTTCCAGCGGCTGCCGGAGTTGCTCAAGCGGCTTGATCGGGTGGAAAAGAAGCTGGCGACCGCAGCTCAGGATCAGGATCAAAACCCTGGCACAGCGGACGGCGACGGGAGCCGGAAATGAAAATCGCAAAGGGAGCGCACTGGAGGATCGGGGCCACGGTGATGGCCCTGGCGCTGATTTCCACTGCTGGATGCCATTCGTATCACATTGAAACGACCGTCGAAAACCGGACGGGCGGGGCGATCCAATTGCTGGAGGTGGATTATCCGAGCGCCAGCTTTGGGGCCGACAACCTGGCCATGAACGCGGTTTACCACTATCGCATCCAGTTGCGCGGCAGCGGACCACTGAAGGTCCAGTACACGGGGAGCGATGGGCGGCAAGTGCAGATTGAAGGTCCCGCGCTGGCCGAGCCGCAGGAGGGCCGGATCGAGATTGTGTTGCTGCCCGGCGGCAAAGCGGAGTTTTATCCCCAACTGACTCCGCAACCCCGATGAGGCTCTCTTTTCAACCTACAAGGGCCATTGGACGGCATCCCAGCTGCCGGAGCGAGGCCAGAGGCAGAGCGATTCCCGAGAGGATAGAGGAATCGCCCGCCAGTTTGTCGATGACTATCCTTCAACGCACCATTCCCTGAAAGAGCGGAGACTTCAGCAAGGCCTCGAACTGACCGTCCGAAGTGGCGAAGTGGATCGACATCAGCCCGGCGTCGGAGCCAATCGAGGTTCCAGTCAACGCCTGCTTCTCGGCGTCCGTGCCACTCACCTTGCGAAGCGATAGGCCGGCCGTCAACAACGAAGAGAGCGTTGCCGAGGCAAATGAATCGCCGGTGGAGATGGTGAGGTCGAACTTGACGCCGTGCTGGAAGTTCATCGAGTACCAGGAGCCCAGCAGATGCTTCTTCACGGTTTCAAAGTCGGCGACTGAACCGGCCTCGCCCAGCACCTGGCGCATCATGGTCTGGGTGCCTTTCTGGTCAAGGATGCTCCATAGAGGCTCGGTGTCCACGCGATTCATGGCGTCCATCATGGGGCCGTTGTTGAGCAAGCTCTGGGAAACGCCGTCGCGGGCATCCAAGGCCTTTGTGACCGAGTCGGGATCGCCGAAAACCATGGTGGAGGGGTCAACGAAGCAGACCACCATGCCCGTTTTAGCCATCGGATAGACCTTGTTGGTGCGCACCAGGGTCGGTTTCACCTTCTGCTTTTTGAAGTTGGCGAGAATATCCTGCAAAGGGAACTGCCCCTGAGCGACGCCCACAGTGTCCAGTTTGTCTTCCCCGTTCTTGGGGCGAAAAAGAGCAAAGGCCAACTGCTCGACATCGTGATTCTCGTTCAGGCCGGACTTCTGCAGCGCATCTTCAAAGCCCTTGAGCTCGGGCGGCATGACGCGTTCACGCAGCTCCATGGCCGAGGATGAGTTCTCCATCGTGTGATAGTCGATGGTCACCAACTGCTGCACGTCATGCGGAATGGCGTTGCGGGCATCGGTGGACAATTGCGCCGCCGGCGCCGAGGCGGCCGCGGCCAACAAGATTGCCGGTATTGAAACTCTCAGAAAAATGTTCAAGGAATATCCTCCACGGTTGCGGCGTTTGTTGAATTCATGGACGGGAGCCGCTTCAAACTCTGGCTCACTCCCGCACGCGATGGTCAGGAACGCCGTTCCTGCACCAGTTCCATTTTACCCGCCGGTCATGGGACCGAATGAGCATTTCAAGACAGCGCCGCCGATCAGGCGGCTCCAGGCCAGGCTAAAGGAGCTTCGAGGCGGCGCTCCAGGATCTTGGTCTGCTCATCGAACCCAGTCAATTGACGCATCCACTCGCTGTCCCGCTCACAGGCGGCTTCGGGCAGCAGGCCGATGACCTCGCCCTCAACGGGCGCGGCGTTGTAGCGCAGAGCCAGAGCCGATGCGGCGCGAAAGACCTGAGAGATGGGAGTGACCTCGAAGTCGGTGATGTTCATGGTGAGCTGCGCGCGGCCGTTGACCAGCACTCCCATGGCTTTGACGCCCTTCAGCCCTCCCGAAGCCGCGCGAATCTCACGCGCAATCGAGCGCACCATGGCAACGTCGGCCGAATCGAAGTAGATGTTGTAGGCCACCAGGAACTTGCGCGCGCCGACCGCGCAGGCGCCGGCGGTGGGATGCAGGCTGGGACCGCCGATGTCGGGGCGGCGGGTGGAGTCTTTGCCGACCGCATCGCGCAGCCCTTCGAACTGGCCGCGGCGCACCTCTTCGAGGTTGGCGCGGTCCGGCCGGGCAGCCGCCGCTTCGTAAAAGAAGACCGGCACGTTGAATCGCCTCCAGATCTCCAAACCAGCCTGACGGGCGAGCAGCGCACACTGCTCCAGCTTGATGCCGGAGATGGGCACGAAGGGAATCACGTCGGCCGCGCCTATACGCGGATGAACTCCCTGCTGCCGAGTCAGGTCGATCAGTTCTGCTGCCTTGCCCGCGCCGCGCACAGCGGACTCGACCACGGCCGCCGGATCGCCGGCAACGGTCACCACGGAACGGTTGTGGGCTGCGTCCATCGACCAGTCGAGCAGGCGTACGCCTTCAACGCGCATCGCCGCCACAATGGCTTCGACCCGCCGGGCATCGACGCCCTCGGAGAAGTTCGGAACACACTCTACAACCGGTCCGCTCATCGTCCCTTTCACTTCCAGAACGTATACCCGAGCTGCACCTGCACACTGGCATTGACGCCGGGGTTGCGGTCGCCCAGAGAAGCCGAGGAGATGTGGACGCCGTTCACCCCCAGGTCGATCGACCGCTTGGCGCGGGTGAAGTAGTGGACGCCAAAGCCGCCCTGCGGCGAAAAATTCCAGACACTGGTTCCGCCGTCGATCATCACTTTTTGGCCGTCGATCGTCTGCGTGGTCTCGATGTTCGGCGGAAACTTGTGCGTGGTATAGATCAGCCCGCCCGCGCCCTGAAACCAAGGTTGAAAGCGGCGCGAGCGAGTCAGAAAGTTCCAGCGGAAGATGACCGGAGTGATGCTGACGCCGCGAAACGTTCCGCCGCCTACCTCCAGAGAGCAGGGCACTCCTCCGGCGCAAATATAGTTCTGCATATGCGGCGCAGGCGTGTAAGCCTGCCAGAGAGGCATGATGTTGCCACCTAACTCGAATTGACCCGTCAAGATACCGGCATGAAGGACCGGTGTCAGCGGCTTCCCGAGCTGGAATCCTCCCCAAAGGAACTTGAAGTCCGAGCGGTTGCCGACTCCCATTCCGCCATTGACAAAGGGGCCGTACTCCCAACTCTTGTTGTCGCGCACTTGGGCGACAGGATTCACGGACAAATCATGGCTTCCCGTGCCGGAAGCGGCTGGCTTATCTCCCGCTCCAACCGCAGGACCGCCGGAAGCTTGAGCGGCAGCAATCTTCGCTCCTGCCGCGAGGGTTCCAGCCACCAAGGCAAACGCAAGTAACATAGCAATTCGGGTCAATGCTCTTCCCTTCCCTCAAAAAGTTCTGAATCCCCACAAAAAAGCCGCCACAACCGGGCGGCCCTTCTGAACGCCTCCGGGGCGACCGCTCAGCCGGCCGCCGCTTCCATCTGCTCGGCGTCCATGTCGAAGTTCGAGTAGACGTTCTGTGTGTCATCGCAGTCTTCGAGAACCTCGAGCAGGCGGATCATCTGATTGGCCTCTTTGCCTTCCAGTTTGGTGTAGGTCGAGGCGACCATGGTCACTTCGCAGATCACCGTGGGAATGTTGGCAGCCTTGACCGCCGCTGCGACTTTCTCATGGTCGGCTGGATCGGAGACAATCTCCCAAGTGTCGCCTTCGTCGTTCAGATCTTCGCCGCCATGTTCGAGCACAATATCCATTAACTGCTCTTCGCTGGCCGCGTCCTTTTCAACGGCGATGAGACCCTTCTTGTGGAACATGAAGCGCACCGAGCCGGACTCGCCCAGGTTGCCGCCGTTTTTCGAGAATCCGTGGCGAATCTCGCTCACCGCGCGGTTGCGGTTGTCGGTCAGCACATCCACGATGATGGCGACGCCCCCAGGGCCGTAGCCCTCAAAGGTGATCTCCTCGTAGTTGACGCCTTCCAGTTCGCCGGTGCCACGCTGGATGGCGCGCTTGATGTTCTCCTGCGGCATGTTTTCCGCTTTGGCCGCCAGAATGGCGGTGCGCAGCCGCGGATTGCCGTCGGGATCGCCGCCGCCGCTCTTGGCGGAGATGGTGATCTCCCGGATCAGGCGGGTGAATATCTTGCCGCGCTTGGCATCCAGCGCGCCCTTCTTGTGCTTGATTGTGGCCCACTTTGAATGGCCGGACATGAGAACCTCAGAGATCGTGAAGATACCGGCGCGGGCACGCGCCTGACGTTTGTGAGTATACCACCTGCCACTTCTGGAAAGAGGCTGCATCTCCCATCGCATAAGGCGTTGAAATTGGTACACTCGTTGGGGAGCAGCGACGCCGTCAACAGATACCCAACACTTTGATTGATCGCCGCGACATCTGTAATTCGCCGCGCTCTGAAGGAGCCCTATGAAAGTATCCTTGTTCAAATCCGGCGCCGCGCTTGCGCTGATGTTCGCTTGCAACTCAGGCATGAATGCCCAACAGGCTACAACCGCTTCCGAGCGTTGGACCGAGGCTCAGGCCAATGCCTGGTATGCCCAGCAACCCTGGCCCGTTGGAGGCAACTTTCTGCCTTCCACGGCGATCAATGAGCTTGAAATGTGGCAGGCGGATACCTTCGACCCCACCACCATCGACCGCGAACTCGGCTGGGCTGAAGCCATCGGCATGAACACCATGCGCGTCTTTCTGCATAACCTTCTTTGGGAACAGGACCCAAGGGGTTTTCAGAAGCGAATCGACACATTTCTATCCATCTGCTCCCGCCACCACATCCGCCCCATATTCGTCCTCTTTGACTCCTGCTGGGAGACACACCCCAAGCTCGGCCCTCAGCATCCGCCCATTCCCGGCGTGCATAATTCCGGCTGGGTACAGGCCCCTGGCGCTGAAGTTCTTTCCGACCCCACCCAGTATCCCCGCCTGGAAAACTACGTCAAGGGCGTCGTCGGAGCCTTTGCCAACGATCGCCGTATCCTCGCCTGGGATCTCTGGAATGAGCCAGACAACGGCAACGATGGCTCCGTTGCCAATGGCGAACCTCCCAATAAAAACGAGATCGTTCTGAGGCTTGTGCCGCAGGTCTTCGCCTGGGCGCGCACAGCGCATCCCACTCAGCCTCTCACCAGCGGCCTCTGGCATGGCGATTGGTCGTCGCTGGCCTCCATGTCTCCACTGGCCCGCGTTCAGACCCAAGAATCCGACATCATCAGCTTCCACAACTACAGCTGGCCCGAGGACTTTGAACTGCGCGTCCAGCAACTCGAAGCGTACCACCGCCCCATTATTTGCACTGAATACATGGCGCGCAATATGGGCAGTACCTTCGACACAATACTTCCGATCGCCAAGCAACATCATGTCGGCGCCATCAACTGGGGTCTCGTCGCCGGCAAGAGCCAAACCTGGATTCCCTGGGACTCCTGGCAGCGCCCCTACATCAACGAGCAGCCCGCCGTCTGGCAGCATGACGTCTTTCGCCTCGACGGCACTCCATATCGCCAGCGCGAAGTTGAGATTATCCGCGGCCTCACCAGCAGCAAATAGTCTGCGGATGCGACACACTGCAATGGAAGGCTGTGCAAGGTGCTGGCTTAGCCGTACTCCGCGAACAATCAACAGAAGCCTTACCGCACCACCCCGTCAAGCTGATAACCTAGAAGCATGAAATTCGGGGTTCTCGTCTTTCCCGGCTCCAACTGCGATCACGACACCTACCACGTGATTGCCGAGGTGGCCCATCAGCCGGTGGTCTTTCTATGGCACGACTCGGAAGACCTTCAGGGCGTCGATGCCGTCCTGGTTCCGGGAGGTTTTGCTTACGGCGATTACCTGCGCACCGGAGCCATCGCGCGCTTTTCGCCCGTGATGCAGGCGGTCAAGCGATTTGCCGACGGCGGCGGACTGGTGGCGGGCATCTGCAACGGCTTCCAGATTCTGACCGAGGCCGGTCTGCTTCCCGGCGCCCTCATGCGCAACGCCGGGCTCAAATATATCTGCAAACAGGTTCACCTGCGCGTTGAAACCGCCGATAGTCCCTTCACCAACCAGCTTACGAAGGGCGAGGTGCTCCAGCTTCCCATCGGCCACATGGAGGGCAACTACTTCTGCGAGCCTGAGGAGTTGCGCCGGCTCGAAGCCGAGGATCGGATCGCCTTCCGCTACGCGGCCCCCAGAGGCGAAATCACCCCGGAGGCCAATCCCAACGGCTCGTTGAGCAACATTGCCGGCATCCTTAACGAGAAACGGAACGTTCTCGGCATGATGCCGCATCCGGACCGGTCGAGTGAGCTGATCCTGGGTTCGGCCGACGGGTGGAAGATTTTCGCCTCGATGATCGAGGCGCTGGCAACCCATTAAGAACCACGGCGGGGAACGAGAAGATGGCGCGGAATGATTGACATCCATCATCATCTGATCTACGGAGTGGACGACGGATCCCCCGACCTGGACACCTCCCTCGCCATGGCGCGGGAAGCCGCGGACGAAGGCGTCACTCGCATCGTATGTACACCCCACGCCAGCGAACGCTACCCTTACCAGACCGACCTGATCGCCGAGCGCTTTGCGGAACTGCGCGAGCTGCTGAGCGGCGAGATGGAATTGAGCCTGGCGTGCGACTTTCACATGACGGCGGAGAATGTCTATGAGGCAATGGCCCACCCTCTGCGCTACTCGATCGACGGCAAGGGATACCTGCTGATCGAGTTCGCCAACACCGCCATTCCCCCGCAGATCGGCGACGCCATGGTGATGCTGCAATCGGCTGGCTATACGCTGGTGATTACCCATCCCGAACGGTATCCGGCGGTACTCAACCAGCCGGAGATTCTGGCGGAGTGGTTACGCAAGGGCAGCTTGATCCAGGTCACCGCCGCTTCCCTCTACGGGCGTTTCGGCAAGATGGCAGAGGCCCTTTCCAACGAGCTGCTGGAGCGGAACTGGATTCACTTTCTGGCAACCGACGCGCACAACCCGCAGTGGCGTCCGCCGCACCTGAAGAAGGCCTACAACTATGTGGCTCAGCGGGCCGGCGAGGAGACGGCGCAACGGCTGTGCGTGACCAATCCAGAGGCCGCCGTCGAGGGAGTTCCTTTGCCGCCACAGCCGGAGCCTGTGGGCCTCTGGGACCGTGTGCCGCTGAAGTTCCATGCGAAGAAGTTTGCCGCGCCGTCTAAAGATGGCGCTTCCGTGGAGAACGGCGGCGAGGCTCACAAGGCTGGTTTTTTCAAGCGATTGTTTTCGCGATAGAGCCAGACGGCCGCAAGCCGGCTTGCCAGCGCTTATAACCCCAGTCCGCCATCCACTGCCAAAACCTGACCGGTGACAAAGTGCGGCCCGGCGGCAAAGAAAAGAACCGCTTGAGCAACGTCTTCGGCGCTCCCGTTGCGCCGCATGGGGGTTTTGGCGGCAAAGCGCGCCGCCTGTCCGCCCTCGTCTCCGTCGAGACCGATCCAGCCGGGCGCGACGCAATTGACGCTCACCTCGGGGGCAAAGGCCTTGGCCATCGCGAGGGTGAGCATGTGCAGCGCGGCCTTGGAGGCGCAGTAGTGCGCATGACCGGCCCAGGCTCTCATCCCTCCCAAAGAGCCGATGTTGACGATCCGGCCTTGGGCTGCGCGCAAATGCGCCAACGCCTCGCGGGCAACGAGAAACGGTCCGCGCGCATTGGTCTCGAAGACCGCATCCCACTGCTCGAGGGTGAGCGAGTCGAGCGCGGCGGATTCAAAGACGGCGGCATTGTTGACCACGAGATCGAGCCGGCCAAAGCGGCTGGCGCTGGCGGCGACCGCGGCGCGCACGGAGGCCTCGGAGCGCACATCGCACTCGGCAGCCAGCGCGCGGCGGCCAAGGGATTCGATTGCGCGGGCGGTCTCGATGGCCTCAGCGCGGGAGTTGCGGAAGGTGATGGCCACATCCGCACCCGCCTGCGCCAGCGCCAGCGCAATGCCTCGGCCGATGCGCCGCGCGCCGCCGGTAACCAGTGCCGATTTGCCGCTGAGGGATTGGTCGGTCATCGCTCTGCTTTCAATGGGCAAGGCTGAACCGATGCGGCCCTGAGGCTCACTTCGGCTGCGGTTGGCTGGGCTGCGCGTCCGGCTGGGCGGCGGGCTTGTCTTTGGTCGCAGAAGCCGCGTCCGGGGGTGGATTCGCCGGCTTGGCCGCATCCGGGGCCTTGTCAGCGTCGCCCGCCGGAGGGTGATCCTTATAGATGGAGTACTGTTCGCCGGGGCGCTTCAACCGGATATCGATCGCCATCTGATCCTTGTCGATCTTGTAGTCGCCTCCATAGGTCTGGAAGCCTTTGGCGATGATCTGAAGCCGCACAGTGTCGCCGATGGGCATGACGTCGATGATTGCCTTGCCGTCCTCGTTGGTCTTCAGCTCCATGTTGCCTTCGTCCTTCTCCCCTGCCAACGGGTGGAAGATGACGGCCGCGTTCTCGACGGGCTTGCCATCGACATCGCGCACCAGTGTGACCTCGATGCGCGCGGTCGGCGGGGGCGCCTTGTACTTCCGGCCGCGCTTGGAAGTGCTTTGCTGGGCACCGGCGGCAAGCGACGAGAGGATCAGGCCGAGGATGGCCACGAGAAGATAAAGACGGACTTGGGAACGGCGACGCATGAAAGCCATTGTAAATGGTTGGCGTACCGGCGACGAAGAGGGTACCGCGGACCCAGGGGCGCCTATCGCTTGCGACAGATTCGACCCGATCCGTGTCACCCATGCCCCAGACAAGCCCATCCTCTTAATCCGAGAGCCACTTGCAAAATTGTCTTCAGTCAGCTAATAAGCGTCAGGGCACGACTTTAATCGTGCCGCAAGAGGCCCCTTCCGATTCCGGCTTTAGCCGCTGCGGAATTGCAAACAACTGAAAACAAATAGACGCAGGGGCTAAAGCCCAATACCTTCTTGCTGAACTAGCGGCACGACTGAAGTCGTGCCCTGACACTTCTTGCAATCTCCTTGTGATTTTGCAAATGGCTCCTGATATTCATACTTTATGAGCGCAATACACTCATATTTTTGCGATCAGACGCTTGACAAAGCGCTCCAAGCTCGTCTATCGTTAGCAATTGGAAGGCGAGAGTGCTAGCATACGACTGACGGAACTGCTGAGCAGGTCCGCCGCTCCGGATTATGGAGCAGCAACTCGCAGATTCCAGAGGCTTTTTCAACCTATCCACTCAAACTTCGCGGCAGGGATCACCCCCTGACCGCGTGTCAAGGAGAAGCAAAGAAAATGACAGCAACCACAGCAACAACCACCTTCACCCCGCTCCACGATCGGATTTTGGTCCGCCGCATGGAAGAGGGAGAAACCATTCGTGGGGGCATCATCATCCCCGACAGCGCCAAAGAGAAGCCCCAGGAAGGCGAAGTCATCGCGGTAGGCAAGGGCAAGTCGAACGACGAAGGCAAGGTCTTCCCTCTCGACGTAAAGGCGGGCGACAAGATCCTCTTCGGCAAGTACTCCGGCACCGAGATCAAGCTCGACGGAGAGGAGTTCCTCATCATGCGCGAGGAAGAAGTGCTGGGAATCGTAAAGAAGTAGTCAGTTTTCAGTTATCAGTTGTCAGTAAAGAACGGCCTGCGAAGCGATTGCGGCCTTTGACAACTGTATAGCGATCACTGACAACTGACCACCGACAACTGACAACTGTTTTAAGGAGAGTTACAGCAATGGCAAAGCAGATTTTACACGGTGAAGATTCCCGTCAGGCGATCCTGCGCGGCGTGAACACGCTGGCGGACGCGGTCAAGGCGACGCTCGGGCCCAAGGGCCGCAATGTCGTCATCGAGAAGAAATTCGGATCGCCGACCATCACCAAGGACGGCGTAACAGTGGCCAAGGAAATCGAACTGAAGGATCCGATGGAAAACGTCGGCGCGCAACTGGTGCGCGAGGTTGCCTCGAAGACTTCGGACGTTGCCGGCGACGGCACTACCACGGCTACAGTTCTGGCGCAGTCGATCTTCCGCGAAGGCGTGAAGACGGTAGCTGCCGGGGCTAACCCAACGGCCCTCAAGCGCGGCATCGACAAGGCCGTGATTTCCATCATCGGCACCCGCGACAAGGACGGCAAGTGGACCGACGGCGGCGCACTGGGCAAGCTGTCGAAGCCAGTGGACGAAGGTTCCGTAGCCCAGGTGGGCGCGATCTCGGCCAACGGCGACCAGGAGATTGGCGACATCATCGCCGAGGCGGTCAAGGTTGTGGGCAAGGACGGCGTCATCACCATCGAAGAGTCGAAGACCATGCACA
>Ga0187847_10003666_pt1 | contig 11617 bp, 4 predicted proteins | sample June2016WEW_4_10_FD_132458 | JGI IMG/M metagenome (GOLD analysis project Ga0187847, IMG submission 132458) | Peatland microbial communities from SPRUCE experiment site at the Marcell Experimental Forest, Minnesota, USA - June2016WEW_4_10 | ecosystem: Environmental > Terrestrial > Soil > Wetlands...
ACATTTGGGCATGGCGCGCTGACCACGGGGCGGACGCCTCTTGGAGCGGCAATGTCGCCTTGCACGGATTGGTTGTGAACGGCGATAACGTAACGGCCCTGGGTCTCGCTGTTGAACACTTCGGTGCTGTTCCGATGCCGGGAGACAATGCAAGCGGCCTGGGAAGTTATCCGGGACGTTCCGCTGCGATTTACCGTCACATTGCAGAGCCTGGAACCTTCAACTCCTCAGGGATGGTGACTTCTAACGGGATCTGGGGAAACCCCAACCTCTTCTATCTAGAAACTCCGGCAGACTTCTATGCGCAGTTCTGGCATCAGAACGCCATCAACTATCAACAATATGGGTTCCCGTACGATGATTCGGGCGGTTATTCGAGCGACGTTTCATGCACGAGTCCACAAACTTTGGTTGTTGCTGTAGGCTGGTAAAACGCAGGAAAGGGAACCTGGGGTCCCCCGTCAAGCGAGGGGGACCCCACAGGTTAGTGCGACAGTTTGCGATCATGCAGTGGCAAGTCTTTCGTAGTCGCGAGCCAGCGTCAAGACGAGGCAAACGACCACTAGAGAGGATATCTCAGTTCTCACTCTTTCCGCGACGCACGCGTTATCGCCACCTCGTGTAGCTTCACCGCCCGTTGCCGCCCGTTCATAAACACACCCGGTGACCCGCATTGGTCGATTGTAGTGCTGATTCTTGCATGCCGGTAGGATCGCTATTTCAGCTTGAAAAGTTCTTTGTCCTGATAGGCTTTTTGGAGAATGAAAAATGCCTGTTTCTTTAGCCCCTGATCGGAGATCAGTCCCTTGAGGTTGTAACCGTCCTGCACTCCGGGCAGCATCCTTCTTGGGGAACGAAAGTCCACCAGTATCCATGGACTTATGCCACGCAGTTGGGGAATTCGGTTCAACATACCCAATTGATGTTGAAATACATTTGCCTGGTATTCCTCTGTCCATCGTTCAGTCTCTGGCCCGTGCAATCCGGCCTTTGCGTCGGCGCCGAATTCGCTCATGATCACCGGCTTGTTATAGGCGATATGCCAAACAGTGGTATCAGCGTCTTGCGGCCGTTGTTCATACCATCCGATATATTCATTAACACCGATCACATCGAGAGCATCACCTAGCGAGTCGTCGATATATTTATCGTGACCTTCTGTGCGAACCAATAAGGCTGCTGTTACCAGACGAGAAGAATCGAGAGAACGCACGTTGCCTGCGAGGGTTTTGAGAAATTGTGTTCGATCCGGAGTGTTGGGTGTTTCGTTCGCGATGGACCAGAGAACAATCGATGCCTTGTCACGATCGCGGCGAATTTCCTCAGTCAATTGTTGCTGCGCCTTCTTTAGTACCGCGGGGTCTTCAAAATGCTCGGCCCAGTAAACCGGAATCTCCGACCATACCATGATACCCAGACGGTCAGTTGCGCGAGTCATCCTCTGGTCATGGGGATAGTGGGCGAGGCGCACATAGTTGCAACCCAGTTCTTGTGCCCATCCAAGCAGGGTTTCGACGTCCTTGTCGTTGTTGGCGCGACCTCCACGAAAAGGCGCTTCCGCATGCATGGCGACACCGCGCAGAAAGATCGGTTTTCCATTGAGCAGGATGTTCTGACCGTCGGTTTCGACAGTTCGGAAGCCGACTTCATCCTCCAGGCTGTCGTCTCCCGCAGAGAGCAGAATGCGGTAGAGTTTGGGTTGTTCAGGAGACCAAAGTTGCAAGCTGGTTGCGGGAATCCGGATCAGCCCTTTTCCACTGGAATCCAGTTGCGAGGTAACCGACAAATTAGCCTCAGGAATCGCAATGGCGATCGTTGCCGCTATGCTTGCATCTTGTACATGAACCCATCCCACAACCGCTGTGCGTTCATGATTAAGGTGAAGATCGTAGTCGTCAATAAAGCTGTCGGTCACGTCAACGAGGGCTACATCGCGGGTGATGCCTCCGTAGTTGAACCAATCAGTCGTTGCAGTGGGAACTCCGTCGGCCTGCCTCGTAGCATCGACTGCAATCACGACGAAATTCTTTCCGGCGTGCAGCTGCTGAGTAGCTTCACAGTCGAAGGCGGTAAAGCCTCCCTCGTGATCGCAGACATGTTGCCCGTTGATCCAAATCAGTGCTTTGTAGTTTGCCGCACCAATATGCAAAAACGTTCTGTGATGGGCCTGGGGCTGAAAGTCGAAGTATCGCTGATACCAGACCAGGCCTTCGTAATAGAAAAGCTGGGGGCTTTGGGTATTCCAGTCTCCAGGCACCTTCAATGTGGGGGACTTTGCGAAATCGTATTCGACCAGGTGATCGCTTCCCGGCTCGGCGGCGCCATTCAGGTAAAACCCGTCCTTGCGCAATTCATGGTGAAACGTGTAGAGACCCGTCTCGTATGGATCAACGATGAAGTGCCAGTCGCCGTTGAGGCTCGCGCTCTGACGATGATCGACATCGACCAAAACGGTTGGCGCTGATTGGGCGCATAGAAATATTTGGCCGATAAAGAGAAACGCGAAACTGATGCCGAGCTTGGCTTTCATCGAACGTCCTTAATAGGGTTGGGTATTGCCAGGAACACAAATGGGGATGGATGGAGGCGTCCATCCCTGCAAAGCGAGACAGAGGGTGCAGCGAATTCGGCTTCAAAACGTAATTTGATTCGAATAAGCCGACAGCGTTTGTATCTGAAGTCGACCAAGAATTGAATGTGATCTGCGGCGTGCTCCTCTGCCCTCATTGCGATCGGAAGAGCACGCCGGATTTTCACTCGTTTCGAGTTACCTTAGAATGTCAATCGTCCGCCCAACTGGATGACGCGCTGGGTGCCCTGCGCACCGGTGATCTTGCCATCGTTGCCCGACGAAAGAGTTGATGTAGGGTTGCTGAGACTCACCCAGTTCATGACGTTGGTCACCTCGGCGCGGAACTGGAACGCCACTCCTCGCTCGAATTGAACGTTGCGGAACAGGCCCGCATCCATATCCTTGAGGCCCGGTCCGGTCAAGGAGTCGCGACCCGAGTTGCCGTCGGCGCCGCCAGGGCCGATGCCCAAGCCAGGCCCGTTTGCTGTGAACGCCGAGGTGTTGAACCATGCCGATAGTACGCTATTGCCTGCGCATACACGGCAGCGGTGCGGATCGAGTTTAGGGTTAATGCCAGGAACAACGTTGGGACGGTTCGCATTCGCACTGTCATAACTCTTGTCGGACCCCGTGGACATCGAAAACGGCGCGCCGCTGAACAGATAGACGACCGGTGAGATCTGCCAGCCGTTGAGCACCTCCTTCATGATCTTGTTAGATCCGCGGAAGTAGTCGATATTCCACATGCCGGAGATGGCCGCATTGTTGTCATGGTTTTGATCCATGGGGCCATGTTCTTCCCCAAGGCCGCCGCCGAGGGCGCCCAGGCTGTTGTTGGTTGGGGTGAAGGGCTTGCCAAACACGCCGAAATCCTGCGCGCTCATCTGTCCATTCTCTGTCGGGTTCGCACTTTCCAGCGCGCGGCTCCAAACATAGAAACCGGTGACTGAGAAGCCGTTCGACATCATCTTGGTCGCCGAAACTTGAAGCCCGTTATAATTCGAGGTCTGGCCGGCGATCAGGTAGGTAAGTCCGTTCAGGGTGCCAGTCGCACCAGCGATGCCGGCATCGTATTGGCGCCGCGTATCCAGATTGGTCCCGGAGGTGCTGAGCGCGCCCGTCCCCAACGTCGAATAAGGCGCGTAGTTAGCGTCGATGAATGTGTTCAGGTTACGGCCAAGGGTACCTACATAAGCGGCCGTTGCACTTATCCTGGCAGGCAATTGCCGCTGCACGCTGAGGTTGAATTGGTAGATAGAAGAATCCTTCATATGCGGGCTGATGCCTTCTGGGCCGGCCTGCGGGTAGAAGATTGGTTTGGACGGCGTATAGGTGTACGGGAAGATCCCTCCACCGGGGGTGGCGCTGGGGAAACCATAACCCTGAGCGGTGCTCCCGTACATATTTGTGAGAGACGGAGTGGCGCCAAAGCTATTGCGAATAGCGAACGGCGTGGCGTTGCCGGGCTGGTTCCACTCATTGCCGCTGAAAGAGCCGTAGAAGATGCCCGCTGCGGCGCGAACCGAAGTCTTGCCGTCCCCGAACGGGTCCCATGCAAGACCGAGACGAGGCGAAATATGGCTGAACGGCGTGCTGATGATGCCGCGACCGATGCCCTTGTCCCCTGGGTACAGCAAGCCGAGCGGCGCGGTCGGAGAAACGGTAGATTGCTGGTTGGGAACAAACGACGCCGTCCTGTCATGAGAATCGACAGGAGGCGTATCGATGTCCCACCGGAGGCCGACATTGACCGTGAAACCGGGCGTGATGCGGTAGTTGTCCTGCGCAAACCCGGCGACGTGCCAGGTGCTCAAATGCGTAACATAAGTCGAGTCCTGCTCGAATGAGTTGGTTTGGCCGGTGATAAAGTCCGCCAGCGCATTACCCGTGGTCGTGGGAGCGGAGGTCGAGAAGCCAACGTCGCCATAGTTATTCAGATTAGCAAGGAACATGGTCTTATCGAGAGCGAACTCACCGCCAAGGGAAAGGTTGTGTTTGCCCTTGGTCATGCTGACCACGTCGCGTAATTCATAGTTGTCGGAACCGGTGACGGGACCGGCATTCGGGTTTCCCGTGCCAAAAAAACCGCTGACATTTAGATAGGGCAGTGCGGGCGGTCCCTGGATGAGGAAGTTCGACCCGAAACTGGCGAGGGTTTGATTGGCTGGGCCGGTCACAGGGATGAGGGTGCGTCCGCCCATTGCCCGCGTAAGCGTGAGCCAAGCTTGATTGGCTGTATTGGCGCTGAAGGTGTGAACATCGGCGAGGTTGATGTTCGTCTGGTTTGCGGCGGACTGGTCTCCGGTCCAGTTGATGTTTTGAGTGCCGCCGTTTCCTGCGGGAGTTGATGTGGTCCTGACAAAAAAGTAGGTCGCTGAGAAATGGTCCTTGTTGCCCACAGACTCGTCATACTTTCCCAGGTATTCGTCGGAGTCTGTTGGAGTGACGTAGACTTGAACCAAACTTCCGCCGCCGTTTTTCACCTGGGTTCCGGTAGGCAAGGGGATGGAAACGCCGATTGTGTTTTTCACGTTCAGCATATTTGCGGCGGTTGGGTCCAGGGAGCCGGTCGGGATGCAGTACCCGGCAGTGGCAGCGGTTACGGTCTGGCAACCGGGGCCAGCGTTTGCTCCATTCGCGAGAGTAGCTTTTTTGGTGCCCGGCATGTAGATAGGGCCAGTGAGCGTGTCCGCGGTAAAGTCGCCCAGACGCTCGGCGGCCGTGGGCACGATACCCCCTTGCACCGGCGCTCCGGCAACCTGGCGCAGACCGGCATAGCTGAAGAAGAAGAAGGCCTTGTCGTGCTTGACGGGACCGCCGAAGGTTCCGCCGAAATTGTTGCGGTGGTAAGGATTCTTGACTATCGAATTCCACGGGTAGGCATTGAAGTCGGTATTGCGGTTGAACTCGAATAATGAGCCATGGAGTTTGTTGGTTCCCGACTTGGTGATCACCGTGACGACAGCGCCGGAGAATTCGCCGTATTGCGCCTCGAATGCGCTGGTCTCGACGCGGAACTCGTCGAGTGCGTCGGGATTGGGAGCCGGGTTGCCGTAGTTGCGCATGCCGGTAATGTTGTTGCCGCCATCCAGATAAAATGCTACGGTTCCATTGCCGGAGTCGAGCCCGCCATTGACCTGAACCGCCGCGGACGGCAGTCCAACCGTCATATTGGGGGTGCCGCTGGGGTTCGAGGTGGGACTCATGCTATTGGCCATCACACCGGGTGTGAGCGAAAGCTCGGCGTAGGCGTTGCGATTGACCAGCGGCAGGCCGATGATCTCGTCCGGCTCAATGGTGCGGCCCAATACCGCGTCAGCAGTGTTGATCGGCGGCGGAGCCTCACTGACCGTGACGGTCTGAGTCTGCGAGCCCACGGTGAGTTTGATTTCAACCGTTACGGTCTGGTCGACGTCGAGGGCGATATTCTGCTGTACGAAGCGTTCAAAGTTGGGAGCTACCGCCTCGACGGTGTATTTGCCCACGGGAAGGTAGTCGATGCGGTACTCCCCATAACCGTTTACCGGCCCCGACCGTGAGAATCCGGTATCCACGTTGGTCGCCTTCACGTTCGCCGTATTGACCACGGCCCCTTGCTGATCCTTCACGGTACCAACGATAGATCCGGTAGTTTGCTGCGCTGCAGCAGGGAGGGATGCCAGCCCGATTAGAAATACGAAACCTGCCAGGTGAAGTAACAGATTTGGTCTTTGACTCACAAATGCCATGATCGATTGCCTCCCAGAAATTGCCTTCATGTGTTGCTCCTTTATTCCTTCTTGATCTGCTGTCATGCCCAAGCGCGCCTGCGTGGTCCGCTTTGCCACATTTGGGGATCCCCTCGCTGAAAACCGCGAAATAAGAGATCCTGTGCGTCTTCAGCTCTTGCTTCACTGCCAGAATGAACGCCCGAGGGGCCCAAATGCGGTCACGCTGGCATTCATCTGAAGATAGGCCCTCTCGCTCGTCCCACGTCCGGATCACCAGTACCAATCAACAACGTCAGCCGGAGATTCCGAGGTGAGGACATGGAGTCGGGTTTACGTGTGTAACAATAGCCACTGGCTTTGTGCGTTGTCTTGTGATTTCGGAGTGAAATCTGTGTGATCGAGGTTGTGAACGAAGCCACAGGCGCGCACGGAATTGGGAATAGGGGTATTAAATCGTTTCGGGAAGAGCGCCTGCGCGCCCCGTTAACGTTGTTAATAATTTCCGTTAAATATATGTTGGGAAAGAATTAAGGATGGTGAGTGATTGGGCTCCGGGATGCTCGGAAGGTCAGCACTGAGATGCTGATGTAAAATCACCTCAACGCAGACGCGGAGTCGCCCGATAGATGGCAACTGATCTGAACGCGAGTGAGAGAGAGCATAGAGAACTCGATTGGTTGTTGACTTCCGGGGTGTTCGGCCGCTCCCACAACCTCTCTCAGATGTTGAAGTTCATCTGCGAGAAGCATTTCGAGGGTCAGGCTAGTCAGATCACCGAGTGCGCGCTCGCCGTTGAAGCTCTCGGACGCAGGAACGATTTCAATCCCCAGGTTGACACAATCGTCCGCGTGACCGCCCATCAATTGCGAAAACGCCTCCAGGAAATCTATGCGGGCCCCGGAGCCTCTCACACTGTTCAAATTCAGATTCCAGCCGGGCAGTATGCTCCCTCCTTCGCCCACAAGGAGGAAGAGACCCCCAAGTTATCCTCCTCCGGAACTGAAAGCACCATTCTCGTTTCTACATCTGCTGAAGAAACCATTGTTAAGCCTGGTGCTGCGGGCCGGAAATGGCTCATATCCGGACTTGCACTGGCATCCGTTGTCCTTCTTGGAGGAATCCTGCTTGCCGTGATGCATTGGAGAGCGCATTCAACTTTAAGCGCTACTCCAGCCCCCAAAACAAGCAGTGTCGTAAAGGGACACCCGGTACGAGCCTTGTTGGGTAAAGGCCGCGAGCCCTACATCGATCGCGCGGGAAATACTTGGATGCCGGGGAACTATTGTGCAGGTGGCACCAACCTTTCCGAACCAAGCCAACGGATTGCAGGCACGGAAGACCCGACCATTTTTCTTGGCGGGCTTCGCGGCCACGCTCATTGCGCCTTTCCCGTCGATCCAGGAATCTACGAGGTTCATCTGCTTTTTGCAGAAGCTTCCGACTTGCCTGAGGCCACAGACCGATCTGTATTTTCTCTGAATGGGGGCGAGAACATCTCTTTGGATCTTGTGGACGATGCTGGTGGCGATTACATTGCCGATACCAAGGTTTTCCGAGGCGTTCGCCCCGAGAACGATGGCACCATTCACATCGACTTCGTCGGCGAAATCTCCGCAATGAAAGCTGTGGAGATCCTTCCCGCTCCTTCCGAAGCGTTGTTGCCCATCAGAATTGTCGCTAGACCAAATCCCTACAAAGATCCCGAAGGGAATGTCTGGCTTTCCGACCGTTATGTGATCGGTGGCCGCCCAGGACAGAGCGCAAAGGTGGTCAAGAACGAGCAAACAGGTTTGTACGATTCCCATCGAGTTGGGAACTTCCGATATATCTTGCCGGTTATTCCTCTCGAAAAGTACCGTGTGCGGCTGTATTTCCAGGAACCATGGTTTGGCAAAGAGAACGCCGGCATCGGCGGTCCTGGCAGCCGGGTCTTCGACGTCTGGTGCAACGGTGTTGTTCAACTCAAGGATTTCGACATCCTTCGCGAAGCCGGCTCAAGCCCCGTTGTGAAGACTTTTGACGATGTTCAGGCTACTGCGCTAGGAAAGATAGAACTCACTTTCTCGCCCGTCATTAACTATCCACTTATTAATGCTATTGAAGTTGTACCCGAGCCTAGCAAATAAGCATCGAATCAAGGTCGGATCGGGACCGCCCACGTATTTCTACGCCATCGTCTCTGTAAGTCTTCGGCAGAAGTCGAAACTCGACTCCGGAGCAATATAGCTCTGGCGTAGCGGCTCAAATCCCCGCGTAATAACAGGACTCAGCTCTGAGTTTGCCCTCTTTTGCCCGCCACACCGGTTTCTGCGATCATGACTCCGCTAGATTCTAAATTCTCCCAGAAATTTCCCAGAAGCACGACCGCAATAGGTATAATTCCGTAAAGCTAAGGATTCAAAGTGGCTGCCCCGGCTAAGGCATGCGGGCCGGCACCTGTTCTTTCTTCTGCGAGCCTGGGATTAAACATTTAATTTCTTTGGGACGGACATTTCCACGGATCGGAGTTGGAGATGAAAAAGCTTGTTTCCCTCCTGGCAGCAGCGATTGTAGCCAGTCTTAGCCTAGTCACGACGGGGTGTAACACCGATTTCCACTCCAATACCCTCTACACGCTCACGGTCAACTCAACAAATCCTGTGAGTGGCGTATCGATCGGCGTTTCACAGCCCGACATCACCGGTGCGACCACCGGCTCTACAAGCTTCGCACGGGCGTATGCAGCTGGCGCCTCTGTCACACTGACCGCGCCGGCCAGCGCAGGCGGAAACTCGTTTTCTTCCTGGACCGGCTGCACGTCGTCAAACAGAGCAAGTTGCAAGGTAACCCTCTCGGCGAACACCACTGTGACGGCCGTCTACATGACAGCGTTGATTACACCCACGGTGACCGTGACTCCGTCGCCGGCCAGCATCACAACAACGCAGGCCCTCACCGTGACCGTCAATGCTAGTGGCGGAAGCGATAACCCAACGCCGTCCGGCTCTGTCGTCTTGACCAGCGGCAGTTACACATCCGCGGCCACAACCCTGACAAGCGGCGGCGCAACGATCACGATTCCTGCAGGCTCGCTGGGCACCGGAACAGATGCGCTGACGGCGACCTATACGCCCGATAGTTCGAGTTCTGCGACCTACTCAAGCGCTACGGGAACAGCTTCAGTAATCGTTGCGACAAACTCCTCTGGCATCATCGGTGACTGCGGTATGGATGAGAATGGCGCAGGCACGGGCCAAGTGGACTATGTCGAGGTTTACTCTTCGCAGTACGCCAAATGGTGTGTCGACACGACCTATTGGGCGGCGAACCAGCAGTACATCAGCCAGTTCTTCAGCTACTACGATGGGGCGGTTGCGCAGTTGATCTCGCTTTTCAATCTGCAGCCGTCGTTGCCGATTGTCGTGGAAGTCACAACGCCGACAGGCGGAGCTTGCGACTGCGGACCGAAGTTCGGCGAGCAACAAAGTGTAGTCATTACTGGCGATGCCTATTCAGATACATTCAACAATCCGCAAAATAATCAAGCCGTGCCGGGCTTCTGGGGATATCTACTAACACTCCACGAAACCATCAACGCATTCACAGGCACAGTCTCGGGCGGATGGCCGACCGATTGGTGGGCCGATCACCGCAGCCCGTTCCCGAACGCCATGGATGAGCATGTGATGAAGTACATCGGCACACAGCAAAACAACCAGACGCTGCTAAATGCCGCACAGGCGCAACATGAGCGCTTCGCTGACCCCAGTATTTCCGGGTACGATAGCGAGGTCGCTATGTTCGATAACTTCTTTAACCAATATGGAGGCTTTACAGCGTATTCGAAATTCTTCCAGTTGGTAGAAGAAGACAAGCTCTCGTGGCCATCCGTTAGCCAGGATTCGTCCGATACCGGAGACAACAACTACAGCACACTGCTAAGCGAATATGTGGCAGCCTATCTCAGCATGGCCTTCGGTACGACCAGCGACCTCACTTCGACATTTACGGGCGCTGGAGTGGGAACACTGGATACGACGGAGCCTTCTTACACCATGAGTTCCGCTGCGGTGCTGGGAGTCGCCAATGCACATTGCTCGATCCGTTCTGCATCAGGGGCGGGAATAAGCGTTACTTCTCAGCTCTCGCAACTGCAAGGTGGAAACTACCAGAACGCGGTAGCCAGTGGCGGCGAGCAGTCTACATGCCCGAGCGAGTGCTCGTGGAACGGAAGCCAATGCGCTGCAAAATGGTAGCGCTTCATGGCCACGCAAACCGGCGTGCACCCACAAGGACCTATAAGTCTTCGCGGGAGTGCGCCGGTTCGTATCGTGGATTGATGGCCGGCTGGCCCAGCTATCTCGTTGCCTTATGCCTGATTGTTTTTGAAGCAGGCTGCCGCCATTCAATACCTGCTCCGTCAGCGCCCACCGCTTTTTCTGCCCCGCAAAGTCGGGGCATACTCGATTCGTCCAGCCCTTACGCACTCAAGTGCGGATCAATGTTTTGTGACGTGCGGTCCACCTACTGTGAAACCATCAAGACCGATGTGCCATCCTTGCCCAGCAATTACTCGTGCAAGTCCTTGCCAAAAGCGTGCAAGAAATCTATCGACAAGGCCACTCCAACCTGTGTCTGTTTTCCTCCGGGCACCCGCGGTGATTTGTGCTCTATGGTTGACAAGGATGGAATTCCGGGTTTTTGGCGCACAACCGTTGGGGGACATTAAGACTGTAAGGCCTGTTGCTATCGCGGCAAAAACATCGCGTAAGGCTCGATCGCGAAAATAAAGGGAGTGAAAATCTCTCATCTTCACTTTGTCAACGAACTCCTAAAAGCTAAAGGGCGATCGAGGGTCCAGCGCAGTTGATGAACGATTCGTAGCATGTGGCGTCTTCGCCTGTTTTGTCTGTCTGTCGGAAGCGGGATACCTGACCGGCCAGTCGCCTCCTGAGTCATAGTCGACAGTAGTGCGAGCATAACCGGCAAGAGCGACCCTTTCTGAAACTTCGCGGCCCGATTCGTTCGGTAACGCTTGCCGACCATCCGCCCAACATATACGCCACTTGGTACCATCCGGCCCAACATCCTCGACCAAGGTATCGTCGGTAGCGTCACGCAGAGCATCGAGAAATGAAGATACGCCACCGAAGACGCCCCCGGACGCTCTCAACCGGCAGAATGACAGACGCAAGTCTCTCTTGTATGCCCCGTCCCTAAATAGCACTTTAACGACTCGTTCCAAGCCAACCGGCGGAAGCCGAGGTTCATGCAATTGTTGCTGGCGCGAGAACAAGTTAGATTGGTAACGGAAGACCTTCGCCTTCAAAATCAACCAGGCAATCCCCGCAAAGGA
>Ga0187847_10003668_pt1 | contig 11613 bp, 11 predicted proteins | sample June2016WEW_4_10_FD_132458 | JGI IMG/M metagenome (GOLD analysis project Ga0187847, IMG submission 132458) | Peatland microbial communities from SPRUCE experiment site at the Marcell Experimental Forest, Minnesota, USA - June2016WEW_4_10 | ecosystem: Environmental > Terrestrial > Soil >...
ACCACTACCACGTCGACGACCACTACCACGTCGACGACCACTACCACGTCGACGACCTCCACCACGTCGACTACTACGACCACCGTGCCCACGACTACGACCACCGTGCCCACAACTACGACTACGACCACGACGATTGGGCCACCTCCACCTCCCCCGACGACCACGACGTTCGCGCGTCCAGTGGTGACGACAACGACGTCGACGACCTCCACGACGTCAACAACCACCACGACCGTGCCTACGACCACCACCACGTTGGCACCGGCGACGACGACCACGACGTCGCCATCCGCAACCACGACCTCAACGTCCCCGGGCCCTTCGGGAAACGTTGGCCCGACGACCACGACGACATCGCCGACGACTACGGACTCGATAAACACGTCACCGCCATTTGTCAGTGCTCCGACATCAACAACCACATCGACGACCGCAGCGCCTCCGCCAGTGACCAACGCGAACATTGCATTTTGCGGATCGCCGGGTGTGCCGATTGCGAACTGTCAACTCACTATTCAGGGTCAGGGCCTCGAGCCCGATACGGACGTGATCGTTGTCGTGCACTCGACCCCTACGCAGGTCGGGTCGACCACCGTGCAGCCCGACGGAAGCTTCGACGTCGCGGCCTCACTCCCGAAGAACTTGGCGATCGGCGTACACCACGTGATTGTGAGCGGCACCAACGCTGACGGCGGACCATTCAGCGAAGCGGAAGTCTTCACGGTCGTAAAGGGCGAACGGCTCGGATCCATTGGTTGGGTGCCACCCGCACCGCTCGCGGGTGACATCCAGTTCGTGCCGAGTTCGCACCGCACGATCGTGCTCGCCGCCACTGCCGGCGTCACCGCCGCCGCGGCCGCCGTGGCGTCGGGCCTCGGGGGCGGTGTCGCGTTTGGCGGTGGCGGCTCGGTGCCGGTGGGCGGTGGTTCTTCGGGAGGCGGGTCGTCTGGCGGCGCGCGAGTTCCTGGCGGTGCCACCCTCGAAGACGTCGAGTTAGAGCGACTCGAAGGTGACACTCGCGAGATCGGACTGGGCGACCAATCTCGATTCTGGCGCTGGCGAGGCACGAGACTGCTAGATCGCTGGTCCAAGACCTTCCCCCGAAAGGTCTCAGTGGTCTCGCCCGTTGCGGGAAGAGTGATCGTTGACGGGGACTATTTGCGTGCCATGTTGGGCAGCATCTGGATCGGTCTCTGTCTTGCGAGCGTTGGCTTGGGTGCCTACGCGTCAGCGAGTTCTGGATGGTACGCCGTGCCGCCGAGCCTGGGGCTGTTCTTAGTCATCCTCGCCCTGGGCGTCTTTGATTCAATGCTCGGCTTTCTGGCGGGCGCCTCGTTTATTATCAGTTCACTTTTAGCCGGACACATATCCTCTGCGCCCGAGCTGCGACTCAGTATGGGTCTCGTGCTGGTCTGGTTCGCGGTGCCCCTCGCCGCCGCGGCGTTGCGTCCCCTGCGACGCACGGTCTCGCTCAGGATCGACGCGCTTTGGGAACGGGTGGCGGACCTCGTGGTCTGTGGCCTCTTCGCCGCTTGGGTGGCTGACAAGATGACCAGTGCGCTGTCGGGGCTCTCGGGTGTCGAGTTGCCGATTAACCACGACGTCGGCACCATTGTCCTCGCCGTCCTCGTGCTCGTAGCAGTGCGCATCGTCGCCGAAACCATCGTGGCCCATCACTTCCCGGGGCGTCTGGCTTCGGTTCGACACGAAGGCAAACTGGAATCGGGCAAGATGCAAAAAGTCCTGTCACTGGTGGCCCAAGTCGTGGTCTTTGACTTCGTGGCTTCGGCGATCCTCGGAGTGAGTTGGATACTCATCCTCGCCACCGTCGTCTTCTTCACGCCTCACGTACTCGAGTTGTTCGAGCATCGGATCCCCAAGAGCCATGCCGTTGCGAAATGGAAGCCCAATGGCATCATCACCTGGACGCTGATAATTAGCGCCGGTGTGCTGTTGGGTGAACTGCTCAAGCACACGGTGCACAACGGTCATCTGGTCGAGGAAATCGGCTTCATAATCCTGCCGATTCCTGTCCTCACCTTTTGGACGCTCGAGCTCTTCGAAGTGAAGGAACAAGAAGAACAAGAGCACGAGTTCGAAAAAGAAGCGGTCCTCGTGAAGGCCGAAGCGTCAGGGAGCACACAAAAGAAAGAGACGCGAGGTGGGGCCAGCGAAGACTTCGCACCTTTCCAGGGGCGCCGATCCTCGCGCCAACTGGAGGGGGCGTCATCGGTGGCGGTACTCGATGATCCTCCGCCGACCTCAAAAGGTGCCCGAACCAGGAAGGATCGGGAAGCGGTCGACACCTCAACGTCGGACGTGGCGCTGGCGATGCGCGAGGGCAGATCAAAGGCGAGCGTGGCCCTGCAGGCACCCGAGTCGGCGTTGAAAGGATCGCCCCCAAGGGCGAATGGTCGTAAGGGAAAGGAACCAGACGAGAAAGGTGCCACCGAGGTTGCCCGGTCACTGGCCGTGAAAAAGTGGATGACGCGGATGGCGGGTGTCCTGCTCGTGGTCGTGTCGGTCCTGCTCGTGCACCTTCAAGGTGGTGGGTGAGACGCTTCGCAGTACTCGAAGTATTCGAAGTCCTTTGAAGGACGCAACGTTGAAGAAGGGACCTTGGTTCTGGTCACCGAGGGCAGGGGACCGTCCCCTAATCAAGGGATTGTGAGGTGCGCGCGATGCGTACGCCCGTGACCGGGACCAAGATCTAGGTCGCGCCGATCGGTTCGGTCGCTTCGAAGTCAAAACTCGTTGACTTGGCGCCTTTTCGCGGTACTGGGACGTAGACGGCCACGAGTATCGGCGACGGTGCGCAGACGCTGCCTCGCTTCGGAAGCGACGTACGAGGCTATCGGGTGGAATGCGAGATCCAGGCTCGTGCACGAGATAGCGTTAGAGTTCGGAGATTCAAGACCATTACACCCGAGGCCAATCCAGGCTTCGCGTGTGGAAGTCTGGTTAAATTGTCCAAGTGTTTTGATTGCAATGTCAGAGAGGACTGAAGATGGCACCAGCGAAAAAGGCCGCCAAGAAGAAGGCACCTGCGAAGAAGGCCGCGACAAAGAAGGCCGTGAAGAGGGCGCCCGCGAAGAAGGCGGCAAAGAAAAAGGCGCCAGCAAAGAAGGCCGCAGCCAAGAAAGTAGCCAAGAAGAAGGCTCCCGCAAGGAAGGCGCCCGCAAAGAAGGCCGCGACGAAGTCGGCGACGCACGCGGCTCCCGCCAAGGCCGCAGCCAAGAGTGATTCGGAGAAGTTCGACCTTTTCTCGATCTTCCGAACTAGGGCCGCCGAAGAGAACGCCCACGGGGGACCGTCTGGGGCGATGTAGCGCCTGAGTCGTTCTACGAAGCGCAAGATTTGGAACCCAAGGGAACGTGAAGTCGAGAACTATCGTCAACTTCTACTTGAATCGGTTCGGCTAGGCCTCTTGATTACACGAGGGACATAACGCGGAGCCTTCGGGTATTGACTTTCCGCAATATCGACAGAAATTTGCTGGCTGGCCTGCGTTTGGACAGTTGTGCGCTAGCGCGCGATTGCCCGGTACTGAGTCGCCACATCGAGCGCAGAAGGTGGCGAGCTGATTCCCCCTGGGTTTGGTGGCGACGTTCGACTCCACTTCGTGCGTTGCTGCGCCGGGTCCCGCAACGAAGCCCACTGTTCCGAATCCTGGACCCTTGGGCAGTGGGTAACGCGAAGCTTGACGTTGAACCACGCTCGCCGCGGTGCCTGCGCCACCACGCACCGGACCTCGCACGCGTGACTTCGTCGCGGTCTGCTCGTTAGGCGCCGCCACGCTCCTCGTGGGCCAATGCGAGAACGCGAAGAGGAGAAGGAAGATCCACGACGCGAAGATAGCGATCCTGTCGACGTCGAGCAGGAGGCCGATCGTGTGGGGATAGAAGGGCGCTAACTCCCAGACGATCACGAAGGAGTGCAGTTGGATCTTCGCTACGACCAGGGTGACGATCCAAGTGAGCAGTGGCGTGAGTGGAATGATGGCCCAGCCGCGTGAGAAACCGGCCTTGGTAATGATCACCGAGATTGCGACGAAAGTGATGACCTCGATGCAGAGAGTGATGATCGATGTCACGTTCCCTCCGCTTCCCCTCTACGTCTTCGGACACGAGGTTAGGACTTGGCATGAATCGTACTAGTGAAGTATCCATCGTTTCGGACTTTCCGAGAAAACGGACAAACGGGTTCTCTTGTGTCGTACAAAGTGGTGCACGAGGTCATCGGCTCGGCGCGCAATGCCAAGGAATCGACGTACGGTACTGCGCCCTGCGCTCAATGAAGGTATTCACGAGTACGCGGTCTTCTGGCTTTATTCCACGGAACGGTAAGGGATGATCGTGTCCGCCGCGAGGGGCTTCTAATGCTGGGCGTAATTCTCCAGGGTTGCCGCGAGTTCCTGCAGGCCGTGGTGGTCGACCAGGACCAGGAAGTTCGCGTACGTCACCGGAGCGAGGGTGCCCCCCTCGTAGGCGTCAGAGGCGACCAGGCACGTCAAGCGTCGATACAAGAGCCATTCGCGTGTGCCGATGACAAAACGGACTCGTGCAGCGCGAACGCAAGAGCGAGAAAATATGGCGCTGCGATGTGACGGTGCGTGCGTCGAGCGTGAGCGACTGATGCTCGGCGCAGCCTTCGAGACCGATGGTCGTCCCCGGCGAACGGGGGAGAAGCGTGCAGTACTCGTGAATCACGCCAGGTGCCTGGAGCGTGGTCGCGGTACTCGAGGAGGGGACGTCAGACGTTGAGCGAATGACGCAGTGCTCCACTAGGAACATGGTCGTCGTGACGACGACCAGAACTATCGCAAGGCGGAGCCAAATTTGACGTACGAGGTGAGTTTGACACGGCGCGATGCTCTTGATAATCTACAACCATATGGTTGTAGATTCACGACACCGGAACCGGACCGATGAGGTGTTCCACGCTCTCGCCGACGCGACACGTCGGAGCATTGTCGAGAAGACGTTTCAACGCGACTATTCGGTCTCTGAGTTGGCACGCCTCTACCCAATGAGTTTCGCCGCCGTCCAAAAGCACGTGGCCGTCCTGGAGCGGGCCGAACTCGTTACCAAGCGCCGACAAGGGCGAGAGCAGTACGTGCGTAGCAACCTGGCGGCGATCCGACGGGCGGAGAAGTTCTTGCAACGCTACGAGGAATTGTGGCGAGACCGATTCGACGCAATGAATGAGATCCTCGGCGAGGAATAGTGGAAGGGGCACCGAGATGCCGGTGATGAGTGTTACCACGGACCCAACAGCATTCACAATGAAATTCGTGGCTGAATTCGACGCGACGTTGGAACGAGTCTGGCAGCTGTGGGAGGACCCTCGTCAACTCGAACGCTGGTGGGGGCCGCCTACGTATCCCGCCACCGTGATCGAATACGACTTCACGCCGGGTGGTGACGTGTCGTATTTCATGACCGGCCCCTCTGGTGACCTTTCTCGAGGCTGGTGGCGTTTCGTCACCATCGAGCCGCTTCACGGCATCGAGTTCGAGAACGGGATCGCTGACGAGACGGGTGCACCTCACCCGTCTATGCCCGCAATGATCGTGCGAGTCGTACTCAGCGAGCAGACGTCAAGTCGAACTCGGATGTCAGTCGAGTCGGTCTTTCCTTCTGCCGAGGCGATGGAGCGATTCTTGACCATGGGGATGGAAGTAGGAATGTCTTTGGCCATCGGACAGATCGACGAACTGCTGTAAGGACGCGACGATCAGTCGCCGACGTGACCCACGTTCTCGTTTCGACGTGGCAAGACCCAGTTAGGCCTCGGGAAGTGACACGTATAACCGTTGGGGTAGCGCTCGAGGTAGTCCTGATGCTCGGGCTCGGCCTCCCAGAAGGGCCCCGCCGGTTTCAACTCGGTCACGACCGTGCCCGGCCAGAGACCCGACGCGTTCACGTCGGCGATGGTGTCCTCGGCCACCCTTCGTTGAGCCTCGTCGACGAAGAAGATCGCTGATCGGTAGCTCGCGCCCCGGTCGTTGCCTTGGCGGTTGCTCGTGGTCGGGTCGTGAATCTGGAAGAAGAATTCCAGGATCTCGCGGTACGACGTGACCGAGGGGTCAAAGATGATCTCGATGGATTCGGCGTGGGAGCCGTGATGCCGGTAGGTCGCGTTCTTGACGTCGCCCCCGCTGTAACCCACGCGGGTCGCGACCACGCCCGGGCGACGGCGGATGAGGTCTTGCATACCCCAAAAACAACCACCGGCGAGAATGGCCTTCTCTGTTGCTTCGCTCATTGCGCACTTCCCTTCGTGGTCGAAGTCTCGTCAAACAGTGTGCGGTACTCGCCGTAACCCTCTTGCTCGAGTTCGTCGTACGAGACGAACCGCAAGGCCGCCGAGTTGATGCAGTAGCGCAGGCCCCCCTCACTTGTTGGTCCGTCGGTAAAGACGTGCCCCAGGTGGCTGTCGGCGTGGGTCGATCGCACTTCGGTTCTGATCATGCCAAAGGTCCGATCGCGGTGCTCGATCACGTTCGTAGGCTCGAGCGGCGCGGTGAAGCTCGGCCAGCCGCAGCCACTGTCGTACTTCTTGGTCGAGGCGAAAAGGGGCTCGCCTGAGACGACGTCGACGTAGATCCCGGCGTCCTTCTTGTCCCAGAATTCATTGTCGAACGCCGGCTCGGTGGCGCTCTTCTGGGTCACCTCAAACTGCTTGGCGGTGAGGCGAGCCAGCGCCTCGGGGTCTTTTTCGTAGTGGTCATTCACCGCATTCTCCTTTTTCGTCCTTTGTTGTCCTTTGCCAGCGACGCGACAGCCTTTGACCGACGCCGTCCTTGGGGGACGGTTCCTTGGCGGATCAGTCGATCCGCCAACGAAATTCGTCGTCAATTTAGTCACCGACCATGGACAGTGAAACAGTTCCTTGAGACTCACGGCGCGTTACAAGGGTTTCTTCGCTCCATCTCAGCACCGGCGCGGCCTCAAAGCACACGATTCACAGCGGGCGCAGAAAATCTTGAAGTCGACGTTCGGGGAGATCGTCGCCAGCCAGGTACTTACGGCGCCCACGACGAACTCGGGGACTGGGTGCCCATCAAGCCGAGATACGGTCCAATTCCTTGAGGTCGGACTCGCTCAGCGTGAGTGAAGCGCTGCTCACGTTTTCGTGAAGATGCGCGACTGACGAGGTGCCTGGAATGAGCAATATATTCGGTGAACGTTGGAGCAACCAGGCCAGCGCCACCGCCATCGGTGTCGTACCGAGACGTACGGCGACCGAATTCAACTCGCTCGACTGCAGCGGCGTGAAGCCGCCAAGCGGGAAATAGGGCACGTAGGCGATGCCTTGTCTCGCGAGGAGCTCAACAAGTTTGTCGTCGCCTCGGTGGGCGACATTGTAGAAGTTCTGAACGCAAACCACCGGTGCAATGGCTTGGGCTTCGGCAATTTGCTCAGGTGTCACGGTGCTGACGCCCAGGTGTCGAATAAGGCCTTCTTCTTGTAGTTGGGCCAGAGTGGTGAAGGGTTCAGCGAGAGAACCCGATCCGGCCGAATGCCCATCGTCTCCGCCGTGAATGCGCAAATTGACCACGTCGAGCACGTCGAGACCGAGGTTGATGAGGTTGTCGTGCACGGCGCGACGAAGCTCGACGGGAGATTGCGAATGAATCCAACCGCCCTTCGCGTCGCGGTAGACCCCCACTTTGGTCACGATATGCAGCGACTCCGGATAAGGGTGCAGAGCCTCTCGGATGAGTTGATTGGTCACGAAAGGGCCATAAAAATCGCTGGTGTCGATGTGTGTGATGCCGAGGTCGACCACTTCACGGAGCACGTCGAGAGCTGCAGTGCGGTCTCGAGGCGGACCGAAGACACCGGGACCGGCCAGCTGCATGGCGCCGTAACCCACGCGGGTCACCGTAAGTTCCCGGGCCATCGAGAAGGTGCCCCCTGGGAGTGTTGTTGCGACCATCATTTCTCCTTTGGGTTCTTGCGACAGCCTAAGCGTCTCGTACCTGGACGGTGAACGGACCCACGAGACCAAAGCTCAAGTCGGTCGACAGAATTGTTTCGCGCCTAGTTTCCTAATCAGAAATGCGAGGCACGGTCGCGCAGTGTCGTACCGGCAGGTCTGATTGGGTGTTGTCACTCAAGTGACCACAATTGTTCACCCGTTGCTGCGAAACTGTTGCTAATGGTCTCAATGAGTTCGATCGACGCCCTCGGGGAGAGCCTCTACGAGTTGGTGGCTTCTTGATGGAAAAGACTACGCTCGGACAAGCACTGGTCGAACGGCGCATTGAACTCGGGATTGACAAGGCGAAGGCCGCCGCAAGAGTTGGCGTGACGCGCGCCACTTACGCGGCCTACGAATCGGACGCGCGTCGGCTTTCGGTCGATGGCTTACCCGCCCTACGCTCGTTTCTTGACGTTGCCGTCGAAGATTTCTTGGAGATGTACGGTGCCACGTGTGTCGCGCAGGCTCGCGTGATCATATTGCGCGACCTTTTCGTGAGCGACGCCTTAATGTCAGAGCGACCAATGCCGACCACGATGATGGTGAAAAACGTTCGTGACAACGAGATGTCGGTTGTCGAGCGCGTGTTCTTTGATGTGGTCACAGCCAAAGGCCATGGCGTTGCTTCGCCCTATGTCACTCAGCCTTCGACAGAACCGACCGCGGTCCGGGCTTCAACGTCGAGCGTGTTAGGTCGCTTCGACGATGACACTGTCTTCACCTCGAGCGGCGCAACGATAGAGAAGAAGAATGAAGGAAAGGGAAAAGGCAGGAAGCGAGCCAGTAGATCGGGCAAGAAGAGAGCAAGTAAATCAGGCAAGAAGAAGAACAAAGTGAAGGACAAGAAAAAGAAGGGTGGTAAGCCCAAAGGAAAGAAGAAACACGAAGTCAAGAAGACACACAAGTTCAAGAACAAGAAGAAGCGTAGGTAGCACGTTCAGATACAGACCTACGTCAGTGGACGAGCGAGCGGATCCTTGATGGACATCGTCCCAGTACGCTTCTGTTGTGAAGCCGAACAAGATACTCGTAACTGGAGCATCCGGCTACGTTGGCGGACGAGTCGTTCCGGCACTCCTCGAACGGGGGCTTCAGGTGCGATGCCTCGCGAGAACTCCAGCGAAGCTTCGCGCTGCTCGGTGGTTCGATGAGGTACAGATCATTGAAGGTTCAGTCGACGATGACCTCACCGAGGCGATGGAGGGAATCGGCGTCGCGGTCTACCTGGTCCACGCCATTGGCGAGGGGAAGGATTGGGTTGAGCGTGAGCTCCACCAAGCCAAGAATTTCGCTGCCGCGGCCGCTCGCGCTGGGGTGCAGCGCATTGTCTACCTCGGTGGACTCGGTGATGAACTCGAAGCGCTGAGCAAGCATCTGACGAGCCGACAGGACGTCGGAGCGGCGCTCGCGGCGTCTGGAGTACCGGTCATTGAACTGCGCGCTGGAGTGATCATCGGTTCAGGGTCAGCGAGCTTCGAGATGCTGCGCTACCTCGTCGATTTGCTCCCGATGATGGTGACGCCAAAATGGGTAAGCACGAAGTGTCAGCCGGTCTCGATCGCCGACGTAGTCACGTTGCTGGTAGAGGCAGTCACCACAGAACAACCAATTTCTGGCGTGCTCGAGGTTGGCGGTGGCGACGTGGTGACCTACGCACAGATGATGGAGATCTACTCTCGCTGTGCTGGGTTGCCTAAGCGATTCCTGATTCCGGTGCCATTGCTCTCCCCACGGCTCTCGTCGCACTGGATTGGTCTGGTCACGCCAGTTCCGGTTCCCCTGGCGAAAGAGCTTGTGCAGTCGCTCGTTAACGAAGTCATCGTCAAAGAGCGATCTGCGTGCAAGGTACTTGGTGTGGTGCCGCTCTCCTTAGAGGAGTCGATCACCCGCGCCCTCGACGTCACCCGCGACACTGGTGCGCCGACAAAGTTCTCCGACGCAGATCTCATCCATTTCCAAACGAATGAGCTCGATCCGGGTTGGGCAGGCGGAACAGTTTTCACAGATCGAAGAGTCGCCATCTCACGTGCATCTTCGGCTCAACTTTTTTCAGAGTTGAGTACGATCGGCGGTGCGAAAGGTTGGTACGGAGGCCAATTCCTTTGGCGCGTACGTGGAGTAATCGACCAGCTTATTGGTGGTCCCGGTCTTCGACGAGGTCGTCGACCGGTGCTTCGAGTCGGCGATGCCCTCGATTTCTGGAGAATTGAGCGCGTCGAACCTCCGAAGTGCCTTCGACTGCGCGCGGAGATGCGTCTGCCTGGCGCAGCGTGGCTTACCTGGACAGTTGAGCCCACCCGGGAAGGATCGAAGATTATTCAGACCGCGACTTTTCGTCCCAGGGGGTTCTTGGGCCGGCTCTATTGGTTTGCTGTCTTACCCTTCCATCAGTTCATCTTTCCAACCATGTTGCGACGCCTCGTCGCGAACTCCGAAGTGGCCGACTGACCACTTTCTGTCCCGCCTGGCAAGTGAACCAGGTCGACGCCGTTATACGAGAAGATGGCACTGCTGACGAGAGCGTCATGAATCGAAGTTGACGCCTTTACGATTAACTGGGATTTTCCATCGACGCCGTCAAGTTCCGTGGCGTCTCCGTCAACGAGGAACGAGAACGCTATGGCCGCGCTTGACCGCAAGTGGTGGACGCTCATTGCTGTCTGTACCGCCACATTCATGCTCCTGCTCGATATCACGGTCGTAAACGTGGCCCTTCCCAATATCCAAAGTGCACTGCACTCTTCGTTCAGCGACATCCAATGGGTGGTGGACGCGTACTCGCTCACTCTCGCCGCCTTTTTGCTCACGGCGGGAGTGTTCGGGGACATGTTCGGCCGGCGCGAGGTCTTCGCAGTCGGGCTGGGCGTGTTCAGCGTCGCCTCACTGGTCTGTGGACTTTCGAACTCCTCGCTGATGCTCAATCTGTCGAGGGCGGCTCAGGGGGTAGGCGGCGCCATCATGTTCGCCACGTCGCTCGCACTGATCGCCGCGGCCTTTAGCGGAAGAGAACGCGGTACCGCTTTTGGCATCTACGGCGCGGTACTCGGCGGCGCAGTCGCGGTTGGACCCTTGGTGGGTGGCGCGATCACCACCGGTATTGGCTGGCGATGGATCTTCTTCATCAACGTTCCCATTGGAGTCGTGGCCATCATCATCACGTTGACCAGGATCCAAGAGTCTCGTGACGCGAACAAGCGCCGAGTGGACTGGATTGGGTTCGTCACATTTTCGGCCTCGGGTTTCCTCTTCGTCTTCGCACTCATCCGAGGGAACGACGACGGTTGGTCGAGCTCACTCATCGTGGGACTCTTCGTCGTAGCAACCGCGCTGATCGTGATCTTCATCGTTGCCGAACTGAAACAAAAAGAGCCAATGCTGGACCTGAATTTGTTCAAACGACCCGCCATGACTGGCGTGTCGCTCGCCGCCTTCGCCATCTCGGCATCAATCTTTGCAATGTTCCTGTATCTCACTCTCTTCATTCAAGATGATCTGGGCTTTGGCGCGCTCGCCTCGGGCGTGCGCTTCCTTCCCCTTACGGCTCTCGCGTTCATCGTCGCGCCGGTCGCGGGCAAGTTGACCGTGCGGGTGCAAGCACGATACATGCTCGGTTCAGGTCTC
>Ga0187847_10003669_pt1 | contig 11613 bp, 7 predicted proteins | sample June2016WEW_4_10_FD_132458 | JGI IMG/M metagenome (GOLD analysis project Ga0187847, IMG submission 132458) | Peatland microbial communities from SPRUCE experiment site at the Marcell Experimental Forest, Minnesota, USA - June2016WEW_4_10 | ecosystem: Environmental > Terrestrial > Soil > Wetlands...
CTGATTGACGCTCATAGTGGAAAGGCTCTTGACCACCAGAAAGTGTCAGAGTTCGGCTGCGGGTCCGTCTCATTCAGCCCGGACGGCCGCTTCTTGATAACGCCTTCCACGGGCGGAATTATCACATACTCTTACGATAGAGGCGGAACAGTTCGTGTATTCGAGGTCAGCAATCCCTAGGTGTCTTTTGAGGGGCGGGGACAATGATAAGAGCAACCGCAGGTCCTTCGACTCGCTGCGCTCACTCCTAACGAACGGGATGGTTGTTGGAGCCAGCTTCTCCATTCTTTCGCCAAAGTACAGAAGAACCGGGAAACCATTCGGCAAGTTAGCCCGCTTCGCGGGATGGCGAGTTAGCAAGTTGGCGGGTTCATTGCTGGACGTAACTCGCAGAGGCGAGTCGGGCCGCTCAGGATGACAGAGTTTTTTAAGGGGTGCGTTTCTTTCCTCTTAACCATGCGTTCCTTTGCTAATGCTCGATGAACGATCCAGACAAAGACAATCTTTATCACCCGTCGTGCATAATTTAGAGACGATGGGACTTTTGTGGAGCGCGGAGAGTTGGGCGTCGCGGCTGGCTGAGCTGGAGGCGCAGACGGGCGAGCTGAAGGAGGCGCCGCTCAGGCGCGATGTGCGTTCGCTGGGAACGCTGCTGGGCGAGGTGCTGCGCGAGCAGGCGGGCGAGGAGTTGTTTGCGCATGTGGAGGCGCTGCGGCAGGGGACGATCCGGCGGCGCGACGAGGAGGCTCGCGGACGGCACGAGGAGGCGGCGCTCGATGCGGCGGCGGCGCTGGAGTTGGTACACTCGCTGCCGGTGGAGCAGGCGATTCTGCTGACGCGGGCCTTTGCTTTTTATTTTGAACTCATCAATCTAGCGGAAACGAACCATCGCAAGCGGCGGCGGACGGCTCTGCACTCGAGCGGGCAGGCAGGGCGGCAGCGCGGGTCTTTGACAGGTACATTGTGCGAGATGCGGCGGGTGGGGATCGGCGCGGAGGAGGCGCTGGAGTGGCTGAAGCGGATTCTCATTGTGCCGGTATTCACCGCCCATCCTACGGAGGCGGCGCGGCGGACGGTGATGTTCAAGCGGCGACGGATCGGCGAGTTTCTGGCGGGGCTGGACCAGATTCCCGTGCCGGAGCAGGAGATGGCGCGGCTGGAAGAGGCGATCCGCGCGGAGATTACCGCCCTCTGGCAAACGGATGAGGTGAGGTCGCGGCGGCCGACGGTTTACGACGAAGTGAAGATGGGGCTGGATTACTACGATGTCTCGATCTTCGAGACGCTGCCCAGCCTTTACCGGGAGATCGCCGAGGCGCTGCGTGCAGCCTACGGCGTGGAGATGGAGGCGCACGAGTTGCCGCAGGTGCTGAGCTTCGGCTCGTGGATCGGCGGGGATCGCGACGGGAATCCCTTTGTGACGCCGGAGGTGACGCGGGACGCGATCCGGCTGGCGCGGGGGCATCTGCTGCTCTACTACCAGCGGCGGCTGGATGAGATTTGCGATCTGTTGACGACCAGCGCGCAACAGATCGGCGCGAGCGCGGAACTGCTGCGGCGGCTAGAGGCTTACGTGGCGCTGGTGCATACGCCAGAGGCGCAGGTCTTTGGGGCGCAGTACGAGTTCGAGTATTACCGGCGGTTTGCGATCTGCCTGAAGGCGCGGATTCAGCGGACGCTGGAAGTGGCGGGGCAGCCGGGCGGCGCGGGGACGGCGCTGCCGGTGATGCCGTACACGCTGGGGCGGGGCCAGGACAAGCTGGATAAGCTGGCGCAGGCGCTGCCGCCTTACTGCTCGGTTCTGGACTTTGTGGACGATCTGGAGACGCTGCGGGCGTCGCTGGCCGAGAATCGCGGGCTGCGGATTGCGCGTGCGCTGGTGGATCCGCTGATCTTGCAGGTGCGAGCTTTTGGGCTGCACCTTCACACGCTCGACATTCGCCAACATGCGCGGGTTCACGCAACGGCATTGCGGGAGACGATTGCCGAGACGCTGGCGGAGTCGCTGCCAGGGGGGCTTTCGGAGGAGACTTCGAGCGTGCTGGAGACCTTTCGCGTGGTGGCGGAGATCAAGGACGGCTGCTCGCCGGAGGCGATTCGGCAGTATGTGATCAGCGGGGCATCAACGGTAGAGGATGTGTTGGCCGTGGTGCGGCTGGCGCGGCTGGGCGGGGTGCGGGTGGAAGGTTCGGGGCGTGACCCAGGTCTGCCACCCCAGCGACAAAGACCCGTCGCCGGGGACCCCGGTCTTATGCCGGTCCCGCTTTTTGAGTCGATTGAGGATTTGCGGCGGGCGCCGGAGATCTGCCGCGACTTATGGAGCCGGGAGGATTATCGCAAGCTGATGGCGACTTGGGATAACTGGCAGGAGGTGATGCTGGGCTACTCGGACTCGAATAAGGACGGCGGGATGCTGACGAGCACTTGGGAGATCTTCCGGGCGCATCGCGATCTGCATGTAGTGGCGCGGGAAGCTGGGGTGAAGCTGCGGCTGTTTCATGGACGGGGCGGGACGGTGGGACGGGGCGGCGGACCGACGCATCGCGCCATCTTTGCCCAGCCGATGGATTCCTTTGAGGGGCAACTGCGAATTACCGAGCAGGGCGAGGTGCTGAACTTCAAATACTCCGACGAGGTGCTGGCGGAGCGGAATCTGGAGCTGATGATCGCGGCGTCGCTGGACGCGCTGGCGCGGCCCAATGCGCGGGATCCGGAGGGACATTTCACCGGCGTTCTCAAGCCGGAGTGGGAGACGGCGCTGGACAAGCTCTCCGGCATCGCTTTCCGCTTTTACCGGCAGCATATTCTGGACGACCCGGATGTGGTGACTTACTTTGAGCAATCGACGCCGGTGGCGGAGTTGGAGCAGGCCAAGATCGGCTCGCGGCCGGCGCGGCGGAATGCATCAACCAAGCTGACGGATTTGCGGGCGATTCCGTGGGTCTTCGGGTGGACGCAATCGCGGCTGCTGGCGCCAGCTTGGTTTGGGGTGGGATTTGCGCTGGAGCAGTACCTGGCGCGGCCGGGCTCGCTCGATCTGTTGCGGACGATGGCGCGGGAGCTGCCGCTGTTCATCGACCTGCTGCGCAACGTGGAACTGGCGCTGGGCAAGGTGGATCTGGCCACGGCGCGGCTCTACGCGGAGCTGGTGGAGGATGCGGCGCTGTGGGAGCGGATTTACAAACTGTTCGAGGAGGAGTTCCACCGCACCGAACGCGCGGTGCTGGCCGTGACCGGACAGAATGAGCTGCTGGAATCGAATCCGGTGCTGGCCCGCTCGATCAGGCTGCGCAACCCGTACGTGGATCCGATGCACCTGATCCAGGTGGATATGCTGCGGCGCAAGCGGGCCGGGGAGGACACGCCGGAGGTGAACCGGGCGATCGCGGCGACGATCAGCGGGATTTCGGCGGGGCTGAGGAATACGGGGTGAGGCAAAAGAAAAATTTGCCAGAATGCAGGCCACGGGATTAACCTATTTTCATGAGTCGATGTCGCTAACACCGCCCTGGTGGACCTTGCGACGGTGACTTGCGCGGCGTTCGCGCGTAGAGTTTCCCGCCCCACAGTTTGACTCATTACCCCACAAAACAGAACCTTCCGGGAGCCCCCGGAAAAAGGAGATCACAATGGCGCGCATAGCCGCGAATGTAACCGAATTGATTGGCAAGACCCCGCTGGTGCGGCTGAACCGCGTGGCGGCAGGACTGCCCGCAACCGTGGTAGCCAAGCTGGAGAGCCAGAACCCAGTTTCAAGCGTCAAGGACCGCATTGGATTCGCGATGATCGACGATGCCGAGAGGAGGGGCAAGATCGTGCCCGGCAAGACGGTGCTGATTGAGCCGACCAGCGGGAATACCGGCATTGCGCTGGCCTTTGTGGCGGCGGTCAAGGGCTACCGGATCATCCTCACCATGCCGGAGACGATGAGCCTGGAGCGGCGCGTGGCGCTGCTGGCCTTTGGCGCGGAGATCGTGCTGACGCCGGGACCGAATGGCATGAAGGGGGCCATTGCCAAGGCGAGCGAGATCCTGGCCAAGACGCCGAATGGATACATCCTGCAGCAGTTCGACAACCCGGCTAATCCGGCAATCCACTATTACACCACCGGCCCGGAGATCTGGGAGGACACGGAGGGCAAGGTGGACATTCTCATCTCCGGCGTGGGCACGGGCGGGACGATCACGGGAGTTTCCAAGTACATCAAGGAGCGCAAGCCGGAGTTCAAGGCGATTGCCGTGGAGCCGACCGACTCGCCAGTGCTGAGCGGCGGCAAGCCGGGGCCGCACAAGATTCAGGGGATTGGCGCGGGCTTTGTGCCGAGCATTCTCGACACCAAGCTAATCGACGAAGTGGTGCAGGTGACGAACGACGAGTCGATTGCCATGGCGCGCCGGCTGCCGTTGGAAGAGGGCCTGTTTGTCGGCATCAGCTCGGGCGCGGCCGTAGCTGCGGCGCTGAAGGTGGCCGCGCGGCCGGAAAATGCGGGCAAACTGATTGTCGCCGTCTTGCCCAGCTTCGGCGAACGCTATCTGTCGAGCATTTTGTTTGAGAATCTGCGGCAGCAGGCTCTGGCTCTGCCGGTGGAGGCGATAGCAGCTTAGGAGGTCGCGCGGAGTTCGTTGGGATTCGTGGTTTCCAGGTCTCAAAGGCGAGACCTGGGGCACCCGCCACCCGGCTGTATGATTTGGTAATTGCTCCCGGACAGGCGCGGGCGAGGACGCCCGCGCGACAGTCGGCCTGGAGACCGGCGCCACATTCCGGTTATCACAAATTCGCACGGTTTCGGTACAAGTGTCCCGAGTCTGAAGTTCATCGAAGAACAACCGCAGATTCTTCGACTCACGACCCCCGAACTGAAAGACGTTCGGGGCCCCGTTCGCTCAGAATGACAGCCAGTTTTGTGTTGCGGATTTCAGACTCAGGACACTAGCCAGGATTTGAAAGCTCTGCCATGTCTCTATTTGCCCGTATCCGCGAAGACATCGACTCCGTGCTGGAGCGCGACCCGGCCGCGCGCTCGCGGCTGGAGGTTTTTCTCTGCTATCCGGGACTGTGGGCGGTGTGGATTCACCGCGTCTCGCACGAGCTGTGGCGCTCGCGGCTGCGGCTGGCTGCGCGGCTGCTTTCGCAGGTTGGCCGCTTCTTCACCGGGGTCGATATTCATCCTGGCGCGCTGCTGGGACGGCGGCTTTTCATCGACCACGCGACCGGGGTGGTAATCGGCGAGACCTCCATTGTGGGCAGCGACGTGACCATGTATCAAGGGGTCACGCTGGGCGGCACTGGCAAGGGCCACGGCAAGCGGCATCCGACGCTCTGCGACGGGGTTTTTGTGGGCAACAACGCCAACCTGCTGGGCAACATCACCATCGGGGAAAATTCGCGGGTGGGCGCCGGGTCGGTGGTTTTGTCGGATGTGCCGCCCAACTCGACGGTGGTGGGGGTTCCGGCGCACATCGTCTATCGCAACGGGCAGCGGGTGCTGATTACCGATCCGCACGAGATAAAGGACCCGCTCTCGGATTCGCTGATCGCGCTGGCGGCTCGCGTGGAAGAGCTGGAGGAACGGCTGGGCGGCAAGCCCCGGCCGGCTGAACAGTTCACCGCCGAGGCCGCCGAGCGCGAAGCCTATCGCGAGGAGCTGGAGCGGCTGCGGCAGTATGTTTCGATGGGCGAGGGGATATAGGGCGCCTGACCGCTGCCTCGGCCGCCGCCCGATTGAGCGAGAAGAATCGCTAAGTCAACGCGAGATTCAGGTTGTCGATGGCTTCATCGATCTCCTGCGTGCTCTTGAAGCCCACGGCCGCGCAATCGATTCCGGCGGTCTTGAAGGCGAAGCGCATGGCGGCCTGGCGGTCCTCGTGGCGTGTGAATGCGCCGTTGCCAACGAGCTTCATGCTGATGACGCCCATGCCTTCCTTCTTCACTTGCCTGACGTGCTCGACGACCTCCGGCACGCAGGCTGGATTGTTGTTGTCCTGGTAGCTGGGCCCGTCCATGCGCGTGCCGTTGTGGTTCATGCGGATCATGGCCACTTGAAGCCATTTATTGCCGGGCATCTGGCGGAGCGCGGGCAGGCCATGAACCGACGCGCCCCGCGTGCGGATGATCTGCTTCGATTGCGCTTCCAGGACGCCGTCTTGCCAGCGGCCGGTCGTCGCCGTCCAGTCTGGAGTGTGCTGCCAGTGGAGGAGCAGGATGTCGAAGTACTCGGTCTGCGAGGTGCGGCGCATCTGGTCGAATCGTTGCAGCGGATTGGCTTCCTTATCCGTGGTCACCTTGGTCATCAGTTGATAGCTCTCGCGCGGCAGGCCTTTGAGGGCTTCGCCGAGCATGGCGGGGGTGACATAGGCTTCGGCGGTCTCAAAAAACCGGATGCCGCGGTCGTAGGCGTAGTGGATGAGGCGCGTGAATTCCCGCTGGCCTAGCTCGGCCTGGATGTAGCCGTTGTTGCTGCCGGTGCCGAAGGCGAGTCGGGTCACCTTCATGCCGGACTTGCCGAGGGTGACGACGCCGGTGGCTGGGCTGGACGCGGCATGCAACGGCAGAGCGCCGATGCTGCTCAGAGTTCCAACGGCAAGCGAGGATTTGAGGAATTCGCGACGGGAGAGTGGGCTCATGGGAAGCTCCTTGAGAGGGCCGGTTGGCGGGCGGGGAAGGCCCTTGCCGAGATGGTATCACGAGGTGACCGGTGGAATGCCGGGGCGATGCGAAATCGCCGGAGGCCGCGCCTGGAAGGAGAGGCTAGACGGCGCCGGCCTGCGCTCGCGCCTGGGCTGCCGCGGACGGCTTCAGTCCCTTGAAGAGGAGCCAGAAACTCAGGGCTATGTCGAAGAGACCCATGGGCGAATCGAACCAGCCCAGGCCAACGATCTTGTCGAAGCCGGGAAATATGTAGAAGACGAAAGTGCACGCCACGCAAAACGCGGACGAGAGAACGCCAAAGGCGGCCAACGCTCGAGGGATATAGCGGGACTTGAACCACAGGCAGGCGCAGACTGTGGACGCCAAACCCCAAAAAAGCAGGCCGACGTAATAGATATCAAAGCCCATTTTGAAATAGAGCATCGCCCAGGCCTGCAGCCGCTCCACTTCAAAGGCTCGCAGGTAATCCGCGCCTTTGAGGAGCTGCAAAGCGTGAAAGTTGTTGAGAGCGACTACCAGCCACATGAAGGCCCAAACGAGCCAACAGAAGGCCGCCAGCAGGGCAAGGTCCCGATGGACCGGCTTGAGAACCACGTAGAGGGCCGTGAGCAGCACGATCACGCCCGCGCTGAAGAGGATGTCCCCGGCAGTGCCGATACGGAAGAGCGTTTCGTGCGCCAGAATATTGCGGGCGGTTTCGGCGGCATTGCCGGTAATGAGACGGAAGAGAATGCCGTAATGGACGTAGACCACGGTGGCGAAGGTGATCAGGTAGGCAATTGCCGCCACTTTTGCGCCTGTTCTTTGTGCGCTGTCGATAGGGCTGACGGTCATTTCATTGCCTCCCGAGCTTCTACGAAAGATGAAGCGGCTTGGTTCGCAGGGATTTTGGGTTGATTCTAATTCATAGACGATTGGCTGGCGTGAATATTGCATTCGCTTGACTTGGAGGGGGAGGCTGCCCGCCTGGAACGGGCCAACTTGCCAGCGCGAGAGCGTCTCAGCGGGCGGTGACTCTGAGGAGGAGCGCCTCCGGTGCTAGAGTGGTTTTGTCCCCACTTTTTGCCGGAGTGCGTCTTCTTGCTGGGTCTTCGTCCGCTGTTCGTGGCTGTTCTCGCGCTGCCTGTGGCCGCCCACGCGGCTTCTCGCGTGCGGGCCGCGCCCGTTCCGGCCGAGATGCGCTCGACGGCATTCGCCGTGCGCGTGAATGGCCAGACGGTAGACGTGGCGCACGCTGCCGCGAGCTACGAATTCGTCAGCTTTGACGTGACCGGCCCGGTGAGCGTGGAGATTACCGCAGCCGAGGAGGGTTTCTGGGACAAAGGCGTTGACATTCAGCCCTGGCGGTTGGGGTTGCGGCCCATTCGCGGAGGGCAGACGATCCGCTTTCAGCTCCCCGGTCCGGCCAAGCTCTCCATCTCCCGGCCCGGCGACTTCCTGAACCACGCCAAGATGCTCTTTCTCTTTGCCGGCGCGCCTCCGCAGCCCATGCCGCGCAAGCAGGCGATACACGCTTACAAGCCAGGGGTCTACCATGAAAGCCTCAATCCGAAGAGCGGCGAGACCATTTATCTGGCTCCCGGCTCGTACTTCTTCGGCAGCCTCAACTTGTGGAAGGTCGAGAATGTGAAGGTGCTGGGCCGCGGCACCATCGTCTATGAAGGCCCGCAGGACCCCAACGGCGACGAAGGCTGGATGCAGAAGCCGGACTGGCACTGCATCGGCGCGCTCGAAGCCCATAACGTCGAGATCGACGGGCTGACCTGCATTGTCCGGTCGAGGACCTGGTCGATCCAGATGAAGGATTCGACGGGATTCCGATTCGACGATCTGCGGCTGATCGGCGGAAACCCGGCCAACGCCAACCAGGACGGGATGGACTGGCTGGGCGGCGGAGACACCATCGTGCGCAACTCCTTCCTGAGAGCCTCCGATGATGTCTTTGCCATGGAGGGCAACTGGGACGGGTACAGCGATGCGGATATGGTGCGGCCGGGGCAGGATGTCCACGACATCCTCATCGAGCACAGCCAGCTCTCGACGAGCATTTCGAATATCGTACGCGCCGGCTGGCCGCGAAAGACTTTCAACTCACGCAACTTCGCCCTGCGCGACTCCGACATTCTGCATGGCGGCATCGGGGCCTGCGGGCAGACTTTCGGGCTGCTCGGCTTCTGGGGCGCGCAGGAGGCCAAGGGCGTTCACTCGGAGTTCACCTTTGAGAATTTGTTTCTCGACGACTGGTACTCGCTGGCGCAGATGGAGCAAGAGTACCCGGGGCTGCATGGGTTCACCTTCCGCAACATTTGGGCGCTGGACCAGCCTCCGCTGGAGGATTCCACGATTCTCGGCGACGTAGCGGATGTGACCTTCGACAACGTGAAATACGGCCAGAGCCGCGCGGCCAGCGATGCGGACCTGCCGCTGTCAGCCTCGGCCGGCGCGGCCCCGGCTCACTTTACCGCTCCGCACGGCCCGGTGGCGGCCTTCACCGTGGACCCGCCGGTCTTTGCGCCGGGGCAGCAGGTCACCTTCATCGCGAAGCTCTCGCCCGGCGCGCGCTATACATGGCTCTTCGGGGATGGAACGCAAGCCACGGGACGCCGTGTGCGCCACCGCTTTCCGGATGCAGATGGAACCGAATTGGACGGAGGGGGAAACGGCGCTGGACGGTTCCGGGTTCTGCTGCATGTAATGAGCAAGGAGGACGACCCCGATTCGACAAATCAGGACTGGGCCGCGCAGGGCGTGGTGGCTGTGGCCCGATGGCACAAGGACGCGCGCGTGCTCGGCCCCACGACGGCCGGGCTCGCCTGGCAAATCTATCCCGGAGAATGGACTGAGTTGCCAGACTTGGCCGCCGAACACGCAATGTTCACTGGCGAAGGGCCGAACCTGCACGCCGATGCGAAGGGCTTTACGCACTACGCGGCGGCATGGGACGGCTTCATCGACATTCCCGCCGATGGGGGTTATAGCTTCCACCTGCTGGCTCGGGACGGCACGCGGCTGGTGATCGACGGCGTGGAAGTGGCCAAGACTGGCCCGCCGTTCGCCCAGGTCTGCGGCTCGCCTGGCAACGCGATGCGCTATGATCGCGGCTCGCTGGGGCTGCGCGCGGGGACACACACTTTTCATCTGGAGGGTCTGCACTCGGTGAGCGAAGGATCGCCGCGGGTGCTGTGGGAAGGACCAGGGCTGCCGCTGACCGACGTGCCTCCGGCGGCGTTCAGTCATTTGCGGCTGGATGTTGTAAGGCAGGGACTAGGGACTAGGGACTAGAAGACCAAACCTCATCCGCTTTTGCGGGTGGTTTTGCAAAGGGTGTACCATTCCTTCCATGGCAAACTGTCGCGTCGTTCTGCGCCACTCCGAAGAAGGGTACAGCATCTCCTGCCCCGGTTTGCCGGGCTGCTGGTCGCAGGGAGCAACTGAGGAGGAAGCTCTTGCTAACATCCAGGTCGCAATTCAAGAATATGTTGCGGCAGCTGAGTATCTCAGGTCTTAGATTCGAAACCTGAGCCCCGGCAATCACGGCTACTCCTGAATCCTTAAACTCATCGTTTTCATGAGGCTTCGCACGTGAACGAATATTTCTTCTGCTCTTTCTTTATCGTAAGTAATTCGAACGTGCATGGTGTAGTTCCGCCACGCGTTCTTTAGGTTTCTGAATTGTGCTGAGACTTCAGAATAAAACTGTTCTGTATCCCTCCATCCCGGTGGCTTCGCTTGGCTATTGGCCTTAAGGGCAACTTGAATGCCATTCAATATTTGCTCCCAACTCTTATCTGCCGGATCAGTTCCTATGCTCTTAGCTAGACAAGCTAACCCTATTTCCAAAATCCGCATCAAATGAAAGACGGCAGCAGTGTATCGACCTATGGCAAAACACTTTGAATACTCTTCGAACTCAAAATCGGTTGACGGAAACTTGTCCGATACGTCTTCTCCACCTGCCCTTTTATTGTTCCACGCCGCAGACTCGGCGGATTCCAACGAGAAGAATGCGCGAGTTGACAGTTCGTCTTCCATCGTTGTCGCTGTTACGTTGGCCCCTCTTTCGAGGCCGTCGAAGTTGATCCTGGCTCCCTGAATTTGTAGTGATGCCATTTTCAGCATTCTCTCGACAGATTTTAGCGTCATTACAAGTTGTCCCTCTTTGCAAAGGTCGGCAAGCCGTTCTAGCTCGGTCCGAATCTCCTGCAAAGCGTGGAATATGTATTCTGGGTCTTGGCTGACACGGCCGGTGGCTATTTTGTTTATAACCATTCGCATTGTGGCCGGGTAGCGATAAAGCTAGAAAGCGCGCATAAGGTCAGGTATGCTCCAAATGGCAGGAACTAGGTTGCACCCCATCATCTGCCTTCGGCATCGATTCGTCAACTAGTTAGAATCTGCTAGATATCTGTCCTACTTCGGCAACTGGCTTGCATCCCAGCCGCCGCCTAGGGCTCGGACCAGGGCTACGCTGGCGATGAACTGGCGGGTTTGAAGATCGACAGCCGTGCGCTGGTTCTGGAGGAGCGCGGCTTCGGCGGTGAGGACTTCGAGATAGCTGGTGACGCCGCCCTGGTAGCGCTGATTGGAGAGGTCGAGGGAGTGTTGGGCCGAGGCGACGGCCTTCTCTTCGACAGCCGATTCAGCCTCCAGAATCCGCAGGCCGGAGAGCTGGTCTTCCACGTCGTTGAAGGCGGCGAGAACCACGCTGCGGTAGGCGGCGGCCTGGGCCTCGTAGCTGTGGCGGGCCTGATCGGTGAGGGCGTGGCGCTGGCCGGCGTCGAAGAGCAACTCAGTCGCTTGCGCGCCAAGGGACCAAAGAGCGCTAGGGCCTTGAATCCAGGTGCCGCCGTGCAGGCTCTCGAAGCCGCCTGTGCCATTCAGCGTGATGGTGGGATAGAAGGCGCTGACAGCGATGCCGATCTGGGCGTTGGCGGCGGCGGCGCGGCGCTCGGCGGCGGCGATGTC
>Ga0187847_10003670_pt1 | contig 11612 bp, 17 predicted proteins | sample June2016WEW_4_10_FD_132458 | JGI IMG/M metagenome (GOLD analysis project Ga0187847, IMG submission 132458) | Peatland microbial communities from SPRUCE experiment site at the Marcell Experimental Forest, Minnesota, USA - June2016WEW_4_10 | ecosystem: Environmental > Terrestrial > Soil >...
CACGATGTATGTGTGCTGGGGCGGCGGAACGGCATCAGCCACATCCGGCTGTGAACCGATCCTTCCCGGCGCTGGCGATACCGTGACGCTGAAAGGAACGGGATCGCCGCCAAGCATGTTCAGCACATCAGGCACAACTGTCGCATTTCGGCAGGGGCAATAAACATGCGGTGGATTTTGTTTGCTCTGGCCTTGTGCTTTTCAGTTCAGGCCAACGCTTATGATCCTGTTCCAGGCGTGCCTGGGAATGGCAACGCTTCACAATTTTTGAATGGTTTGCGCCAGTATGCGGTGCCATCCGGAACCGCCAGCACGGGCAACATCGTTGGATCTGGCGTGAGCACGCCAGGAGATGCCTATTGCGTAGGCACTGGCAATCTGACGGCGACGGCGGCGATTGATTGCGGATTTGTGCCGTGCACAACCACGGGATGCACGGCCACGGCCACCCCATTCGCGATCCTGGGAATAACGGCCGCGCAGGGCGGCGCGATTAATCTCACGGGCGGAACATCGTCAGGTTCCGCCAACGCGGGTGGCGCGTTGAATCTGCTTGGCGGCACGCCCGGCACCGGTGGAACGGGTGGGGCGATTAACCTCACGGGCGGCCTTGGCGATACCGCGAACGGTATTGGCGGCGGCATTCTCGTGATCGGTGGCGCCGGAAGCGGCACCGCGAATGGTGGTGTCGTGGGGCTGACGGCAGGTGCCTCTGGGGCTGGTGCGACCGGTAACGGCGGCGTCGGCAGGCTCAAAGGCGGGGCGGCGCTATCAACGAATGGCAACGGTGGTGCGGGAACCGTTACGGGTGGCGCCGGTAGTGGGACGGGCGTCGGTGGTGGCGCGACCATTACGGCCGGGGTTGGGGGTAATACCAGTGGGACTGGCGGGATAGCGCAGCTTGTTGGTGGCGCATCTGGAACGGGCGCCACGGGTAACGGCGGCAATACTTATATCACGGGTGGTAGCGCCGCGAGCACGAATGGCCAGGGCGGGGTTGTGAATGAAGTCGGCGGTAGTGGCACGGGAACCGGAAGTGGCGGGAACATGCAATTAACCGCCGGAACGTCCGGAACCGGCGCGACGGGCAATGGAGGTGGCACTTTTGTCACGGGCGGCAATGCCGCTAGCACAAACGGTCAAGGCGGTGTCATGAATGGCGTTGGCGGTAATGGCACGGGAACCGGAAGCGGCGGGAACGTGGAATTAATCGCCGGAACGGGCGGCAATACCAGTGGCGGGGGCGGTCTTTTAAGTTTGTCTGGTGGCGCCTCTGGAACCGGTGCCACGGGCGCGGGTGGAAATGTCAGCATATTTGGTGGATCGGCGGAATCGACGAACGGCAATGGCGGTAATATCGTCCTTCAGGCGGGCGCTGCTACTGGCACTGGCGCCGCTGGCACCATTCTGTTGGTTGGCGTAACCAACGCCTCCACGCCCGCCGTGGGAACGAATACAACGCAACTCGCCACGACCGCCTTTGTGCAGGCGCAGACCGTTTCGCAACCGTTTCCGATATGGTGGGACGCCAACACGACCGTTCTCAATTCAAGCGATACGCCAATCGTAAGCGGAACCGCGTGGGCCGGTTGCGCGAGCGCGACATGCACGATAAATTCCGTTCATTGGAAAGTCGCGACGGGATCATTCACCGTCAACGTTAAAATAAATGGCACAAGCGTCACGGGATGCAGCGCGATCGCCGTGAACAGCGCCACGCCAACCACGACGACCTGCTCCGCATTGAACACATTCACGAATACGGGCGAAATAACCATGGCGATTACGGGTGCGACGGGATCACCGAATGACGCGCTGGTGCAAATTAACCTGACACATACGATTAATTAGGAGATTGGCGTGAAAATAGGCATTATGACCACGGACGGTGGGCCGCACTCTCCGGAAAAAATGGCGACGGCCTGCGCGGGCGCGATCGTTAATATCGATCCATCGAAAATTGATGGCGCGCGCCTTATCGCGGCACAAAGACTGGAATTCGCAATCGTCGAAGCATTGGTCAAACACACCTCCGACGCTCAAACGGAAACAAGATCATCGTTAGCGAACGATCCGGCCGCGCATTTCGCTCGATCCGATCTGAATGATCCTGGCCAGCGTCTTGATGAGGCGATGAACGATGTTCAGGCTGTCGCGGATGGAACGGAATGGGGCGAGCAGTTTCGTGAGCCGGACAAAGCGGCGGCCATCCGCCAGGTAATTGGTCAGTATCTCGTGGATATTTCGCACATTGAGCGGCTTTGGCACGCGGATCGTAATCCATCCGATACGATGGCCGTCGCATATAAAACGGGGGTTTGATCCATGGCGACGACAGGAATCTGCAATAGTTTCAAGGTCGAGATTCTACAGGGCGGCCATTGCTTTAACGCCACGCAAACCGGCGTATCCGTGACGAATACAAGCGGTCAGGTGGCATTGACGGGGTTATCGAGCACCGCCGGATTGTCTGACGGCATGGCCGTTACCGGAACGAATACGCAGGCGGGCGCGGTCATCGCGACCATCACGTCAGCAACGGCGCTCACGATGTCTCTCGCGTCATCCGGTGGCGCGGTAACGTCAGCCACGTTCACGGCTGACGTATTCAAATTCGCGCTGGTCAAGGTCTCGCCATCGCTCACGTATTCCGCCACGCAAACGAATATCGGAACGCCGGGATCGGGAACGCCAACCACGGCGAACCTGGGAACTGACGAGGTCGCCGCGACGGGTGGATATTCCAGTGGTGGCGCCACGCTGACGAATGTCACGCCAGCGCTATCGAGCACCACGGCGACCACGAGTTTTTCGCCGTCACCGTCTTATACATCCGCGACAATCAGCACGACGGCCGGAATTATTTATAACAGTTCCACGCGGCTTGGCGCCGCCGCGACGCCACTTAGCGGGAGAACGGTGGGTGTGTACGATTTCGGCGGGACACAAACAGTGACCGGCGGGACTATCACCTTTACAATGCCGGTTAACGCGGCGGGCACCGCGATCATTCAAATCGCATAAAGGATATGATCCATGGCGACACTTGAAGTCCAGGTTGCGACACTGGCGAACACGCTCATTCAGTTGGGAGCGTCAGCCATTTCGTTGCAAACTCAGATAAATCTCGCATCGTCCGCGTGGACGAATCTTGGCGCGGCCAACCTGCTGAACGCTTTTAATACAGCGGGGGCAACATCAACGGGCGGACTTGGAACGGCGGACGGTTCACCGAACACGGCGCATCCAATTGACACGCGAACAGCGCCCGGTAGTGAACTCATTCAGGCGATCAGCGCGAATAATATCGCGTCACTTCTGACCGCTCTCCAAGGAATATCATCTTGCATTGGTGGTAGCGCGGTGTCCGCCAACGGCGCCACTGTTTCCATCCTCGCGTTGACGCACTGAGGAGTTTAACAAGTGACAACGCAGAGTATTCTGTATGGCACTTATACAACGCTCACGACAACGCATTTGCAAAGTCTGTCGAATTCGGCAACGGCGGGTTGGCAATCGGCGGTCATCGATAACAGAACAAATCTCGCCGTGGATTACGAGATTTTTGTTTCTCTTCCCATGGCGAATACGGCGCCCGCTAGTCCGTATACCGCGTATGTTTATGCCGCGCCAGCCGTTTACACTGGTAGCGCATGGTTGATCGGAGATCAGGGGACAACCACTCTCCCAACGGGATCTGAGGGAACCACGACCATCGCATCGACGAACAATCTTTCGTCGCTTGGCGAACTGGCCTACGGCACTCAGAACATGACGATGCAGAACTGGTTTACATTATCGAATGGATTGGGGAATACCATCCCGGAAGGCGTTGTCATAATCATCATTAATAACACGGGCGCGGCCACGCAAAGCTCTGGATGCGTTGTCGCTTACAGACAAATTAACTATACGTTTGCGTAATGGCCCGGATACAAACAGGATTTAGTATAAACAAAGGTCTTGTCGGCTATTGGCCTTTGTCGATTAATACGATCAGAGGCGGTCGCGCGCTTGATTTATCGGGAAACAATAATACAGGAACGTTAGCGACCACGGCCAACATCGTCAAAGGGCCGTTCAGTGGTAGTTCGGCCATTCATTTCGATGGTTCGGTTCAGCAGATCACTCTGCAAAATTCCACATTGCTGCAGTTGCAGGCTCCCTTTTCATATGCGTGCTGGATCAAACCAGATAATCTTTCGACATACGCGCAAATATTCGCCGCTTCGTCTTTTTCAAGCAACTCCCCGCCGAATTTCCGTGTCAATCAGACAACGGGCTATCTTGACGTTGACAGAGAGTTTACAGTCACCGTTGGAACATCAACCCTTCCCGTCACGGTTGGCGTCTGGCAACCCGTGGGATTTTCCTACGACGCCGCTTATAACTGGACATTTTATATCAACGGATATCCGGCGGGATCAGGTAACTTTTCGGATACCTTCGTTTATAACAACATTCCGATGGCGATCAGCGCGACCTACGGTGGTGGATTTCAGGGCGCGATTTGCCAGATGCGGGTATATTCCCGCGCCATATTCAGACCCGTTACAAAACAAGGCCTGGTAAAACCCAGACGGACCAGTTTTTACGTATCGAGCGGTGGCACAACCGTATCTCTGACGGGCGCATCCGCCACCTCCGGCGCGGGTATTATTTTCGGCGCCATCGTCCCAACGCTTACCGGAGCGACAGCCACATCAGCGGCGGGAACCCCGGCGATCGCCGAACTGATTGGCCTGACGGGCGTATCCGGCACGTCATCCGCCGGGACACTTTCCGTTACCGGAGCATTTGGTCTTATTGGAGCCTCGGCCACGTCATCAGCCGGAACTGTTCTGGCCTCTGATACCATCTACCTGACTGGCGCGGCGGCAACATCATCGGCGGGAACGATTACCGTTCCCGAATCCATCGGGCTGCCGTCGGCATCAGCCACGTCGAGCGCGGGCACTGTCTCGATCGCCGAGACCATCTATCTGACGGGCGCATCAGCCACGTCGGCGGCTGGAACGATTACGTTCCCCGGCACTGTTGTCCTTCCTGGCGCGGCGGCCACGTCATCGGCTGGAACCATTTCCATTTTGGAGGGGATCAATCTTTCCGGCGCCACTGCGACATCAGCGGCCGGGACGATTATCTTCGCCAGTTCCCTTGCGCTTCCTAGCACTACTGCCACGTCGGCGGCCGGAACGATTACTCTTTTGGAGGGGATCGGTCTCGCGGGCGCATCCGCCATATCAGCGGCGGGCGTTGTTAAAGATACTATCATTCCGACCGTCACGGGAGCAGTGGCCACGAGCGCGGCCGGAGCGATTGCCGTTGGAAATCAGTTCATAACCGGCGCGGCGGCCACGAGTGAAGCCGGGAATCTTGCTCTTGGTGTTATTGAGGGCGTTATCGGCGCGCTCGCCACGTCTGTCGCCGGATCGATCAGCGTGTCATTCGGGACCTTGACCGTGGCGTTGGTTGGCGCGACAGCCTACACGATGGCGGGTGTGATAACCGTCACGGTCACGCGAATTACCGCGCCCGCCCCACGATGGAGGACCGCTTACGCGCCAAGGAATTTTCGCGTGGCGCGCGCATCAAGAGAATAAAATTACGATCGCCAAACTGTGACGCAGATCACAGTGCGATAAATACGGCCGGGTGACAATGAAACGAGACCATGACGCATGATCGATTTGAGCCACCTGAGGAAGAGGACGGCGAATCGCGAAAAAGTGATGATCGTGAAAACGCTGTTAAAAAGTCGCGAAGATATGTTTACGAGGCGCGACGGGAGGACGAACGCTGGCCTACGGACGCTGAGAAAAGAATGCTCGGGAGCCAATGGCTGGATGACGAAATCGAGAAAGCGCGACTGCGCGCCACGCTGGAATGGGTAGATCTATGGAAGCGGCGGTGGAGCAGGGTAATAAAGTGGGGGTTAAATCTGTTGGGTGTAGTCACGGTTGGATTTGTATCAACCGGGAATGTCCCGCCAGGATTACGGACGTTCCTAAGATGGGCGCTCGTATGGATACACCTTCACACCCCAGACGGAGGGTCTGGGAACTGATAATAAGGGTCACAAAGTGGCTTGATGATCATCAGCGCGCGGTTATCGCGGGCGCGCTGGCCACGACAGCCATCGGATTCCCCTTATGGTTTTATTTTTCCGGCTGGTATACCCAATGGGATGGGGTTTTCGCGTTGATTTGTAGGTTGGCACGGAGGGAGTGAACTGAATTCCGCAATCGTAAATCTGATTGCGTCATTTATAGCGGTCATTCCTTCAATTGAATTAACACCATGCGATCTGACGATCGCAATACCGATCGCGGTCGCCAGGACGTAAATGGCATCGGCGGGAGAGACTCCGCGCAATATACATATTTCCACAAGTAGATTCGCTAAATACACAAAACCATACTCTTCGTCTTCCTCATCTTGTGTCATGTCATCCGTTCCTTTGTTAAATCGAGGAGACCATTATGATCGGACTTTTGATAAATCTGGTAATTCTGCTGCTGGTGTTCTCCCTGATCTGGTGGATCATCACACTACTTCCATTGCCGCCACCGTTCCCGCTTATTTTGCGGGTTGTGTTTGCCGTGATTCTTGTCATCGTGCTCATAGAATTGCTGCTCGGCCTTGAAGGTGGAGCGATCGGACGTTGGCCGCTGCTTCGATGAGTGTTCATAAAAATCCATGGGATCTGAATGGACAATAGAAACGCTTAAAGAGCATTTTGAGGCTCTGCGCGCGGCCGATGCAACAGCGCTAAAACTTCAGGCTGAGATATACGAATCACGTTTGCTGAAACTGAACGGCGAGCATGCCGCGTTGGCGCGAATGGCGGAAACGTATTTGCCGCGCGAGGTCTATGAGCGGGACAAAGAACAGACGCGCAAGGACCAGGGGGAGATGCGGCAATCGCAGATAAATACATGGCGATCGACCATACTGGCCCTTACCATCGCTCTGATCGGATGGGTAATATCGGTGTGGTTTCATTTTTTGCCAGCGGGATATCAGTAAGAATGAATTGGCAAAAATGACGCCAGTATCGGTTGCCAATTATCATCCGTCGCAATCACGTTGAATTCATTCACCGTTGGCGCCTGAAAATTTTTCACCATCTCCGCGTCAACTTCACGCGGAATTGTCTTGCCCGGTCGAGACGCCAGCCGTTCAGCACGTTCGGTAGAAGATGTCTCACAAACAATGGCAATTGGAATGTAATCACGAGGTATCGAAGCAAGTTTCCTGGCCCGGCTTTTCACAGTCAGGTTTGTTTGATCGTGGATGATATTATGACGCCTATCAAGCGCATATGACAATCTCTCGTTCATTGTCGATATAGCAAAGTCGATTGCCTGTGGAAATACTTCGTCATATGTTTTGCCCTGTCTTTTCGCGGATAGTTCTACAAAATCGTCAGTTGAAAGAACACACCATGTGTCATTATAGAATGTTTTAACAATCTGACGCGCCAGTGTGGTCTTTCCTGATGCCGGGAGGCCGATCAACATTACGTAAAGAGGTTTCATTCAACCAACTCCTTTTCTTCCCATTTGGTTGTCAACAAAATCCCTCTGGCCTTTTCCATGGCGCCTGGACTACCGAGATTACGAGCCACGAAATTTCTTCCCCATTGAGTGGCTTGTTGAGCAATATCACTCAACGCCATATCGAAAAGCTGAAAGCAACACGAACGAAGCGCGGGGTTATAGTTTTCACTGTTCAAAGCAAATGTTTTACGGTCCCATCCATCTGATCGTATACGCGTTATTGTTTCGTGAACCAAAGTCCCAAAAGTGGAAAGATCGTGACTTATAGCGGAGGAAAATCTTAAAACGCGATCCCGATCATCTTCGGGCAACGCTGGCAAAAGATCATCAAGTTTGTTGTCGAGAATCAACGCGATCAAATGACGCTCTCTGGAAATCTGATCTTTTGCGCGATGTAACTGAACATACCAATCAGTCTTCACCTTTATCATATGCCCGTCATCAAACGTAATGACAACACCCTCAATTCCTTCTTTGCGGCTCAATTCTTCCACGAACTGGCCAATGGAACTGAGTGAGGTGGATACGGTTTCAACAAGAGGCAAACCATATTCCTCCGCCAGATCACACATAATATCACGCGGTGTGTAATGCCCGGTGACATTGTCGCGTTCCGCGATCAACGTTAGTTTGTCTTCTCCGTAATCAAGAACGATCCTGTTTTCGCGGGACATCCATTCGAAAATGGGCGTCTTCCCAACCGTCAGGCAAATTTCCGCGAAGTGTTCATATTCTGGATGCGACACGACAAACGTTTCGACCTGCATCGATACATCCGTAATACCCATTTTGCTGATCCAGCGAATACCGCCACCAACTCTGAGCGGGGAAACCATGGACCCGTCAAGTTTGTCCAGGACATGATGCGGTTTGCTTACGTCGATTTCCGTCGTATCGGGTCGTTCTCCAAGATTGAAAAATTTATGGAATCGACGACTAAGGATATGACCTGAAGCGGTATCAAATATTATACCGCGACATTCACGTAAAATCGCCGCTTCTTCTCCATAAACTGGTGGAAACGTATCTCCGGTCTGAAACACATAATTAATCACCGTGTATCCACCGCTTTTGTCCACACGAATGAATTCCGAACGCCCTTCTATGTGAGGCAACACATCATTCAGATGGCGTATTTCTGGGAATTCGTAGTGCAAGGTCATCAGAAATCATCCCCTCCATTTACCGCCAGGACCAAAAGTCCAAGTGACTTCCACATTTCAATCACGCGCATGCGATCGTCAATCGCGAGCACGGGACGAAATCCATCACGAAGGATTTCATCGTAAAGCTCCCGCTTCACGATATCATCCGGCCGATAATCGCCAGTTTTTCGCATATACAAACCAGAGTGATTGAGCCATCGCGCCTCTTCCCATACATGTTTGGATAGCCACGCCTCGGTGACTTCTCGCAGGTCATCCGGGCGCCCGGAGCAGATAATGACGCGGTTTCCCATGGCAAATCCGCGCGCGATCATGGCGATCGGTTCTATGCAGGTGTCTTTCGAAGCGAGCGCGAAGAACGCCTTCCAGTTTTTTGGCTTCGTCGCGACCAGATGACGGCGATGCGTCAGATCAGCGAGTGTGCCATCCAGATCAATGATGATGTCCATAAATGCCGTCATACCGTATTCCGTTCCTTGCCGTCAATCCCGTCATACCGTATACCGTCGCGCGATGGCGAAAACGCTTACCCTCCCCGAGAGAATCAGCCTACGGCTTCCGCCCGGTAAACTGGCGGAAATCGCCACGGTTCTGAGCGATGATGAGACGCGGCAGGATTTTATCCGCTCGGCGATTGATCGCAGGCTGGCGGAACTGGCAACCGAAAAGGCGACGGCATGATCCTGAAACTCCACTCCACTGGCCCCGAAGTCTCGTCTCTGCAAGCCCTGCTCACGGCGGCGGGATTCTATAAAGACGCGATTGACGGCGATTTTGGTCCCATGACGGAGGCCGCCGTCGTGAAATTCCAGCAATCCATTGATCTTCTGACCGTTGACGGCCAGGTCCAGATCGCCGGTCCAGGTGAAGAGGACGGTCAGACGATTGTCATGCTTCGGGCGTTGGCGCCAAAACCTTCAACGCCAGCCAAAACACCAGTCGTCGGTCAGAAGGCTTTTGATCTGATCGTGGCGCAGGAGGTCGTTAACGAATTCTGGTATGCCGCCAATGCTTCGCATCCCGTATGGCCTGGCGGCTCGTCCGGTGTCACCATTGGTATCGGTTACGACTGCGGCGAACATTCAGACGCGGCCATTCTAAGGGACTGGCTCCCGTCGCTCGGGTCCGAAAGCGCGACGGCGCTTTCAAAGTGCACCGGCCTTACCGGCGTGCACGCGGAAACAGCGCTCCGGTTTGTGCGGCATCTGGATGTGCCGTGGGCCGCCGCGATGACGGTTTTTCGTGGATCGACACTACCGCTTTACGCCGGTCAGACATGGGAAGCGATGCCAAACTGCGCGGAGATCCCGCCCGATGCGTCGGGCGCTTTGGTGTCGATTGGTTATAATCGAGGCAACGGCGGATGGCGAAGCGACGAGGTGGAATACCGCGAAATGTCGCGTATTCGTGATCTCATGTCTACGCGGAGCTATGACACGATCCCAGAGCAAATTCTGGCGATGCGGCGTCTTTGGCCTGAGAATTCTGACCTATGGAAAAGACGCTCCGCCGAAGCGGAATTGTTTCAATCGGCCATGAAGGAAAACAAATGAGCGCGACAATCCAGACCGATCAAAATCAACCAACACCGGAAACGGATCGCATTGTCGCCGCCGCCAGCGACCTGGCGAAACTCGCGGCTGCGGCCGAGGAGAGCCCGGTTGGCAAAGCTGATTTGCAGGCGCAGTTTGATACGTATTCGCATAGTTCATTGGTGGTCGGCGTGGCTTCCATGATCGGGCTTATACTGTCGCAACAAAAAATCAGCGTGGATAATACGCTGCTCGTGGTTGGCGTTGGAATCACGACCACGGCTATTGGCTACGCATGGCAGTGGGTTTCGATGAAAATCCGCAAGCCGGTCACCACGATAACAACGGGAACAAAAACATGAATCGTCGCGCTCTTCTCTCGACTACCGCCCTTATCCTCCCCGCCCTCGCCTTGTTCGGCTGCGGTCAGACGCCCGCTCAGTGGGCACAGGACGCGGCCACGATTGGTCCCGCTGTCCAGGGATTGGGAAGCGCCCTGGCCGCCGTGGCTGGCATTCCAGCGACCACGGTAGCGGCTGCGGTCAGCTACCTGAACAGCCTGGAACAGGCGGCGGCTGATATCGCGACCTCGGTAGCAACGCCATCCGCCTCCATGGTCACTGAGTTGCAAGGCGCGGCGCTGTCGCTTGAACCAATCGCGCAACAATATCTGGGCGGCTCGAAGTGGTTACCGATCGTTGAGGCGATCGTGAGCCTGATGCCGGAATTCACTGCTCTGGTGAGTATCGTAGGGGCCGCGTCAACGCCACCTGAGATGACGTTGGATCATGCGCGGGCGGTATTGAGGGCGGCGGGATGAGCAACTGGCGGCCGATTGAAACCGCGCCGAAAGATGGCACGGTATTTGACGTATGGCTCGGCGATAACACCATACAGAGAAGCATTTAAGCACACCAACGGTTTTTGGGATGCACACGATCAATGGCACGAGGGACAGAATGATAACCCCCTGGCGCCATGTCACATGGTCACTCGGTGAAAATGATCGTCTCGGAACGTGTGGGCCAACCGCGTGCGCGAACCTTTACGATCTCTGGACCTACATGCGGACTGGTGAAAACGCGCCGATCATGGATGGCGAGATAGAGCAATTTTATTCGTTGGAGAGCGGTTACACGCCAGAAAATCCGGCGACTGACACGGGCACGATCCTTGAGAAGCTGGTCCAGGACTGGATCGCATCCGGGTGGCCGTCAGATCCTGAAATGAAGCCATTGGCATACGAGGCGGTAAACGATATCGGCGAAGGACTTGACCGTTACCCCGCGCTTCTCGTGGCGGCGCAACTACCGGCGACGCTGGATTTCGCGGACGCGGCTTTATCGGTAGTG
>Ga0187847_10003674_pt1 | contig 11598 bp, 8 predicted proteins | sample June2016WEW_4_10_FD_132458 | JGI IMG/M metagenome (GOLD analysis project Ga0187847, IMG submission 132458) | Peatland microbial communities from SPRUCE experiment site at the Marcell Experimental Forest, Minnesota, USA - June2016WEW_4_10 | ecosystem: Environmental > Terrestrial > Soil > Wetlands...
CGGTGCTATCGCTTCCCGAGAATGAAGAGCATCTGCGGGCGTTGCTGTTTCGTGAGAGCTCGGCGCTCTGCGTGAGGACACGTCATGAAAGGCGTTACGCTCTGCCGCGACGGCATGAGGCCGTGGCTACGCCGTGGGGCGACGTGCGCATGAAGATCGCCAGCCGGAACGGCGTCGATTCGCACTACGGGCCCGAATATGAAGATTGCCGGCGCATTGCCGCCGAGCATCACGTGCCGCTGAAGACGGTGATGCAGGAAGCCATCCGCTTGTACCTGGACCGAAAGCATGGATAACGAGAAGCCCGAGAAGTTCTACATCACCACACCTATTTATTACGTGAATGCGCGGCCGCACATCGGGCACACGTACACCACCGTGGTGTGCGATGCCATTGCCCGGCGGCAGCGCATGATGGGCGTGGACACCTGGTTCCTCACCGGCACCGACGAGCACGGTCAAAAGATCGAGCGCTCGGCAGCGGCGGCCGGCTGTTCGCCACAGGCGTTCGCCGACAGAGTTTCGGGCGAATTTCGCGCGCTGTGGGAGCGGATGAAGATCACCAACGACGATTTCATCCGCACTACGGAGCCGCGGCACATGCGTGGCGTACAAGCCCTGTTCACCCGACTGCAAGAGCGTGGCTACATCTACAAAGGCTCGTACAGCGGACAGTATTGCGTGTCGGACGAGTTGTACGTCGATGCGGTTGGCGAGGGCGCGCCTTGTCCGGAGTGCGGCCGTCCGACGGAAACCGTGCATGAGGAGAATTATTTCTTCAAGCTGTCGGCGATGGGTGAGCGGTTGTTGAAATATTACGCCGAGCATCCGGAGTTCATACGTCCGGAGACGCGACGCAATGAGGTGATTGCGTTTGTGCGCAGCGGATTGCGCGATCTTTCGGTGAGCCGGACGTCGTTCAAGTGGGGCATTCCGGTGCCGGGCGATCCCAAGCACGTTATTTACGTCTGGCTGGACGCGCTGGCCAATTACATGACGGCGCTGGGCTACGGCTCGGACGATCCAGCGGACAGGGAAAAGCTGGAACGCTACTGGCCGGCCGATGTACACATGATCGGCAAGGAGATTGTGCGCTTCCACTGCGTCTACTGGCCGGCGTTTTTGCTGGCGGCGGAGTTGCCGCTGCCGCGCTCGCTGTTCGCGCATGGCTGGCTGCTGTTTGAAGAGAGCAAGATGTCGAAGTCGCGGGGCAATATCGTGCGCAGTGATACCATTCTGGATACGCTGGGCCAGGACGCGCTGCGCTATTTTCTGCTGCGCGAAATCGTCTTCGGGCAGGATGGCTCCTTCAGCTTCGATGCGCTCGTGCAGCGCTTCAATGCCGACCTGGCCAACGATCTGGGAAATCTTTCCAGCCGAACGCTGAGCATGATTGCGCGGTATTTCGAGGGCGAGATTCCGTATCCTTCCGCGAGTGCGCGTTCGGATGCGGACGAGGCGATCAAAACTCTGGCGCAGGAGACGATCGAGAACTTTAATACGCAGTTCGAGCAGTTCCAGTTCTCGCGGGCGCTAGAGACCGCGTGGGCGTTGGTGGCCGCGGTGAACAAGTACATCGTGGAGAACGAGCCGTGGGCGGTCGCCGAACGCGACGACAAGGACTCGCGCGCACGGCTGGCGACCATCCTGCACACATCGGTGGAGGCGTTGCGTGTTGTCACCGCGCTGGTGCACCCAATCATTCCAGAGGCCACTACTCGCATTTGGGAGCAACTTGGATTGGGTGAGATCCAGCAGTTGGACCTGCGCGGGCTCGCGTGGGGGCAAATTCAGGCGGGAACGATGCTGGGCAAAGTTGAAGCGGTTTTTCCGCGCGCCGACAAGAGCATGATCGAAAGGATGCAACAGATGGAACAGCAACGCTCCGAGGCCGCGCTTTCGGCAGGCCCAGGGCAGGCTTCTTCGGTAAAAGAAGGCGAAAAGGGTAGGGCACCTGGCGAAATGAAGACATTGGCGGCGGAATCGCAGCCAGCCACTGGCGGGACTGCGCCGAGCCAGCCCGCGACACCTGTAACTGCTGCGCCTTCGGCTGCTACGCTTGCCGCGTCCGCTGGACCGGTGGGTGCTGCGCATGCGGCGAACTCTGCTGATGGCAACAAGATCACCATTGACGACTTCTTCAAAGTCGATCTGCGCGTCGGCGAGGTGAAGGTCGCCGAGAAAGTGAAGGGCGCGGATAAGTTGCTGCGGCTGGAAGTTGATATCGGGACTGAGGTGCGGCAGGTGGTCGCCGGCATCGCCAAGGCTTACGAGCCGGAGAAGCTGGTTGGGCGCAAGGTCGTCATTGTCGCCAACATTCCTCCGCGCAAGCTGCGCGGGTTGGAGTCGAATGGCATGATTGTCGCTGCGTCCGTCGAGGACGGGTTGCCGGTGCTGGCGAGCTTTCTGGAGGATGTGCCGATCGGGGCGAAATTGAAATAGTGGCCAGTGGCTAGTGGTCAGTGGTCAGAAAATCCCGGAACCAGAACAATCCACCAGCCGCCGTTTCCTCACTGCCGGAACATGTTCCTGGCGATGAACAGGACATTCGCCGGGCGCTCCGCCAGGCGGCGCATGAAGTACGGATACCACTCCGAGCCAAACGGAATGTAGACCCGCAGGCCGTATCCTTCGCGCACCAGGTGTTGCTGCAGATCGCGGCGCACACCGTAGAGCATCTGAAACTCATAGGCGCTTGCCGGAATGTTTTCGGCGCGCGCGAACTGCTTCAGCTCCGCAATGATCTTCTCGTCGTGCGTGGCGATGCCGTGGAAGACGCCGCTCTTCATTAGGGTGCGCGCCAGCTTCAGATAGTTCGCGTCAACGTCAGCTTTCTTCGGGAACGCGATGTCCGGCGGTTCTTTATATGCGCCTTTGCAGAGGCGGATGCGGATACGCTCCGAGAGCAGATCATCTACGTCTTTCTCGCTGCGGTAGAGGTACGACTGAATGACGGTGCCGACTTTGTTGCCGTGTCCGGGCTCGCGATGCAGGCCGCGCACGAAGTCGAGAGTGCGCTGAGTGTAGGGCGAGCCTTCCATGTCGACGCGAACGAAATTGTCGATGCGCACGGCGTGGTCCAGCAGTTCGGTGACCAGGCGAAACGCCAACTCCTCGCTCACGTCGAGGCCCATGTGGGTGAGCTTGAGGCTGATGTTGGCGTTGAGCTTGCGTTGGTGGATTTCGTCGAGCATGTGGTGATAAAGCTCGGCGCTGTGCTTGGCCTCGTCGGCATTGGTGACGTTTTCGCCGAGGTTGTCGATGCTGACGCCCGCGCCCCACTCGTTGACGACTTGCGCGGCATGAATCGCATCACTCACGTCCATGCCGGCGACGAAGCGATGGGAGAAGCGCAGTCCCAGCGGCGATTTTTCCGCGAAGTTGCGTAAGGGCTTGTTTTCGGAGAGCCCGATGAAGAGCGACCTTAACATGCCGCCCTCCTGCTCTTTCGCCAGATAAGAATCGGGTAGAGCTGGCCTTCAGGGCAGCGTTCGAGCAGATGGTTTCTCTCCGGAGCCGGCTCTAGCCGGCGAAACGGAAGTGCGGAGCCGGTGCTCCACGCAACGGAATGGCTCATAATTGGCTCGTGCCGGCTCTGCGGCCAGCTTGCGTTACATACTTGTGTATCACAGAGCAGCGGTTTCAGGTATGAGGGATATCACAGCGGCAATGTGATCGAGTGCGGGGAGGGCAGAGCATTCGCGCGACTCCCACTCATTCGAAAGCCAAGAATGAGTGGTGGCACCCAGGAACCAGGATCGGCTCTTTATGGGGTTTCATCTTTTTTCTGTTATTGCTTGCCCAAGTGAATGCTGGAGAGCGTCTTGAGCAGTCCGAAGATATTGAGCAGCCACAAAACGACTGCGATCACCACTACACCATTCAAAATCGAGTTGATTGAATTTGCCATCGGGACATAGCGATTCACCAACCACAGAAGCACTCCAACGACGACAAGAACGATAACAACTTGGAGTAACGGCATTTGCTTAACTACCTTTCTATATTTCTCGCAGAGCTGGATGCGGTTTTGCGCTCGGCGCGGTCCAGGCGGCTTGCATTACTGAAATAGCGGTCTGCGCAGCAGCCAGAACGCTGCACTAACGCACATTTGGAGGAGGAGGCCCGCGACTCGGCAAACTGCATCCAGCTTCGGACGCCTTCGCGGGCCTGTTCTTTATCCTCCGGAGGTATGGGCTGCTTTCTCAGGCTGCGCGTGAACTGCGGCCGCCGGATGAGGAGCGGGCTCGGCATGGGCCGCGGGCGCCGGACGAGGAGCAGGTTGTGCATGGGCCGCAGGCGCGGGACGAGAAGCAGGTTGCGCTTTGGCCGCAGTCGCGGGACGAGGAGCAGGCTGCGCATGGGTTGCAGGCGCTGGACGAGGGGCAGGCTGTGCGTGGGCCGCAGTTGCCGGACGAGCAGCAGGCTGCGCATGAGCCGTAGGCTCCTTAGCAGACTCAGCTGGCGCACGAGCCGGCTTAGGCGCCGCTGGCTTACTTTCGTTCGTGCGAGCTGCGGCAGCCTTATTTTCGGCAGCCTTATTTTCGGTGGCCTTGGTTGCAGCTGCGTGATTCTCGGCAGCCTTGTTCTCGGCAGCCTTGTTTTCGGTAGCCCTGCTTGCAGCAGCGTTATTCTCAGCAGCCTTGTTCTCGGTAGCCTTGTTCTCGGCAGCCTTGTTTTCGGTAGCCCTGCTTGCAGCAGCGTTATTCTCAGCAGCCTTGTTCTCGGTAGCCTTGGTCTCAGCTGCCTTATTATTCTCGGCAGTCTTGTCCTCGGTGGCCTTGGCTGCGGCTGCCTTGGTCTCGGCAGCGTTGTTTGCAGGAGCCTTGTAAGTTGCTCCGGCTTGTTTGGCCGCTACCACTCCCTGACCGCTGAACTCTCCCGGCTTCGCAGTTGCAGCGATGGCCGGCTTGCCGTGGTTCACGGAGGCCAGGAGCGCGTGGTTGGTACTGGCAGTGCGCTCATGCTGGGTTTGCAGCGAGGTTGCTGGTGTGTGTTGCTCGCGTGACGCTGTCTCTTCTGCTGCCGTCGGGCGGGCAGTAACTCCACCGGCGCCGCCGTTGTAGCTGACATGGTTCACTGCGGTATTGTTGATTACGGTGGTGTTGTAAACGTTGTGAATGTTGGTGACGTTCACATTGTTCGCCGCGCGGTTGTAGTAAAACTGTCCATTCTGCCAGCGTCCACCTTGATAGCCGACGCCGCCGTAGCCATAGCCGTAGTTTACCCCGCCGTAGAAGCCGACTTGCTGACCCCAGTAGCCGCCGTTCCAGGCGAAGGCGCTGCCGCCCCAACCCCAATAGCCGGGAGTCCAGAGCAAACCAACGGTGGGCGGCTGGATCCACGTACCCGGCACCCAGAAGTAGCCTTCACCCGCGTAACCCCAGTAGCCGGGGGTCCACAAGTAGCCTGCGTCGGGGGCCATGGGTTGCACGTAGACGGGAAGTGCCGGCGGAGCGATCGCGACTGACACGACCAACTGCGCGAACGCTGCGGCCGGTATGGCCAGTATCAGAAGTGTCAGTAATAGCAAACGGGTAATACGCATTTTGATTTTCCTTGCCAGATCATCCTCCGATTGCCCGGTTGTAACTTGCTGCGCCGGACTGCGTGGAGGCCCTGTCATATGCAAGGATTTCATCATTGCACTTCCACGTCTGAGCACTACTGCTCACTCTGCGAAAGGCTGCCCAGATGGTGAATCGCTCGTCTGATCTGGCTGGGGACAGCAAAGGGATCATGTGTTTGGAAGGGCTAAGAACTAGGCCTCGTCGTCGGGAGCACACTCTGCCTGGTGGCCGAGGTCACAGAGCACCGCGAGAGTCCGGCGCGTGCGGCTAAGATCCTGTTGCCCCACGCTGGCGAGAAGCTCGGCGTCGACTTTCTCGCGCGCAGCCGCCTGCGTTGCCGCCGCAGCCCGTCCGCGCTCGGTAAGAGCGACCGTCAGCTTGCGGCGGTCGTCCTTGTCCATGGAACGCTCCAGATAGCCGCGCGTGACCAGCGTGTCGACAAGCTGACCTGCCGCCTGCTTGGAGATGCGAAGCTCCTTGATCAGCTGGCCGAGTGGAATGTCGTCGCGGTTGAGGGCCAAGCCACCGATCACGTAGAGACCGTTGCCGGGAATGTCGTCATATCCCGCTTCCGCCAGCGCCCGGCGCATGGCTGTGCCATAAGTAGCTCGACTGTGACGGAGCAGGACCGGAAGCGCAACCTCTTCAAACCAAGGCTTTTCCGTTGTCATGGCGGTATAGTATAATCAACCAAACTTACAGTCAAGTTAATTGACAGTAAATTGTACCTATCCCGCTGGGCGTTCTTTAAGGAAGAGCACGCCTCTATCCTTCCAGTGGGCATTAAGAAGAGTGGCTCAATCCTTTATCAGGTTACCTGATAGATAATCTTCTATCTGGCGGACAACGAGGAGCGCAAGCGCCTGGACAACGCCATGCCAAGGCTCCGCTCATCGTTATACCCTTGGCCGCCAAGCTCACTTGGGCGTGTCAAACACCCACATCGAGTGGTCCAACACCGCTCGCGGCGGATATGGCCACAGCCAGTGATAGCCATCGGGGTCGTCCAACACTTGTCCGGAAAGACAACTCGCGCCTGCGACAACGTTTCCGCTTACCTGCACAGCCGGCGGTAGCGGCGTCGCTTGAATTCCATACAGCACTGGATCCACCGAGCCGAAGTAGGCGAGGCGCAGCGATTCATGCGGGTGCTGTTGCTCGTAGGCGCGGAGTGTAATCAGCCCTTGTCCCCAATCCAGATTGCTGTCCGTGAGAAGACGCCACGAGGTTTCTGGCTTCACAAAAATGTTGAAGTAGGCCAGGTAGTCAGGAGCGTAACGAACGGCGTCAGCGGCGTTGAGGCAAAGGGCCAAAATCACTAATGCCGTAGCCGTGCGATGACGCCGCGCGCGTTCCCAGATGCCGCCCGCAATCAGCAATGCGAAAGGATACAGCGGCAGGATGTGCCGTTCGCCAATGTCGAAGCGCGACTGCACGGCGAACCCCAGGTACACGACCGGGAACAGGCACAGAATGAGCAGGTCGCCGGGAGCGCGGCAGGTCTTGCGAACTCCCAATAGCAAGCTTGCGAAAAACAATAGCAGCAGAATCGTCGGCCACTTGAGCGCAATGGCGACCGGATAGTAAAGCTTGATTCCACCCTGGGGATAGATCTTCCCCAGGAACCATGCCGGGCGGCCATGGCGATTGCTGAACGCCACTTCGCGCAAGCCTTCCAGAAACTCTCCCGCGGGAACCCGGCCGCTTATCTGCAATGGCGATTTGGTTGCCCAGGTCTTCAGGAGTCGATTAGGAAAGCTTGCTTCCACCTGTCCGTTGCCGATCTTCAGATGCGTGACATGGAAGAAATATCCGGCCCAAAGTGTGAGCAACGCGATGCCGAGCGCAGCCAGGGCGGGCTTCCAGTGCAAGCGCGAGAGGCCTCGCAAACCCCGATCACGATCGAGCACCAGCATCAGCAGCAGAGCCAGGGATACCAGCGGAGGCGCGTAGAACTTGGTCAGCAGCAGACCGCCCAGAGCCAGCCCAATAAGCAATGTCTGCGCCGGAATGGGATTGCGTCGCCAGCGAATCAACTGGCATGCGACGAGGAAGATGAACAGTGCACCGATACCGTCGGTGGTGGCGACCGAAAAGTTGGCGATCAGCGAAGGCGTGAAGGCATACAGGGCCAAGGCCACGTTGGCCGCGCCCGTCGAGAAAAACTTGCGGGCGGCCATCCATAACGAAAGCCCCAAGACTAACCCCAGCAGCGTGTTCATGGAGCGAGTTCGCCACGCGAGCGTTTCCGGCCCGGGAGTCATGGCGGTAAACAAAAACCCGTTATTCAGCGTCGACCATTTGAATTCAGTGCGGGTGCCTATCAGCGGGATAGTGAGCCACAGCCTGCCTAGAGGAGGGTGATCGTTCCAGTGCTCGAAGCGGCTTTGCTGCCAAGCCTCCACCCCGGCGACGATGTGGGCCGGTTCATCGTAGGTCAACGACTGCGTCTTGATGAACCATAGTGACTGAGCAGCAAACAGCAGCAGGAGAAGAGCGGGAATCCACCAGTGGCGCTCGCCGCGCGAAGCCTCCGGGGCGGGATTTTCTGGAACGCTGGGATCGCTCATCTGGACTCGACGATGGAAGCACGGCGGGAGCCGATGTGCTCGACGCTTGCTACGGCACATCCACAGCGCGCGGCGTTTTCAGCATGCGGTCAATCGCCAGCGCCAATCCGAAATAAAAGAACAGGATCAGGACCAAGGGCTCCTCGCCCAGATTGTAGTGGACCAGCGAAGTTGTCTGGAACGCCACGAACCCAGCCAACACGCCGCCCACGACCCCCGCCGCAAAGCGGCTGTGCTCCCGCGTGCGCCGCAAAAGGCGAACCAGGAACACCAGGTACGCAACCACAAACCACAACCATGCTATCAGCGCCGGCAATCCGCGTTCCACGGCGATTTGCAGCGGCGTGGAATGGAAGTGGCTTTGCACGTGATAAAGGGCAAAGCCGCGGATGTTCCAGTCCTGCCAGTGCACGCGAGTCGTCTCCATGCCCACGCCAAACCAGGGATGCTGGCGCGCCAATCGGATGCCATCCTCCCACATCAGCCGGCGGAATTGCGTGCCCGGATCGTGAGTATCTTCCAGACTCAACCCTCGCGCGTGATACATCCAGAGCCCGCCGGCCAGACAGCCCAAGGTGAGCAGTGACGTTGCCCAGATGCGGAGGCGTTTTCCGGCTAACGCCCACAGGGCAACGAAGCATCCAGTCGCAAGACCGGCCAGGGCAGCACGGGTCTCGGTGAGCAAGAGCGCCGCGGCCAATGCGGCAAAGGTCACCGCGAATAGCAGCCACAATGCTCTTTTGCGAGGCGCGGTGCTCAGCAGCATCGCCCAGCTCATGCAGCCAAGCTGCATCAGCATCTCAGCAAAGACGACATAGTGGCCCAGCGTCCCTTGCGCGCGAAACGGCCTCCCTCTGGCGAATTGCAGCCAGTATGTGCCAAAGGCGCTCTTCATTACTTGCTCGCGCGTAACGAAGGTTTGCTCCTTCTGAAAAGGGAAGCCGCGCAGGTAGTCGATGCGGAACAGTGTGTTAGGCGGACTCTGCTCGATGATTCGCTCGAGTTGAGCCGGAGTGTGCACAGAACGTCCATTGATGTGAGTGATGATGTCGTCATGATGAACGTGCGCCTGGTAAAGCGGCGTTTGCGGTGCAATGAGGGAAACTCTGACTCCTACACCGAAGGTGTATTGCCAGGCCGTGAAGATGGCGACGGCCAATCCTGACAGGATCAGCAGGAAGACCAGAATTCGCACCTGCGTCAGCCGTTGCAAGCTCTGAGCAACGACGATGCCGGCCAGCACCAGGCAAACGAGCTTCATGCGGTCCCAGCTCAAGGAGGGATCGGAGCTGAGTGCGGTGGAGATTGCGCTGAGCGTGACGAACACCAGCAGCGGCGCCGAAAGCGGTTGCGGGAATGGACGCTTCCGTTCCAGCGCCAGCTTTACCAACCAGAACAGAAACGCAATTTGCCAGGAGTGTTGCGCACCCTTGATGGAATGGGGCAGCAGGATGGCAAAAAGGCACAGGAAGAGGAAGATTGCGCCTTCCAGAAAACTGATCACCGCGCCTCGATCCGCGCCTTGGACCGTCGCTCGATTTGACTGTGAAGCATCTGCGGGCGGCGTTTCCGGCGGGGATTCTTCTCTGGTAGGCATCGAGACTTGTACGTTACTCAGTAGCCTACACTAGTGGCATAAGGGCGAGAAATCCTGCTAAAGTTAGGTTTCGAAGTGCGCGCGTGGCGTCAGGGCCATATCTGTTCCTTCTGCGCTGCTTCGCTGACGTCTCCCACGGGTACGGCCGCAGGATTCGCCGTTCCGCGACCTTTCGGTAAACGGCATTATTGTGTTCGATCGACGATCCAAACTACTGGGTACGATCACCCTGGTGCACGATCTGGGGGTGACCTGTGTTGCCTTCGTGGCGGCATACCTGCTGCGGACCTTGCTGGTCCACTTAGCATTTTTCAGCGAACACCTACCGGGAATTTATCCCTTCAACCATTACCTGCCTCTGCTGATCGCCTTTCTGGTGATCTGGGCGATCGTGGGATATTTTTCCAGCTTCTATCGCGATCTGGAACTCAGCAATCCCATCCAGCTCATCCTGAACATTGTCAGCCAGCTCGCGATTGTACTGGTGGTCATCTACGCCGGTCTGTATCTGTTCCGCCGAACTGACGTCAGCCGCACTTATGTCCTGCTAATCGGGGTGGTGGACTTCGGTCTGCTGCTGCTGGGACGCAGCCTGTCGTATTGGGGCGTCTCGCTGATGCGCGAACGCCTGCGCCGCTATCACTACCTGCTGATTGTCGGTTGCGGACCTCGGGCGCGTGAGATGGCGACGCTGATCGAAGAGAGCCGCGGCATGGGTCTGCGGCTCAAGGGCTTCGTCGATACCGAGATCGGTGACGCGCCGCCTGAGAAACTCGGTGGCTACGACGTTTTCCCGCTCGATTCGGTCGGCGGCATTCTGCAAAACCACGTCGTCGACGAGGTCATATTCGCCGTCAACTTGCAGGAGCTTGCCCGGCTGGAACCGGTGATGCAGCACTGCGCCGATCTCGGCATCCGCACCCGAGTGCAATTGGAATTCCTGCCACCGGCATATTCGCGCATCTACCTGGAAAACTTTCGCGACGTCCAGTTGCTGAGCCTGTCGAGCGCACCCGACAGCGAGTTGCGCCTGTTCTTCAAACGAGTGATCGACGTGGTGCTCTCGGCCGTGTCGCTGGTGGTGTTCTCACCCGTCTTGCTGACCATCGCGGCCCTGATCCGGATCACCTCGCCTGGCCCGGTGCTGTTCCGGCAGACTCGCTGCGGCCTCGGCGGCCGGCGCTTTATGCTCTACAAGTTTCGCTCCATGATCAACGATGCCGAGCAGATGCGCGCTGAACTGCATCAACTCAACGAGCTCGATGGCCCGGTATTCAAGATCAGCGACGACCCGCGCATTACACCGGTGGGTCGTGGATTGCGCCGTTTTAGCCTCGACGAGCTGCCGCAGCTGTGGAATGTGTTTCGCGGAGACATGTCGTTTGTCGGCCCTCGCCCGGCGGTGCCGGAAGAAGTAGAGCAGTACGAGGATTGGCAGCGGCGTCGACTGCGCATGCGGCCGGGGCTCACCTGTACCTGGGTGCTGGAGGGCCGTAGTCACGTGGACTTCAATCGCTGGATGCAGCTCGACCTGAAGTACATCGACAACTGGTCGTTGTGGCTGGACGCCAAGATCTTCCTGCGGACGATTCCGATCGTGCTGTCGGGGCGGGGTGCGTACTAGCGCTCAATGGTCTCCGTCACCATCGTCACCTGGAATTCGGCGCAATACCTCGAAGAGTGCTTCGCCGCGCTTTCGAGCCAGGACTATCGCGATCTCGAAGTCGTCATCGTCGATAATGCCTCCGAGGATGGCACGCGCGCGTTGTTGCGCGAAGTCGAGACGAAGTGGCGCGTCATCTACAACGAAGAGAATGTTGGCTTCGCCGCCGGGCAGAATCAGGCGATTCGCGCCTCGCGC
>Ga0187847_10003677_pt1 | contig 11582 bp, 9 predicted proteins | sample June2016WEW_4_10_FD_132458 | JGI IMG/M metagenome (GOLD analysis project Ga0187847, IMG submission 132458) | Peatland microbial communities from SPRUCE experiment site at the Marcell Experimental Forest, Minnesota, USA - June2016WEW_4_10 | ecosystem: Environmental > Terrestrial > Soil > Wetlands...
AAGTTGATCTCGATATTGACCATTACCGGAACCGGGGTCTTGCCGTCCTTCATGGCCGGTTTGAATTTGTATTTGCGAACTGCTTCCAAAGCCTTCTCGTCCAACCCCATGCCCAGCGTGCGCACTACACGGGGATTCTGCGGATTGCCCTGCGTGTCGACGATGATTGATACGATGCAGACGCCTTGATACTTGGCCCGTCGCGCCTCGTCTGAGAACTCGGCCTGGACGTCGTTGAGGACAACCGGCACCGAGACGCCGCCGCCCACGCGATAGAGTCCGCCCCCGGCGTTACCACCCTCTCCCGGTCCATAGCCATTGCCATTTCCTGACCCAAGGCCACCGCCGGATCCGGTTCCCATACCGCTACCTGAGCCCTGGCCGTTCGACGCGAGCTGAACGTTGACGGAGTTCTTCATGCCAATATTCGGCAGCATTGGATTGTCCGGCAATGTAAGTTCCTTTTGGACGTTGATGGCCGCTTCCATAGGAATGATGGGCTTGTCTACCGTCTGCACCTGGGGCGGAACCACCGGATTCTTTTCAAGCTTGGGCAGCTTGCCTTTGGTGGGATCGATGATGCTGTGGTCGCCGCCGCCACCGCCGCCGCCCGCCTTGTTGGCTGCCTGCAGGCCCTTGAAGTCAGTCAAATCGATGGTGGACATCGAGGTCGGCTTCACGGTCTCGATAATCTTCTTTCCCAGGAAGAAAAGCAGGACCAGCAAAATGGCCACGTTAATCGAGGTTGCGATTCCCCACGCCCAGGGATTGCGTTTCACCGCCATCCGATCCGGAACAGGAATCGGCGTTGAAGTCAATTCAAGCGGCGGATAATGTGGGGGGAAGAAGACGTCGCGGATGCTCTCATAGAGATCGACCCAGATGGGCCTCTCCTTGATGGGAATCCCGAAGGTCAGGTCAAGCTCAACGCCCCCCGCGGTGGCCGCGGCGGCTTGGGACTCCGAGTCGGACTGAGTAAGCAAATTGTTTGCCATATCGTCGGCTGGTTCAGTGGCCTCTGGGCGCTCAGTTTGCCGTCGGAAGGAGTGAGGTTCTCCTGTCTCCACGGCCGTCTCTTCATTATGCTCTACTACACCCGTTTGTGTCTTGCCTTGGTTGGCCTCGCAATCCATCCTCTCATATTTTGGCGTGGTGAGGCTTCCCATAAGCAATAGACGAAGGCTTTTCACAGTTGTTATCCCTAACGTGATCAAAGAAGGCAAAAAAATCAAAGATTTCTCCGCCTGAGCCTACCTCGCCAGCCGCATGGCTCATCTCTTCTTTTCCGCCATTTACACTAGAGAATGAATCAGATCGGAAGAACCCAGGGAGTAACGATGTCCTCAGCACCGGAATTGAAGGCGACTCTCACTTTGCCTCAAACCGCCTTCCCGATGAAGGCAAATCTGCCTCAGAATGAACCGCTCAGGTTGGCCCACTGGGCCGCGATGGATCTCTACGATCAACTTCGCAAGGCCGCAGCCGGCCGGCCGGCTTACATTTTGCATGACGGACCGCCCTACGCCAACGGCCCCATCCATCTGGGCCATGCGCTCAACAAAGGACTGAAGGATTTTGTCGTCAAGTCGAAGACCATGGCAGGCTTCGACGCTCCCTACGTTCCCGGATTCGACTGCCACGGGTTGCCCATCGAGATCAAGGTCGAGGAGCAGCTTGGCCGCAAGAGAGTGGATCTGTCCGCAGCGGAGATCCTCGGAGCCTGCCGCGCCTATGCGCAGAAATACGTTGACCTGCAAACCTCGCAGTTTGAGCGCATCGGCATCTTTGGCCGCTGGCAAAAGCCCTACCGCACCATGAGCCGCGACTACGAGGCCCGCACACTGGAGGCGTTCTACGGCTTCCTCGAAAAAGGCTTCGTCTACCGGGGACTCAAGCCGGTCTACTGGTGCATCAACGACCGCACGACGCTGGCCGAGGCCGAGGTCGAGTACGAGAACCACACCAGCCCTTCAATCTACGTGCGATACCGGCTCACCTCGGACCCCGCGGCGATCCACCCGGCGCTTGCCGGCAAGCAGGTCTCGACGATCATTTGGACAACCACTCCGTGGACCCTGCCCGCGTCGATGGCCGTGGCCTTCCATCCCGACTTTGAGTATGTGGCTCTCGAATCCGGCGAGCAGGTCTACATCGTCGCCGCCGAGCTGGCCGCCTCAGTCATCGCGGCATGCAAACTTGGTGACACAATCGAACTGGCCCGCTTCAAGGGCAGCCAGCTTGATCGTGTCACTTTCCAGCATCCCTTTCTTGATCGCTCGATTCTTGGCGTCAACGCCACCTATGTCACCGCCGACACCGGCACTGGCGCAGTCCACACCGCTCCGGCGCACGGCGCAGACGACTTCTATACCGGCCAGCGCTACGGCCTGGAACCCACTTGCCGCGTCGACGCCACCGGCCACCTCCACGCAGACCCCAGCGCCTGGACACTTGCCGCTCCGCCCGCCTTCGACGGCTTGAAGGTCTGGGCCGCGAATCCAGTCATCCTTGCCATGCTTGAGGAACGCGGCGCGCTGCTCGCCGTAAACGACCTTGAACACTCCTACCCGCACTGCTGGCGCTGCCACAAGCCGGTCATCTACCGCGCCACCGAGCAGTGGTTCATCGGCATGGAAACGCCGGTGAAGCGGGCCGACGGCAGCGAGACAACCTTCCGCCAATTGGCCATCGAAGAGATCGACAAGGTGGTCTGGGACCCGGCCTGGGGTAAGGTGCGCATCACCAACATGATCGCCACCAGGCCCGACTGGTGTATCAGCCGGCAAAAGATCTGGGATGTACCCATCGCCGTCTTCCTCTGCGAGCAATGCAACCAGCCAATCATTTCCACAGAGTTGAATCGAGCTGTGGTCGCGCTGATCGAACGCGAGGGCATCGAGGCCTGGCGCACACCTGCAGCGGATGCGCTGCTGCCCTCCGGTTCGGTCTGCGCTCACTGCGGAGGCTCCCGATTCCGCAAGGAGACCGACATCCTCGATGTCTGGCTTGATGCCGGCGTTAGTTGGTTTGCTGTTGCCGAAGCCGATCCAGATCTCAAAGCCGCCTATGCAGCCTTCCAAAACGGTGCAGGCGTTGAAGCGGTTTACCTGGAAGGAGCCGACCAGTACCGCGGATGGTTCCACTCCTCGCTGCTGACTTCGGTTGCTCTGCGTGGGCGCGCGCCTTACTCCCGCGTTGCCACGGCCGGCTGGACGCTGGACGAACAGGGCCGTGCGATGTCGAAATCTCTCGGCAACGGCGTCGATCCGGTCGATGTTGCCAATCGTTTGGGCGGCGAGATCGTCCGGCTCTGGGTCGCCTCGATCGACTTCCGCGAAGACATGGCGGCCAGCGAAAATCTGATGCAGCGCTGCGCAGAGATCTACCGCAAGCTGCGCAACACCTTCCGCTTCCTGCTGGGCAATCTGCATGGATTTGATCCAGCCCTCGACCGTGTCGCCGAGGCCGACCTGTTGCCGCTTGACCGCTACATGCTGGCCCGCACGCGCGAATTGACCGAAAAGGTGCGCGACTGGTATGCGGCCTTCGAGTTTCATCGCGTCTACCACGCCATGAATGACTTCGCAGTCATTGACTTGAGCAACTTCTATCTCGACGTGCTCAAGGACAGGATGTACACATTCGCGCCCACCAGCCACGAACGCCGCTCGGCGCAGACCGTGCTGTGGCAGATCACCGAGGCGCTGGTCCGGCTTGTGGCGCCGATTCTTAGCTTCACCGCCGACGAGGTCTGGGAATATCTGCCCAAAGTCGAGGGCCGCGAAGCCAGTGTTCATCTCGCGCAGTTCCCCGCCCCGGCTGAAGTATTCTCCGAAGATCCCGAATCGATTTTGAGTGAGTGGAAGAGAATCCTCGACGTACGCGATCAAGCTCTAGTGATGCTTGAAGAATCCCGTCAGGCTAAGATCATTGGCAAAGCGCTCGAAGCAGATATAACAATCATTGCTTCGGGCCCTCAATATTCGCTCATGCAGCGCCATCTGGCTGGACTCAAAGAAGTCTTCAATGTCTCCACAGTTACAGTCATTGAGGCGCGGGAGCCAACTGATGGAATATCTACTTCGTATGGCAGGAAGATGAGCTTGAAGCGGTTTAGCGAGTATGAAATCGGAGTCTCACCCGCCACTGGCCACAAATGCGCCCGCTGCTGGAACTTCATGCCAGAGGTATCGAACTACGGCATCTGGGAAAACGTCTGTACCCGCTGCCAACATGCGCTGAAAGAAATGAAAATCGAACCGCCGGAAGCCGCCTAAAACTGGGTGCCCCACCCTCGCCGCGTCTTTGTTTCTGCGGCTAGGGTGGGATACCGCGAACCCCAACCCTCCCGCTCACGAAGGAACGAAATGAAACTCGCCGCACCCCGACGCCTGCCTTGGCTGCTGCTCATCTCCGCAATGATCATCTTTATTGACCGGCTGACCAAGACCTGGGTCACGCTGCACATCAAATACGGCGACGCAATTCCTGTCATCCCGCATGTACTGCGCATCTCTCACTGGACGAACGACGGCGCGGCCTTCTCACTCCTTGCCGATTCCACCAAGCCCCATCTCGTGCGTTGGCTCCTGGCCTCTTTCGGCTGTGCCCTGGTGCTGGCCGTCCTCGTCGTCCTGGTCCGTCTGGGCAACCGATTCACGCTGGTCACCGTTGCCCTGGCTCTCGTCCTTGGGGGCGCGCTCGGCAACCTCCATGACCGTATCCTCTACGGCTCGGTGGTGGATTTTATTTGGGTGAATATCTTCGGCTATCACTTTCCCGATTTCAACATAGCCGACTCGTCAATCGTCATCGGAGCCTGCCTCTTGCTGCTCGATTCACTGCTTCTGAAGAAGGACTCGACCCGTTAACTGGAGAACCCATGCCCCAATTCCCTTCCGGGCAGACGCTTCTGATCGACGCCGACGATACGCTGTGGGAAAATAACGTCTACTTCGAGCGTGCCATCGCGGCCTTTATCAGTTACCTGGACCATCGCGAATACTCGCCGGCAGAGGTGCGCCAGGCGTTGAATCAAGTCGAGCGCGAAACCATCCTGACTCACGGCTACGGCCTGCCGAGCTTTACCCGCTCGCTGGTGACCTGCTTTGGGCGGCTCAGCTCGGAGCCCATGACAGACGAAAAGCGCGAACGCATAGAAGGCTTCGCCCGCACCATCGCCGAGCAGGAGATCGAACTGCTGCCCGGCGTGGCCGAGACGCTTGCCGAGTTATCCACGCGCCATCGGCTCATCCTCATGACCAAGGGCAATCACGCCGAGCAGGTTGATAAGCTGACCCGCTCCGGACTTGCGAGTTACTTCTCCGCGGTTGAAATCGTTGCCGAAAAGGATGCGGTCAGTTATCGCGATGTGATCCGCCGTTACGAGTTATCCCCGCAGACCAGTTGGATGATCGGCAACAGTCCCAAGAGCGACATCAACCCGGCTCTCGCCGCAGGATTGCACGCTGTCTTTCTCTTCCACAAAGACACCTGGGTGCTGGAACATGCCACGCTCGATCCTGCGCCTGAGGGTCAGCAGCTAATTGAATTGGATGCGTTTGTAAAGCTATGCTCGGTCTTTTGACCTCGTTGTGATTCTTGCCTGCGTCAACCGGAAGCTGGGAGGGCAAATTGCTTCATATATTCAAGCACCTGATCTACAGTCCATTCATTACCAGGATAGAAGTGTTCCACCTTGCCATCCGGGCCGATCAGCGTTGTTGAAAGCGAGTGAGTGATCGTTGAATCCGCGTTGTCGGTCATTCCCAGGTTGAAGAATCTGGCCATTTTCACCAGCTCCGATTTCTTCGGCACGGCAAACTCCCAATGCGCAAAGGCGCTCTTCGCATCGCTACCGAGATAAGTCGCGCCATAGGCCCTTAGACGCTCCGGCGTGTCGTGCTCCGGGTCAAAGCTGATGCAGATCAGATGCGTCTTCGCGTAGAGCACAGGGTTGGCTGCTAACTGCTTTTCAAGTTGCGCGAAGTTGCGCGTCATCCGCGGACAGAACTCAGGCGACGGACAGCGTGTGTAGATAAAGGTGACAAGCAGCGCCTTACCCCGAAAACCATCGAGATGAATCGTGCGGCCATCCTGGTTGCGCAGGGTGAAGGCCGGCACGGCATCGCCTGGGGTCGGCACATGGTAAAAGACGGCTGGCTTGTAATCTGGCTTTGCCTGCGCCACCACGACAATGTGATCCAGCACTACGTCCGCATCGGGGTCCTGCGAGACCAGCACGTCGGCGGTAATCACGTCGCCCGGATGTAATTCGCCGAGGATGCTCGCATCCTTCAGCTTGTAGGGCATCGTCATGGCCTCCATGAAGCCGGGAATCGCCTCATGATTCAGCGTGACTTCGCCTTTGGCGGCATCGGTAGACATGACCCTGCCGCGCAGTTTGTAGACCTTGAAATGGGGGACGGAGCTTTGCTGTGAAGAACTATTGGGTCCGGAGTGGCAGCCGGTCAGCACAATCAAAGCGACGAAAAAGGAAGCAAAGAATCGATGCATCACACGATCAGTCTACAGCCACCTACGGTGGGGCCAACGGCCTTCGACATGAAGAATTCTTTTGTCGGTTTCCCACCTTAGCCGCAAAACAAGAACGCGGCGAGGATGGGGCACCCCGGCTGAGGGGGTGAATGGGTCATTTCATTAGAGTGTCCGTTTGAAGAGCGGCGTGGCGATGAGCAGCGTGCCCATGCCGAAGATAAACAGAAATGCAAGATCATACCGGATCGCTACAAAGCCGCCGTCTTTAAGCAGAATGGATTTGAAGCCATGAATGCAGTAGGTAAAGGGATCGATGATGGCGATGGCGCGGAGCCAGCCAGGAAATGCCGCGACCGGATACATGGCTCCGGATGGATAAAAGAGAAGCAGGTTGAGAACTCCGAACATGGCGCGCGGCACGAGCGGATCATCGACGCGAACCATGAGCAGAAACATCATTCCGTTGAAGGCGATGGCTGTGACGAAGATGAGGGAAAGTAGCTCGAGCATGATCATCGGATGGAAGATGACACCGAGCCCAGCCATGAGGGACCCGATCACCGTGAGGCAGATGCCGGAGAGGACAGCCTTGATGGCGCCGGCCATGTTCAGTCCCATGACCAATTCGAGTTTGGTGATCGGAGTGACAAGATAGCCTTCGTGGACGCCGCGCGCCTTGTCGTCGATGTATAACATGCCGCCGCCGATCATCACTGAGATATACATGGCGAGTGCGACGCAGGCGGGAAGCAGAAACTTCATGTAATTGACGTAGGGATAAAGCTCGACAATCTCCATCGCCACCTGGCTGGCGAGTCGGGGCTGGATGACGGGGGCGGTGAGCGCACTCACTACCAGCTGCATTTCGGCCTCGATCGAGCTGGAGCTGAATGGATCTGTGTTATCGACGACCAGTCCAATCTCAGGCGCGTTATTCGAATAGACGCGGCGCGAATACTGGGCCGGGATAATGACAGCGCCGTCTATTTTTCCAGTGCGCACGTCTTCGCGGGCCTGCACCTCGTCGGTGTATTCGACGGTAGTGAAGGTCTTGACATTGACGGCAATCGCGTCGAAGGCCTCGCGAATCTTGATGGCCTGCGGGCCGTGGTCGTAATCGACGACAGCCACGTGCTCGCCAACGATCTTGCCGCCGAACGCATTGCCCATGATGAGCAATTGCAGGATCGGCATCATCAGGGACATGATCATGAGAGTGGGCGAGCGGAAGAACTTGCGCATCTCGCGCTCGACGATAGCGAACATTCGATTCATGGCTGTGCTCCTGGACGGGGCGGCATGGTGAAGGCGGGCGGCTTGACCAGCTCATCGCGCAGTTGGCGGCCTGTGTAGTGGACAAAAACATCGTCGAGAGTGGTGTTTTGGACGCTGAGAGAAGTCAATGTCTCGCCCAAAGATGCGGCTAACTCGACTAACTGCGTTGTAGTTTTAGAGCCTGCGGATGTAAGCACGCGATAGAATCCGGCGCTTTCGGCCTGCACGCTGGTCACCCCGTCGAGAGCCTCAAGTCTCGCCCGCCACTCCGGAGTCTCGCGGTCAAAGTGAACTTCGATTACGTTGGCGCCGGGAACGCTGTGCTTGAGTTCAATGGGCGTGCCCAAAGCAACCAGAGTGCCGTGATCGACGATCGCAATTCTGTCGCAGAGCTTGTCGGCCTCTTCCATGTAATGAGTGGTGAGAAGCATGGTGAGGTGGCGGGTGCGGCGCAGGTTGTCCAGCATCTCATAGACTGCGATGCGCGAGACGGGATCGAGTCCCGTGGTGGGCTCATCGAGGAAGAAGATGCTGGGATTGTGGACCAGGCCGCGGGCAATCTCGACCCTGCGGCGCATTCCTCCGGAGAGTGTCTTGACTTGCGCGCCGCGCCACTTGACGAGGTCAACGGCTTCAAGCACCTCCTGGATGTTCTTCGTACGCTGCGCCCTGGGCACACTATAGAGCTTGGCGTAGATGCTGAGGTTCTCTTCGACGGTTAGGTCGGGGTCGGAGGTCAGAGCCTGCGGAATCACGCCGATCATACGGCGGACTGCGTCGGGTTCTTTTGCCACATCGTGACCCGCGACAACCGCTCTGCCAGCGGTGAGCGGGATGAGCGTGGTCATCATGCGGATGAGTGTGCTTTTGCCTGCGCCGTTGGGGCCAAGAAGGCCGAAGATCTCCCCCGCTGCCACAGAGAAGCTAACATCCTTGACGGCTTCAAAATCGCCGTAACGCTTGACAACGTGCTCCACTGCAATGGCCGGCCGCGGGCCGCTTTGCGCTTCGAAGGTGGTATTCGCCTTTGCCATCATTGCTTCACCAATTTGCTTTTGGGGATACGGCCGTGGGCCGTCTTACGTCGCAACAGATCGAGTTGCCGAGGAGTCATTGCTTCACCAATTTGCTTTTGGGGATATACACTTCGGCGGTCATGCCGGGAACAAACCTGTCGCCGGGATTGTCGATGAGCAGTTTGAGCTGAATGGTCTTGATGTCGCGCTTGCGGGCGCTCACGTCGCGCTGTGTGGCGAAGTCGGCCTCGGCGGCCTTATTGATGACCTTTCCCTGCATGGTCGCTCCCGAAGGCATGACAACGCGCAGCGAGTCGCCAAGCTGAACGGCGTCAGCCTCAGTCTCGGGCAGCGGCGCGTAGATCCAGGTCTGGGTCAAGTCCATGATCGTCACGATGGCCGCCCCTGCTGTGACCACTTCACCCTGTCGCGCGGCACGGACGTTGACTTTGCCGCTGACGGGAGCGAAGACCTGAGCGTAGCCCAATTGAATCTTGGCCTGCTCGGCGAGGGCGCGTGCGTTTTCAACTTCGCCACGGGTAGAGTCCACGGTGCGCGCTGCGACCACGGTCAGCAGTTCGTGGGCGCGAGCCTGGCGGAGGGAAGCCTCAGCGGCAGCAACGTTTTCGCGAGCCGTTTCGACAGCGGCCTTGGCCGCCTGCAGGCTGGTGGCCGCATCGTCTTTAGCTTGTTCGCTCATGATGCCCTGCTGGGCCAGCGCAACGGTGCGGCTGGTATCGGCCTGCTGGTGATCGTAGTTTGCCTGGGCCTGGGCGAGCGCGGCCTGAGCGGACTTTACCATCGCCTCGGCATTGACGGTGGCGCTGCCGGTCTCGCCGCGGGTCTGGCGCTCGGTCTCAACCGTCTCGCCGAGCTTGAAGCTCTCGCTGGAGGCGGTGGCCTGGGCGGCCTTGCGAGCGGCGTCGAGGTCGTCGCTCTCGATGATGGCGATCAGTTGGCCGGCCTTTACATCCTGGCCTTCGTCGACCGTTAGCGTCTGGATGCGGCCAGGAATCTTGGCGCTCACCACGACCTCGTTGGCGTCGACGGTGCCGATCAATTGCAAATCGGTGGTTGGCCGCACGGTGACGAAGTACCAGACCAACGATCCGATCGTGAGCAGACCCAGGATAAGAAAAACTCGATTGCGTGCGTTCACTTTTGCCTCACTTCAGTTGCAGACGTTTGAGCAGCGTCGATATTTTGGCTTATGGATTCGATCTTGCGAGACGGATCGGCTGCCGAATCAATCGATTGCGGCATGGGCATGGCCGCCAGGACGCGAGCGGCCAGGGATGCGCCGTGCTTGCGGTCGACGAAGATCGCCTGACCCAGGAATTCGATAGCTGCCGTGCGCCGCCGGGCTAGTTCTCCGCGCTCCAACGGGTCAATGCCGAGTACCATCCGTGTAAGCGGAGCCGATAGAAAGTAAAAGACATTCGCGCCAAGCGCGGCGTACCGTATCTGTGCGGGATCGGCCTTGACCAGTTCGCCCGATGCAATTCCCTCTTCAATCAGCTTGTCCACCATGACCCATAGCGGCCGGAAGAATCTCTCCGCCATTGGCTCCAGACTGTTTTGCTCGCCGCGGTGCAGGCGTACCATCTCGTGCTGCATGAGAGTTCGCCAGGATGGGTGGGAGAACGAGCGATCGAAGTTGCCCAGAACGATCTGGAGAAAGCGCTCTCCATGCGAGGCATTAGCCTCCAGCACGGCCACACTGGTGCTTCGCACTTCCTCAAAGACCGACTCCAGCGCCGCGGCGTAAAGATCATCTTTGCTTTTGAAGTAATAGTAAAGAAGCGCCTTATTGACCCCCGCTTCCTCGGCGATCTGTTCGGTGCGGGCGCCGGCAAGGCCGTTTTGGCTGAATTGGCGGATCGCGGCTTCGAGGATACGAGCCCGTGTCAGGTCGGCGCGCTCAGTTTGCAGACGGGTTGAATTGATTGTGTTCAATATGTTAACTAACCAGTTAGTCAACTATAATCGCTCCATCTAAATAACGCAAGCCTCACGTGTTAAAAACTAGAAAAACTAACCCTCGGATGACCCGATTCAAAACGCAAGATCAAAGCTCGATTTGGGAAAGTGGCATTCGATTTCTGCGATTTTGGTCTCTAGGCAAAGAAACTGATCTCTCGTGTCTCGCCGTCCGAGCTCTTTAGGGCCTTCGCCTTCACCTCGGCCTCAGAATCCGATTCTTCGACTTCTTCGGCCTTATCCTCGTCCTCTTCATAGCCGCTTGCGGCCCGATTGCCGCCAGGAGAGTAAGTCTCGTCGCCGGTTCTGGACGAGCCCTCGATCTCGAAGACGTCCGTCAAGCCAAGTTGGTTCTCCTTGGACCTGAACGTCGGTCCGAAGCCAACACCGGAAATCGGGCTGATTTCCATCTGCGCCTCTTCCCCTTTGAGAATCGCTCCTTTGTGGATGCTATCGGCTCCTAGAGGAAGAACTTCAGTCGCCTGCTGAATAACGTCCGAAATCTGGACAGTCAGTCGACTCTGAACCCGCCTTCTAAGCTCGCGGCCGAACGTGAACCAAATACGGAAAGATCGAGAGGGCGTTTGCCCCTTGAGTGTCGCGATTCGATACAACCTGCCCCAGAGTCAGCGAGAACATCCCCCGCCAGGATCCGGCCCAAGGTCCGTGGTAGCCGGAATTGTTAGACTGGAGGCATGCTGGATGAATTGCTGTTTCGCACTCTCGCCGAATCGGCTCTCAACTCGCTGAAGCAACACTTATTCTTCGGGAGGAGGAGGCGAACGCCGGTTTTGAGGTCGAGGAACAAGGCGG
>Ga0187847_10003679_pt1 | contig 11579 bp, 15 predicted proteins | sample June2016WEW_4_10_FD_132458 | JGI IMG/M metagenome (GOLD analysis project Ga0187847, IMG submission 132458) | Peatland microbial communities from SPRUCE experiment site at the Marcell Experimental Forest, Minnesota, USA - June2016WEW_4_10 | ecosystem: Environmental > Terrestrial > Soil >...
CGATGGCGTCGATCTGCTCGGTTACTTTCATCGACGCCAACTCCGCGCCAATGCCTGCGCCCACCCGGCCACTTACTACCCGGCCCGTGCTGATTGGGCCGGTCTCGTGAATAACTGAGAACACGATAGCGGCGGGAAGAAGCGACTTAGCCCCAAAGCGCGTCAAGCGGTAACGGGCTTCCAACGAAAGAACAACTGCGGTCGCGGCACCGGCCAGAGCGACCAGCGGCAGGGACATCGATCCGATTTCGTCGAGTTGCCGAAATAATTCGCGGAATTCAAACGGTGGCGTCACGGCAGAGCAGATAACTCGCCAGAAAAATATGCCCAGATCGCCGAACCACTCGAGAAACTTGTTGATCAAGTCGAGGGAGGAACTCACGATCGGGAACATCAGCGATGCCCGCGACTCCGGAGCTAGAGAGTCCACACCGACGACCGTGCTGAATTTTCGATCGATCACTGGTTTGCCGATCGCCGCTTTGCCGATCATGGATTTGGGCGCGGATCGGGCGCCCCGTGTGAATCATTGAGGTGCATGCGAGAAAGCCATGAGTGTGGTCCGCTATAGAGAAATTCCAGGGAGATATTGGCACCTGCATACCCGAGCAAGCTGTAGTTGCCCATGCGGAATGCATCTTTGTAATCGAAGCGGCCGGGATACCAGCCATAAACCGCCGTCATGGTGCCAGCATAGGGAGCAACCAGATCAGGAAAAGAAAAGACGCTATGGCCATCGACGCCGCGGCGCGCCGTAAAGGTGGAAATCACGGCATGTCTCAGCCGTGGAAACAGGCCTTTACATTCACAGCGATAATATAAGGTGTCCTCGCGTAAGGCTTCCGACAGTGCATAGCGCGTCGTCGTCGTTACCGCCACGATGCCGTAATTGGACCCAAAACGCTTGCCGTAGCCCTCGGCACCTTGCTTCCACTCCGGCGGCGAATTATCGATCTGGTTGATGCCAGCAGCGATTCCGGCGACGGCGATTGGATAGGGGCCGAATGCGTCGAAGAAGTAGTTGCGGAGCTTCATTGTCTCGGGCGGACGTACGTAAGTCAGATCCGGTGGCGGGTTAGCCGTGCTGACTGACAAGTTGACTGCGCCGTTGGAGGCGTCTGCCGAATCGACCAGCGCTTGCGCCTTTGCCATCACCGGTAAGGCTACGAGGTCTGCCATTACCAGCCAGAGCATAAGTCGGCGCATTTTCATTTCGAAACCTCCGTGGTCAATCAAAACCCCGCGTGCACGCCAATACGAGTTACCGTTCTTCAGACGGTCAGTGGGCAGGTTCCATGGTCACATTGGCAGGCAATCTCCACCTCTTCGGAACCTGCTTCCTTACAGGCTAGACCGCAGTATTTGTCACCAGATTGCACCACGCACCGGCAGGGCAGGTGGGCGCACTTGTTCTGCTCGATCGTCGTCATCGTTGTTCTCCTTTTTCGAACCTTGTCTGAAAGTTAAGTATTGTTGCGGGACACTGTTGCCCCGTCTGATCAAACCCCAAACTTGCCGTCACTGCTGCACCTTCTCGTCCGACGATTTGGGCTTTCCCGTCGGACGTCTGGCCTATCTCCTGTCCGGCTCCCGGCTCGCTGGCTGTTGTTTAGCCTGCAACTGCTGTTGTTCCTGTTGGTGTCTTTGCTGCAATTGTTGCGTCTGCTGCTGATGGCTCTGTTCCACCTGCTGCCTTTGCGTGTCATTCACCTTCTGTTTATCCATCTTCACGTGTTCCTCGTCCTGCTTCTGCTGGAGTTGGTCTCGCTCCTTTTGCTGCTTCACGCTTTGCTTGTCCTGCTGCTGCTGGTACTTCCTATCCCGCTTCGCGTTGCCCGTATTCGGAGTGCTCCTGGCCATGGGGGGGAGGTCACGAGGATGGACGGCCGTGCTGGGTTGAGCAGCGTTGGTCTCTGAACGTCCCTGATTTCCACCACGATTGGCTGCCGTATAGGGCGCTCCTGCCTCTTTGGCCGGGACAGCGCCACGGTCATTGAAGTCTCCGGGTCTGGGTGTCGCTGCCACGCCTGGCTTACCCATGTTCGCCGATGCGCGTTGCTGCGGGTTGGCGCGGGCCGCCTGCGCATGTTGAGTTTGAGCCGCTACCGGCGGGATGTGTCGCTCACGCGCCGCAGCCTCCTCTTCAGTTGTTGGACGCGCGCTGATTCCGCCATTGCCGCCGTTGTAGCTGACGTGGCTCTCGTTGTTGTAAGTCACATGGGTGTCATAAACATTGTGGATGTTGGTGATATTTACGTTGCTCACGGAGCGGTTGTAGAAGAAGTGTCCGTTATCCCAACGCCCGCCTTCAAAGCCCGAACCGAAATAGCCGAAGCCGTAATTAATGCCGCCGTAGAAGCCTACGGTCGGCCCCCAATAGCCGTCATAGAAAACAAACCCGTCTCCGCCCCAACCCCAATAAGCTGGAGTCCACAGGAAGCCGACTTCCGGCCCCATCACCCAGGTACCCGGCACCCAGTAGTAATCAGTAACGTCGTAATCGTAGCCCCAGTAGCCAGGCGTCCAGAGATATCCGTCACCCGGACAAAGCGGCTGTTCATAGACGGGCAGCGGCGGCGGGCCGATCCTGATGGCCACGCCGATCTGAGCAAACGATGCTCCCGACATCGACAGCAAAATGAGCGCGAACAACAGCGTACGAATGAAGCGAATATGCATTGCGATTCCTCTGGCTCGTTATCCCTCGCTTGCCCGGTGCTGCTCTGCTGACCCGGGTTGCGTGGATAGAGAGCCGATCTTTCGGATGCGACCAACGGCAGACTCGGGTCTCGCTCGCAAATGATCCCGACGGATGTGTTCAGCCGTTCTTTTCACTACGCTTTATGACATCGCCCACCGCTGTGCAATTTTGCGAACCATTTTTCGGCGGGCAAGGGTCGACACATCGTTATTCTCCGACGGCTTTTTCAGCGCGGCCGATCAAGTTTTGAACTTTGCCGACGTTCTTTTCCGCATTCCCTGAGACTTCTAAATCGGGGTCGTTCGTCGCCTTTCCGATCTCCTCTTTAACTTTCCCCTTCACTTCGTGGAGCTTCCCTTCAGCCCGATCCTGTGTGCTCGCTTTCATCATTTTGTCCTTTCTTCTCGTCGTAGTCGCATAGCCTTTCACCGGTGCGCGTTCCGCTGGCTGCTTTGGCGGGATGCCATAGGTAGCTAGTTCGGTCTCCGTGAGTAGGCCGTCCTTGGTCTTGTGTTCGGTCATTACGCCACTTCTTTTCTTTCAACACTGACTGGCACCTGCACCAATTCCTCAAACAGAGAGCGGTAATGAATCATCGCCATTCTCAGCTCTTCGGTGGTTGCTTCATCTTTTCCAACTTTCGCAACCCGCAGTGCAATCTCATGTGCGGACCGGTAGTTTTCCACTACTCGGGGATGGTCGACAGAAATGTCGGCGGCGCGCTGATCGAAATCAGATACGGGATACCCGCGAGCTTTCATTAAAGAGGACACCAGGTCATCGGCTTCTGTGACCGCGCCCTTCGGGGAATCGACAAAACGAGACTGTACGGATTCCCACCGTGTCGAAAAACGTTCGCGTTCGATCGGATCAAGGTCGCGAATGTTGAGTTTTTCAACCCGCTTCTCTCGGTCCTCTAATTTCGCTTCCGCTTTTCGTCCTGCCCCATGCACCACCACCGCGCGATCATACTCAGGTCCAAATTTCTTCCGCAGGACGGCGGTTGTATTCCTGCGTTTTCGCACATACAGCACAACAAGGACTGCGATAATCACAATCACCAAAACGACGAGGGCGATCAGTTTAGGGTCTATCAGATCCAGATTCATCAAAAACCTCCATGCATCAATGTCACGAGAACCGACGTCGTCCTAGAGAGCTTTCTTTTGGCGTCAGAACCTTGTTAGTCGCCAGTATCTAATTCCTGGCTTCAAAAGACTGGTCAGAATTGATCGGTTTGTAAATCCGTGCTCTGTCACTCCCCAGAGGCGGAAGGACACGCATTTTCACCCAGTGAGCGATTCTGCTCAGCATTCCTGAAACATAAGGACACTGCACTTCAACCCGAACAACGCGCTGGCAATCTTGTCGTCGGTTGATGAAGAAGGGAAAGTTAGTCGTGGAGAACGATATTTAGAAGCGAACTATGAACTTGCAGTCCGTCTTCGCCATAGTCGACGAAGCCCAATTTTCTGAACCGATTCATGAAAAAACTGACCCGAGAACGGGTTGTGCCTATCATATCGGCAAGAGTCTCCTGGCTGATCTTGGGAATTACCGTTTCGGGCATGCTTTCCTTGCCGAAATGAGCCAGCAAGAGCAAAATCCGCGCGAGTCTCTTTTCGCTGGAATTGAAGAGCTGGTCGACTAAATCCTCTTCATACCGGATATTCCGTGCCAACAAGTACGCCACGAACATGTCTGAAAACTCGTGTTCCCGATGCAGCGCATCCATCATGGCTTTCTTCTCTATGCGCAGAAGTTCGCAGTCGGTCATAGCGGTGGCAGACCCCATGCGTAGAGCCTGGCCAGCCAGGCTGCCTTCTCCGAAAAACTCTCCTTCGCTCAATAGGCCCAGGGTGGCTTCCTTGCCGGCCTTGGAAACGACCGTGAGCCGAACCTTGCCTTCCTGGATGTAGAAGATGGAATCAGCCACATCTCCCTGTGCAAAGATGGTTTGTTTCTGGAGAAAAACCACGTCTTTCTTGCCCACGCCGATGGTGGCAAGGAAGCTCTTCGGGTCGAGGTCGCGCTTTTTTTTCCCTAATGCGATTGAAGACATCATAAAGGACCTCTTGGGGGAGTGTAGTTACACTCCCGAAAAGTGTGCCACCTTGAAACCAGGAAAGATGATCAATTTTGAACACATTATGGGGAGAGAGGCTCAGCGGTTTGCTGGCCCATCATGAAGTCTGCCGCTTCGCCAAATGTATTGAGAATGAGCAATATTGAACAGCTCCGCGCAGTGGACGCGTTGCATCATCCGATTGTGAAGGCTAAGAATCTTACCGAAAAGCAAATATTGGCTGTGCCCTGCACCACCTGTGGCGCAGCCGTCGGAGAAGTTTGCGAACTGAACACGGGCAGTCCGCGTAGCGAGCCCCATCGGGACCGGAAACTTTCGGCAGCCGAGGCGGTCGAAAAAGAAATCGGCGAACGATAACAGCCGGCGAGGCGCCAGATATGTCTGGAATATTCGCTTGAAGCCACCGTGAAAACGCGTCGAGCGTGAATAGCGGCAGCTTTGGCAACTGTGACAAATTCTTATCTTAAGGATGACGCAATTTTATGGACGTACAGGACATGAGCAAAGAACAGTTGATAGACCTAGCCGATGAATCCGGGCGGAATCTAGAAAACGGCAAGAGCCAAATCACATCACTCGAAGCGGATCAACGGAAGCTCGTTTCCCTGCTCTTGCGATTGACGAAGATAACTGGCAGCCTGCGGAATCGGCTATTTGAACTCTCGATGGATAACAAAGCTCTGACTGAATCTCTTGAAAAGCGCGCTCCCGACGTACATGCGCTATTCTCCGATCTGCGTAGCAATGCCAAAGATTGTCCCTCCTTGACAGATTTTCCAAGCATTCGAGAGTTAGAGGAATCAGTCGAAGCCATTCTCGGACCCATGCATTAGACCACGGAATTTCCTTTTCCGGTCCCGGACACTGGCGCAGAACACCTGTAAAAAGCAGCCGATTTGCCGAAGAGTGAGCCCTCTTACTCAGAATGGCGGTGCCGCCAGTTTAGGTCGACTCTGCAGGAACCAAACTAAAAGCAGAAATACCGAACGCTGACTTGGAACTGGTGAACTATGAGTCCTGTACCATCTCACCTTTCCCAGGAGTTGGTAACGTCCATCTCGGGGGGTATATTGCACAGATCGAACCGGTTCCCCATCGCGGCAGCCATCGTTACGCACTCGCTGTACTCGTCAATCGGCGATTGAGCAGAATTCCAACCATGACCAAGCTGAGGATGACCGCTGCCGCGAGCAGCAGCCAGCCCCAATATTGGGACGGATGGCGCAAGGCACGAACGAAATGGCGTCCATAGTGATCGGCGATGATTGCAATGAATGCGTAACGTGCGCTACGGCAAATGATCACGACCGTTAGAAATCTCCCGACACTGTAGTCTGAAGCACCTGCGACGGCAAAAAGCATGCTTGTGGGCATCGGAATCGGTACTGCAGTGGAGACAGCAAGAGCGCTGGTACCCCAGTTCTGGAAGAAATCGAGAATGGCGTCCAACTTCCGATGTCCGAACTTGCTGTGCAGGTAGGCTGACCCCGCCTTTCGTGCGAGCCTGAAGGTGACGTATGCTCCGATCACCGATCCTGCTGTTGCAACCGCCGCATACTCGTACCACGGATTGCGGTGGGTGGCAGCGAGAATCGCCGTCAAGATATCAGGGCCTCCAAACGTGGGCAGGGGCGAGCTATCGACAATGGCGAGGAAGAAAAGCCCGAATGCTCCGAAGTGGCGGAACATTGAGGTAACGCGGTGTGCCCGATGCGTCGTGGCATTTTGTATGAAGGCGTTCAACATGAGTCGCAGCATACAACTTTTCTATGATTAATTTTGGGGTTGGAGCGAGGCCAGCAAATTCAGCCGAGTCCGCAGTTTGACAACGGGCGCCCAGAAGCCTAGCCTTGCAATTGAGCAAGCTTCCTATTCTTACTCTTTCAGGTCCTCTGAACTAAGTCAGCCCATCTGAATGTTTTTCTCTTAGATTACCTCCAAGGAGGAACTCCCTTATGACCCTATTGACCCGTTGGGAACCTTTCCGTGAGTTTTCCACCATGCAAGACCGCATGAACCGTCTTCTCCGTGAGTCGTATAGCCCCGAAGGCCCGGAAGAATCGTTAACAACCACCAGCTTTGCGCCGCTCGTGGACATTTACGAAGACGAGCACAACATTACTCTGAAGCTTGAAGTTCCGGGCATCGATGAAAAAGACATTGATGTCCGTATTGAGAACACCACTCTCACTGTCCATGGCGAGCGCAAGATTGAAAAAGAAGAAAAAGAGGAGAACTTTCGCCGCGTCGAGCGGCAGTACGGAAGCTTCACCCGCTCGTTCACGCTGCCGAGTTCGGTCGATCCCGGGCAAGTGACCGCCCACTACGACAAGGGTGTGCTGAAGATCAAACTCGCGAAGAAGGCGGAAGCCAAGCCCAAACAGATCAAAGTTAATGTTGGCAGCGAGAAGACCCTCGAAGCCAAGGTTCAGGTCAAGGCCGCCTAAGACCCGGTAGTCACTGAGAGAAATGGGGGGGCGGCCTATCTCGCCCCCCATTTTGCTTGTCACCCCGACGCAAGTAGAGAAAACCACACTTGAGGATTCCATGGAATATTTTCGTCTAGACCACCCACCAGATCGGGTGATCCTTATGTAATCGGTCGAACTGTGAGGACATTGCTGACTATTTGGAAGTCAACGAGCACGGAGACGAATACTTCGCCTGCGCTGCCCATACCAACAGTGAAAGGCGTGCCTCAGTTTTGCCGAAGGGCGTGCCGAGTTCCGAACGATACCAGAACCGAGCAACTGCGTAGCCCGGGTCTACAGCCCTGCTTTGACACTCCCTAAATCGGTAAGTAAGTGTCAGAGCAAACACACGGTTGACAGATTGAATCATTGAATCCGCAGACAACGTGACTTCACCGCTTGAGGAGCAAATTCTCAGGCCGCCAGTTTTCGTCCTTTCGTTCACAGCGATTACTGCCGGTTTGTCCGTGATCCACCCCCGATCAGCAAACACTATGCGACATATCTTTACCAGTCTGGGGGTTCACACCCCCGTCGGCCTCCGAATGCGTTTCTCTGAGCTAGCCGTTTTCGATGCGCGCCTTTAATCCGCGTACGCAGCATCGAACACCCAATCGGGGAGGGGAGACGTCGCGCTCCCCAAAAAACACAACAATTGTAGTGATCACTATTGACCAGTAATGGCCCGTTAGTAACGTCTAGCATCTGTCCAAGGTCGCTGCCTTACGAGCAGAAATCGAATGACCGACGAGTCAAATCCAGTTCGCGCTGATCTGCGTTGGAGTGACTGGCACTTCGCGAACAGACACGGTTCCGCCCTACCTTGGTGCGAGCCCTCGCTTTTAACAGTTCAAACTTGAATGGAGATACCAATGTTGAAACGTATTTTAGCCGTAACAACTTTGATAGCGATTGCAAGTCTAACCGCTGTCGCCTCGGATCGCGAGGATGACGTGAATCGCACCCAAAAAGCTGCCCAGGTCTTCAAGGAGATCATGAATACTCCGGATCAAGGCATTCCTTCCGGTCTTCTGGAATCGGCGAAGTGTATCGCCATTATTCCAGGGGATAAAAAGTTCGCTTTTATTTTCGGTGGCAGCTACGGCAGGGGACTGGCGACCTGTCGAACCGAGCGTGGCTGGAGCGCTCCCATGTTTGTCGCTATTGATGGCGGAAGTGTGGGTTATCAGATCGGGGGTTCGTCCACTGACCTTGTGATGCTCTTTATGAACGATCACGCTCTACAAAGCCTGATGAGCGATAAATTCAAGCTTGGAGCCGACGCTTCTGTAGCGGCCGGACCTGTGGGCCGGAATGCCGCTGCTGGCACCGACCTTAAATTGACTGCGGAGATTCTTTCTTACTCACGGTCCAAAGGCATTTTTGCCGGAGTGAGCCTGGATGGTGCCGTAATGCAAGCCGACAAAACTGGAGACAAAGCCATGTATGGGGACGATGTAAACCGCCATGAAATTCTTGATGGCAAGGTTGCCGTACCTGCATCGGCTCGAGAGTTGGTGGAAGAGCTTGGCGGATACGCCCATGTGGCTAAGGCCGAATAAACGGCTCCAGGCGAAGATGATCGTTTGCAGGCTTTCATAAAGGGGTCAACGAGCACTCTGGCGATTTATACCAACCGCTGGCGTTACTCGCGAGGGTAGTGCCCAGTTCGAAATTCCATTCTGGGTCTTGAGAGCGAGCAGGATCGGAAATCGAGGCTTCTACCCATGCTTGCTCTCTCTTTGCGCCACGCTACTGGCGTGAAGCCACCCTCATGGCTTCCACAAGCGACGGTGAAATTCCGTGCGGTGGAAAGGTCGGTACACCGAGCGAGTTTTTTCGAATCCCGCGGGCTGGTCGGAGGTAGCTTAGAACGGATTGACCTGGGGAAAATGAATCTTCAGCTTATAGCAAATAAAAAGAATCAGGATCGCGCCTAGTGTGGAAAAAATGAGGCCAGCAGGTGGTACCGTTCGTTTGTCGGGCGCGAAAACATGTGGCTAACGCCGCCGCCGAAGATCGATCCGATGATGCCGAGCACGGTTGTCCAGAAGATCGTCATATGGACGTGCATCACCGATTTCGCGATCACTCCCGAGATTAGGCCGATCAGGATATACCAGATTAAGTGAAACACACTTTGCCTTCAGCGTTTGCGTTCAGAACATCGCGTTGTACCTCTCCTTGCGACCCCGCGGTCGCGTGCAGCGGAAGATTGAGGCGCGGTGTCTTCTCGGCCAGAACGAGGTTCATTTCGCTGGCCAGTTCCGTCAACTTTGCAGGATTTTGTTCGTCAAGGCACCGGGCCGCTAATTCTTTCCACCGCTCAAACTTTGTCGACACGTAGTCCTGATTTCTCTATCAATAGAAAGGGTAGGCCCGGAGCCAAACATCGGTCTGTGCAATTTTGACCAGATCGACGGGTGATGGCGGGCAACTGGAGACGTTGTTCAACCAGCTGTATCAATATGACCTAAGTGTTGCACCCTGCTGCTCTCAAAATTGAATTTTTGAGTGTGTGCAATATTGACCAGCGGCAGCATTGCGACTATCTGTACTTTATTCCTTATCTCCTCGATTTCAATGATCGCCGCGATTCATCACCGTTCAAGCAAGTATGAGTGGCACAGAGAGATGCGTCCCATCTCTGCTGAAAACAATCACCAGTTGCAGATCATCGCACGTCGCACGTGCCGGAGGGGCATACCCAACCAATCCAATCTCCTTCTGTTGTTTTGTTTTCTTCTCGGCCTTGCCTTTACTTCGGGGCAGGCTAGTGCGCAGGCTGCGGGTAACAACGTTCAATCCACCAGCGCACCAGCTCCCAGTACGCCTTCCCCCGAAATGTCCAAGTACGTGGGAGGCGAGACCTGCAAGACTTGTCACGAGGAGATTTACAGCGCATGGGAGAAAACACCGCACTGGAAGACCACACTGAACACAAAGGGTGGTCCCTCAAAGCAAGGTTGTGAGGGATGCCATGGCCCCGGCGCCGACCACGTGGCGGGGGGCGGCGACAAAACCAAGATATTCGTGTTCGAGGGGAAGTCACGGCAGGAGACTAGCGCCCGCTGTCTGAGCTGCCACGGCGAAGCGCACGAACAATCGCATTTCGCCGAATCAGCCCACTCCAGCAGCGACGTTGGATGTCTCGACTGCCACTCTCCTCATCACGCCAAGGAAAAAGAGTTCCTGCTAGTCCAGGACCAACCCCAGTTGTGTTATGGATGCCACACCTCAGCCAAGGCTGATTTCGCCAAGCCTTATCACCACCGCGTCAATGAAGGTTTGGTGCAATGTAACGACTGCCACAACCCGCACGGGACGGGAACCGTGCGGCAGCTACGGAGCCTGCCTAGCGGCGATTTTATCTGCTACAAGTGCCACGTCGACAAACAGGGACCATTCGTTTACGAGCACGTGCCGGTAAAGACTGAGGGTTGCACCAGTTGCCACACGCCGCATGGTTCTACCAATCCGCGCCTGCTCAAAGTGATGCCAGTGAACATGCTCTGTTTGCAGTGCCACACTTTCTCTAGCCAGTTGACCGCCGGCGGGCCCATCGGTCCCGCGCACAATCAGTCGGCGAAATATCAGGCCTGCACCATGTGTCACACACAGATTCATGGTTCCAATTTCAGCGATGTGTTTTTCAAGTAGGGAGTAGCGATGGTGCCGTCGGGAAAACTCGTCCAGCAATCTTCGCTACCGGAGAAACAAGCGTGCCTGTGCACCTGTCCTGAGCGAAGTCGAACGGTGCAAGAGGACCGCAGTTCGAGAGCCGCGGGTGTTCACAGCAGACGTCGAATTGGAATAGCACTGGCAGTGCTGGCGTGCGCAATGATCGTGGCATCATCAGAAACACTCTTCGCTCAAGCCCCCACAGCAAGTCCGACTCCCGCGCCGCCTGCCGAACCCGACGGTGTAACCCGGGGCGGCTACCAGATTCACTCTTCAATCGAGCTGGGCTACCGCTCCAACGACGTGACCGGCAGCGGCGATATGTATGACACGCTGGTGAATCTGCAGGCTGGGCCCCGCGTACTTGACCAGACGCTTATGATGCAGTCGGTCGATCACCAGGGACTGCTGTTCGACGATCTTTACCTCAACAGTTTTGGATGGGGAGGCGATCCCAACAACGCTTTGCGCTTACGGGCGGACAAGAACAAGTGGTACAACCTGCAAGGCAGTTTCCGTCGCGATCAGTATTTCTCCGATTACGACCTGCTGGCGAATCCACTGAATCCGCCGCCTCCGCCCGCTCCTGGGGGCTCTACTCCATCGATTCCGGTACTGAACTCCCCCAACGAATTTGATA
>Ga0187847_10003684_pt1 | contig 11557 bp, 12 predicted proteins | sample June2016WEW_4_10_FD_132458 | JGI IMG/M metagenome (GOLD analysis project Ga0187847, IMG submission 132458) | Peatland microbial communities from SPRUCE experiment site at the Marcell Experimental Forest, Minnesota, USA - June2016WEW_4_10 | ecosystem: Environmental > Terrestrial > Soil >...
GAGAGGCGGCGGCGGTGCCGGCATGTCCGCGATCGCCAGCTGGCGGTCGGCAATGAGAGTAAGCGCACGCATGCCGCCATGTCTCCGGCAGGAAGGATGATGTCTGGTCGCGTGCGTATCGCCGGTTCGCAGGAGGACGTCAACCGCCGACATCGACAAGGGCAATGCCGGTCAAACCGGTTCGCGCGTCAGGATCAGCGAGGCATTCTGGCCGCCGAAGCCGAACGAATTCGACATCACGGCGGTGACGCGGGCGTCGCGCGCCTTGTTGGGAACGACGTCGAAGGGAATCGCCGGATCCGGAATGTCGTAATTGATGGTCGGCGGAATCCGCTGGTGCTCGAGCGTCAGCAGCGAGAACACGGCCTCGACGGCACCCGCGGCGGAGAGCGTGTGTCCGACCATCGATTTGTTGGACGATACCGGGATTTGCTTGGCGCGCTCGCCGAACACCGAGGAGATGCCGAGATACTCCATCTTGTCGTTCTCCGGCGTACCGGTGCCGTGCGCGTTGATGTAGTCGATCTGGTCGGAGACAATGCCGGCGTCGGACAATGCATTGCGCACGCATCCGATGATCGGCTTGCCGTCAGGACTGGAGCGGGTGCGGTGAAAGGAATCCGCAAGCTCGCCGCAGCCGGCGAGGATACCGAGAATCTGCGCGCCGCGTGCCGTGGCGGCTTCATAGCTTTCCAGCACCAGTGCACCGGCGCCTTCCGCCATCACGAAACCGTCGCGGTTCTTCGAAAATGGCCGCACCGCGGCCTGCGGCGGTTCGTTATGGGTCGAAAGCGCCGACAGCAAGGAGAAGCGAACCAGGGCTTCCGGATTGACCGAGCCGTCGGTGGCGACGCAAAGCGCGGCATCGGCTTCGCCGCGACGAATGGCTTCAACGCCGAGCTGGATGGCGCTGGCGCCGGACGCGCAGGCGGTGGAGAGCGAAATCGGCGAACCCTTGGTGCCGAACTTCTCGGCCAGATGATCGGCCACCGATCCGAACAGAAAGCGCCGGTGGTATTGTGCGAACCTGCCGCCGCCGCTGACCCGCAGCATCGCGTCATAGTCGACTTCGGTGCTCGCGCCGATCGCGCGCCCGAGCTCCTGCCGCTGCGGCCACTCGACCTCGACCGGCGCCACCGCGAGAAACAGCGGGCCGGGAAAGTCGCTCCGGGTCCCGATGCCGGCCTGGGCGATGGCTTCCTCGGCGACGAGTTCGCCGAGCCGTTCGGAAAGATCGGTGGATGAGAACGGTTCGACCGGGATGAAATCGACCGTTCCCGCCATCGTTGTCTTCAACCCGTCGGTCGGGAAGCGCGTGATGGTCCGGATGCCGGATTCGCCCGCGGTGAGTTTTTTCCAGTTGTCGGCCTTGCCCGTGCCGAGCGATGTGACGACGCCCATGCCGGTGACGACGACGATTGGCCTTCCGAATTTATCGCGCGTAGCTGCCATCTTTTCCTCGCCGGTTGAGCACCGCGCTCACTTGATCGCCTCGACCAGTGCCATGCCTTCGCCCCGCCAATGACCGGTCCCGATCACCACAATTTGGGTCGGCGGGTTGGACATTTCAACCTCCAGCCCGGTGGGATCGTTGGGCGGAAACAATGCACCGCGTGAGATCGACAACGCGGCAAGCGCCAGCCCCAGTGGAAACTGCGTCTCCATGGTGTGGCCAAACGCCGTGCCGCTGGCCCGCACCGCAAAATCCGGATGTTCGCCCAGAAACGCCCGTTCTTCGGATGTGGCCGGTTCGGCGCCGGTCGCGCCGGTAATGATGGCGCCATTGTTTCCAAGCTTGCCGATCTTGGACCACAGTTTTTCCAGCGTCGCCGTAACCTCACCGGGATGGTTGCGGCGGGCCAGATCGGCCACGACGTTGGTCAGTCGCGCATAGGGTTTCGCACCGCGCGCTTCGGCGTGCGCCCGGGACTCGATGACAAGAAACGCGCCGCCCGATCCGAGCGCAAAGCCGCGCTTGTCGCCGCGCGCCCAGACCGGAGCGAATTTGTCGGTGAGATTGAAATCACCGAACTCGTAGAGAACCAGCAGATCCTTGCGCTCGCCGTTTTGCGAGCCGCCGATCAGCGCGATGTCACTCTGGCCGGCGGCGATACGCGCGAGCGCGATCCTTGCCGCGTCAACGCCCGCGGCTTCCTCACCCATGAAGGTTCGCGACGATCCGGTTACGCCGTGAACGATGGCGATGTTGCCGGCCAGCAGGTTCGACAGCTGCGCCAGGAAAAGTGTCGGACGCAGATCGTTCATCAGCCGCTCATTGAGAAATCCGGGAGCGGAATTGCCCTTGGCTTCCGAATTCAGAATGTTGCAGTCCACCGCGAGATCGCGCTCGCCGCCGCCGGCGGCGACAATCATGTCCATTCGCGCCAGGATTTCCTTGTTGCCCTTGAGGCCGGCCGACTCCAGCGCCAGCCCGGCGGCGTAGGTGCCGATCCGTTGCCAGGCTTCCATCTGACGCTGATCGCCCTTTTTGGGGATCTGGGAGTCAAAATTCACCGGCGCCCAGGGATGAACGATGTAGGGCGCGAAGCCCTTCTCATCGACGTTGATCCGCCGCTGATTGAGCGCGTCCCAATGCGCGTCGAGGCCTTCGCCCAGCGAAGTGGCCAGACCAATACCGGTGATCCAGACTTCCGCCGCCGGATTTGAGGATTTCGTCTCAGTCATCGGCGATGGCCTGTTGTGGAAATCCGATACGCTTGGCCATGGCATCCATGTGTCCGCGCAAATCCGGATTCGGGAAAGGAATGTGGCTGAACGTGATCGTCGCGTTGCACTTCAGCTTGCCGCCGACCCTGACCCTGGCTTCGGTCATGGCATAGCCCGAGCCTTCGTGAAGGACGTTGGCGTCAATTGTCAGTAACTCCCCGGGGGTCACGAAGCCGCGCATCTTGGCCTCCTTGACCGCGGCCAGAAACGGCATGCGCTCGAACTTCATCAGCGCCAGCAACAGCCAGCCCGAGGTCTGCGCCATCGATTCAATCAGCAACACGCCGGGCATGATCGGATAGCCCGGGAAATGCCCTTCGAATATGGTGCTGTGCTCGGGAACCCGGGCCTCGACCGTGATGGTCTTCTCGCCGGTGTTGAGGTCGAGAATACGGTCAATCAGCTGGAAATATTCGAGTTGCATGGCGGGCGGTTACGCGCCCTTGGCCGCGACCAATTCGTCGATGCGGGCGCTGAGGTTTTTCAGGACGAAGTACTGCTCGGTGGTCGCCTTGCCGTCGTTGACTTCCTGGGTCCATTTTTCCAGCGGCAGTTTGATCCCGAACGCCTTGTCGATCGCGAACGCGATATCAAGAAAATCGAGGCTGTCGATCCCGAGATCGTCGATGGCGTGACTCTCCGGCGTGATCGTGTCGCGCGGGATGTCGCAGGTTTCAGCGATAATCGTGGCGACCTGATCGAATGTAGAGGACATCACTAAGCCTTTGATATATTGAGGATAAATTCTGGAATAGCGGAGGAGGTGGCCACAGCCCCCCGGAATGCCCCATCCACCGCCCGGAGTCGAGTGCCCGTATATCGGAGCGCCGCCCCGAGTTCAATGGAGGCGGGCCAAACCGGCCGGACCGGATCCGGGGGCAACGGGCCGGCCGGGTCGAAAATGCTAGCGATGCGGGGAGGAAATGCGCACGCAGTCGTGCCGCCCCATCAGCACGCAGTCCTGGGTTCGGCGCAGATCCTGAATGCTCATGGCGAGCCATATTCCAATGGCGGTCAGGGCGACGGTAAAGGCGAAAGCCGCAATGTTGGCGAGCATGCGATGGCGATAATCGTCCGGTTCTTCCCGGTCGCGCTCATAACGTGACAGATCGTTGGCTTCGCCGGCTGGCTCAACCCGGTCGCTCAGGTTACCGCGCTGACCCGGCACAGGGGCAAAGGTTCTCGGCCGGAATTGGAGCACGCGGTGCTCACCATCCGAAGAGGCCGACGTGGAAACAATGGGCCGCTGGGTTTTCACTGCCGCCAGTTCCGTGACATCCTGATGCTATTTAGCACGCTGGCGACGCGTCTCCCAGAAAATGTTGACATGGCAGGGACGCGATAATCTGTCCCCGCCAAAAATCTATCCCTCTAAAGTCTCATGGAACCTGCCGTAGTCGATTCGCAGCCGGCCATCTTCCGAGGTGCCGATGATGTCCGCATAGCGCTGCCCAAACCGAATGTCGGAATATTCGTATGCCTTTCGGGCGTGGACGGTTTGCGCTGCAACAACATCGTAGCCAGACACCACGAGCGCGAGTGAAACCTTGGACGCCGCGAGTTCGTCCGCATTGACCTCGTAAAGCGGGCTGTTCTCGTCGAGGACATGATAGAGCGTCCAGCTCAGCGCCAGCCCGGGATTCTGGTTTTGCGTCAGTTGCAGTTCGTAGAACCTTCGAAGCTGCTCGCCCTCCATGCTCACGATATTCTTGAACAACCACAATTTGGCGTTGGCATTGCTGATGATGTTGTGACGTTCGTTGGCGAGGCGAAGCATCAGGGTCGGCTTGCCGTCGTGGTTGGAAATGACCGGGTAGTCGGCGAACAACAACCGGGCATTTGGCCGCGAGAACCGGGCAAAGATCAGCCCTGTCATCAACGACATCGAAAAGATGCCCGTGAACAGCTCCACCGCGGCGATGAAATGCCCGTAATGGGTTTGCGGGTGCATGTCGCCGTAGCCGGCGGTCGAAAGCGTCTCGATGCTGAAATAGAGATAATCGATATAGGCGCCGCCGGGCACGTTCGAGATCGGCTGATTTCCGACCCAGTAGAGCACCGCGAAGACCGCGTTGAAGGCGATGAACACCAGCACGGCGCCGCCGATAAAAGCCTGCCATGAGGCTGTCATGCAGCGATGGCTGATATCGGCCCAAAAACTTAAGTGAAGGCCTTCGGTGACGATCTCGCGATCGCCAAATCGGACCACCCGCGCTTTCGATGTTCGATCGTTCTGGCTTTTGACCATCTTTTCCGATTCTCTTCCGAAGTTAGCGCATGATCCGTCAAAACGTGAGCGGCTTGCGAAAAGATCATTTGCCCTTAATGATTTAGCGCGCAATCGGACGCAAAACCGGCCCCCGTCATGCTGGCCGCGCTTCGGGGATTTGATCGCCAGCCCCATCATGCCATAATCGTGCCGGTTGCAGCGGCATTTTTGGCGATCGAGTACGGGGGTTAAAGTCATGACGAATACGCGCGAACCGATGATCAAGCCGATTCCGATTCTCTCGCTTCGTCCCACCCAGATGACCGTCGGACTGAGGGAGGTGAAGGAAAAGCGCAAGCGCTGGCGGGAACAAAAATCCAAGAAAAAACAGGCCGAGCTTCTGGGTAAACACATGATCCCGGTGGTTCATGGACCGGACGAACGATACTATGTGGTCGATCACCATCATCTGGCGCGCGCGCTTCACGACGAAGGCGTGACGGATATTCTGGTGACCGTGATCGGCGATCTCACCATGGTCGACCGCGACGCGTTCTGGGGTGTGATGGACAATAAGAGATGGGTCTATCCATACGACGCCAAGGGTGAACGCCGGCACTTCAAGGACATTCCGAAGTCGGTCACGGACCTCAAGGACGACCCGTTCCGCAGTCTCGCCGGCGAATTGCGGCGTGCCGGCGGCTTCGCCAAGGACACCACGCCGTTCAGCGAATTCCTGTGGGCTGATTTTCTGCGCCGCCGGATGTCGAGCAAGAGCGTCGACGAAAATTTCGCAAAAGCGATGGAAAAAAGCCTGGCGCTGGCGAAAAGCAAGGACGCGGTCTATTTGCCCGGCTGGTGCGGACCCGCGTCAGACAGCTAGCGCGGCGTAACTAGCGACGAGTCCTGGCGCTCGCGCGCTATTTCGGCAGACGTCCCATCAGGTAGAATTCGTCGTTCGGACGCATGGCCGTGACGTTGGCCATCCGGTTTGACAGCGCGAAAAACGCGGAGATCGCGGCGATATCCCAGATGTCGTCGTCGTTAAAGCCGTGGCTGGCGATCGCGGTGAAATCCTGCTCGGAAATCTTCTGCGCCTCGGTGCTGACCTTCATCGCGAAGTCGAGCATGGCTTTCTGGCGTGGCGTGATGTCGGCCTTGCGGTAGTTGATCGCGATCTGGTCCGATATCTGCGGATTCTTCGCCCGGATTCTCAGGATTGCGCCGTGTGCGATCACGCAGTAATGGCACTGGTTGGCGCTGGAGGTCGCAACCACGATCATTTCGCGCTCCGCCTTGGTCAGGCCGCCTTCCTTGTCCATCAGCGCATCGTGATAGGCAAAGAACGCCCGAAACTCGTCGGGCCGGTAGGCCAGCGTCAGGAACACGTTCGGAATGAAGCCGGATTTCTCCTGCACCGCGAGCAGGCGGGCGCGGATATCCTCCGGCAGTCTTTCGATGGAGGGCATCGGGAAACGGTTGGCGATCGGCTGCGTCATGGAAATATTCCGGCTGATACCGCCTGCTGCGGTCGACCGCGACCATATCGCGTTTTCGCGCAAAGTGGATACCGGTTGGCGTGAAGAAAACGCGTCAAACCAAGAACTAGAGCTTCCGTTCCGATTCAATCGGAACGGAAAAGACTCTGGCGCAAGGCGACCTTGCGGGCGACAGCAACGCCGAAGCCGTCAGCGCAGCGGCTTTTTCAGCAGCGAAAAGCGGTCGGGATCGAGGCCCATCGACGGCTGCAGCATCGGCGCTTCCACCGTGCGCGCGGCCGGCCGTTCGTTGATGCCGGGATCGTTGGGCACGTCGCGATGCGACGTGGCTCCGCGCCAGCGCTCGAGAACGGCGCTGACGAAATGCATGTCGTGGCCGGCGGCGGCCGACGGAACCGTTGAAGAGGCGGCGTCGCTGCGCGGCAGCTGATGAACCGGCACTTCCTTGAAGCGCAGCCGGGTCGGAAGCGCCACGCCTTCACCGAAAGCGAGCACTTCGCGGGTCCCGAGCGAGGGGACGAACGACAGCAGGTTGGCCGCGGCATCCGAAACCGCCGAGCGCAACAGCGCCTGGTCGCGATCGTTGGCGAGCCGCATCGCAAACAGCGTGTTGCACTGGGAAATGATGGTGGCATCGAGTTCGGCGGGGCGCTGCGTGACGAGGCCGAGATAGACGCCGTATTTGCGGCCTTCCTTGGCGATGCGCGACACCGCCTTGCGCGTCGGCCCGAAACCGATGTTGCGATCGGCCGAGGCGTAGCGATGCGCCTCTTCGCAGACGAACAACAGCGGCGAAGCGCCGTCGCTCCACAGCCCGAAGTCGAACGCCATCCGGCACAGCACCGACACCACGGAATCGACGACTTCGGCGGGGAAGCCGGCAAGCTGCATGATGGTCATCGGTTTGCCGTTGGCCGGCAGCCGGAACAGGTAGCTGATGACCTCCGCCATGGTGTCGCCGCCGACATTGGCGTTGTCGAACATGAAGGTGTAACGCGGGTCGTTGCGCACGGTCTCGATGCGCGAAATCAGCTTGTGATAGATGATCCGCGATGAGCGGTTTTCGAGCTTGCCCATGCGTTCGTCGATCAGCGAAATAAGATCGACCAGGCGGTAGGGTACCGGCGTATCGACGGTATAGCCGATGTTCTTGGGATCGACGCGCTTCAATCCAAGCCGATCGGTGTTCTGGTACTGGGTATAGATTCCCTTCGCCATCGGGATGACTTCGGCGAGGATGTCGAGTTCCTCGGCTACGCCGGGCCGGCCGGCGAACAGCACATCGACGATCTCCTCGAAATTGAACAGCCAGAACGGCAGCTTCAGATTGCGCGGATTGAGGACAAGCGAGCGGTCGCCGAAACAGCGGCCATATTCGTTATGCACGTCGAGCAGGAAAACCCGCAGGTTCGGCCGCGCCTTGAGGATTTCGTTCAGCAGCAGCGATACGCCGGTCGATTTGCCGACGCCGGTCGAGCCGAGCACGGCGAAATGTTTCGAGAGCATCTCCTCGACGTCGACATAGGCGAGGACCGAAGGATCCTGCTGCAGGGTGCCGATATGGATCTGGTCGGATCCGGTCGGCGTGTAAATCGTGCGCAGCTCCTGACTGCTGATCAGGTCGACGGTGTCGCCGATGGTCGGATAGGTGGTGACGCCGCGCTGGAATTTGGTACGCTCGGGTCCGCCGAAGATTTCGCCGAGCAGATCGACCGAGGCGCTGGCGATGTAGTCGTCGGAGGCCGGCAGGTTCTCGCAGGTCACTTCGGTGATCATGGCGACGATGGTGGAATTCGCGCAGCGGATGCTGACGAACCGGCCGACGGTCGCCCGCACCGCGGACAGGCCCATCTGGCTCGCCGCCAGAAGTCCGACGCGGGCAAGGGATCCACGCACCGAAATCACACGTCCGAAGGATGTCACAGTGCTGGAACCCGATATTTCATGAATTGCATCCGTCACTATGCATCCGGTCGTTGGAGAAACGGTTAAGCGGGGCCGCTCGCGGGTTCGTTAAATCTGCGGCATATTTGTCGGGGTTAGTTGTGCCGGGCAGTCCAGCCTTGCCTTGACCGTTCGATTCCGCGGGAAAAGCTTGGTTCTCTGTCGGTCCTTTGGCGTCGCCGTCGGCGGCCGCTTAATGTCTTGTTCACCACGCTTGCGACGAAGGCGGTCCCGGCGGCGCCTTTTGCGGAATGGCCTTTGTTGTCCCGAACGGCCCTGAGGCTGGCCCCGGCTGGCGCTGCCCCGTCAACCGCCTGATGTCAGCCGCGGGGCCCGCGCGGCCGAGGGCCATCGCTTTATTTGTTGACTTGACCGGATAGTTTGTACATTTGTACAAATCATGGCCCAGTTTTCCGCCAGCGAAGAATCCGCCGTGCGCAAGCCCAATATGCGCGAGGCGATCCTGTGCGCCGCGGAAGAGTTGTTTTCCACGAACGGCTTCAACGCGGTGTCGGTTCGGGATATCGCGCAGGCTGCGGGGGCAAATCCCGGCAGCGTGACCTATCATTTCAAGACCAAGGACGGACTGCTGCTCGAAATCTACCGGCGTCATTGCGGACCGATGAACCGCCGGCGTTCGGAGTTGCTGGCGGCGGCGGGGCGGGTGCGGGATCTCCAGGACAGGCTGGAGGCGATCGTGCGCGCCTATGTCCTGCCCGCATTTTCTTCAGGCAGCGACCTCGCGGGCGGGGGCGCGCGCTTTACCAGGCTGCGCGCGGTGATGTCGGCGGAAGGCAACGAGGTCGCCGGCCGGATCATCGCGCAGACCTTCGACGACACCAGCCATGCCTTTATCGATGCGATCCACGACAGCCTGCCGCACGTCCCGCGTGCCGAAATCGTCTGGCGCAGCCATTTTCTTCTGGGGGCGCTTTATTACACGCTGGTCCAGCCTGAACGCGTGTCGCGGCTGTCGCGCGGTGACGCCGATGGTTCCGATGCGGCCGGCGCCATCGAGCAGCTGGTGCGGGCAACCGTCGCGTCGTTTCAAGCTGCCGGACTTGATCGGCCCGCGCCGTTGCGCCGACGAATAGCGGCACAATCCAAGCCTTAGGGGAAGATCGCCTTAGGGAAGATCATCGCGGCGCGCGGATTGCGATCGCATCTGGCGTTCCGGCAAACCAGGTTCGATCATCGAGAAGTTGGCAATATCAGAGGGACGGCCATGGCAAAGACAGGTTTGGTGGTTTCAGCGCATCCGGGAGATTTCGTCTGGCGCGCCGGCGGTGCCATCGCGCTTCACGCCAAAAAGGGTTACCGCGTCAAGATCGTCTGTCTGGCGTTCGGCGAGCGCGGGGAATCCCAGTTCGCCTGGAAGCAGGCGGGCATGACGCTGGACAAGGTCAAGGCCGGCCGCAAGGACGAGGCGGAGCGCGCCGCGGCGTCGCTCGGCGCCGAGATCGAGTTCTTCGACGCCGGCGACTACCCGCTGCGCCTCACCGAGGCGCACATGGATCGGCTGATCGACATTTATCGCGAGCTTAACCCGAGCTTCGTGCTGACGCATTCGCTGGAGGATCCCTACAACGTCGATCATCCGGCGGCGACCGCCTATGCCCAGGAGGCGCGCATCGTGGCGCAGGCGATGGGTCACAAGCCGCAGGCCGATTACAGCTACTCGGCGCCGCCGGTGTTCCTGTTCGAGCCGCATCAGCCGGAGATGTGCAACTTCAAGCCGCAGGTCATCCTCAACATCGACGAAGTCTGGGACATCAAGCGCAAGACGTTCGAGATTCTCGCGGCCCAGAAGCATCTGTGGGCCTATTACGAGCGGGTGGCGCTGCAACGGGGCATGCAGGGCGGCCGCAATTCCGGCAAGGCCATGACCTATGGCGAGGCCTATCAGCGGCTGTTCCCGATGGCGATGGAGGAATTGGTATGAAGACGGTCGTTGTCCGCAATATCAAGCGAGCCGATGCTGATGTCGTGAAGCGGCTGGGTGCGCTCGGCACCTCGACGGTGCACGAGGCCTATGGCCGAAGCGGGCTGATGAAGCCTTATCTGCGCCCGGTATGGGCTGGTGGCGAAGCGGCGGGTACCGCCGTCACGGTGCTGGCACAGCCCGGCGACAACTGGATGCTGCATGTCGCGGTCGAACAATGCCGGCCGGGCGATATCCTGGTGGTCGGCTGCACCACCGACAATACCGACGGGATGTTCGGCGATCTGCTGGCTACCTCGCTGAAGGCGCGCGGCGTTACTGGCCTTATCATCGATGCCGGTTGCCGCGACGTGAAGTCGCTTCGGGAAATGGGTTTTCCGGTGTGGTCGAAGGCGATTTCGGCCAAGGGCACCGTCAAGGCCACATTGGGTGCGGTCAACGTTTCCGTGGTTTGCGCCGGGATCAATGTTCACCCCGGCGATGCCGTCGTCGCCGACGACGATGGCGTTGTGGTCGTCAGGAGGAAAGATACCGGCGAGGTCGCCGCCAAGGGTGAAAAGCGCCAGGCCGACGAAGAGGGCAAGCGCCAGATCCTCGCCTCCGGCGTGCTCGGGCTCGACATGTACAAGATGCGCGAGCCGCTGGCGCAGGCCGGTCTCGTCTATCTCGATGAACCGGAGTCAGACTGAAGTGACGATGCGTTTGCGCACTTTGCTTGGCGACCATCCCTGCACCAAATCGTTGAAGGATGGATCGCTGAAGTCGGACCTGGTAACGTTCGACTTCGCGGACTATTCGCCGACCAACAAGGGCTTCAAGCCGATGGTCCGCGAAGCCGCCTTCGATGTGTCGGAGATGGCGATCGTCACCTATCTGATGGCCAGGAGCTTCGGCAAGCCGATGGTGCTGCTGCCAAGCGTGGTGCTGGCGCGGTTTCAGCACGGCTACGCACTCTACAATGCCAAATCGGGAACGATGACGCCGGCCGATCTGAACGGCAAGCGCGTCGGCATCCGTTCCTTCACCACCACGACCGGTGCGTGGCTGCGCGGCATTCTCGCCAATGATTATGGTGTCGATCTCGATTCGATCGACTGGGTCACGTTCGAGGACGCGCACGTCGCCGAATTCAGGGATACGACCAAGCGAGCGCCGGCGGGCAAAGAGATCATCCAGATGCTGATCGACGGCGAACTCGATGCCGTGCTCGGGGAGAAGTCGGAACTGCCGGGCCTC
>Ga0187847_10003685_pt1 | contig 11556 bp, 8 predicted proteins | sample June2016WEW_4_10_FD_132458 | JGI IMG/M metagenome (GOLD analysis project Ga0187847, IMG submission 132458) | Peatland microbial communities from SPRUCE experiment site at the Marcell Experimental Forest, Minnesota, USA - June2016WEW_4_10 | ecosystem: Environmental > Terrestrial > Soil > Wetlands...
ATGGTGGCGGCCATGATGACGGCGATCACCAGGCCGACGATGCCTGCCGGCAGGTAGCGGGTGACGAACGACAGGAAGATATAGTTGGTGTCGCTGAAACCTTTTTCGCCATGGCTCTCCTCCACAAGGTGAGCCGCGCTGGCGCGGGCGGCGTCGAGCGACTGCTGCGCGCTGCGGTAATCGGCGAGGCTCTGGGCGTGCGCTGTGCTGTCGCCTGCACTGTGCGCCTGGGCGAGCGCCAGGGCGGCATCGCGGCGGCGCTTAAACGCTTCGTGATAGCTCGTCTCGACGCCACGATACTCGCTCACCTGCGCGATGCGCGCGAGCTCGGTGTGCTGGAACAGGACCGGCGGCTCGATGAATACATAAAAGACGAACACCATGGCGCCGATGAAGAGGACGAAGAACTGCATCGGAATTTTGGCCACGGCGTTGAAGAGCAAACTGAGCCGGCTTTCGGCGATGGAGCGGCCGGTGAGGTAGCGCTGCACCTGCGACTGGTCGCAGCCGAAATAAGACAGGAACAGGAAGGTGCTGCCGATGAGGCCGCTCCAGATGTTGAAGCGGTCGTTCCAGTTGAAGTTGGTGGTGACGGCGTTGAGACGGCCTGCCGCGCCGGCGAGATACACCGCGTCGCCGAAGGAGACCGAATGGGGCAGCAGCACGATGACGGTGATGAGCGCAATCCACAGCCCGAGGAAGATGACGCACATCTGCTGCACGTCCGACCAGGTGACGGCCTTGATGCCGCCGATCACGGTGTAGGTGACGACGGTGGCGCCCATCAGCATGGTGGTGGCGCGCTCCGGCCATCCCAGAATCACCGAAAGCACAATGGCCGGCGCGTAGATGGTGAGCCCGGCGGAGAGGCCGCGCTGGCAAAGAAAAATGACGCTCGCCAGAGCTCGGGTCTTGGCGTCGAACCGGTTCTCCAGGTACTCATATGCGGTGTACACACGCGCGCGATAAAACACCGGCACCACGGTGGCGCAGACCACGATCATGGCGAGGGGCAGCCCGAAGTAGGCCTGCACGTAGCGCATGCCATCGACATACGACTGGCCGGTGGTGGAGATGAAGGTGATGGCGCTGGCCTGGGTAGCCATGATGGAAAGCGCCATGGCGTACCACGGCATGGTTTTGCCGGCGAGCAGATAGCGATCCACCGTGTTGCTGCCGCGGCTGCGGTACAGCCCGTAGGCGATGATGGAGACCAGCGAGGCGAGCAGGACCACCCAATCCAGGGCTCTCATCGGTAGGCACGCGTGAAGAGGTAGGCAATCAGAATGACGCCCGCGAGGTAGACGACCACGGCCGCGTAGACGCGCCGCCAGCTACCGAGAAACGGCGGCGGCGAATCCGGTACCTCGCGAAGCTCCGGCATGTGAGGCAGTTTAGCACGGGCGGAAGTTGAAGCTGTCCCTGGTTGCCGCGATTATGCAGGTGCACCGCACCTCGTCAGCAATCTCGCGGCGCAGGCACAACGTATGGCAATGGCGGCGCGAAAAACCTGCCTACGCGTCTGCTGAGAAGCCGTAATATCACCGTGATAGCATCGGAGCTGGATATCTTTTGTGGCGCGGAAGCAACCAAGGGAGATAGGAATTGCGCTTGTCCTCTGTTCGAAAGGAACCAGAATCATGAAACTTCGCACGCCTGCCTGGCGGGAGATGGCTGTGTGCTTCGCCCTCTGCCTGAACGCACTGCCGGTGGTTTGCCAGAGCCCATCTGCATCCAACGGCGCACAGGCAGGCCGGACGGCGACGGCCATCGAGCGCATCCGGAACGGGGTTCAACTGACGGCGGGCGCGCTGCACGTCAGGGCGCAATTCTACGCGGAGGGCACGGTCCGCGTGGTGAAGTGGCCGGCCGGCGGCACGCCGGAGAAGCTCAGCCTATCCGTGATCCAGCAGGACGCGCCCGATCTGAACCTACGGTTTGAGGAAAGCGCCGCGGCCGTCACGCTGCGCTCGGGGCAGGTACGGGTGCAAGTCAACAAGAGCGACGGCGCGATTCAGTATTTCGCCAACGACGGTCGGACCGTGCTGAGAGAGCAGGGGCGGGCGGTCTTCACCCCGTGCGGCATCGCGCAGGAGAAGGCCGCATACAGCGTACAGCAGAAGTTCACATTGACTCCGGACGAAGGTTTGTACGGGCTCGGGCAGCACCAGGCCGGTTACATGAACTACCGCGGGCGGACGGTCAAGCTGGTGCAGTCCAACACGGAGGCGGTGTCGCCCATGCTGGTCTCCACGGCGGGATATGGAATCTTCTGGGACAACTATTCGAAGACGATCTTCGCCGATAAGCCCGCAGCGGCTTCGTTCTGGTCCGAGGTTGCCGATAACGTCGACTACTATTTCCTCTACGGTCCGACCATCGACCAGGCCATTGCCGGGTACAGACAGATCACCGGGCAAGCTCCGATGTATGGCAAGTGGGCTTACGGCTACTGGCAGAGCAAGGAGCACTACGCGACCCGCGATGAGCTGCTGGGAATTGCGCAGGAGTATCGCCGGCGCCAGATTCCGATCGACAACATCGTGCAGGACTGGAATTATTGGGGCGGCAACGACACCTGGGGCGGAATGTACTTCGACGAATCGAAGTACCCGCGGCCGAAGGAAATGATCGACCTGTTGCACCGGCAGAATTTCCACCTGATGATCTCCATCTGGGGCGGGCTCGGTCCGGCGGCGCCGATTTATAAGGATATGGACAGCCACGGATATCTGTACTCGCCGGTGGGCTGGGCCGGCTTCCGGTACTTCGACGCATACAATCCGGCCGCCAACGATCTGTACTGGAAGTACGCCAGCACGGGGCTCTTCTCCAAAGGAGTGGACGCGTGGTGGATGGATTCGACCGAACCGGACATCGTCAACGCGCTTACCAAGGAGTCGGAAGAGTATGAGATGAAGCGGGTGGAGAACAATCATCTCGGCTCGTTCGCCCGGTACCTCAATCCGTACTCGCTGGTGATTACGGAAGGCGTTTACCAGCACCAGCGCAAAGAGACGGACCAGAAGCGCGTTTTTATTCTGACGCGGTCGACTTTCGCCGGCCAGCAACGCGCGGCGGCGGCGACCTGGTCGGGGGATATCGGCGCGAATTGGGACGTGTACCGCAGGCAGATCTCCGCCGGGATCAATCACAGCATGGCCGGCATTCCTTACTGGACTTTCGACATCGGCGCGTACTCGCTGGGGTGCCAGGGCGGGCTATTCTCGAACGGCGGCAAAGACCCGGCGTACCAGGAACTGTACGCGCGGATGTTTCAGCTGGGGGCGTTCTCGCCCATTTTCCGGTCGCACGGCTCGGAGACGCCGCGCGAGATCTGGGAATTCGGCGAATACATTCCTACGCTGGTCAAGTTCGACAACCTGCGATACCGGCTGATGCCTTACCTCTATTCGCTGGGCTGGCGGGTTACTCACGGCGGGTATTCCATCATGCGCGGCCTGCCGATGGACTTCGCGCGCGACAGGAAAACGTATTCGATCGACGATCAATTCATGTTCGGGCCGGCCATCATGGTTTCCCCGGTGACGGAGTACATGGACCACCGGCCGCCGGAAAACACCGTCCTGACAGGTCCGGAGAATTTCAGGACCAAAGACGGAAAGCCGGGCCTGACCGCCAAATACTATTGCGATGCGGACTTCAAGACGCTGTGTCACGAAGCCGTGGAGCCGACGATCAATCTGTTCTGGTACACCGGCTGGCCGGGCTTTATCAAGAGCCCAAGGTTCTCGATGCGCTGGGAGGGCAAGCTGGTTCCCACCGAGACCGGGAAGTATCGATTCAACCTGAAGAGCTTCGGCCCGAAGCGGGTGTACCTGGATGGCAAGGAGGTGGCGCACAACTACGATTCGATGGAGTCCCATACCGTGCCCGTCGATCTGGTGGCCGGGAAGGCATACGACTTCAAGTTCGAGACGTCGAATGCCGTGCTCGGGGCGTTTCGCGCCCAGCTGTACTGGAAGACGCCGGAGATTTTCGCGCGCGAAGCGAGGCCGGCCGAGCCCAGGAACAAGACCCGCACCGTCTATTTGCCGGTGGGGAGCCAGTGGATCGATTTTTGGACGGGAGATACCCTGGCGGGCGGCAGGAGCGTGATAGCGGACGCGCCCATCGACAAGATTCCGCTGATGGTCAAGGCGGGATCCATTGTGCCGATGGGCCCGCTGGTGCAATACGCCGCGGAGAAACCCGCCGATCCGATCGAGCTGCGCATTTATCCGGGAGCCAACGGCAGCTTCCAGCTGTACGAGGACGAGAACGACAACTACAACTACGAAAAGGGCGTCTATTCGACGATCGATTTTAACTGGGACGACGCGCATCACCAGCTCACCATCGGCGCCAGAAAGGGGAGCTTCCCGGGCATGCTGCGGATGCGGACGTTTCACGTGGTCCTGGTGCGGAAGGAGCATGGCACAGGAGTGGAAGTGACCGGCACGCCGGACAAGGTGATTACCTACCAGGGCGAACAGCAAGTGGTGCCGATCAGCCTCTGATCGTCGGATTCGGGCTTTCGGCGCGTTTCGACGGAGCGCCTCATTTCCTACAACTACCGCTTGACGTGTACGGTATAACCGTACACAATGAAAATGTGAAGAGACGAGATGCAAACGGCTCGCTTTCGCCACAAAGGCCTGAGGCAGCTTCACGAAGAGGGAACCGAGAGGGGAGTGCCGCCTGTGATGGCGGACAAGCTGAGCAAGCTTCTCTTGGCTATCGAAACCGCTGAGACTCTGGACCAGCTCGGCCGGTTCCCCGGCTGGAGGCTGCATCCTCTCAAAGGCGGATTGAAGGGATTCTGGAGCTTGACGGTTACCGGGAACTGGCGGATCATCTTCCAGTACGACCCTGATACGAATACCGCCAGCGAGATTGACTTGATTGATTACCACTAGGACGCCCATCGTGCCCATGAAGAACCCTCCCCATCCCGGCGACCTGATCAGAACTGAAGTGATCGAGCCTCTGGGACTCAGTGTGTCGAAGGCCGCGGAGGTTTTGAAGGTACGCCGCGCGACGCTGTCTGACCTTCTTCATGGCAAGGCTGGCCTGACGGCGGAAATGGCCATACGCATCGAAAAAGCGTTCGGCCCGGATGCGGACCATCTCCTGCGTATGCAGCTTGCTTACGACGTGGCGCAAGCCCGGCTGAACTCCAGGCACATCACCGTCAAACGGTACGTCCCAGCGTGACGTCGCCTGTAGCGCTCGCCGTGGCGCAGGCCCATCCAGGCTGCTGTCTCGAGAGTCATCTAGACATTTTTTTGGTGCGAGCGACCTTCTTGCACCAAGACAACGTCGGCACGACTGCCGGCGCGGCAGGCAGGACGGCGCGCGCCACAAACAGTCACCAGCCCATCTGGCTCATGCGTTCGAGGATGAGCCCGCTGTACTCGTTCATTCGCTCCGGGCGGCGCCTCAGCGGGGCGGGAAGAATGGCGGCAAGGCGCGCGGCCTGCTCCCGGCCGACGCTGCGCGCGGCAATCGCGTAATGGTAGTGCGCCGCAGCCTCGGCGCCATAGATGCCGGGGCCCCACTCGACCACGTTCAGATACAGTTCCAGGATGCGCCGCTTGCCTAGGCCGAACTCCGCCACCGGGACCAGGGTAGCTTCCACGCCTTTGCGCACGAAAGAGCGGCCGGTCCCGAAGAAAAGGTTCTTCACGAGCTGCTGGGTGATGGTGGAAGCGCCGCGGCCGCGGCCTTTGTCCAGCTCGCTTTCCACCGCGGTCCGCATTTCCTGCCAGTCGAAACCGTGATGCTGGTAGAAGCGCGCGTCTTCGGCAGCGACGACCGCGTGCTGCAGGTCGGGCGCAATCCGGCCGAGTGCAACGAAGACGTAGCGCTCGTGATACGCGTTCTTGTGAGCCCAAGCCTGCAGCCTCCGCTCGACCTGTACGGCGGTGAATGGCGGGTCGATCCAGCGAAGGGACACGAGGCTGAGGGCCAGCAACGTCCACGCAAGAAGCACCGCTGCCACGCACCACCGGAGCAGGCGGCGGAGGATGCCTTTGCGTCTGGGCTTTCCCGCTCGAGATCCTTGGGCTGCCACGTTTCAGGATAAGCTGGTGCGCGTGGCTCACGAAAGTGCGTCACGGGTTGTTTTCTGAATGCCAGGCCTGATTTCGCACCAACGATCGGCACCTGAAGAGCGTCTAACTGAGGAACGTCACAAGGGGAGAGGAGTCCAATGGCGCGCATCCGTTTCGCCCTACGCAGCCTAGCGAAGGCGCCGCTGCTGAGCATGGTGGTAGTGGTGTCGCTCGGGCTGGGCATCGGCGTCAACACCGCCATCTTTTCCCTGCTCCATCAAGTGGTGCTGAGTACGCTGCCGATTCCGCATCCGGAACAATTGGTGCTGCTTACCTCGCCAGGCGACCTCAAGAACGGCCGGAGCTGGGACGACGACTCCGGCGATGCGGACTACATCTTCAACTGGCGCACGCTCCGCGAGCTGGAAAAGCACACGGACGCGGCGAGCGTGGTTGGGTTCCGCACCTTCCCCAGCAACATTGCCTTCACCCGCCAGACCGTCAGCGGGTCGGCCATGTTGGTGTCGGGCCGCTACTTTTCGGTGCTCGGCGTCGAACCCCTGATTGGCCGGATGATCGGTCCCGAAGACGATGTACCCGGGGGCGGCAACCCGGTGGCTGTGCTGGCATGGCGCTATTTCCGCGACAAGCTTGGCGGCGCACCCGAGGTGCTCAATCAGACGGTGAAGGTGAACGGGCAGCCCTTCACCGTGGTTGGTGTCGCTCCTCCGAGCTTTACCGGCACGACGGTCGGCACCGAAGCCAGCGTTTATCTGCCGATGTCTTTCAAGCCGCACCTGACGGAAGGCTGGGACGGCACCGACAAGCTCGATGATTACTGGGTTTATCTGCTGGCGCGATTGAGGCTGGGCGTCACGCGGGCGCAGGCGCAAGCGGCGCTGAACGGGCCGTATCACGGCGTGGTAGAAGAGATGGCGGCAGCGATTGAACAGTCTGCTGACCGTGTGCCCCGCTTTCGGCAGCAAAAGCTGTATTTGAAAGACGGCAGCCGGGGCAATAGCGACCTCCGCACCGACTACCGATCCGCACTGAATATCCTGATGCTGGCCACCGGCCTGGTGCTGCTCATCGCGATGGCGAATGCCGCCAATCTGCTGCTGGCGCGGTCGGCCGAGCGGCGCAAGGAGCTGGCGATCCGCGCGGCGATGGGCGCCGGCCGCGGCGAGCTGATGAGCCAATTCCTCACCGAAGCCCTGCTGCTGGCGGGCGCAGGCGGCGCAGCGGGCCTCGCGATCGCCGCGGTTACTCTCAAGCTTCTACTGGCGACGTGGAGCGGCGCCGGCAGCGCCGCCAGCGATTCCTTCAATAGCGCCGGCTTGAACTGGCCGGTCCTCTGGTTCAGCCTGGGACTCTCGCTGGCGACAGGTTTGCTATTCGGCCTGTATCCGGCATGGGAGGCGGCGCGATTTTCGTTGGCCGGCACTTTGAGCGATGAGTCGGGGAAATCTTCGTCGTCGCGCGGAGCGGCGCGGCTCCGCAGAGCATTGGTGTGCGCGCAATTGACGATCTCGATTATTCTGCTGATTCCCACTGGCCTGTTCCTCAAGAGCCTGGTGAACCTGTTGCACGTCAACCTCGGAATCCGCACCGACAGCATCATCGGCTTCCGCATCACACCGGAATGGAACGGATATTCCCCAGCGCAATCCAAGGCGATTTTCGAACGCGCGGAGATGGAGCTGGCCGCCATACCGGGCGTGCGCAGCGCGGTCGGCTCGTCGGTGCCGCTGCTTGGCAACAGCAACTGGGGAAGGAGTTTCCGGATGGATGGCCTGGCGCCGGGTGCGCGAGAACCGAATTCGAAATTCAACGAAATCGGGCCCGGGTTCTTCAGCAAGGCTGGAATTCCGTTGATTGCGGGGCGCGAGATCCAGGACACGGACACGGCTGCGGGGCCGAGTGTGGTGGTGGTGAACGAAGCATTCGCGAGGCAGTTCTTTAGCGGGCGCAGCCCGATCGGGCATCGTCTCGGAATCGGCAAAGGTGAAGACCTGAATACGGAAATCATCGGCGTGGTGAAGAACAGCCACTACTCCAGCGTGCGGCAGGAGCCGCCGGCGCTCTTTTACAGACCCTGGCGGCAAGATGAAAGAATCGGATCCTTGTCTTTCTACGTCCACTCCGAGCTGCCGGCGGCGCAAATTGTTCCGCAGATTCGGAGCGTGATGCGCTCCATCGACCAGGACGTTCCGATCGAAGATCTGCGCACGCTCGAGGAGCAGGTGCATTTCAACCTCCGTTCCGACGAGCTGATGATGCGACTGGCGGCCGCCTTCGCCGTGCTGGCGACCGTTCTGGCGATGCTGGGCCTGTATGGCGTAATGGCGCACGGCGTGGCGCGGCGCACGCGTGAGATCGGCATTCGCATGGCGCTGGGCGCAGCGCCGGGGCGGATCCGCTCGATGGTGATGCGCGAACTGATTTGGATCCTCGGCTTCGGGCTGGGTGTTGGAATCCCGGCCGCTCTTGCCGGCACGCGGTTGATTGAGAGCCGACTCTTCGGCGTGCATGCCAGGGATGCGACAGTGGTGGCGGGCGCCGCGTTACTGCTCGGATTGACGGCTGCCGCAGCGGCTTACTGGCCCGCACGGCGCGCCTCGCGAGTGGATCCGCTGGACGCTCTGCGGTACGAATAGCCGGGGGACGTCGACTGGCAATTGCGATTGACTCCTGGCGGCGCGAAGGGCGAGGCATGTTTCGCCCCTACAACAGCCGGCGCAATTTGCACGGCACTCGGGCAGCGAAAGCGCTCATGCCTTCACGATGGATCGACCTGGCGGAAACCGGGGGGAGTTGCGAGGACGTCGCCGGCGGGCGGCGCTTCCTCGACCTCGGTAACCTCCCATTCCTGGATACTGCCGTTCTGCCCGAGAATTCGTTCGCACATCATCATCGCCAGGCCCTCGGAAATCCAGCACTCCCCGGCATCCTGGGCAAGCACGGAACCCTTGCTGCGCTTCCTTAAGATCACCTTCCTGGCGTCGCGGCCGGCAAACTCTTCGTGTTCCTCCGTCCACTCCGCCTCGAAGGACCCGAAGGACCAGGCATCCTCGTTGGTCTCTGCCGGCCACTGCTGAACGGCGACAAAGCGCTCGTGATAGAACAACAGCTTGTCTGCTCGATCCTGCAAAGACCAGAGGAAGCCGAAGTGCGGCGCCTGGCTGGCGGGCTCGCTGAGCTCGATGCGCGTGTTCCCGCCCGCATCCCGCTCCAGCCGGGCCGCGAACTGCAGAGTGGGGCCTAAGTTGACACGGAAGCGCGCAACGACCGGTTTGCCTAACACAGCAACGGGTGGCCGACAATACTGCAGGAGGCGGGGCGATAACTCGACCGCTCGTTCGTACTCGGCAGGAAGTCCCATACACGCCGCCTCGGCACGGCCAGTGTGAATTAACTTCTGCAGCAAACACACCGCCCGCGGTCCCGCTTATCGACAAGGGCCTGGCGCCGTGGCGGGATGGATGACGGTGTTAGTCCATCTCAAGAGGCCAAAGCACACGCTACTTATGGCCGGCCTGTCTCTGAGTAATAGGCCACGTAATGAGAGTACCACCCCGAACATGGAAATCAAGTACTACTTCATACCTCGGTCTGGTTTTTTGCGCACGTAGTCATCGGCGAATGACCTTAATCAGCTTGCGCTGTTGTTACTGTTAGGCTAGGTGTCGCTCCGACTAAGTACTAGTAAGTTCTGTAACCATACTGCGCAGTGAGCCTGTAGTCTTCAGCTGCTCGACGAGTTACGGTGCGAAGAGCGCTGAGGTTCGGAGAGTTTTTCATCTCCTTCTTGCCGGCCGAAGGCCCAAACGGCGACAGACGACAACCACCGATCGTCCGTCCTACCGCGCCACCAGTTCGCGCAAATCATGGATCCAGAAATCCGGTTGGTGTCGCGCCATGTCCTCGCGATTGCCGTACCCGTAGAGCACGGCGCACGTCTTGACTCCGGCCTGGCGGCCTGCCGCCATATCAGCCACCGAATCGCCCACCATCAGGCATTCCGCAGGCTTGGCGCCCAGCGCCTCCATGGATTTCAGAATCACGTCCGGCGCCGGCTTGGAGGGGAAGCCATCCGTCCCCTGCACGTGCTCGAAGTAATCCAGCAGGCCGAATTGCTCCAGGATCAGCCGCGTGGTAGGAGTGCCCTTGGTGGTGGCGGTGGATTTGCGCCCCTGCAGTGTAGCCAGCGCCTCTTTCACGCCGGCATAGATCTTCGTCATCGTGTGGCCGCGCCCGCGGTAGCACTTGCGGTACTGCTCGACGAGCGCGTCGATCTGCCCCGCGGTGTATGCCGGGAACACGTCCTGGAAGAGGTCGACCAGGTGCAGGCCGACGAAACTCTTCAGGTAGTCGAAGCTCTTGGTGCCGCCGCCGTTGGCATCGAGCACGTGCTGGATCGCGCCGCAGATATCCGGCGCCGAATCGAGCAGCGTGCCGTCAATGTCGAACAGATAAACCGGAAAACGCGGGACCCTCCCGTGCGCGGCCGGAACCTGTTCCTGCAATTCCGCAATCACGCCGGCTGCGGACGCTCGCCTTCGTTGAGTCCCGGTACACGGCGGCCGCTTTCCGGCCGCAGAACCTGCTGGGTATGGTCCTCGGCGTCCATGCCGCCCGGCTTCATCGGCTCGATCGGCTGGCCCTGGATGATCTGCATCACCTCGTTGCCGTCCAGAATCTCCCGCTCCAGCAGCGATTCGGCAATCTTCACCAGCGCGTCGGAGCGTTCCTTGATAATGGCGGCCGCGGTGTCGTACGCGCCCTGCACCAACTTCTTGACCTGAGCATCGATGCGGATGGCGGTCTCTTCGCTGTAGTCGCGGTGTTGGGCGATTTCGCGGCCGAGGAAGATCTGCTCTTCCTTCTTGCCGAAGCTGAGCGGCCCCAGCTCGCTCATCCCCCACTCGCACACCATCTTGCGGGCCAGGTCGGTGGCGCGCTCGATATCGTTGCCGGCGCCGGTGGTCATGTGGTGCATGTAGCGCTCTTCGGCGATGCGGCCGGCCATGAGGATGGCGAGTTGCGCCAGCAGGTAGTCCTTGCTGTAGGAATGCTTGTCGTCGATGGGCAACTGCATGGTCACGCCGAGCGCCATGCCGCGCGGGATGATGGAGACCTTGCGCACGGGGTCAGCGCCATCGGTGAGCATCCCGACGAGCGCGTGACCGGACTCGTGATAGGCGGTGCGCTCGCGGTCGGCCGGGGACAGGAGGATGCCTCGCGGCGAGCCGAGCATGATCTTCTCGAGCGAATCGGTGAAGTCGTTCATCTGCACCTTTTTGTGTTCCCGGCGTGCGGCGAGGAGCGCCGCCTCGTTGGCGAGGTTGGCGAGATCTGCGCCGACCATGCCCGGCGTCGTCGAGGCGATCACGGCCAGGTCGACGTCGGGCGCGAGCGGCATCGAACGTGTATGAACCTCGAGGATCTTCCGGCGCCCGTCGCGATCCGGGGGCTGGTCGGCGACCCGACGGTCAAACCG